>Ga0207675_100003585_pt1 | contig 15134 bp, 23 predicted proteins | sample KBSSwiS42_FD_184305 | JGI IMG/M metagenome (GOLD analysis project Ga0207675, IMG submission 184305) | Switchgrass rhizosphere microbial communities from Kellogg Biological Station, Michigan, USA - KBS Switchgrass S4-2 (SPAdes) (version 2) | ecosystem: Host-associated > Plants > Roots >... | reverse complement strand
AGACGTGGTCTCAAATGTTGCCAGCTAACGGGCCGTAGGGTTGCCGCTTCCAGCGGGAGTAAGATCACGCAGCTGACACATCGCCGCCACATACCGCACATGATTGGGTGGCGAGATTGCGCGAGCTGTATCGTTTAATTGGCGGATGTACCCAATTGACGATCCAAGAAGCCCCCGGAGATGCCTCTCCGGGGGCTTCTTTTGAATGTCCGTGTCGGGGGAAGCTGACGTAAATCGGGCGTCAGCCCATGTCGGCTTTTGACCCAGACGGACATCATCCCTCCGGCACCCCAGCTAGTCTCATGCCCTCACAAAGCCGCTCAAACCCAGCGAGGTACGACGCGTTGTCGCTTGACTTGTAAGCCCGGAAGCGACGAAGAGTGAAGCCCGGATGAAGCGCAAGCCCCGCCTGAACAGCAATAAGCGCCGGATCCAGCGACCCAGACAACGCTAAGGCACTCGCAAGGTGAAAATGTGCCAAGGGAAAATTCCAATTGGCTTCGACGCTTCGTCGTAGCCAATGGGCGGCTTCGGCGTACTCGCCGAGTTGTATGTCGGCCAAGCCCAAGCAAAGCAGCCACCAGTAAGCATAGATGTCGCGTGGAGATAGACGCAGAGCCTCCATGACATGGCCTTCCGTCTCCACCGCGCGCCCCATACAATATTTGGCATAACCGATCATGCTATGAGCATTTGCATAGTTGCGATTGATCCTTAATGCCTGCTCGCATTCGGCAATCCCTTGAGCCGCACGATTTGCAAAAATGTTGATGTGACCCAATATCAGGTGGGCCAGAGCGTGATCCGGTATGAACGAAAGTACCCTGATTGCATTAGCTTCGGCTGCCGCAAGGAACGCCGGCCGCTCGTCCGCGAGCAGAGCAGCCCCCATTGCTAGGTCCACGCTTGCGATGCCGACTGTTGCCTCGATATTTGCGGGATCAAGCGCCAAGGCGCGTTCGAAAAAGCCGCGTGCTTCTGTCATGTTCGAGAGTGTTGGCCCCTTGTTCCACGAAGCCCTTCCTTGAAAGAGAAGATCCATTGAATTTAATTGCGGCGAGCGCTCCGCGCGCCGTGCCTCTGCGGCGGTAAGCTCGGCATTCAGCATGTTGGCAAGCCGCGCGACGATCTCGTCTTGTAAATCGAAGAAATCAACGACTGGTTTGTCAAACCGATCAGCCCATAAGTGATTGGCGGTTTCAGCATCGACAAGTTGCACGTTTACCCGTAGCCGCATGCCGCTGCGTTGAACTGACCCTTCGAGCACGTAGCGCACATTTAACTCGCGCCCGATCTTTTTGATGTCGAGCGCCATGCCCTTATAGGTAAATGCGGTGTGGCGGCCAATCACGAACGAACCTCTGATGCGCGACAAGTCTGTGGTCAAACTCTCGGTTACACCATCCACGAAGTAGTCTTGGTCGGCGTCACCGCTGAGGTTAGCGAAGGGCAGCACAACAATGGAAAGCGGAGGTGAGCATGAGCTTGACCTCGTGCTCTCAATCTGTGTCGCGGGGCGGGGCCCATTTGGAAGCGCTGCATAGGCTCGGACCGGCTGGTCGATGTTCTTGAGGTTCTGCTCGCCCAAATTGGCGAACTGTAGACCTACCTTGCCTCGGACTTGATCGTAGGCGGAAGCCGAAACGCAGATGCCGCCCGGCTCTGCAATGCTCTCAAGCCGCGCAGCGATATTGACGCCGTCCCCGAAGATATCATGTGGCTCGACGATCACGTCGCCGACATTGATGCCGACGCGGAAAGCAATTCGTCTGTCTTCGGCATCACCGGCTGTGAATTCTTTGACGCAGGTCTGGAACTGAATAGCTGCCCGGACCGCTTGCACGGCACTCGGAAACTCTGCCAAGAACCCGTCGCCGGTATTCTTTACGATGCGGCCACCGTGGTCAGAGATCGCAGGGTGGACAGCCTCTGTTAAAAGGGAAGTCAGTTTGGCGTGAGTGGCTTCTTCGTCACGGTGCATGAGCCGCGAATAGCCAGCCACATCGGCGGCTAGGATCGCCGCCAACCTACGTTCAACTCGGACCGGCCGTTCCTGCACCATGGCATGGCAATCCAACCGAAGACTTAGTGTACTGTGTACGTGACGGCAGCGCCAGACGCGCCCTGGTGGCAATGGCACCAAACGGATATGCGAATGGACCGAGCAATGTCCACTATCCGGTTAGGAACGGGCCAGCGCGGACGCGCCGCACTTCGAGCCCACCCTTATGGCATCATCGGTAGTGGCCGGAGCGACCACGTCCCCTGATTGTTCGAGATCTTTGGGAAGTAAGTAAAATGCTCGCCGTTGCCCCCAAGGTGCGGCGGGCTTTTGCGAGTTTCCTGAGTGTCAAAGCGTACTGAGATGCCGGGGTTCATTAAACCCCAGCTTGCCACCCTGAAGTCCAAGGCCCCAAAGGGCGGCCAGTGGCTCCATGAGATCAAGTTCGATGGCTACCGCATTCAGGTCCATCTCAACCGGGGTAGGAAGAAGGTCTTCACCCGCAACGGGCTGGATTTGGACCAAGCGCTTCACCGAGATTGCCGGTGCGCTCGCCATCCCGGGCGAAGCCATTATCGACGGTGAGGTAGTTGTCGTCCACGAAGGCCGGACCAGCTTCTCCGAATTGCAGGCAGAGTTGGCAGGGGGCAGGCAGGGTCGGCTTATCTACTACGCGTTCGATCTTCTCTGGCGGAACGGTGACCTTCGCAAGCTGCCACAGATCGAACGTAAGCAACTCTTGTTAGACCTGCTCGGCGAGAACGACATCGAACTTCCGGTGCTATTCTCTGAACATCTCGTAGGCGATTCAAAAGATGTTTGAGCATGCGGCCAAGCTGAATTGGGAAGGCATCATCTGCAAGCGTGCCGATGCTCCCTACAAGTCGGAGCGGGGCGAAGCGTGGGTGAAGGTTAAGACCGTGCAGCGGGAGAAATTTCCCATTGTCGGTTTTGTCAAAGACCCATCAGGCGTCGCAGCGCTCTACCTCGGCAAGCAGCAGGGGAATGAATTGGTTTACATGGGCAAGGTGGGGACCGGATGGTCGCGCACCGTCTCCAGCCAGATTAGGAAGCAACTCGACACCGTGGTCAGCCCGAAAATCAAAGCTAACCAAAGCGATCAGGAAGCCGAAGGCGACATGGGTAGAGCCGATGTTCTATGCCGATGTTGAATACCGGGAAATCACGTCGGAAGGCTTGCTGCGAGCTGGCTCGTTTAAGGGCCTCTCTCGGAAATAGGAGTGGCGAGTGGACTATCATCAGCCCATTTGTTGGCCGTCGTCACCTCCAAGGGGTCTAGCTTATCGCAGAACAGGCACTTCAACTCCGTGCGTCCGCTCAAATGGGGCATCGGCACCATTCGCTTCCCGCAGTGCAAACAGCGTGTCACTCGGTCCATGGTGACCTCCTCGGTCCCATAACCTGCTTGGGGAACCTTGGTTCCTGTCGTGAAGGGTCAGGGTTCCTTCCGTAGTTCTCCGGCCTTGAACGGAGTTCCAGTGCTATAAGAAGGGTCTGGTTTTGTTTGCGTCGGCTGAGGGCGGGGCAATGCCAATCAATCGGTTATTGAAAAACAAGCGCACGCCGGAAGAAATCGAGCTTTTGAACAAAGCCTTCAACCACGCTCTAAACTTGCTGGGCGTGGTTGATCGAAACGACCCGCTTTGCGATATGGTCGCTCGCAAGGTTATCGAGGTCGGCGCGACAGGCACTAGCGAGCCGCGAAAGATCGCGGAAATGGCCGTGGCACGGATTGGCCTACGGTAGGGCCGCCCAGTTGGCGGCTTCTTTCTGATGGACCAAAGCAGGCGGGCAAAATTGAGCGACCTAGCTGCTTCTAATTCCCTGACGCGAGTGTCCTCGACGCCGGGCGACGTATATTCTGATCGGCTGCCGCCGAGGTGAAGGTCCATGCAGGACATGAAGGCCAGCGCGGATAAGCTGCGCGCCGAAGCTGACTTTGCCGAACAGATCGCGAGAAGCGCGACGGATCGGCAGAAGCGCGAGCTTTACGAGCGCCTCGCCGCCCATTTTAGACAACTCGCTGGCGAGATCGAAAAGATGATGGCGGACCGGTCAGAGTAAGGCCGCTCAGTTGGCGGTCACATCCAGCGCCTACGGGGGACGCGCTGAGGCCGTCTTAGCATGTGTCCGGTATCCTCCAGACGTCGACATAATTCAGGAGAATTGCCATTTGTTCCCGGTAGCCATCTCTGGCTCGTATCTTTCTCGTGTCCAAGCGAATCGCCTGTTTTGCTCGTGCAATGCCTATTCGCCCGGTACCCAATGCTGGGCGTTGTTCCCGGAAAAAGTGCAGAAAGTCCGCCTAGAGGATGGAACTAAAAATAAAGTTCACTTTGTAACACAGTTCCCCGGAACGAATCCCCCGGCTGGCGCGTAATGGCGTCGGCGCTGGGATACCACGGGGATAGCAAACGTGATCGGAAAAGAGTATTTCGTGCGTCAAGCGGCGATCCTGTTTGGGTTGGCTAAAGCAACAACGGACCCCAAGATTTCCGCAGCTCTCTTGGACAAAGCGGCTGATCTTAAATTGCAAGTGGACGGGGCAGGCGCGCCGCCTGACTTGACGCCCATTGCACCGGACATCGAGCCGCCCGCGAGGTGACGGAAGGCCGCCTCCGCTGGCGGCCTCTATCCTTAAATGACAACTCGTACGTCGCCAATTGGCACAAAGCGGACCAGCCAATCGCACTGGCGGATGTCCGCTTTCGACGGAATAGCGAACTAGCACTAAGTACCTGCGACGCCGCGCGGCCCAGCGTTGCGGCCGCCGTTTCATTGTTGCGGGCAGTGCTGGTGGCAGATTATTTCTTCTTCTCGGTTTTGAATGAAACGCCTAGTCGCATTGCAACTTTGCGAATGCGCTCAGGCTTGCGCTTCATGATACGGGCGGCCTCCTCTAGGGACTTCGATGCCTTGGCAAGTTCGATAACGCGACGATCGTTTGCAAAAGACCACGACCTAGGCATCGGTGAAAACGCTCCTTTCAAAAGACAAAGCCGCCAGCCGAGGTATGTTCGCTGACGGCTTTGCTTGGGGACCGGACGAGGGCAATTGCCCGGCGGTTCTTATCGATAGCTCAACTTCTCGATAGAGCAACGCATGTCGCGAGTTAAGCTAACTGCTCAACCTTACCGATCCGGGTATTCTAAGCAGTGGTTGTACGACTGCCGTATTTTTACGGTAGATTGGTTTGCGCTTGGAGGAGGATGCCGCTAAGCGGCAGTCCGATCTTCTTTGTCAGGTCCCCGCATCACGATCTTCAGTGCATCATCCGGCAGCGATCGCTGCAGCGCCTTCGCCTCATCCACGGTGCGCTCATCCAAACATCGCGCTCCTCATCCGTCGTCAGGACCACCACGCGCGGCGGCCCGTCAATAGGGTCTTCGCATGGTCGCGCGAATTGTGTGTGAAACGTCCGCGGTTTAGGTGTAGGCTTCAGTGGGACAGAGGGAGGCGCGGCGATGCTTAAAGAGAATTACGCTGCCAAGCAGCAACGGATCGGCGAGCGCCTGTCGCGCGCAATGGCTAAGGCCCACATGGATCGCCGGGAGCTTGCCCAACTGACAGGCTACGGTGAGGCACAGATCGTGAGCTGGGAGCGCGGGCGCGCACGGCTGTACCCGATCGAGCTGATAAAGCTGTGTCATGCACTTGACGTGAAGCCAGAGTGGCTGCTGTGTTGGGAGCGCCGCCTCCACTGATCAGCAGCGCCAGCGTTTTCCACCGTTATCCGTCATGATGCAGCCCTGTCTTCCTTATCCCCACCGCGCATCACCAACGTGACCGCGCCATCCGGCAACGGCCGCTGCAGCCCCTTGGAGCTTTCGGGTGGCGGCCCAGTATGACCTAGACACGGCGCTTGCGGAACCGCTGACCGCGTCGTCTTCCCAAACCACTCGCCATGTTGCTGAACATCCATTCAAAAAAGTTTCGACAAAGTTCCCGAAACATCACTGCCAGCGGATCGTTTTCTTGTCAGTGTCACTAACGACAGGAGACGATACATGAGAAAGCTTTCTTACGTTCTCGCCGCGTTAGCAACCATCGCCGTTGCGGCCCCTACAGTCGCAAGCGCTCAGGGTTTTAGTGTGCGGATCGGCGGCGACCGAGACTACTATCGCGACCGCGACTATTACGGTCCGCGCGTTGGGTTCTATGGACATGACCGTGGCTGGCATCGCGGATGGTATCATCGCTATGGTGACCGTGACGTAATCATCAGGCGTCACCATTACTGGGACTAACGGAAAATGGCCCCTTAACCGGGGCCATTTTTTGTTGCCTGTTAAATTCGTTGAAATGGCGAGATACAACCAAAAACGCCGTTGATGAAAGCAGGTGCCATCCGGCGCCCCCTGAGAACTAAACGTCAAGCCGCGCTGGCGACATCTTCCTTGTCCGGCCCCCGCACCACGATCTTGATCGCCTCGTCTGGCAGCGGCCGTTGCAGCGCCCTGGCCTCATCCCACGGCGCCCGCATCCAAACATCCCGCTCTTCATCCGTCAGCAAGATGACCGGCATCGCCTTGGGATGGATTGGCTCGACGACTGCATTCGGCGACGTCGTGAGGAAACCATAGACGTTATGCGGACCCGGGATCGGCTTAGATTTCGTGCCGCGGTCACCCTTGAATTCGGTCCAGATGCCCGCGAAGCAGGTTAGCGGCCGGTGAGGGCGTGTTGCGGATGTTGGTCACGGGCGGGCCACCTGTGCGGGGCGGTGGCGGCATACCCCAGCGCATCATGACTAACTCGCGTTCGGTGCCTGCATTGCGCACAACGGGCGCGGGATAGTCGGGAAACACTCCCGGCATCGGTGCGAGGTTGCCGACATAGCGGTTGATGACGCGGAACAGTGCGCGAATGGCTTCTTGGTTTGTCGTGATGCTATAGAGATTACACATTTGGTGAAGCTGTCTCGAGTTTCGCACACTAATCTCTACGATACACGTCTTTCAGTTTCCGCATGTAGTACCCCTGCGCCTCAAGAGCTGACCTGATTTCCTCGCTGACTTTTGCAATCCGTTTCTTCTTGCTCTTACGCCAGTTTCCCAGCGCCGCAACGGCGGGAATCGGAGTTCCCCTTCTCACGACGAGCAGATCACGTCTTGCGCTCAAATACACATCCATATGCGTGCCTCCCAAAAAACGGCTGATCATATCGCTTGGTGAGCAGAGCATTGGTTACCTAATGGCAACACCGCGCTATCGTTGTGACCCTTCCTAATTTACCGCTCGGTAGAGCGGTTGACCAAGTTAGAGTGCTGAAGGCGCGTTATAACGGACCTGATGATTCATATCGCCGACGCTACGAAAACGGCTACCAAACTAGCCGTCAAGAAAGTCAAAAGGACCGCCAAGAAGATGATGCCTAAGAAGGCAGCCAAGAAATCAAAGTCACCGGCTAAGAAAAAGACTGCAAAGAAGGCTGCGAAGAAAAAGAAGAAATCCAAAAAGTAGCTTGCGATGGCGCGCGCCAGGTCGGTCCTCGATAGGATGATCCAGGCGATGAACAGGGGTGAGCCTGTTCGACTTTGCCCGTCTGACAATGGCGCCTTTGTTTCTCTACAGCGGGATCGGAAAAGTGAAGGCTTTCACCGCCACGGCTGGACGCCTTTATGGCGGAATCGACGGCGCCGGCACGTTCTTGGCCGCCGGTGCCATAGCGCTGGAACTCGGATGCGGTGTGGCCCTCATTCTGGGTCTGTTCGCACGCCAGGCGGCAGTCGCTCTGTTCCTGTTTACGATCGCGGCGACGCTCATGTTTCATAATTTTGGACTGCCCCCGAGGCGCAAGCCGTCACACAGACCATCAACTTCTTGAAGAACCTCGGCCTTCTTGGAGGTCTTGCTCTCATTGCTAACTACGGAGCAGGTCCGTACACGGTGACCGCTGCCATTAGGCCTGGCGCCAAGGATGTTCGTGAGCTTCCGTAACTCGAAAGCGCTGTTCACAGGCAAGCGGTAGCCATCGCGCGTTTCGGCTGGGGAGAGTCCTGCGAGACGTTGGCTTGGATCAGGTGGTGCCGTTGACCGCCGCGTGAGATTGTCTGGAGTCAAATATCCTGACAGCTCCGGGTTGTCGACGGCAATGGACATAGAAGACGCATGAGGCAACCCGATAGTGGCTCTCGTGCTGGGCGCCGGAGAGGTGATCAGCCGTGGGACCTCGAGCCTGATCTGAATTGCCGCCGCTCTGTTCAATCGAACTTTGAGTAGCAAGGGTTAGATGTCAAAACGTCTCTCCGATTTGAATGCTTGCAGCAGGGACGACTTTGTCGCCGCTCTCGGCAATGTCTTCGAATATTCGCCCTGGATAGCGGCGCTGCGCGTTGCCGAACAGTGATCGGTTTTACGGCAATTGATGTGTCCCTCAACTCGCAGCGAGGGACATGCTCCAGCGGTCCTAGTCTAAGAGTTTTCAGTCATCAGCGAAATAGGACTTTTCAACACAAACGGCGCAAAGCCGATATTAAGCTCTTTCAAAGGTGACTCAGTCGGGGCACAGCTGCTGCTCAGCAGCTCCATTGAAATCCATCGACCACGAAATGCTGGCCGGTGATGAACATATGCGCCTCGACGGCCAGATAGCGCACGATGCTGGCGACGTCTTCAGGCGTGCCAACCCGTCCCATGGCAATGCCTGCGGTTAATTCAGCCTCTCGATGACTGAGCAGACCGCGCAAGAGGTCGGTGGCGATAATGCCCGGGCAGATCGCATTCACCGACACTTTGGGTCCAAGTTCCTTGGCGAGCGACCGCGTGAGGCCCAGGATTCCGGCCTTGGCTGCCGCATAGGCATGCTTGCTGACGGCGCTGGTCACGCCGCCTGACAGTGCGTTGATGGATGAAATCGAGATGATCCGCCCGCCGAGGGCCTGCTTCAGCATAATGGGCGCGGCCGCATGAATGAAGTTGAAGCAGCCCTTCAGATTGATTGCGATCGTGCGGTCGAATTCCGCCTCGGTGATTTCAAGAATCGGCTTTGGGTTCGGCGCGCCCGCATTGTTCAGGAGCACGTCGAGATGTCCCCATTTCGCATTGATCTGTTCGACGATCGCATGCGCGCGGGCAAAATCGCTCACATCGGCCTGAAAGGTCAGCGTGCGCTTGCCCCGCGCCTCGATATCGCGCGCGGTTGCTGCCATCTCCCCCTCCAGGAGATCGACGAGGGCGATGTCGAAGCCGGAATCGGCAAGCGCCAGCGCACAGGCGCGGCCGATGCCGCGCGCGCCTCCGGTGACGAGGGCCGTCTTTGTCATGGGTCAGGCCTCAGGCGGCGTGGTCGCGCGCGTAACGGACCACGTCGGCATGGGTTGCACACCAGACGTCGCCCTTCGCCTTGGCCAGGCGAATGAGCTCCTCGATGATCCAGAGCCGCGAGCGGTAGCCGATCATGTGCGGATGGCAGGTGAGCTGGAAGATTCCGCCTTCCTCGTGGGCCGCCTCGAACTCGCGCCTGAACACATCGAACACATCCGAAGGCGGTGTGTAGGGACGCAGGTTCTGGAAGCGATGCATCATGAAATAGACTGCGTCGTCGCGGATCCATTCCACCGGAAATTCGACGACGCCGGTCGGCTCTCCATCCAAGAGCAGCTCGTAGCAATCGACGTCGGCCATCAGCGAGGAATCGTAGAGCAGGCCGGCCTCCTTGGTGATCCGCAGCGTATGCGGCGAGAAATCCCAGGACGCCGTACGCGCGCCGACCGGCCGCACCTTGGTCGTCTTCTCCAGCACGTCGGTCGCACGCATCATCAAATCCTTCTCGGCCTCATAGGGAAGCACCGAGTTCAGCTCGTGGATCCATGAATGGATACCGATCTCATGCCCTTCGGCGATGACGCGCCGCTGCTCGTCCGGATAGAGCAGCGCGCACACGGCCGGCACATAGAAGGTCGCCGGCACCGAGTGTTTCGCAAGCAGCTTTAGAATGCTCGGGACGCCGACGCGATTGCCGTACTGTCCCCACGCCATGCGCCCGATCGATTTGCCGCCGTCGCGCAGTTCGTTAGTCTCGTGGTCGGAATCAAACGACAGCGCGAACGCGCATCGCGCGCCACCCTTCCAGGTCTTGGGCCGATAGGTCTTGCCGGCGCGGACCTGGTTGACAAGACCGCGCCAGTGTTTTTCCGGCCATTGCCAGGGTTCGAGCTTCGACGTCTCGTTCATGATGGTCCTCCCGAATGATTTGTTACAGCGGGCCGCCGGTGACGGGGATGGTCTGCCCCGTGATCCACGAGGCATGGTCGGAGGCCAGAAACGTCACCGCATTGGCGACGTCCTGCGGCGCGCCCATGCGGCGCATCGCAATCGTATTGACGAAATTGTCGCGGAACGCGGTCGGCCAGTTGTTCCACTGCCGCTCGTAATCAGGGCTCGTCGCCATGAAGCCGGGCGCAACCGTATTCACGGTAATGCCGAACGGCCCGAGCTCCTGGGCAAGCTGTTTGACCAGACCGATTTGCCCGTGCTTGGCGGCGGGATAGCTCTGGATGCCGGTGAGGCTCGTGGCAAGGCCGGCGCGGCTCGAAATCGTTACGATGCTTCCGGTGCCTTTGGTCTTCATCCCCGGCGCGACAGCCTTGATGAACAGAAACGCACCCTTGAGGTTGGCATCGACGATGGCGTCGAAATCGTCCGCGCTCACATCTTCCAGGGGCCGAGGCCTTTGGCCGCGCACGCCGCCCGCGACATAGACAAGGATATCGGCGCCACCGGCCATGCGCACAATTTCGGCAATGGAGGCCTCATTGGTGACGTCGACCTTGGCGGCGATGATCTCGCCACCGCCATCGACACGGCCGGCAAGCCCTGCAAGATCATCGACCAGCAGGTCGCAGGCGATGACGCGCGCGCCGTCATTGGCCAGCGATCGCGCGATAGTCTGGCCGATGCCACGCGCGGCTCCGGCCACGATCGCGGTGCGTCCGTCGAACCGGATCAGCATGGGCTACTCGCTTGCTTGCTCAGCTGAGTTTTGTCCCAGCGGTTTCCTTTATCCGCCAGATCACGGCAAGCGAGATCACGGCCGCAGGCAACAGATAGAGATAGGTCGGCGACACCGGCGATCCCGTGACCTGGATGAGCCAGGTCGCGATGAACGGTGCGAAGCCGCCGAAGATAGCGACTGCGAGCGCGTAGCCGCTCGTCATCCAGGTGGAGCGCAGATGCGTCGGAAAGATCTCCGAGATCGCCGCAGGCCCCGCGCCGGAATAGAGCGCCAGCAAAATGCCGAACAGGATCTGGAGCGGCATCACCAGCGCGAGACCGATGCCGTTGGTCATCAACGAGAACAGCGGATAGGCGAGCAGTCCGATGCTGATCGCGCTCGCCATCAGAAGCGGCTTGCGGCCGACCCTGTCCGACAGCGCGCCCCAGAACGGAACTGCGATCACCATGGCGATCAGGCCGACCGTGTTCGACCAAAGCGCCTGGGAGGGCGTGAGCCCGGCAAAGCGCTGGGTGAAACTCGGCATCCAGGCGAGCAGCGTGTAATAGGCGATGGTCCAGAAGATGGTGAAGCCGAAGGCGAGCGCCCCCAGCGGAAGCCCGGCGACAACGGGCTGATCGACGGCAGCCTGACGGCTGGCTTCGTAAGTCGGCGTCTCCTCGACGTTGCGGCGCAGATAGGCGCCGACGAAGAACAGGAGTACGCCGAACAGGAACGGCACGCGCCAGCCCCAGTCGAGCATCGCCGCCTGACTCAGTGACGAGGTCATGATGGCGGCAACGGCCGAGCCGAGCAGCGAGCCGCCGGCGGTCGAGACCTGCTGGAAACTACCGTACAAGCCGCGACGGTCTTGCGGCGCCCATTCGACCATGAAGGCGGTCGAGGTGCCCCATTCGCCGCCGGCCGCGAACCCCTGCACGATGCGAAGCGCAACCAGCAGGATCGGCGCCCAGACGCCGATCGCCTCATAGGACGGCAACAGGCCGATGGCGACCGTGCCGAACGCCATCAGGAAGATGGTCAGCACCAACGCCGTCTTGCGGCCCTTGGTGTCGCCGAGGCGGCCGATCACGATGCCGCCGAGCGGCCGCGCCAGGAAACCGACGCCATAGGCCGCGAAGGCGGCGAGCAATGAGGCGGTCGGATCGCTGCCCGGGAAGAACTTCGTGGCGATCAGCCCGGCCAGATAAGCATAGACGCCGAAATCGTACCACTCGAGCAGGTTGCCGATCGCTGCGGCCCAGATCGCCTTGCGGGAGTTGTCCGCCAGATGCGCGCTCGGCGCGGCCAGAACAGCTTCCGTCATCGGATCACCCCACCATGTGCATTTTTACTTCAATATTCCACATGACAATCCGGGCGGAGTCGAGGGCCAACGTGCGCGCCACGACGGCTCTGCGGTAATGGCTGACAGTTCTCCGCGGCATGGCTCTTGGGCGTGGCGCGGGGGTTTGATCTCGTTCGCAAGGCCGATATTAATGAAGGGCGTATGGCCAATGATACAGATTGCCATCACTAGGCGTGTGCGTGCCAAGAGCGCCGTGAAGCGCCCGGCCACAACCAATGGGAGAGGGCCTACCCGCTGTACACAACGTCGTAAGGTGTCCACAGCGGTACTCGATCCGGTGTCTCCCATATCGGGTTCTTCCGTGCCGAATTTTGGTTCGCCGTCAGCGCAAGAACCGTTGTAAGGATTGGAAGCTTGACGCTGGAGCGAGAGCTAAATTTTTTCAAATAGTTAGAGGGCGGCGTGCGCACGGTGCGCGCACTGAGAGATCAAAGAAAATCTAGCGACAACCAAGTGGCTCAGCGACAGCCTTCAGTTTTGTTTCATTTCGGCCAGCGAGAATTGGCTTGAGACCCTTGTCCCTGGCCGTTCGCGCGGTCAGTTTTCCGGTGTATCCGGTAGCTCCATAGATCAGGAATTGCTCCGTTTGCTTCATCGCTGAGCCTCTGACTTACTGAGCATTTTGACTGATTGAGCACTTTATCGCATTTTCTCGCCAGGTCTGCTGTTGGCCCAACTCGGACATCACCCCTCCGGCACCCCCGCCAAGCGTAGACCCTCATGGAAGCGCGCGCGTCCGGCGAGATAAATCGGATTGTCGCTCGGTAGGTGGGTGCGCACGCGGCGGACGGTGAAACCCGGATTGAGGACCAGTCCCGCCCGCGCCGCAACCTTCGCCTCATACAACGCGCCGAGCCGCGCCAACGCAGCGGCGAGCCAAAAATGCGGAACCGGATGATTTCGATTGGCCTCAATGCTACGGCGTAGCCAAGCTACTGCTTCCTCGTCAGCATTAAGGTGAAACTTGGCAATGCCAACGATCAGTAACCAAACATAAAAGTGGGTATCGCGAGGGGACAGCCGAAGCGCCTCATGGACGTGGGCTTCGGTTTCAACGGCGCGACCGATATACACCTTGGCAAGACCAACCCAAGCGTGCGCATGGGCTAAATTGCGATCCAAAGCCAACGCCCGCTCACATTCAGCAATGCCCTGCGCCGCGCGGTTCGTCAAAATTAGGACGACGCCCAATCGCACGTGCGCCAAAGCGTGCTGCGGAGCCAGCGAAAGAGCCCTGTTTGACGCTGCCTCTGCCACGGCAAGGTATGGGGCGGGGTCGTCAGTTAGCGAGGCAACGGCAATTCCCTCATTGACGTTTGCTATGCCTACCAGCGCCTCGATACAATCGAGGTCGAGCGCCAGAGCCCGTTCAAAAAAACCGCGCGCCGGTGTCAAATACTCTGCGGTAGTCCCCCTGTTCGCGAAAGCGATGCCTTGGAAATACATGTCCATCGCATCGGGACGGAGCGAACGTTCCGACCGTCTTGCCTCAGCCTCCACGAGTTGGGCATCCAGTGTGTTGGCGAGCCGCGACACGATTTCGTCCTGCATGTCGAACAGATCGGCGATGGGCTTATCGAACCGTTCGGCCCAAAGGTGATTGCCGCTTTCGGTATCAACAAGTTGCACATTGACCCGAAGCCGATTGCTGCTGCGCTGTACAGAGCCTTCGAGAACGTAGCGGATGTTTAGTTCGCGGCCGATCTGCTTGAGATCGACCGCTTTGCCTTTATAGGTGAATGCGGTGTGCCGGCCGATGACGAATGAACCCCTGATCAGAGACAAGTCCGTGGTCAGGCTTTCGGTTACGCCATCGGCGAACCAGTCTTGCTCGGGATCACCGCTTAGGTTGGTGAAAGGCAAAACTACGATGGAAAGGTGAGGCGGCGAAAACGGCGTTTGTGCTCGGTCGTCGTTCAGCGCCGATCTAGCTGACCCAGTGTCGGCCCTCTGTTCTTCGTGCACTGCGCCAACGAAGCGGAAGCCTTTGCGCGGCAATGTTTTGATTAGGCGCTGCTTGTCACCATCGTCACCGATTGCAGCCCGAGCGGCATTCAGGCGGGTCGTCAGCGCGGCGTCTGAAACGATGCGTCCATTCCAAACGGCGCTTATGAGATCGTCTTTGCTGACGACGTGATCCCTGTGTCGGATCAAATAGTCGAGGAGATCGAAGACCTGCGGCGTGACGGGTACAGGGCTCGTCCCGCGATATAGCTCGCGACGGTCAGTATCGAATGCGTACTCCTCGAAGAAATAGCGCATCTGAAGATCCGTTAGGCGGCTTCGATCCTAGGGCTCCCGCGCCGCTCAAACGCAAAGAATAAGCCGCCGGCAAAGAAAATGTAAGCCGGATGTCAGGCGCGCTGGCTCACCTTGCGGCATGTTCATTCTATGTAGAGCAGACAGGACACACGGGAATGAGCACCGTCCACGAGATCACCAAGTTGCAGCATCCAACAACCACCGGCCGGTCGGTCTATAGCCCACTCGAAGCCTACTGGAAGGTGTTTCGGGTGTGGCGCAAACGACGGAGGCTGCAAACCGAATTATGCGGCCTGACGGACCACGAGCTGATGGACATCGGCATAACGCGCGGTGAGATCGATTACGTTACCTCCAGCCCCCGATACCAGGGGACGTGATCGCTCCGGATGTCAGCTGTTGGGGGTTGAACAGACCTAAATCGGCCGCGCCTGAAGGTCGCCTTTTGACCCTGGCTGTGTAAAAACTCAAAAATCGAAACGCGACGAAGAATGATATTTTTCAGTTCGATCTCTAAGTTGAATCCGCTTGCCTGTTGAGCGACT
>Ga0207675_100003581_pt1 | contig 15139 bp, 9 predicted proteins | sample KBSSwiS42_FD_184305 | JGI IMG/M metagenome (GOLD analysis project Ga0207675, IMG submission 184305) | Switchgrass rhizosphere microbial communities from Kellogg Biological Station, Michigan, USA - KBS Switchgrass S4-2 (SPAdes) (version 2) | ecosystem: Host-associated > Plants > Roots >... | reverse complement strand
CTGCTGTCAAGTGTTCCATTTGGGTTCAGGCGTACAACCGTAAATGATCTCTCCAGTCCGATATCATGTGAATCGCCTGCAAGCAGGATCTTATCATCAGGTTGTATCGCAACATCTGTTAAATGATCATGCCCAGTACCTATCGATAAGATTAATTTACCGGCATTTGCAAATGTGCTGTCGATCGATCCATTGCTATTCAGTCGCATAACTATAAAATCCTGCCAATAACCTAAAGTAGCTACTGTCCCGGCTTGTATGATCTTTCCATCCGGTTGCACTTTTACCTTTACCTCAGTTGGAGCCATGGGAGCAACAGAATATTCTGCATATCCTAAAGTTCCATACGTATAATCTAAATAAGTTTGAGCTGTTGACTGGAATGAGAAGCTTAATGATACAATGAATAATGATAAAGCAGTTGTAATGGATAATTTGCGCATAGGTTTTAGTTTAATACAATTAAATTACTGAATAAAATGATCGTAAAAAACTTTTGCAACTCCGATAGTATTTTACAGGAATATTCATCACAATTTCTCTATCACATCTCTATAAGCTCTTCCAACAGGTATCGATATACCATTGACCTCAACGGCTTCATTTGTATAAGATTCTATCTTATTCACAGAAATTATAAAGGAACGATGAATGCGTTTGAAAAGATGGGGCGGAAGCAAACTCTCGATCTCATGCGTACTCATTTTTGAAATAAATTCTTTTTTCGTGGTAACGATCCTTATATACTCCCGCTGGCTTTCTATATAAATGATCTCATCGAACGGAACCTTTACTTTTTTCTTTTGCACATTCAGAAATATGGAATCTTTTTGCTCCTTGTTTTCATGAGTTTGCACATCTTCTTTTGCAGCTGTTCTTACTTTATTTACTGCAATCAAAAATCTTTCAAATTCAAAGGGCTTTAATAAATAATCAGTCACGTTCAATTCAAACCCTTCTACTGCATACTGATGATAAGCCGTAGTGATAATAACTTTCGGCGGATCTGTGATCGTTTTCAAAAAGGTCATGCCTTTTAACTTAGGCAAATGAATATCCAGGAACATAAGGTCGGTGGAATTTTGCCGCAACCAATCCATGGCGAGGATCGCATCCTTAAATGTTGCCTGTAATTCGAGAAAAGGTACTTGTGAAATATAATCGGCCAGCATTTTTACGGCCAATGGTTCATCTTCCACTATTATACACCTGGTCTTAGACATGACTTGACAAATTTATTTTCAGCTGTGCAGTAAAAACATAATTGTCTTGTTGCAGGGACAGATCATATTCTTTAAACAGCAACTCCAGTTGACGACGCAAGTTAGAAAGACCAATGTTTTCTTTTACTTCTGTTTGTGAAGAGATTGTTTCAGAAGAATTTTTTACCACAAGACTTAGCTGCCGGTTTTTTACGGAAATGTGAATATCAACAAAGGGCTGGACCCTTGTTTCAGATGCACCATGTTTAAAAGCGTTTTCTACCAATGGCATCAGCAATAATGGTGGTATTGCCTGTTTCATATCTTCAATATCATAATTAAAATTGATCCGCAGGGTTTCATCGTATCGAAGTTTTTCAAGCTCTATATAATCAGTGATGATCTTTAATTCCTGTTCAATTGAAATATAATTCCCACTGGTCTCATAAAGCATGAATCGTAATATCTTCGATAAACGTACAATTGATTCGGGGGCAAGTTCAGATCTGTCCCTGGCCAGGGAATAAATATTATTGAGTGTATTGAATAAAAAATGAGGATTTGTTTGTGATCGCAGATAATTCAATTCTGCTTCCTGTTTTTCGATCCGCAATTGTTGTTCTGCCTGTTTCAATTGCATATAATTATAAACGTGTCTTGCGATCCCAAAAAGAAATATTGAACCCGTGCTATATGCCATTTGACTTTGGAGAGCCTTGTCAATTGCTGTAAAATCTTTCAGGGCCGTATATATATTTATGTTTATTCCTAATAATCTCCATGCATAAGAACCGTATGACCATACCATCATGAACAGGAATAAAAGAATTATCCCCCAAAGAATATTGTAAAGAATGAATCTTTTTTTTCGCAGTACAAATGGAACAACATATTCAAGAAAGATGAAATTGACCGGCATTAGATAGATGATGCCCCATAAATTATTGAGCAGGGCAGCTGTCACCTTGCCGGGGTATGCATGCAAGTTGGTGAATACTCCCAAAACATAATAAGCAAGACCTATCCACAAATAGAACCGTACCAGTTTTATGTCAATTCTTTTTTTCATTTATGATCAAAGGATAAATATCGGCAAAACTGCAGCTTTTTTATTTGTTGCATATCCGGTATCACCCGTTGTTTGTTTACCATGACCTGTCGTTTGTTGACAACAGCTTTTACGATACTCATTTATTGAATACTCTTGTGCTGAGCATTGAATGATACATAAAAAAATTATTTACTCAATTAAAACCTCAAATTATGAAACTTGAATTTATGCCGATCCTTGCTTTTTTAGTAACACTGCTTTTTTGCAGTTGCTAAGCAACATCAATTATTTCCTTATGTGTAAACGGGGGGTGTTTCTACACTCCTCTTTAAAATTTAAAACATGAAAAAGACAAACCGCCTGGTAAAATTTGGAGAAGATGTGGAAGGTTACAGCATACCTGTTTTAAATGAAAGAGAGATCAGGGCGGCTGCAGGCATCCTGTTCGCATTTATGCTGATCTCTCTTATGTTCATTTTATTTAAGAATAACTTTTTACTGATCAAATATGTACTGATAGTTTTTCTTACTGATCTTATCATAAGAGTATTTGTCAATCCAAAATTCTCACCCACATTGATCCTCGGACGTTTGATCGTCAGTAAGCAAACACCAGAATATGTAGGAGCTGCACAAAAAAGATTTGCATGGAAGATCGGTATCTCTATTGCCAGTCTTATGTTCATTTTACTAGTGATATTGAATTCTTATAGCATATTCACCGGTGTCAGCTGTCTTATTTGCCTTTTGTTCTTATTTTTTGAATCTGCATTTGGTATCTGTTTGGGATGTATTGCTTATGATTGGTTTTATAAAAGCAAAGCACAGCATTGCCCGGGTGAGGTTTGTGAACTAAAAGAAAAACATGCTATTCAAAGAACTTCCTTGTTGCAAGTTCTCATTTTGTTCGGGCTTATAGCATGTATTATACTGATGATAGTTTTCCTCAGGAATTATTTAAATGAAACACCGAAAAGTTTGTGGGAGATCATCAGGTCGAAGAATTAATGCGCTGAGTTGTGTACCATCACATCATCTTATTTGACCGGTACAAAAAGCCCCGACAAAGTCGGGGCCGCTACTAATCAGAGCCGGACATTAGTTCTCTTTCACACAGTAAAATCGGGTGATGAATTAATATTCGTTGGTGTGATATCGGCTATGGTTTTTCTAAAATCTATTTCTGTTTGAATAGCTTTAAGAAGCAGTTTGTGCTTTTCATATTCGTCACCGAACTTTTTCCCTGCAAACATTGCTGTAAGGAGTGTGGTCTTCTCAGCCAACAAATCTACAAGCTGCGAAGTTTGTAAGTTTTGCAGATCCTGCATTGCGGTTAGTTAATGACAGCGTCAATGCCACAAAAACCATACAAGTTTTAAAAAGTATCGTTTGAATAAATACTATTTTAAATTTTATTGACTTTCGGCAATGTGTAATTTTTTCCTCAGTAAGAATTCTTACGAGTGTTAGAATAAGATCAATTCACTCCTTTGATCACTCCATCCTGCCATTTAATGAAGTATAATTTTTTGTTCTCGAAATATTCCATTTCCATGCTTTGCTTGTTGAGCACAGGTTGAATATCGAAGTCAGAAAAAACTTTATTTGTCTTATTGGTGATGTTTGAAGAAAGATCGTATTTGAATTGAGCAAGCAATTTTGAATATTTCCACATTACCTCGTAACCACGGAAGACCATATCACTCGGGCGGGCATACATTTTTGTGGAGAAATACTGGTTGATGCCGGTACTTATTTTATCCATTTTAGGATTATAAAAAGGTTGGCCATAAACTATCTCTGGTCCTTTGTACTCAGTTCTTGCAAGATCTTTTTCCAGGTTATCCAGTGTTGGCATTCCAACAATAGTTATTTTATATGATTTGCCTGCTAATGCCATTTGAGTGATGAGACGGCGATTGAATGTTTCATCAAGGCTGGCAGCAAAAAAAGTGTTTTGTTGGTTGCTGTCAAGTAAAGGAAAAAACTGCTTTACAGTAAAGCTGTCGATAAGGTCAACATATTTTATTTTCAAAGGAATAGAAGAAGTTGATTTGCTGAAATCTTCGATGTAGCCTTTGATATTGTCTTCCATCTGTCCTTTTTTTCGAAGAACAATGACAGTTGTTGTTGAATAATATTTTTGCAGGTAACGATAGATCGCTTCCACATGAGTTCTTAAAGATGGATTCAGCATTACGAAATAAGGATTGTTGGTAATGCCACCATCATTCGGAAGATTGACATTTATATAAGGCACTTTCCGAATTCTTGCCTCGTCAGCCAATATCCAGTTCTCCTGCGAGTTAGCATGGCCTATGATAAGACCAACACTATCAAGATCATTTAATTGTTCCTGTAATAACTTTTTTGAGGATCGTGTATCAAAAACGAAAATTTCAAGCTCAGCATTTTCTTTACTTAATGAATCTAATGCTAACTGAACTCCTTCAAAGAATTCAAGTCCGGGATTTAGGAATTTTGGGAAAGCTTTATCGTAACGATAAGTATTGGTAGCATCAAAAGCAGAATCAAGATAAAGTGGAGCAAACACTGCGATCTTTTGTTTGCTATTCTGCGCATTGAGTGCAATAGACAATAGACAACAGGCAATAGACAATATGTAATGATGAATTTTCATATCCAGGTTCCCTTTTGGGGGACAGGGGTTATTATTCCCATTCGATCGTTGCAGGCGGTTTGCTGCTTATATCATACACTACACGATTGATGCCTTTTACATTATTAATTATCTCGTTGCTCACATTGGCCAAAAAATCATAAGGCAAATGGGCCCAATCGGCTGTCATTCCATCAACGCTTGTCACAGCTCTTAATGCAACAGTGTATTCATAAGTTCTTTCATCACCCATCACCCCCACACTTTTTACCGGCAATAAGATTGCTCCGGCCTGCCATATAGTTGCATATAAGTTGTGTTCTTTTAATGATTTTATGTACACATCATCGGCTTGCTGAAGTAAAGCCACTTTTTCTTCATTTACTTCACCCAAAATTCTTATGGCAAGTCCCGGGCCGGGGAATGGATGACGATCGATCATTTGTGCAGGGATACCTAGTTCTCTTCCTACTTTCCTTACTTCATCTTTAAATAAGAAACGTAAAGGCTCTACCAATTCCAAATGCATTTTTTCCGGAAGCCCGCCAACATTATGATGTGATTTAATAGTCATTGATGGTCCATGCACGGATACACTTTCTATTACATCAGGGTAGATTGTTCCCTGTCCCAGCATTTCAATCCTATCAATATGTTTTGCTTCATCCTGGAATATTTCGATGAATAATCTTCCAATTGTTTTACGTTTCGCTTCAGGGTCAGTTTTGCCGGCCAATTCGGTATAAAAAATATTTTTAGCATCGACGCCTTTTACATTCAATCCAAGTTTAGCATAAGTAGTCAATACATTTTCAAATTCATTTTTGCGAAGAACACCATTGTCGACAAATATGCCATATAAACGTTCTCCGATGGCTCTATGGATCAATGTTGCAGCAACAGTTGAATCAACACCACCACTTAATGCCATGATCACTTTGCGATCACCAATTTGTTTTTTCAATGCTTCAACAGTATCTGTAATAAAATGAGCAGGCGTCCAATCCTGTTTGCAACCACAGATATTCACCAAAAAATTGTGCAATATTTTTTTGCCTTCGATGCTATGGTAAACTTCGGGATGGAACTGCAAACCGTAGAGAGGAAAGTTTGAAGTTTGGAGTTTGGAGTTTGGAGTGCCGTTTGACTTTTGACTTTTCACGTTTGACGGAAGTGTCTTCTTGAATGCTGCTATCGGAATGCTTTCCGTTGTTGCCAGCAATTCAAATCCATCTGGTAGTTCAAGTATAGTATCTGCATGGCTCATCCACACCTGGCTTTTTTCCATCACATCCTGAAGCAATACATCATCTTTCTGTTTATGAAGTAATGCTCTTCCATATTCACGTTTATTACTTTTTTCTACCCGGCCGCCAAAACGTTTTGCTGTAAGCTGTGCACCATAACAGACACCAAGTACCGGAACCCTATCAGCCATGAACTGCACATTTACATCCGGCGAATTCGCCTCATTAACCGAAAATGGAGAGCCACTCAGAATGATACCTTTCAAACCGGGGTCATATTCAAAGTTCTTGTGGTAAGGAATGATCTCGCAGTACACATTTGCCTCTCTTACTGCACGGGCAATCAGTTGGGTATATTGTGAGCCAAAATCAAGGATCAATATTTTTTCCGTCATGGCTGCGAAGATAACCAGAATATAGGGTGAATGGTGAGTGGTCAATGGTGAATTTATGGTCTAAGTATTGACCATTTACCATTGACCATTGACAATCCGCTATGCCTGTAACCTGTACAACACATTCCTCGTCTTAGTATCAGTTTTCCGGATGGAAAAACTATTTATCTTCGATTCTATAAACTAACTACCATGAAAAATGTTTTTCTTTTCTCTTTATTGATACTTGTTTTTGCCTCCGGCTGTCGCGAAATTGCGGGCAGGAGAGTAAGAGGTAGCGGAAATGTTACTTCTCAGACCAAATCGGTTTCAGGCTTTAGGAATGTGAATGTATCTGGAGCAATTGATGTATATGTTAAGCAGGATTCTTCTACATCAGTCAGGGTAGAAGCAGACGATAATATTTTGGAATACGTAGTAGTGGAAACAAATGGTTCAACACTTGACATATATACTGAACACGGATTTAACCTGCATCCCAGTCATAAAATAAAAGTGTATGTCAGTAATCCTTCTTATGAAGAGCTCGGGGTTTCAGGTGCAAGTGCCCTTATCGGTGAAAATGAGATCAGTTCAAGTGATCATCTAAGTTTAAACGTAAGTGGTGCAAGTGAAGGGAGACTGGAACTAAATGCGCCTAAAGTTTCTGTTGAAACTACAGGTGCCAGCAGTGCAGACCTAAGAGGCAAAACAAAGGAACTCGATCTCAATGCATCCGGTGCAAGTAAAGTAAGAGGCTATGATCTTCTGTCTGAAAAAGCAAATGTTGATATCAGTGGTGCGAGCCATGCTGAAGTATATGCAAGTGTAAGTTTGGACGGTGATGCTTCAGGAGCTTCACATGTGTCCTATTTGGGGAATGCTGTCAACAACATCAGACCGTCAGGTGCAAGTCATGTGGGAAAAAAGAATGATTGAAAATTAAGTTAATATGAGGTAACCCGCAATCAGCGGGTTTTTTTTGCGTTATTTTTGAGTATACATACGCATAAAAAAGCCTATGAAACAAGTTACAAAACAATCAGCTCTCACAACGACAAGTTATCTCTTAGTTGGATTTCTTAGTTTGTTTATCGCTTTTCCAATATTTATTTTATTGCATAAACAATTACCGGATTATGAATGGCCAATTCATTCTGACAGGATATTACTTTTTTTATTGGTGATCCTTTTCGTATTGTTATTATTAAGTTTGTTTCGTCCTATCATCAATTTCATTTTTGCCGGTACATTGATCATATTATTGTACGGAACATTTACAGAAACTTATGGATTTAAAAACCTGGCAACAGATTACAAAGCCATGTTCTCAGCAATTAAATATGATAATGACAATGATGATAACAAAATGATCCTCGATGATTCCAAATTTTATTATAAGACAGATATACTTGCTGCTACCGATTATAAAAGTCCTGAAGTAAGAGCTTTTGCCATAAGAGCAGCCAATGCAAATTTTAAAAGAGAACAAAATCTGAATGAAAGATATCGTGACCTGATACAATGTTTTGCCGTTTTCAAAAAGATAAATCGTAACTGGAATTATGTGAATGATCCGGTAGGGCAGGAGTATTTTGCGAAAGCAAGCGAATCAGTAAAATATTTAGCCGGGGATTGTGATGATCATGCGATCATGATGGTGGCAGCTATGAAATCAATAGGCGGTACTGCTAGATTTGTTGCTACATCGGGACATTTATATCCTGAATTATATATCGGCGATAAATATGATCTTGAAAGATTGACGGACCTGATCCAGAATGATCTTTTCACGATCGAAAGTAAAGATCAGAGTCTTCATTATCATGCAGACCCTGATGGAAAATTATGGTTGAATCTTGATTACACCGCAGCTTATCCTGGTGGAAGATATTATGCAAAACCGATTCTTGGAGTGTTGATGCCGAAGTAGTCAGAAGTCAAGATTGGAATTGCAAACTTAACTCATCACTCACAACTCACCACTCACAGATTCACATACCTCACCATTATTTTAATATCCCTGTTCCTTCCTTTATCATCAGTGCAGGAAATTTTGACTGGCCCTTCGTCCGGTACAAAGAATTGTTTTTCTCCCGGTGCAGCAGCTTTAAAGAACTTATTATCGATATACCAAAAGACCCTGCTTACATCAGTTGCGGTTTTACAAGTCAATAATATCGGTTCTTTTCTTTTCCGGCTAATTAAATACTCAGATCCATTTGCAGGCGATGTAATAGAAGGAGCATTGCCATTAAATATAGTTTCACATTCCGGGTTATGTGGTGGTATTTTCTCGTAAGCAACTTTTTGTTCTTCATACCAAGCCTGCATCTCAGGTTCTATAACTTTATAAATTTTCTTTTTATAACCTGATTGTGGTGCACAGTTCTTACAATAAGATATTTTTTCGTCTGCTGATATCAATACTTCCTTTATGTTATTACATTTTGCTGTTGAAGAGATCAGTGGAATAAAATAATCCATTACCAAATGTTCGCAATGATCAGATGGTGGCAATCCTGTTTCAGAACAAACCATTCTTGTTTCACAGTCTTTGGGCATGGTGAACCATTCCTCGTCGCTGTCATAATCTATGGTATTAAATATTTTAAATAACAAAGGAGTGGCGGTGTTTGAGCCATTCAGATCAGGTACTCCAATTCCGGAAAAATTTCCAACCCAAATGCCAATTGTATAATTTTTATTGTAACCAATGCTCCAGGCATCTCTTCTGCCATAACTTGTTCCTGTTTTCCATGCCACCTTTGGCATTCGTTCTGTTGATTGCCAGTTCAAAGGAAAATCAGGACGATTTACTTTTGATAAAATATCATTGATGATAAATGCAGCTTCAGGGCTTACTACATTTACTTTTTTATGAACTGTATCCTTGTCAGAATAGGATGGTGAATAATAATTCCCCTCATTGGCAAATGAAGAGAATAAGGCTGTCAATTCTTCCAATGTTGTTCCGCATCCACCGAGTATCATTGATAAACCAAGCTTGCTGCGATCTTTTTGTATTTGCCTGAAACCACAGGAAGAAAGTTTTTCAACCAACCTGTCTTTTCCCAACATTCGTAAACTTTTTACAGCAGGAATATTCAATGAATGTTCTAATGAATATTCCATGGTAACATAGCCATTGTATTTCTGATCATAATTTTCAGGAGCATAGCCATCATAATTAACCGACACATCATTCATCACCATTTTTGGAGTAAGCAAACCTTCATCGATGCACAATGCATATAGCAAGGGTTTCAATGTACTTCCCGGTTGTCTTACTGCTGCAGCTCCATTTACCTGGCCGCCATCGGTGGTATCATTAAAATTTGCAGAACCAACATAAGCGATCACATTATGGGTATTATTATCGATGATGACAACTGAAGCATTATTGATATTTCGTAAACGTTGTGCCCGTATATAATCTTCTACGATTTTCTCTGTCTTCAATTGTGTGTTGAGATCAAGATGTGTTTTATAATAGTAATCGCCTTTTTTATAAAGCTTATTGGAAAGATGTTTTGCATAATGCGGAACAGTGGTTCTTGTTGCGGTCAATGGTTCTGCCAAGGCATCTTCAATTTCCTTTTCAGTGAACACTTTATCGTTTGCAAATTTTTTCAACCAGCGATTTCTTTCTGCAACGATCAGGTTATTGTTTTTCCCCATTACCAGAGATGAAGGACGATTCGGAATAATGCTTAATGCGGTGATCTCTGCCAAAGAAAGATGATCAGGATTCTTTGAAAAATAAAGAAGCGAAGCTGATTTTACACCTTCCAGGTTTCCACCGTATGGAACAAGATTCAGGTACATCTGCAATATCTCATCCTTGCTGTATTTCCATTCTAATTGGTATGCTCTGAACATCTCGATCATTTTGCTCAACAGGTTTCTTTTTCTCGGTTCTAATGCTCTTGCTACCTGCATAGTGATGGTACTGGCGCCACTGGTTCTTCTCATCCTGAAAATATTTTTAAAAGTTGCACGGATCAGAGCAAATGGATTTACACCCGGATGGTAGTAGAAGTATCTGTCTTCTTTGGCTATGATCGTTTTGCGAAGCAATGGCGATATTTCTTTCAGCTCAGTTTTCATTCTCCACTTCTGGTCTTTAGTCAGATAAGCATTGATGACTTCGCCATTTTTATCGGCAATGATCGTTGAGTATTCAATTTTATCTTTTAAAGGAAAAAGAAGATTGAGTAAAAGGAAAAGAAGGAACAATGCGACGAAAGCTATCCCGATTCGTTTTAGAAATGTAATGATATGTTTTTTGGTGATCCGAAGTTTCATAATTGTTTTCTCGCAAAGTGCAACGAAACAAAGTATATCGATAAACTGTAAAGCTACGCCGTAGTGATCCAGATTATTTGTGTTACCTCTTTACACTTAACATTTATTTATCTATCAAAATTTGCAAACGGTATTTTCTTACTATTATCTTTCATATAAATTCTTTCAATCGTTATGGATCCTGCTGACTCGTCCCACCAAACCCCGGACATTCCTCCTTAGCTTTTCACAATACTAATATCTGTTTTTCCTGAAACGAAAAACAAGACTACAGAAATAATTTTTACTACCCATTTCTTATTTAACTTATCTTTCAGTCACACATCAACCAAACAACCTATATGCGTATCAAACCTGTTTTAGTAACTATGGTGATAGTTACTATTTTTTTATCCGCTTGTAAAAAAAATGCCGTTAAACTTGAATACACAAATGCTAAAGGGGAAGTACCACAAATGGGAAATCTTATTTTCCGCTTCGACAAATCCCTTGCGATCGATTCTATGTTGAATGTTTGGGATTCTACCGACTATGTTTCTTTTACTCCAAAGATCTCAGGCCGTTTTCGATGGGAAGGCCCTGATCAATTAGTGTTTTCGCCTTCACAACCTTTATTGCCAGCTACATCTTATACTGCAAAATTCAACAGTGAAGTTTTCAGGTATAGTAAGTATAATAAAGTTGAAGGTGCCGATAAGATCAGTTTCAAAACTCCTGATCTTAATTTGGAAGATGCACAGGTTGTTTGGACAATGCCTGATGAGGCAACACGACAAGTGATCCCTCAACTTGATCTGTCGTTTAATTATAAAATAGATCCTGCAGTGTTAAAGGAAAAACTTTCTGTTGAAGTTGATGGAAAGAAAACAGAGTTTACCCCGCAAACCGTTTCTTCGGATTCAAAAGTGTCTTTTCGTTTAGCAAGCTTTAAACCTGAAGACAGGAACTATGAAACAAAGATCATTATTGATAAAGGTTTGAAGCCTGATGGCGGATCAAACTCAGTTGAGAAGGCAATTGTTGAAAATCTTTCTATTCCTTCTCCCTATGTACTCGTTATCCAAAATGTAGAAACCGAGCATGATGGTACGGATGGAATAATTCGTGTATCGGCCAACCAGCAATTAGTAGCTGCTGATATAAAAAATTATATCAATCTCGACCCAGCGATCCAATACACAGTAGAAGTTGATGAAGCAGGTTTGACGATCACCAGTGATAAGTTTGATGTTGAAAAAAGTTATACGCTGACGTTCAAAGAAGGTTTGCGTGGAAAAATTGGTGGTGAGTTAAAAGAAGAATCACAACACCAGGTTGCATTTGGTGAACTGGAAGCAGGAATAAGTTTTAGCAGCAAGAAAGGAGTTTATCTTTCAAAGAATGGTAAAAAGAACCTGGAAGTAAAGATCACGAATGTGCCCAGGGTAAAACTGACGATCTCAAAAATATATGAGAGCAATTTGCTGATGGCGGATCGTTATGGATACTATCCACAAGCGACCCGTGCAAGTTATAATGAAAATTATGAAGGAGAAGAAGAGTATAATGATTATGGCAATGATGGAACACTAGGTGACGTTATTTATGAAAAAGAAATTGATACAAAGTCATTGCCAAAGAGTGGGGGAGGAAAGTTGTTGAATGTTTCTCAATTCGAAGATCGCCTTCCGGAGTTCAAAGGCATATATCATATACAGATCGCATCATTAAAAGATTACTGGGTAAAAGACGGTCGTTTTATTTCTGTTTCTGATATTGGGTTAGTGGCAAAAGAAGGCGTGGATAAAATAGTTGTCTTTGCCAATTCTATTCAAACTGCTGAAGCATTGAACGGCGTGAATATAAATGTGTATGCAAAGAATAATCAGTTGATCGGAACAGGTGCTACCAATGCTGATGGAGTTGCCGAGATCGTTTATACAAAAAAAGAATTCAATGGTTTTCAACCTTCCATGATCATTGCAAAAACTGAAGAAGATTTTAATTATCTCCCATTCAGTTCCACAAGAGTAAACACATCACGATTTGATGTTGGTGGAAGAAGAAATAATCCTTCAGGACTTGATGCATTTGTTTATCCGGAAAGAGATATTTACCGCCCCGGAGAAAAAATAAATTTCTCTGTCATCATTCGTGACCGTGAATGGAAAAGCCCGGGTGAGATACCTGTAAAAATGAAATTCCTTTTACCCAATGGTAAAGAACTAAAAGAATTTCGTAAGACATTGAATGAAGAAGGTTCTGTTGAAGGCAGCATTGAAATGGCTTTATCAGCGATCACGGGCTCTTATACACTGGAAGTTTATACATCCAATGATCTATTGCTCGCATCCAAAGATTTTAAAGTTGAAGAATTCATTCCTGATCGTATAAAAGTGAATACTAAACTGGATAAGCAGTTTTTAAAAGCAGGAGAAACAACTGCTCTTACTATAAATGCAATGAATTTCTTTGGTCCGCCTGCTGCCAATCGTAAATATGAAACGGACATTCAAACAAAGCAGAAATATTTTTCTCCGGAAAAATTTGAAAAGTTTGACTTTAGTTTCTCTAATCAGAACATTCCTCTTATCAAAGATGTGAGAGAAGGAACAACCGATGCGCAGGGAAATGCCACACAATCTTATACTGTGCCAGAGCACCTGAAGAATTCCGGTGTTTTGCAAACCACTTTTTATACAACTGTATTTGATGAAACAGGAAGACCAGTAAGCCGGTCTGCATCTGTTGATGTATTTACACAAGATGTCTTTTTTGGAATTCAATATGATGGTTGGTGGTATCATCCTTTGAATCAAACAGTAGATTTTGCATTGGCAGCTGTGAACAAAGATGGAAATGCAGTAAGTGCAAAAGGGAAAGTTGAGATCATCAAGAAGGAATATAAAACACAACTTGTCAGTACCGGTGGTTACTTCCGGTATGAATCACAAATGAGCATAAAGTCAATGGAAGTAAAAGAAATGCTCATAGGTGCGAATACTACTTACAAATATGTTCCAAGAATTCCCGGTGAATATGAATTAAGAGTGTATGTTCCCGGTGCCAATTCATATGTAAGCCAAAGTTTTTATAGTTATGGTAGTTGGGGTTGGTCAGACCAGGGTTCATTTGAAGTAAACAACGAAGGGAATATTGATATTGAGCTGGATAAAAAATCTTATTACACCGGTGAATCAGTTAATGCGCATTTCAGACCGCCATTTAGTGGGAGAATGTTGGTAACAATGGAAACAGATAAGCTGGTCAAATACCAGTATGTAAATGTTGATGTGAATAAACCGAATGCAACTGTAACGGTCAACCTTCCTTTAACAGCAGAACATATTCCAAATGTATATATCACTGCAACATTAATCAAGCCACATGATATTTCTGATCTTCCATTGACTGTTGCTCATGGATTTCAAAATGTAAAAGTGGAAGATAAAAGCAGGAAGATGAATGTGAGCATTGCTGCTGCAAAATCTGTTCGTTCAAAGACTACACAAAAAGTAACGGTAAAAGCTGAGCCGGGAAGTTATATCACATTAGCAGCGGTTGATAATGGCGTGTTGCAGGTAAGTGATTTTGCAACGCCTGATCCTTATAATTTCTTTTACCAGAAAAAAGCTTTGCAGGTTTCAGCATTTGATCTTTACCCATTGTTGTTCCCTGAGATAAGAGCAAAGTTCAGCAGCAGTGGTGGTGATGGTGAATCTGACATGAGCAAACGGGTAAATCCAATGCCTGCCAAAAGAGTGAAGATCGTTTCTTACTGGAGTGGTATTAAAAAAGCAGATGGAAGTGGAGAAGCCAATTTTGAATTTTCCATACCGCAATTCAGTGGCGAGATAAGATTGATGGCTGTTGCTTACAAAGGTCAGAGTTTTGGTAACAGTGAGAATACAATGACCGTTGCTGATCCAATTGTTATCAGCACTGCATTGCCAAGATTCTTAAGCCCGGGTGATACAGTAACAGTTCCTGTTACATTAAGTAATACAACTTCTAAAGCAGGAAATATTTCTTCGACAATTTCTGTTGAAGGGCCATTAAAAGTAATTGGAGGAAACAGTCAATCAGTTTCTATCAGCGGAAACAGTGAAGGTCGTGCTGTGTTCAGGATAGCAGCTGATCCATCTGTTGCAGTTGGTAAAATAAAAGTGGATGTAAATGGACTTGGGGAAAAATTCTCTGATGAAACAGAGATATCGATTCGGCCTGCTTCGCCATTGCAAAAAGTTTCAGGCAGTGGATCTGTTGCCGGAGGATCAAATCAAAAAGTAAATATTGGCTTAGGTGATTTTATTCCATCAAGTACTTCATACAAACTTGTTGTCAGCCGTTCACCTGCA
>Ga0207675_100003578_pt1 | contig 15143 bp, 9 predicted proteins | sample KBSSwiS42_FD_184305 | JGI IMG/M metagenome (GOLD analysis project Ga0207675, IMG submission 184305) | Switchgrass rhizosphere microbial communities from Kellogg Biological Station, Michigan, USA - KBS Switchgrass S4-2 (SPAdes) (version 2) | ecosystem: Host-associated > Plants > Roots >... | reverse complement strand
CGGCCGCGCTGCGGCGCCTGCGCGCCCGTCACCCCGAGCTGCAGATCGACCTGCGCAACGCCAACAGCGAGAGCCAGCTCGCGCTGCTGCGCGCAGGCGAGCTGGACGTGGCACTCGTGCAGGCGGCGCCGCCGGCGCGCGAGCTGCGCTCGCAGCTCGTGCTCGAGCAGCCGCATCAGCTCGCCGTACCGCGCTCGGCGCCGTTCGCGCGGCGCGCGCTCACGCCGGGCGTGCTCGGCGCCCAGTCCTGGATCGGGATCGGGACCAGCGAGCGGGCGCGCGAGCGCTGGCTCAGCCACTGCGCGAGGGCGGGGTTCGTCCCGCACGTGGTCGTCGAGGTTGGCGACTACGCGAGCGCGCTCGCGCTGGTCGACGCCGGCATGGGCGTCGCTCTGGTGCCCGCGAGCGAACGCGCCCGAGCTCCAGCGCACGTCCTGTTCCGCACGCTCGACTGGTTCCAGATGAGCGCCAGCCTCTGGGTAGTGACTCGCCTGCACGCCTCAGCCCTGGTCGAAGAGCTGGCGCGGCAGCTCGCGCGGTCGTCGGCGTGAAGGCGAGTCCCCATCCTCGGGACGGCCACTGGCCATTGGCCCAAAAACACGCGGTCGCTGCTGAAATCGCATCGGGCGCGAGACCGTTCCGCCCCGCTCGCGCGAGCGCGGTGAAGGGCTGCGTCAGTGGAGCGCCATGCGCAGACGGGCGTGCGCCATGACGGCTTCGGGTGCGCGCTGGAGCGCGGCGTAATAGGCCTGCGCGAAGGCGCCGCTTCCCGGCTCGAAAAGCGCCCGCGCGCCGGCCAACGCGGCCGTCATCTCGTCCTCGCTCGCTTCGGAATCGATTGCAGCGATGAACGACGAGAGCGGGCGCAGCCAGGCAAAGGCCGGATGCTCTGCCAGGAGACCGAGAACCTCGCCGGAGCTGCCGACGGGACCATTCTCGAGCTCGAAGTCGGCGCGCGCAACGACGACGAGCGCACGGTGCACTTCGAGCAATGCGTCGACCAGAATTTCCACGCGCGCTCGGCACGAAACGGCACGAGACGACACGGCAGCAACGGTGGCCATACGCCAGGCAATTTGCGCACGCGCTGCCACGCTGTCCAGGGCGCGCCAAGACCTCCAGGCGCACGGACCAAATTGGCGCAACCGCAGCGACCCCACGCGGGCAAAACGGGCTCGCGACCGCAGGGGTCGTGCTAGATTGGCCGCCGCCTCATGCGATCTACGAAGCAGCGCTCGAATGCCGTGAAAATTGCAGGTATCACGCTGGCGCTCAGCCCCGCGCTCGTCGGCTCGGGCTGCGCGGTGGACGACCGGCAGCTCGCTGATCCGTCAGACGTCGTCGGCGTCGGCGGCTCCGGCGGCTCCGACGACAGCAGCGACAGCAATACGGGCAGCCCGCCGGGACCGGGACCGATGACGAACATGACCGGCGCCGGCGGCACGACGTCCGAGCTGATGCCGCAGGGCCCGCTGACGAATCTTGCCGCGGGCGCCGTGTGCCGCCCCGAGGACACCTGCGTGAGCCCGTTGCTATGCGACCTCACCGCGGCCGCCGGCGTGTCGCGCTGCTGCATCGGCTGCGCCGCGGACGAGCTGTGCAACATCGCCGGCACCGGCTGCGAGCCGCGCGTGCGCGTGCAAGCCGAAGTTTGCTCCAGCGCGGCGCCCTGCCAGAGCTCGCTATTTTGCCGCACGGCCCAAGACGAGCAGGATCGCTGCTGCGCGCAGGACTGCAGCGGCGGCTTGGTCTGCACGCTCGGGGGCAGCGTGTGCGAGCTGCGTGACGAGGGCGTGGTCTGTGATCGGGACGCGGTGTGCAAGTCCGGTTACTGCGACATCGACGAGCGCCTGTGTACGCCGAATCCGTGCCAGGCCGCGAGCGCGAGCAAGTACTGCGCGCGCGGCGCGCAGTGCCGAGAGTCGGCGCGCTGCGAGTTCAACGGGCGGGGTATGGTCAGCGCGGGTGCCGCGCACACGTGCGCGATCCTCGCGACGGGCGCGGTGCGCTGCTGGGGCGCCAATGACTCTGGACAGCTCGGGGCATTCTTCCCCGAGCAAGTGATCATCGGCGATTTGCTCAACGAGACGGCGAACGCGCTGCCGGGCAACCAGGTCACGTTCGGCACGTTGCTGAACGGGCGCGTACGCCGCGCGGTACAGGTGAGCGCCGGGGGCGGCCACACGTGCGCCCTGCTGAACGACGGCAACGTGCGCTGCTGGGGCGCCAACAACAACAACCAGCTCCTGCCTGCGAAGCCGGACGGGGACATCGCCCTGCCCTCGCCTGCCGTGGCGATCGACGCCGGGGGCGAGCACACTTGCGCGCTGCTCGCCACCGGGGCAGCCACTTGCTGGGGCAACAACACCCTGGGCCAGCTCGGCTTCGGCAATCGCCTGCCCTTCTCCACGGGCCCGCTGCCCTTGATCGCGGGCCTGGACACCGTGCGCGAGATCCGTGCCGGCGCCGGCCACACCTGTGCCGTGCTGGCCAACAACGATCTGAACTGTTGGGGGAACCCCAACAACGGCGAGCTCGGTCACGGCAACGAGGCAGTCGCCGACGCTCCCCCGTTCCTCGAGGTCAACGTCGGCGTCGGCGTGGCCAGTGTTGGGCTCGGCTCCGGGTCGACCTGCGTCGTCACGACGACAGGCAGCGTACGCTGCTGGGGCAACAACCGGGCCGGCATCCTCGGCTACGGCCACACCACCGACATCGGCGCGACCGAGTCGCCCAATCAGGCGTCGAACATCGTGCTCGACACCACGACGGGGCAGCTGCTGGGTGGTGACGTGAACCTCGGCCCCGGCGTGGTCGACCAGGTCGAGGTCGACACGGGCAGCGGTTACGCCTGCGCGCGGCTCGGCAGCAGACTGCGCTGCTGGGGCGACGGCAACGACGGCTCGACCGGCTACGGCAACGAGAACGACATCGGCGACGATGAGCTGCCGATCAGCGCGGGCGACGTGCCGTTCGGTGGCAGCCGCACGATCGTGGCCATGGCCGACGGCGGGCGCTGCGTGGTGTTCAGCGACAAGACCATCACGTGCTGGGGCCGCGATGCGCAGGGCGAGCTCGGTTACCCGGCGCTGTTCCCCCTGGGCAGCCCGACGCTGACCCCGGAGAACATCCTGCAGAGCTACGGCACGGTTCAGTTCGAGTAGCTCGGGCGGCGCTTCGCTCAGGTCTTGCGCCAGTCGACAGTGCAAACCTCGCGGTCGTAGGTCCTGAGCAGCGCCATCGCCACCGCGGCGATCACGGGCCCGATGATGAGCCCGATCACGCCGAACAGCTCGACCCCGCCGAACAGCGAAATGAACGTGACGAGCGTGGGGATGTGCTCGCCACGCCCGACGAGCCGCGGGCGAATCACATAGTCGACCAGGACACCGGTGACGAGGGCTCCCCACACGAGCTCGAAGACCCCCGCGGCAGCGCGACCCGAGAGGATGAGGCCGAGGCCCACGGGCACCCAGACGAGCAACGTGCCCAGCGCCGGCACGAGCGAACACAGGGCCGTGAGCGTCGCCAGCAAGCCGACCTCCGGGACGCCGCCCAAGCCGTAACCGATGCCGGCGAGCAAGCCCTGGATCAGGCCCGTCAGCACGGTGCCGACGAAGACCTCTTTCCCGACTTGCTCGAACTCCGCGAGCACCACCCGCGTGTGCATGGGGTGGAGGGGCAACATGCGTTCGGCGGCTGCCAAGATCGTGGGCCAATGCCGCAGGACGAAGAAGGCGGTCATCACCGTGAAGAAGAAGGTGAGAGCCGCGCTGAAGGTCGTCCCGGCGACCAGGGGGACGGCGTCGGTGAGCTTGGCCGCGGCCCCTTCGGCGAGGGCACGGGCGCGACCATCGAGGTCGTAGGGGCCGAAGGGCAGGCGTTCAGTGGCACGCTGCAGGCGGGCCAGGTTGTCCTGCAGCGTGCTGTGCGGATCGATGCCGCGGCTGAGCGCGCGGATCACGCTGATGGAGCGCAGGATGACCACGTAGAGCAGGAGCAACACGCCGCCGATGCTCGCGGCGCCGGAGCAGAGCGCGAGCAGGATCGCCGACAGACCAGGGCGGCGCAGGTAGCCGGTGACCCGTGCGTGCGTGCCGAGCAGCGAGAAGGCGAGGAAGGTCCCCAGAAACAAGCCGGAGGCAACAGGCAGAGAAATCCAGATCAGGGCCGCTGCGGCGCCGAGAGCGAACACACCGAGCGCCGTTTTCTGCTTGGGCGTGGACGGGCCCTCGGAGCCGACCGGCGGGGGAATGGGGATCAGGTCCGGCATCGTGGAACGATGGCAGCCTCCAGTTTCTGCCGGCGCCGTGCAAGCCGATCCGGCAAATTCGCTCGGAAATTCGAACCATTGCCCAGATCGCCCAGAGCGCTGATCGAAGCTGCCAGTTCTGCCTGACGAGGTAGATCCCGTGCTCGCTGAAGGCGCGCACGGCGCGCGCGATGAACGGCAGCTCGACCAGCTTGCTGCCAGGATCGCTGCTCTCGATGCAGGCAGAGACGCCGACTCCAGATTTCCGGCAACGTTTCCAGTTTTCGGTGTCCTTGCGGGTTCGCGCGGTCGGCGCATGGTTGTTCGCGCGCGCGCGTTGCGGCTCGAAGAGAAGTTTCAGGGCAGGACCTTCAGCGCGTGTTCGAGCGCTGCAGGGTTGCACGGCCGCGTGTGGGTCTGTGGTAGGTTGCATGCACACGCCGAGGTTGCGACGATCTCGTCCGCGTACCTCCGAATCATCGGGCACGGTGCGGAGCAGCGCGAGCCATCACGGCACCGCGCAGCTGCCGGTGTCGTGCGCCTTCGATGCCTGCCGCCCGCCACGAGAGGACCATCACCATGCGCGACTCGCGGTCCACGACCGAACGTCTTCCTGCAGGGACAACCCGCAGCCCGAGCTCCCAGCTTTCCCGTGCGCCGGGCGGCGCTGCCCCGAGGGCTCTGACGAGCTCGCTTCTATTGGGCTGCGCGCTCGCGGCACTGAGCTGTAGCAGCGAGGGCGCGTACGCGCCGTCCGCCGACCCCGTCGCGCCCAGGCCCGCGCCGTCGTCGACGGTTCCGGCGGCCGCGCCTGAGCGCTCAGTCGTGCCGGTCGCGCCTCAGCCCTCGCTGGTGCCACTGGCGCCGACCAGCCAGGACGACGAGGGTCTGGGCGATGTCTCGCTGGAGATGCTGGACGAGCCCGCGACGGCGGTGCCGCCGTCCCGGGTCACGGTGGTGGTGCTCGAGCCGCCGGGGCGTCCAGCGGTGGACTGCGCTCCGCTCGACAATCCGGGCGCGCTCGACGACGCCGACATCAACGTGGATCTGTCGACGCAGTTTCAGCGTATCAGCGGGTTCGGCGGCATGAACCAGCCCCGCTGGATCGCCGATCTCACGCCGGAGCAGGCATTGGTCGCCTTCGGCGATGCGCCGGGTCAGCTCGGGCTGTCCCTCTTGCGCATGGCGATTTCCGCGAATCCGGAAGACTTCATCCTGGAAGTGCCGACCGCGCAGCGAGCCGTGGCGCTGGGCGCCCGAGTCTTTGCTACGCCCTGGACACCGCCGCCAAGCCTGAAGAGCAACGCTAGCAACATCGGCGGTGAGCTCCCCCCCGAAAACTACGGCGCGTACGCGGATCACTTGCTGGCCTTTCGCAACGTGCTGGCGGAGAACGGCGTCCCCCTGACAGCGATCTCGGTCCAGAACGAGCCGGACATCAGCGTCAACTATGACTCTTGTGACTGGACTGCTGCACAGATCGGGGACTTTCTGAAGGAGCAAGGCCCGCGCTTTGGCGACACGCGGCTGATTGCAGCGGAGTCGTTCAACTTCAATCGCATGCTGACTGATCCGCTGCTGAACGACGCCGCGGCGGCCGCCGAGTTCGAGATCGTGGGAGGTCACATCTATGGCAGAGGCCTCGCCGACTATCCCCTGGCGCGCGAGCGCGGCAAAGAAGTCTGGATGACGGAGCACTACACCGATAGCGGGGCCGAGCCCGACCGTGCCAACCTGTGGCCGCTCGCTTTCAACGTGGCGACGGAGCTCCAGCGCAGCATGCAGGCGAACTTCAACGCCTACGTCTGGTGGTACATCCGGCGCGGCTACGGCCTGATCACCGACGATGGGCTCGTGAGCAAGCGCGGCTACCTGATGTCGCAGTTTTCCCGGTTCATCCGCCCTGGCTATGTGCGTGTGGCGGCGAGTAATCCCGCGCTAGAGGGCGTCGACGTGACGGCCTACTCGAACGGACCGGGCAGCGTGGTCGTGGTCGTCCTCAATACGACCGACGTGGCGCAGACGGTGGCCCTGGATCTCTTCGGCAGCTGTGTCGTCGGCTTCGATCGCTTCACGACCTCGCAGGTCAAGAACGCCCAAAACGATGGCCCGGTGGCTCTCGTCGGCGGCCGGGTCAGCGTGACTCTCGACCCGCGCAGCGTCACCAGCTTCGTCAGCCAGCCGATCGTGGCTGCGGCGAATTGAGGCCCTGAACGCGGCAAGCGGGGCAGCCTCGCGCTCGAGGACCCGGGCGACCACGGAGCGCCCGCCCCTAGACCAACGCTTGCTCGATCACCCTGCGCAGATCAGCGGCCGCAAACGGCTTCTCGAGCCGCATGTTGGGGACCGAACCGAGGAAACTGCCGACGTGCTGCCCGAGCGCGCCGCCGGTGACGAAGACCACGCGGCGAGCGTCTTCGGGGTAGCGTGCGCACAGCACCTCGTAGAAGTCGATGCCGCTCATCTCTGGCATCATCACGTCGCTCACGATCAGATCAAAGGGTCTGCCGGCGTCGAGCAATGCCAGTGCCTTCTTCGCGCTCTCGACGCACACCAACTCGTACTCCGGCAGCAGCCGGCGCACGCTGCGCAACAGCATGGGCTCGTCATCCACCAACAGGATGCGGCGCTGCTCGCGTGCCAGCCGCTGCCCGGAAGAGATGCTCAGCCGGGAACGAGCGCGGAGCGGCGGCGGGGGAAGCGCGATCGTACCGGAGGCGCTCTCGACAGAAGGCAAGAGCACAGACATCCGGACACCGCCCGTGGCGCGCGTCTGTACGCTCAAGCGGCCGCCGGCAGCCGTCACGATGCCATGACAGATCGAGAGCCCGAGACCCGTGCCCACGCCCACCTGCTTGGTCGTGAAGAAGGGCTCGAAGATGCGTCGCTGTACCTCGGGCGGCATGCCGCAGCCTGTGTCGGCCACTTCGATCAACACCTGCCCGTCATCCGCGAGACAGCTGCGCAGACTGATCTCGTTGCTCGCGGCGGGCTGGTTTTCGATGGCCTGTGCCGCGTTCAGCAACAGCTGCTTCATCACCTCGGTCAGATGCGCTTCGGAGGTCCTGACCTTGGGCACGGGTCGCAGATCCAGCGTCACGCGCGCCCGACCTGCGAGCTCGGTCGCCGTGAGCCGCACCGCCCGCTCGATCGCGCGGCGCACGTCGGCGCGCGCGGACGGCGGCGGAGAAGGTTGGCAAAAGAACTGGATGTTGGCCACGATGCGCGCGATACGTTGTGCCGCCAGGCGAAGCTCGGCCTGCATCTCGATCGTCTCATCCAGTCGCGCCTGATCCGGGGCCGTATCCTGGCCGCCCGGGGCGGCGCCGAAACGCAGGCGCTCCAGCTCGCCAGCCACGAGCTCCGCATTCGCCAGCACGACCGTGAGCGGGTTGTTGATCTGGTGGGCCACGCCGGCAGCCATGCGCACCAGCGATGCCAGGCGCTCGACCGAGTCGAGCCGGTCGCGGGTCAGGCGTTCGTCCTCCGCGGTGCGATCCAGTCGCACCTGTGAGCTCTGCCTGTGCAGCGCGAGCTCGATGCTGATCTTGAGCTCGCTCGACTTCACCGGTTTGAGCAGGTAGCCCGAAGGATCGCTGCCCTTGGCGCGCTCCACGGTGCCCGCGTCGGCGTGCGCCGTCAGGAAGATGATCGGCGTGCCAAAGCGCTCGCGCAAGGCCCGGGCCGCCGCAATGCCGTCGGTGGGCCCCTTGATGCGAATATCCATCAGCACGACGTCCGGCCGCTTGTCGGCCGCCGTGGCGATGGCTTCGTCCGCGGACGACGCCACTGCAAAGGCATCAAAGCCCTGCTCGGTCAAGGTCTGCCGCAGATCTTGCGCGACGATGGCTTCGTCCTCCACGATCAGGACGCTCGGGGCGCGCCGTACGGCGTCCATCATCCCCTCCCTGCAAACTCGAGCTCGACGCTCGTGCCGGCGCCATGTTTCACCGATAGCTCGGCGTGGATCTGCTGCGCCAGCGTTCGTACCAGCTGCATGCCCAGCTCTCCACTTCTGGCAGGACCGGCTTCCAACCCGACGCCGTCATCCCGCACCACCAGCGCGACGCGCTCGCCGTCGCGCCGCTGCAGCTCGATCTGGATGCTGCCGGAGCGACCTTTCGGAAACGCATGCTTGAGCGCGTTCACGATCAGCTCGTTGAGGATCAGGCCGCAGGGGATGGCGCGATCGACCGGCAACGTCAGCGGCTCCAGCTGCAGCTGCAGCGAAATGGCCTCGGGCGAGCCCGCCAGCTGAAATACGCTGGTGGCCAGGCTGCGCACGTATTCCGAAAACGGCATTTCGCAATAGTCCCGCGACTCGTACAGGCTCTCGTGAATCAACGCGATGGTGTAGACGCGAGCCTGGCACTCGGTGAGTGCGTCCCGGCTCGCGCCCTGCTCCAGGCGGCGCACCTGCATGCTGATCAGGCTGGAGATGACCTGCAGGTTGTTCTTGACCCGATGGTGAATCTCCTGGAGCAGGACCTCGCGCTCCTTGAGCGTGGCGCTGAGCTCTGCCGTGCGCGCGTGCACGCGCTCCTCCAGCTCGACACTGCGCCGCTCCACCTCTTCTGCGCTGCGCTGGGCCTGCGTCAGACTGCCCACGGACACCAGCATGGCCGTGCTCATGATGCGCACGAACCACAGCCCGATGCCGAGCACGATCCAGGCACGCCACCCCGGCTGACCGGCGAGCGAAGCCATGCGCGTCTCCCAGAACAAGAGCGCCACCACGGCGACGCTGCCGAGCAGAGGCAAGGTCAGCGTGGCTCGACTGCGCTGCCAGAGCAGCTTGGGGTTCGCGAACAGGATCAGACTGAGCGGAGTGAAGATCACGACCCCGATCGAGTCGCCCACCCACCAGGTCGCCCAGCTGAAGGGGTAGTTGGCCCAGGGCAGCAGCCCGGCCGCCACGAGCGTGCTGACTCCGATGCTGGCGCTCAGCACGCACGCCACGGGCCCACCCAGGATGGCGAAGCGCCCGATCGATCGTTTCGCCTCGAACGGCACCGGCAGTCCCACGAATCTCTCGATCAGCCAGGCACCGAGCAGGGCCTGCAGTGCAGCGCCGACGGCGATGCCCAGGGGCACGGCCAGCGAGCGGACGACGCTAGACCAGCTGCCGGAATCTAGATCCGTGGCGAGATTGGCGGCGACCGAGCCCAGCACCACGCCGAGCGCCATGTGCCTGCCCCAGAGCAGCACGGCACACAGCGCGAAGCCGGCGGCGGGCCAGACCGGCGTCGCATAGCCAGGCTCAATCGCCATCCAGAGCGCGGCCTTGGCCCCGAGGCAGTAGGCGAGCGCCGTGAAGGCGACCCTCCAGTACCCGAGGCCGTGCGCGCCGACGACGCCGAGCGCGTCTGACAGCAAGAACGGCGCAGGCTCACGCCCCGCGCCCATTTCGCCAACCCCCGATCGCGCTTCTGCCGCCATGCGCCCGGAGATCGGAGCGGCAGCGCGCGGGATCCCCTTTATCCCGCGGAGCCCCCCAATCCGGCGATCGGGAGCCATTTTTTACTCTCGACAACTCGAGAGCCCGCAATGGATGGCAAACAATCAATTAAATCGCGGCGAAACGCCACACGTCATTAACTGGCTCGACCGCCATGCCCGCCGTGGAAGCGCTATCGGCCGCCGGAAACCCGAGCTCTAGCGCCGAACGTCCCTCGAGAGCTCGAGCAGCGCCGCCGAGCCAGCTCGAAATACCGGCCAGCCATCGCCAACGAGCACGGCTTCGATGCCCGAGCGCCTCGCCAGGGCGTCGAGCGAGGCGAGGGCGAGTGCCTTGTCGCTGAGCTTGGCATCGGGCAGCAAGTTGAGGTGCCCTGCACGGTGGCCGCGGATCAAGTCCCCGACGACCAGGGTGTCCCCCTCCAGCAGCAAACCCAGCTCGCCGGGGGTCTTCGAGCCCTGCAACTCCAGCACTTCCAGCTCCGCTCCGAGCGTGTGCTCGGCTGCCAGGCCTCGCGCACCGAGCGAGTCGAGGAATGCCGGCTCGAGTCTCGGCCCCCACAGTCGCGCCGACGTTCGGGCACGCAGCTGCTCTGCCGCGCGCGCGTGATCGGAGTTGGTCAGGATGATGTCGCTGACGCCGCCGAGGCGCTCGATGTGGGCAGCGTCGTGATCGGAGAGCGGGAGCGGGTCGATGACCACGTTGCCCGCAGGACGGCTCCAGAAAACACTATGGAAGTCCAGATTGCGCTCCGCATTGAAGAGCGACCAGCTCCACAGATTGGGCTTGTGCAGCTGCTTCACGCTGCTGGCTTCCTGCTGCTGCTCCGGGACCGCCCTGCGCCGTTTTGCATGTTTCGTGTTTGGTTTCAGGCGCCCGCGAGGTTCTTGGCGGCGAAGTCCCAGTTGACCAGGTGCTCCAGGAAAGTCGCGATATAGTCGGGACGCCGATTCTGGAAATCGAGATAGTAGGCGTGCTCCCAGACATCCATCGTCAAGAGCGGCACCTGTCCCTTGCTGAGCGGGGTCTCGGCGTTCGGCGTCTTGGTGACCGCCAACTTGCCGCCGTCCAGCACCAGCCAGGCCCACCCGCTGCCGAACTGCGTGGCCCCGGCAGCCTTGAAAGCCTCCACGAACTTGGCGAAGCCGCCGAGGTCCGCGTCGATCTTCCGGGCGAGCGCAGCCGTGGGCGTGCCGCCGCCACCGGGCTTCATGCTGTGCCAGTAGAAGGTGTGGTTCCAGGCCTGCGCCGCGTTATTGAACAAGCCCGCTTTGCTGGGGTCGCTCGCGGTCGCCTTGATGGCGGCCTCGATCGAGAGCTTGTCGAGCTCCGTGCCTTTGGCCGCCGCGTTGAAGTTGTTCACATAGGCAGCGTGATGCTTGTCGTGATGAAACTCCAGCGTACGCTTGGAGATGTGCGGCTCGAGCGCCGTGTACTCGTACGGCAAGGGGGGTAGTTCGTAGGCCATGGGTTGCGCCGGCTCCTTATTTTTCTGTGGATCGAGAGCGCTCACGGTAACCAGGTTGTACTGAACGATCAATGAGAATGACCGGGCTGTTGCCCTGGCAGCTGCCTGGCCCGCCGGCGCCCCGATTGACGCGCGCCGAGCCTCACGCGCATGCTGCGCGGCGTGTTGCGAGTGATGGATCGAGGCCCGGACGGCAAGCTCAGCGTACAGGAGAGCCCAGCCAAGCTCAGCCCTCCGCCGGAGGGCACGCGGCGCTGGCTGGATCTGACGGGCGAGTCATCCGACGTGCTCGAGCAGCTACGAACGGGCTTCGACTTTCATCCGCTCGCGATCGAGGACTGCCGACAGTTCGATCAGCGCCCGAAGCTCGAGGAGTACCAAGATCACCTGTTCCTGGTCACACAGGGCTTTTCCTGCCCCAGTGAACACCTGAGCAAGCTCAGCTTGCACGAGTTGCATGCGTTCCTGGGCGCGAGCTATCTGGTCACGGTGCATGCGGATGCGCTGCTGAGCATCGACGAGACCTGGCAGCGCGTGATCGACAACCCGAGCGTGCTCGAGCGCGGCGTGGACTTTGTCTATTATCTCATCGAGAGCCGCATGGTCGACGGCAACCAACCGATCCTGGATCGCATCACCGACCAGCTCGAGGAGCTCGAGGATCGCGTGCTCGGTCGGCCCGACAAGCGCGACCTGGCGCACATCTTCGAGCTCAAGCGCCAGCTGGTCACGCTACGCAAGGTGCTCTCGCCCCAGCGCGATACGCTGGCCATGCTGGCGCGCCGCGGCGACGGGCGAGTGAGCGAGCGGACCTCACATTACTTTCGCGACGTCTACGATCAGCTGGTGCGCCTGAACGAATCGATCGAGGCCAATCGCGATCTGCTCGGCAACGCGCTCGACGCCTATCTTTCGGCGGTCTCTAATCGCACCAATGAGATCATGAAGTACCTGACGCTGCTGAGCGCGGTGTTCTTGCCGCTCGCCTTCCTGGTCGGGTTCTTCGGGCAGAACTTCGAGAATCTGCCCGGTCTGCCGCACTGGATGCACTCGGACGCGCTGATGCACGTCATGCTCGCCAGCTGCGTCCTGCTGCCCGTGGTGATGGTGTCCTGGTTTCGCTATCGCGACTGGATTTGACCAGGCGCCTGGAGCTCGGAGCGCGACTCAGGCGCCTGGGGGTTCCATCTGGATCAAGCTCACGAGCTCTGTCGAGCTGAGCTGCGCCGCCTGACTGCCGCCGCTGAGCAGCGCGTCCGCGAGCGCCTGCTTGGTCTGATGCAACGCCACGATGCTCTCCTCGATCGTATCCTTGGTGATCAAGCGATACACGGTCACGGGTCGTTCCTGGCCGATGCGGTGCGCACGATCGGTGGCTTGCGCCTCGACCGCCGGGTTCCACCAGGGATCGAGATGAATCACATAGTCCGCCGCCGTCAGGTTCAGGCCGAAGCCGCCCGCTTTCAGGCTGATCACAAACAGCGTGCTTTGCCCCGCCTGGAAGGCGTCGACGCTCGCCTGGCGTTCGGCCTTGGGCGTGGAGCCATCCAGGTATTGATAGCTGACGCCGGCTTCATCCAGCCGCTCGCGAACCAGATCCAGAAAATCTACGAACTGGCTGAAGACCAGGGCACGATGCTGGTTCTCGCGCAGCTCGAGCACCAGATCGAGCAGCGCATCAATCTTCGAGCCCTCGCTGCCGGCGTCCGGGAATACCAGCCGCGGGTGGCAGCAAAAGCGGCGCAGGCGCGTGATCTCGGCGAGGATCTCCAGCTTGTTGTCGCGCCGCCCCGCGCTCGTCAGGCGATAGTTGATCTCGCGCCGCAGCTGCTGGTACAGAACGGACTCTGCTTCGCTGAGCTGCACCGAGTGGTGCACCAGGGTGAGCGGCGGCAGATCGGCGAGCACCTCGCTCTTGGTGCGCCGCAAGATGAAAGGGCGGATGCGCTCCTGCAGCGAGGCGCGCGCGGCCGTGTCTGCCTGCTGCTCGATCGGCTTGAGAAAGCGATAGTTGAAGTTGCGCCACGAGCCGAGCAGCCCCGGGTTCAGAAATCCAAAAATGCTCCACAGGTCGCCCAGATGGTTTTCCACGGGGGTGCCGGTGGCCGCGATGCGGCACTCGGCGCTGAGCGCCCGTGCCGCCTGCGCGCGCAAGGATTTCGGGTTCTTGATGAACTGTGCCTCGTCCAGCACCAGGTTGCCCCAGTGAATGCGCCGCAGCGCCTCGATGTCTTGCTGCAGCAGACCATAGCTGCAGACGATGATCGGAAACGCCATCGGCGCAGGCGGCGCTGCCTCTGGCGCTGCCTCGTCGCCGGTGGGCTGCTCCGGCGGCGGCTCGGGGGAGCTCGTGAACAGCGGCTCGAGCAGCTGCGCTCGCTCGCTGCCCGTGTACTCCTGGACCAGCAGCGACGGGGCGAAGCGCCGCGCCTCCAGCAACCAGTTGGTACACACGGAGGTGGGCGCTACCACGAGCGTCGGTCCCGTCGCGACGCGCGTCAGGAGCAAGGCCAGGATCTCCACCGTCTTGCCCAGCCCCATGTCGTCTGCCAGGCATGCGCCCAGACCGAGCGCGCTCAGGCACGAGAGCCAGCGAAACCCCTCCAGCTGGTAGCTGCGCAGCTCCGCCTGCAACGACTCGGGCGGGGAAAAGCTCTGCGCTTTGACCGATTCCACACGCGCGAGCCAGCGCTGTGTCTCGCCGTCGAGCACGAGGCCCGCACCGGGCTGCGCGCCCGCCATTTCTCCGAGCGCGGAGAGCGCGAACAGCTCCGCCTCGTGAATGCGCAGCTCCCGCGGCCGGTGCGCGAGCGGCTCCGTCCCTTGCAACGCCGCCACGACCTTGCGCACGCGCTCTTCCAGCGCGAGGAAGTCCCCGTTTGGCAGGCGCACGAAGCGACCCTGCGCCACTGCCACCGAGCCGGCAAGCTGCCCCAGATCGAGCTCCGTCTCGGCATCGATGTGCACGCTACCCGCGGCCAGATACCAGCCCTTCTTGCGGCGCAGCGTACCGTTCAAGCTGCGGGTGGTGAGCGTCCCGCGCACGCGGATCGCCTCCGACTCGGGCCACTCGATCTCGCAGCGCTCGCTCGCTTCGCGCAGCTCGAGCAATAGATCGAGCAGCCCCTCCAGACCGAAGTCCCAGCTGCCCGGGCTCTCCTGCAGGCCCGGCCCTTCGCCGCCGACGGCGTTCGCGAGCAAGCTCGGACAAGCGGCGATGAGCAGCGATAGCCGGGCGCGTTCGAGCCGCAGGTCTCTGCTGCACAGCAGCCGCTCGCCGCCGCTGTAGAGCGAGATCTGCGGCCGCCCGGTGCCCGCGAGAAAGAAGCGCCCGCGCGCGCCAAACGGCCGCACGCCCGCCTGCACGATCCAGGCGCCGGCATGCGGCGCGATGCGCAGGCACGCGGTCGCATCCGCTGCCACCTGGCGGTCGGCGCCCAGGTGCGGGCTGTTCACTTCCACGCCGTGCGACAGCTTGCCGAGCACGCGCAGCGCCTGTTCCGCGCGCTGCTCGGGGACACGCAGCCCGCGCGGCAGCAGATCGATCACGCGCTGCAGCGCCGCGTCCACGCGATACACGACCAGACGGGCGTCGCCCTCCAGCACCAGGTTGACGCCGAGGCGCGCGCCAGCCGGCGTGACGTGGATGTCGAGAAAGCCGTGATCCTCCGTGGTCTCCACCCGGCACTGACCGCGCGCCACCTCCACCCGGACGCCGCCGCGCGCGCCGTTGAACACGCGCGGATGGCCCGCCAGGGCCTCGAACGCCTCTGGCACGAACTCGCGCTTGCCCTCCACGATCTCGCGCGTGCAGGCGAGCACGACGCGATCTTCCGGCGGCAGCTCGGACATGAACGGGTACAGCTGAGCCACCGGCATGCGCCGCCCGCGCGACCAGCCGCTCGCGGTCAGCTCCTGTAGCGCCGGCCGCTCCAAGCTGCGCTCCACGAGATCGACAAACCAGG
>Ga0207675_100003577_pt1 | contig 15143 bp, 13 predicted proteins | sample KBSSwiS42_FD_184305 | JGI IMG/M metagenome (GOLD analysis project Ga0207675, IMG submission 184305) | Switchgrass rhizosphere microbial communities from Kellogg Biological Station, Michigan, USA - KBS Switchgrass S4-2 (SPAdes) (version 2) | ecosystem: Host-associated > Plants > Roots >... | reverse complement strand
CTGCGCGTTCATCTTCTCGATGAAGCCGAACAGCGCCTTGTGCCGATCGTCAATCGGCGCGGTGCGGAAGTCCGCGAGCACCGCATCGACCATGCGCCTGTCGCCGAGCAGTTCCGCCGCGACCGCGGCGTGCGAGCCGATTCAAAACGGGCAGTCGTTGCGCCGCGACGTGAACGCGGCAATCAGCTCGCGCACGCCCGGAGGCAGCGGCGACGGTCCGCGCATCACACCCTGCGTGAACTCGGCGAGGTGCGCCGTCCGCTCCGGCTTGAAGTTGAACAGGTGCCAGATCTGCGGGATCGTGCCGCCCGCCTGCTTCACGCGGCGGATGGCGTTCGCCCACGGTCCGTCGCCTTCTTTCTGCTCGACCTCGGGCAGATACATCGGTTCCATTGTTGACACCGCTACTTGAGGATCAGCTTCTGCACGCGCCAGTTCGACGTCTCGGCGACGTAGATCTCGCGTTCCGACGGGCACGCCAGCTGGTGCGCGCCCGAGAACTGCTTCAGGTTCCGCCCCGAGCGGCCGATCACGCCAAGCACCTCGCCCGCCAGCGAGACCTTGAAGAGACGCCCCGGGTAGGTGGACTCGCCGACGAACATCACCTGGTTCGGCGCCGGCGTGATGCAGATCGAGTTCGGCGCCCCGATGGTCGCCGCCAGCGCCGCGCCGGTCGGCGTGTTGCCGTTCACCGGCTTCGTGCCGGCCGGCGGCGGCACGTCGATGGTGAACATCCGCAGAAATTTCCCCTCGGTGTCGAACACCTGGATGCGGCGGTTCGATCGGTCGCCGACGTAGATGTTGTCGTCCTTGTCGACGGCGATCGCATGCGGCAGCCGGAACTGTCCCGGCGCAGTCCCCTTGTCGCCCCACGACTTCACCCAGTCGCCGTTGCGGTCGTACTTGGCGACGCGCGAGTTGACGTAGCCGTCGCTGATGTAGATGTTGCCGCCGGCATCCCACGCGACGTCGGTCGGCTGGCGGAAGCGGCCGTCGATCGCCGGCAGCGGCGGATCCGGATGCTCCCACGCCTTCGCCTCGTCGTCGGCCGACTCCGATCGCCGCCCGAACACCCAGACGACGCGGCCGGCCGGGTTGAACTTGATCACCAGGTCCGATCCCTTGTCGACCGCCCAGACGTTGTCGTCCTTGTCGACGCGCACGGTGTGCGCGAACGACCAGCCGTAGAGCCCCTTGCCGATCTCCTTGACGAACTCGCCCTTCGGGCCGAACTCGAGCAGCTGCGCCGCCGTCGGCGCGTACGCGGGACCGCCGGCGCTGTTCGATCGGGTGAACACGAAGACGTGCCCCTTCGAGTTGACCGCGACGCCCGAAACCTCGCCGAAGTTCATGCCGGCGGGAAGCTTCAGGAAGTCGGCGACGGAGTCGAACTGAATCTCGGGCACGTTCTTCGCGGTGAGCGCGGCAGCTGCTGCTGCAAGCGGCTCCATGCCGCTCTTGCGCACGAACGCGGCGGCAGCAGGCGAGACGAGGTAGTCGACGAGCTGCTTCGCTGCGGCGGGCGACGGCGCCTTCGCGGCGATGCCGGCCGAGAACACCGTGACGCGCTGGACGCCGTCCGGCAGCGGACCGGTCAGGGTGATGCCCGGCACCGGCATCAGCTCGCTGATCTGCTGGAAGCCGACCTCGGCGTCGCCGCGCGCGACGACGGCGCCGACGCGTTCGCCTTCGATGCGGCGCGACTTCGGCAGCACGCGATCGGCAATGCCGAGACGCTGGAACAGCTCGGTCGAGAGGTAGGTGCCGCTGACGCTGGCGGAATACGCGATCGATTTCGCCGCCAGCAGCGCGCGCTTGAACGCATCGACCGTGCTGACGTCCGGCACCGGCGCGCCGGCGCGCACCGCCATCCCGAACGCCGATCGCGCGACGTCGACGCGGCTGCCGGCAACGACCGTGCCCTGCTTGATGAAATCGTCGAGCGCCTCGGCGTTGACGATGACGACGTCGCCCGGCTCGCCGCGCTTCAACCGGTTCTCGATCGACGTCTCGCCCGTTCCCATCGTCGTCGTGACGACGACGATCTTGTGGGGTGTCGTGCGTTCGAACTCTGTCTTCAGATCGAGCAGCGCGGCAGTGAACGCGCCCGACGTCATCACCCGGACGTCGTCCGCATCGACGCGTCCGGCGACGCCGCAGACGATGACGATGGCGGCGATGGTGCGGAAGGCTCTCGCGATCGAATGCATCTCGGCGCTCCTCTGCTGGCTCACGCCGTCGGCGTCGTCGTCTTCCGCGCCTTCGCCGCCGCGACGATGGCAGCCCGGCGGCGCGCCATCACCGCCTCGGCGTCGGGATAGGCCATGACAACGGCTTCCATGTGTTTGCAGAAATCGGGCTCGCCGCTGAGGCGCCGCCCTTCGGCGAGAAACGGGAAGATTTTCGAGAAGGTGCCGACGATCTCGTTGTGCGCCGCGAGGAATGCGGCAGTGTCGATGGCACCGGAGGTGACGAGCGACGCGGCGAAGTCCCAGTAGCCGAGCACCATCCGGAACGAGGCGTTGCGCGGGCCGCTGACCAGCCCGATCAGCTCCTCGAGCGTCTCCGGGTTGAAGTCGCGCAGGAACCACTCGCGCGCCTCGCGCAGCACCGGTTCGCGGCGCAGCTCGAACAGCTTCAGGTTGAGCGTCGCGCTCTCGAATGGAGTAGGCATGGGCAATTAACGGAACACGATGCCGCCGCGAAGCGACCAGTACTGCACCGTCCCTCGCGTATCGAGTCGAATGTGATCGCGCAGCTCGACGCGGACGCCCGCGCGGCGGCCGGCCCAGTAGTCGAACCCGCCGGCGAGGTTCCAGGCATTGAACTGCGTATCGTGATCGCCGACGCCGAACCGCGTATAGCCGGTCGTCAGGAACGGGATCACCGTCTCGGCGGACGAACTGCCGAGGTGGACGGTGCCGTTGAGCGACAGCACGAACAGCGAATGGCTGCCCCCGAAGAGACCGAATTCACCGCCGACGCCAAGCCGCGGCGCGGCGACAAACTCACCCCCGCCTGCCACGTGGAGCTCGCTGGCACGGGCGACGAAAAAGCCGGCGACGCCGGCCGGACCTGCGATGCCATATACGAGCGGCTGCGCGTCCACCCTGCCTGTGGCGGCAACGAACACGACGATCAACGCGGCGACACGACGTGCGGCGACGACCGCGGCGACTCGCATCCTGACGCTCGAATCGCCGGATATTAGCACGCACGTTGTAGACTGGCTCGTTTCGAGGAGGCGTGACGTCATGATCGCGATGGGCAAACATCGCACGTTTTTCATCTGCGCGCTGCTGCTGGTGCTGACGGCGGCGTGGAACAGCGACCGGCACGATGCGTCGGCGCAGTCGGCACAGCCGGCAGCGGCGGCACAAACGCCGGCGCCGCCGCGCGGCAGCCTCGACGAGCTGCTGGCGTCGTTCAAGTGGCGCGGCATCGGGCCCGATCGCGGCGGCCGATCGATCGCGGTGTCGGGCGTCAAGGGACGGCCGCGCGAAGCCTACTTCGGCGCCGTCGGCGGCGGGCTCTGGAAGACGGTCGACGGCGGCGCGCGCTGGACGCCGGTCACCGACAACCAGATCAAGAGCTCGTCGGTCGGCGCGGTCGCCGTCTCCGAGTCGTCGCCCGACATCGTCTTCATCGGCATGGGTGAGTCGTGCATCCGCGGCAACATCATGCCCGGCGACGGCGTCTACAAGTCGACCGACGCGGGCAAGACCTGGGCACACGTCGGCTTCTCCGGCTCGGATGCGATCTCGAAAATCCGCATCCACCCGACCAACCCCGACATCGTCCTCGTCGCCGACTTCGGCCGCTACGGCACCGACAGCGACGAGCGCGGCGTGTTCAAGACGACCGACGGCGGGAAGAGCTGGAAGAAGGTGCTCTTCAGGAACGCCAAGACCGGCGCCGCGGACATCGCCATCGACCGGCGCAACCCGAACGTGATGTTCGCCGCGTTGTGGGAGGCGTACCGCGTCGAGTACCAGATGTCGAGCGGCGGACCCGGAAGCGGATTCTTCAAGTCGACCGACGGCGGCGAGACGTGGCGCGAGATCACGCGCAACCCCGGCCTGCCGCAGGGGCTGGTCGGCAAGATCAGCGTCGCCATCTCCGGCGCCGACTCGAACCGAATCTACGCGCTCATCGAGAACGAGAACGGCGGGCTCTTCAGCTCCGACGACGCCGGCGCCACCTGGAAGCTGGTGAACACCAACCGCAGCATCCGGCAGCGCGCCTTCTACTACACCCACGTGTTCGCCGACGCGAACAACAAGGACATCGTCTACGCGCTGAACACCAGCGCCTTCCGCTCCACCGACGGCGGCAAGACGCTGGCGCAGATCGGGCAGACGACGCACGGGGATCACCACGATCTGTGGATCGACCCGAACGACTCGGAGCACGTCGTCCTCGGCAACGACGGCGGCGGCGCGGTGACCTACAACGTCTCATCGCCGCAGCGCAGCTGGTCGGGGCAGGGCTTTCCGACCGAGCAGTTCTACCACGTGATCACGACCAGGCACATGCCGTTTCACGTCTGCGGCGCGCAGCAGGACAACAGCACGCTGTGCATTCCGAGCAACAACGGCATGCCCGGGCGCGGCGGCGGCGGCGGCGGCAATGCCGGCCGCGACACCGAAGCGTTCTACGCCGTCGGCGGCGGCGAGCCTGGCTACATCGCGCCCGATCCGAAGGACGTCGAAGTCTTCTACGCCGGCGCCAATAACGGCGCGTTCCTGACCCGCTTCAACCGCCGCACTGGCGAGCTCCGCGAGGTCGGTCCCTATCCGCGTTTTTTCTCCGGCGAACCGTCGAGCGCCGTCGTCGAGCGCTGGCAGTGGACCTATCCGATCATCTTCTCGCCGGTCGATCCGAACGTGCTCTACACCTCCTCGCAGCACGTGTGGAAGACGACCAACGGCGGGCAGACGTGGGACAAGATCAGCGGCGATCTCACGCGCCACGATCCGAAGACGATGCAGGAGTCGGGCGGGCCGATCACCCACGACATGAACAGCCCGGAGATGTACGCGACGGTGTTCTCGCTGGCGCCGGGCAAGACCGACGTCAACGTCATCTGGGCCGGGTCCGACGACGGGCTGGTGCACGTGACGCGCGACGGCGGCAAGACGTGGACGAACGTGACGCCGAAGGACATGCCGGATTTCGGACGCGTCAGCCAGATCGACGCGTCGGCATTCGACGCCGGCACCGCCTACATCGCGGTGAAGAGGCCGCTGCTCGCCGACTTCAGCCCGTATCTCTTCCGCACCCACGATTTCGGCCAGACCTGGACGCGGATCGTGAACCGCATCCCGGCCGACGACTACACCCACGTGGTGCGCGAGGATCCGGCGCGGCGCCGGCTGCTCTACGCCGGCACGGAGCACGGCTTCTACGTCTCGTTCAACGATGGCGATGAGTGGTTGCCGCTGAAGGGCGGGCTGCCCGATACGCAGGTTTCCGACATCTGGGTCGATGCCAACGACCTCGCGATCGCGACGCACGGGCGCGGCTTCTACGTCCTCGACGACGTCGCCCCGCTGCGGCAGTACGGCGCGCAGTCGACGAGCACCGCCGATTCGATCCTCTTCAAGCCGGGCGACGCCGTGCGATCGGGGACGCCGGCGCGGATTACGTACTGGTTGAAGAGCGCGCCGCAGAAGATGACGCTCGAGATCCTCGACGGGAGCGGCCGCGTGGTGCGCACGTTCGACGGCGCGGCGCCTGTCGCTGGACGCCCCGGTGAGGCGGGCAGGGCAGGTGGGGCCACGGAGTCGGGTGGGTCGCGTGGGTCGCGTGGGGTGGTTGGGTCGGGTTCACAGGCCGCGGCCGCTTCGCCTGGCGCGGGAGGAGCGCCGGGCCAAACCGCGACGACAACCGCCGGAACCACGGAGCCCGACGAAGAAGAAGGCGGCGGGCGCGGGCGCGGCGCGCCGCCGACGGCGCCGATGGCGCCAGGCGTCAACCGGTTCACCTGGAACCTGCAGCACGCCCCGGTGACGCAGTTCCCCGGCCTGGTGCTGTGGGGCGCGACCACCAACGGCCCGGCGGCCCTGCCTGGGAGCTATCAGGTGCGGCTCACGGTCGACGGCCGCAGCACGACGCAGCCGCTCACGGTGAAGCCGCATCCGTACTTCGCGACGAGCGACGCCGACCTGCGCGAGCAGTTCGAGCTGGCGAGCGCGATCCGCGACAAAGTGAACGAGGCGAACGCGGCGGTGATGCAGATCCGGCGCATCAAGCAGCAGCTGGCCGATCGCGTCCAGAAGTCACAGAGCGCCGACGTCAAGGCGATCGCCGAGCAAATGACCAGGGAGATGTCGGCGGTCGAGGAAGACGTCTACCAGGTTCGGAATCAGAGCAATCAGGATCCGCTGAACTTCCCGATCAAGACCAACAACCGGCTGGCCTCGCTGCTGCGCGTCGTGCAGGCGGGCGACGGGAAGCCGCTCGGCAACGTCGTGCCGATCTTCAACGACCTGCAGGCGGAGCTGAAGGCAGAAACCGATCGGCTGCAGCGCGTGCTGTCGACCTACCTGCCGCGGTTCAATCAGCTGGCGCAGCGGCTCGGACTGGAGGCGATCAGCGAGCGGTAAAGCTCGAAGTACGAAGTCAGAAGTTGGGCAAACCGCGGCAGCCGGGGCGGCTACGCCGGCTCGTCGTCGGCCGTGTCGGGCGGCTGGGGCTCGGCCGCGCCGCCCGCCGCCTCGCGGCGCTCCGCGGCCTGGCTGCGCTCGCGATCGACACGCCGCTCCGCTTCGCGCAGGTCTTCCAGTGCCTGCAGCAGGTCTGCAATGCTCTCGGGGTTCGAGTCGCTCGGCATAATCGTGATCTAAGGAAGCCCAACAGGGCGACACCCGTTGTACCACACCTGTCCAGTGGTGCGGCTTGTCCCTTCGTGCCGCGCACGGTGTGCGGCACCTATATCGAAAGCGCTAGATGGCCGTCGGATGGGTCGGCTGGTACAGCCCGATCTCGCCGCCGCCGGGCAGCCCGATCGTCGTCCGCAATCCCCACCGCTCCTCGCTGATCCCGGTGCAGCGCACCTTCTTCGCCTCCAGCTCCTTCACCGTCTGCCGCACGTCGTCGCACATCAGGTAGACGTGCGCCGTGAGCAGCTGATGCCCCGCATGCGCGCGCGTCGGCTCGTCGTCGGCCGGATGCAGCGCCAGCTCGGTTGGCGGCGCGGCGAAGATCAGCCAGCCGTGGCCGGCGTCGACGGCGCGGAAGCCGAGCACGTCGCGGAAAAACGCGCGATCCGCGTCCGGGTTGGTGGTGTAGAGGAGGATGTGGGTTCCGTTGATCATGCGGCGCCTCAGCGGCTGAAGATCGATTTGGCGAGCATCACGTGCACGCCCTTGGTGACGTCGACGATCTGCGTGACGCGCAGATCGGCTGCGACCGAGCACAGCACGTAGGCCTGGTCGCGGCTCATGTTCTTCTCGGCGACGAGGAAGTCGATCATCTCGCGGGTGGCCAGCTTCGCCGCCTCGTCGAGATCGGTGTGCAGGCCCATCGCGATGTAGTGGGTCGGCGTCTCGGCGCGCGGCCAGGCGATGCGCTTCCCCTTGCGCAGCGTCACCTGCACCGTGCCTCGCAGCGAGGTCTCGAGCGCCGTGCCGGTCACCTCGCCGTCGCCCTGCATCGCGTGGCCGTCGCCGATCGACAGCAGCGCGCCGGGGACGTGGACCGGCAGATACAGCGTCGAGCCGACGACCAGCTCCTTGTTGTCGAGATTGCCGACGTGCGGTCCGGGCGGCCCGCTCGAGATGCGGCCGACGAGCGGATTCGGCGCGACGCCAATCGATCCGAAGAACGGCGCGAGGCGCAGCGAGATCCCCGGCGCAAAGGCGGCAACCCCGGATCGCGGATCGAATCGCACGAGGTGGAAGCCGACGTAGGGGAAATCGTCGGGAAGCGTGCCGCCGCCGGGGATGAAGCCGGAGACGCCGTACGGGTGCAGGAACTCGATGGCGAGAATCTTCACCTCGAGCGAATCTCCGGGCTCGGCGCCCTCGACGAAGATCGGCCCGCTCATCGGATGCGCGCCGGGCCCGCGCTCGGTGACCGCGCGCTCCACCGCCTTCAGCGATTCGGGAATCTCGTCTTCTTTCACGCCGGCGGCGCGCAGCCGCTGCAGGCCGCGCGCGATCATCGTCTCGACGCGCACGGTATCGCCCGAGCTGATGCGCAGCACCGGCTTCACGGCCGGGTCGTAATACCCCCAGTGCACGTGGTCGGGCGTGAGGGTGAGATCGTGCGTGCGCGGCGCCTGCGCGAGCGTCGCCGCCGAAACAGCCGCGATCGCCGCGCCGATGAGGACGAGCTTTTTCATGGCGTGCATCCTACTCCCGCTGGCACCGCGGCGCGGCTGGCACCGGGCTTGCGATTTTTGGCCCGGGGAGGACCTCATGCCGCAGGGAGATAAGCGCAAGTACACCGACAAGCAGAAGCGCCAGGCCGAGCACATCGAAAAAGGCTACGAGGAGCGCGGCCTTTCAAAGGACGAGGCCGAGCGCCGCGCCTGGGCGACGGTCAACAAGGTGCATCACGGCGGCGAGAAGCCGGGCGGCGGCGGCTACGGCAAATCCGAGGACCACGAGCCGATGCGCAAGGGTGGGCGGAAGGGCGGCCGATCGTAAAGGGGGCCGAGCAAGCTCGGCCCCCACAGGTATCGTATCGGGCCGAGCAAGCTCGGCCCCCACAGGTATCGTACGGGCCGAGCAAGCTCGGCCCCTACCGTTTATCGCTGTTGCGATCGCGTCGACGACGTCGGCATGGGCTGCTCGGTGAGCGCCTGGTACACCAGCGTCGGGAACTTGCGGCCGATATCGGTGGTGTTCGGCAGGATCTGAATCATCAGCACGATCACCAGCTTCGCGCTCGGGTCGACGCGATACATCGTCGAGTACGCGCCCGACCATCCGTAGGCGCCTTCGGAATCGAGGCCGTTCGCGCCGTAGCGATCGGTGGTCTCGAAGCCGAGGCCGAAGCCGAGGCCACTCGGCGAGTGCAGCGTCCCCACCTGGTTCGTGGCCATCAGCGCCACGGTGCGCGGCGACAGGATGCGAACGCCGTCGAGCACCCCGCCGTTGCGCGTCATCTCGAGGAAGCGCGCGTAATCGCGCGCGGTCGACAGCAGGCCGGCGCCGCCGGCAAAGCTGCGCCGCGGACCTTCGACGTAGTTCCCCTGGCCGCGCGGGCCGTCCTGCGCACGCACGATCTTGCCGTCGGTGCCGTGGGTGTAGACAGCGGCGAGCCGATCGCGCTGCTCGGGCGGCAGGAAGAACTGCGTGTCCTTCATCCCCAGCGGCGCGGTGATCCGCGTCCGCACGAACGCATCGAGCGGCGTCCCGCTCGCCTTCTCGACGATGCAGCCGAGGATGTCGGTGTTGTAGCCGTAGACCCACGCCTCACCCGGCTGCGCGACGAAGGGCAACGTGCCCAGCCGCTCCATCGTGTCGCAGACACCCTCGCTCTTGTCCGCGGTATACCAGCCGAAGCCGGCCGCCGGGCCGAGCCCCTTGGCTTCGTACATCGCCGAGACGTGACGATCGGTGCCGTAGGAAATGCCGGCGGTGTGCGTCAGCAGATCGCGGATCGTGATCGGCCGCCTCGCCGGCACGATCTCCGGCGCGCTGCCCGGCGCGGCGGCGTCGTTTCGAATCGCCACCTTCGAGTTCGCGAAGCTCGGGATGTAGCGGCTCACCGGATCGGTGAGCGTCAGCTTCCCTTCTTCCAGCAGCACGAGAATCGCGGCGCTGGTAATCGCCTTGGTCTGCGAGGCGATGCGGAAGATCGTCGTCGGCGCCATGCGCCGGCCCGCTTCCTTGTCGCTCCAGCCGAAGGCTTTCTCGTACGCCGTCTGGCCATCGCGCAGCACGAGCCCGACCGCGCCGGCGAGGCGGTTGTCGTCGACGTATTGCTGCAGCACGGCGTCGATGCGCGCCAGCCGCTCGGCCGAGAACGCGGGGGCGGCGGACGCGGACCGCGCGGCCGGCGCCTGGCCGGCCGCCCGCAGCCGCCCGGCATCGGTGGACGCGAGACACGCGAAGAGGAGCAGGAGCGAAAGTAGTCTTTTCACGCGCCGATGGTAGGCTTGTCGCCATGGGCGCTGCAACTGCCACCACCGAGCCCGGCCATCGCCCCACCGGGTCGGCCGCGGCGACCGGCATCCCTTGGTACCTCTGGTGCGCCGCGCTGGCGGTGACCTCGGCCTATGTCGGCGGCTACTGGGACATTTCGTGGCATCGCTCGATCGGCCGCGACACCTTCTGGTCGGCGCCGCACATGGCGATCTACGCCTGCGGCGTCCTCGCCGGCATCTCATCGGCCTTCATGATCTTTTCGACCACGTTCGGGCGCGACCGCGCCGCGCGCGACGTCAGCGTCCGCATCTGGGGGCTGCGCGGCCCGCTCGGCGCGTTCATCTCGGCGTGGGGCGGCGTGGCGATGCTGGCGTCGGCGCCGTTCGACGACTGGTGGCACAACGCCTACGGCCTGGACGTGAAGATCATCAGCCCGCCGCACATGGTGCTCGCCGGCGGGTTCTTCGGCATCGAGCTCGGCACGGTGATGCTGCTGCTCGCGTTCATGAACCGCGCGACGGCCGAGACCCGGCGCCGCCTGCAATGGCTCTTCCTCTACGTCGGCGGCACCGTCGTCAGCGAGTCGCTGCTGCTGAAGATGGAGTACATCAGCCGATCCGATCAGCACACGGCGCTCTTCTACATCGTCGTCTCGATCGGCACGCCGGCGGCGCTGATGGCGATTGCGATTGCCTCGCGCCACCGCTGGGCGATGACGATCATGGCGGGCGTCTACAGCGCCTTCGCGCTGTTCTTCCTGTGGGTGCTGCCGCTCTTCCCCGCCGAGCCGAAGCTCGGGCCGGTGCTGCACCAGGTGACGCACTTCATCCCGTGGGAGTTTCCGCTGCTGATCGTCGTGCCGGCCGCGGTCGTCGACTGGTTGTTGTCGCGCACGGCGTCGCAGCGGCCGCTGGTGCGCGCACCGATGGCCGGGCTCGCCTTTCTTCTCACCTTCATCGCCACGCAGTGGCCGTTCGCCGGGTTCCTGATGACGCCGCTCGCGCGCAACTGGTTCTTCGGCACCGAGTACATGGACTACGGGACGCCGCCCGATTCGCGCTACGCGCAGAATCTCTTTTATGCGAGCGAGCCGGGGCCGCAGTTCTGGCGAGGCATGCTCGTCGCCGGCCTGATCTCGTGCGTGATGATGTACCTCGGGATGCACGCCGGCCGCGTCATGACGCGGGTGAAGCGGTGAGACGAGTCGGGGCTAGAGGCTCGGGGCTGAAGGCTGTCTGGCTATCCCTCACCCTGGCGCTGCTCCCGCAAACGATCGCCGCGCACATTGGCAGCCCGGATGTTTTCCTCGACGCCCAGGCCGGGCCGTATCGCGCGCTCGTGACGGTGCGGCCGCCTTACGCGATCCCGGGCGTTGCCGATGTCGAAGTGCTGGTGACGACGCCCGGCGTGTCGCAGGTGCGCGTCGTGCCGCTGCCGCTGACCGGACCGGGCGCGAGCCTGCCGCCGGTGCCGGACGTCGCGGTGCGATCGGCCGCCGATCCACGCCTCTTCGTCGGACACCTCTGGATGATGACCGCCGGCGCCTGGCAGGTGCGGGTCACGATCGCCGGCGACCAGGGCGAGCACACGCTGGCGGTGCCGGTGCCGACGCTGCCGCAGGCAACGCTGGGGATGACGCGCGCAGTCCGCGGCCTGCTGTTCATCCTGATGCTGCTGCTCGGCGCCGGCTTCATTGCCATCATCGCGGCGATGGCGCGCGAAGCCCGGCTCGACAGCGGTGAAACGCCCGACCCCAGGGCGCGCCTCCACGGCCGCATCGCCGGCGCCGTCGCCGCCGGCGTCGTCCTGGCCGCCGTGCTCTTCGGCAACCAGTGGTGGACTGCGGAAGCATCCGACTACGCGCGCTACGTCTACAAGCCGCTCGCCGCGACGCCGACCTTGACGGGCGGCGACCTGCGCCTCGAGCTCCACGACCCCGGCTGGATTCGCAGCCGCCGCGTCGACGATCTCGTCGAAGATCACGGCCACCCGATGCATCTGTTCGCCGTGTCGCCGTCGCTCGATCGCCTGTGGCATCTGCATCCCGGACAGGTCGCGCCCGGCACGTTCGAGCATCGGCTGCCCGACATGCCGGCCGGCAGCTACGAGCTGTTCGCGGACGTCGTGCACAAGACGGGTGTTTCAGAGACCGTCACCGGAACACTGCAAACGCCGGCAATTCACGGCGGGCCGATGCGCGGCGACGACAGCGCGTGGACCGGGACCGCCGCAACCGGAGAGGCGGGCGCGACAGCCGACGGCGGCAGGATCGTGTGGCTGCGCGACTCGACGCCGCTCGCGCCAAAGCGGTTGACGCTTTTCAGCTTTCGCGTCGAGGATGCGTCGGGAAAGCCGGCAGCCGACCTCGAGCTCTACATGGGCATGCCGGGGCACGCCGTCTTCGTGAAGCGCGACCGGCGCGTGTTCGCCCACGTGCATCCGAGCGGCTCGGCGCCGATGGCGGCGCTGCAGATCGCGATGCCGGATGCCGATCCCCACGCGCAGCATCGCAGCGCAGCGATCCCGCCAGTCGTCTCGTTCCCCTATGGATTTCCCGAGCCGGGCGATTACCGGATCTTCGTTCAGGTCAAGCGTTCGGGCTCGGTCCAGACCGCCGCGTTCGACGTGTCGATTGCCGCCAGCTGATTCCCCGCCAGCACGTCACGCGCCTGCCGCAGATCGAGCGCATCGTCCCAGTGTGCGACGGCGACGGTCGCGACCGCGTTGCCAATCAGGTTGGTGATCGATCGCACCTCTGACATGAAGCGATCGATGCCGAGGAGCAGCGCCAGCGCGGCTGACGGGATCGACGGGATGGCGGTCAGCGTCGCCGCCAGCGTGATGAAGCCGCTGCCGGCCACGCCGGCCGCGCCTTTCGACGTCAAGAGCAGAATCGCGAGCACGCCGATCTGTTCGCGCGCCGACAGGTGGACGCCGCTCGCCTGGGCGACGAAGATCGCCGCCATCGTCATGTAGATTGCGGTGCCGTCGAGGTTGAACGAATAGCCGGCCGGCACGACCAGGCCGACGACCGGCTTGCTGCAGCCGAGCCGCTCCAGCTTGATCATCAGCCGCGGCAGCGCCGACTCGGACGACGAGGTGCCGAGCACGAGCAGGATCTCCTCGCCGATGTAGCGCAGGAACGGCAGCAGCCGCAGGCCGACGGCGCGGAGAATCGAGCCGAGCACGATGACCACGAACAGGAAGCAGGTGGCGTAGACGCCGGCCATCAGCTTGCCGAGCGAGAACAGCGTGCCGACGCCGTAGCGTCCGACGGTGAACGCCATCGCGCCGAACGCGCCAATCGGCGCGATCCGCATGACGATGCCGACGATGGTGAAGAGCGTCTGGGACACCTGCTCGAGGACGCCGACCAGCGCCTGAGCGCGAGGGCCGAGCGACAGCAGCGCCACGCCGGCCAGCGTCGACACGAGCAGCACCTGCAGGATGTCGCCGCGGGTGAACGCATCGCCAATCGTCGTCGGGATGATGTTCAGGAGGAAGTCGACCACTCCCGGGCTGTGCGACGCCGCGGCGCCGTAGCCGGCGGCGGCCTTGATGTCGGCCTCGCTCGCGGTCACGTGCAGCCCGGTGCCCGGCTGCAGCACGTTGACGACCACCAGGCCGATGATCAGCGCCAGCGTCGACACCACCTCGAAGTAGATCAGCGCCCGCAGCCCGATCCGGCCGACATCTTTCATATGCCCCATCTGCGCGATGCCGACGGTGATGGTGCAGAAGATGATCGGCGCAATCAGCATCCGAATCAGCTTGATGAAGCCGTCGCCGAGCGGACGCATGGCGGCGCCGCGCTCCGGCCAGAGGATGCCGACGAGCACACCCAGCGCGATGCCGGCGAGCACCTGAACGTACAAACTTTTGTAGTATGGTTGGCGGCTGACGCCGGGCCCGTGGGTCATGGTGACCGCCGATCTTACAGGAGGATCCGTGTCTACAGTGGTGAATCGGATTGCCGTCGCCGCGACTGTCACCGTCTGTCTCGGCTGCAGCGGCCTCGCCTTCGCGCAGGGGCAGCCACCGCCGCCGCAGCCGCCCGCCGCCGCGCCGCCCGCCGCGCCGCCGTCGCCGAACAACTACGCGGATCCGAAGTCGTGGCTGTGCCGTCCCGGCGGCCAGGACTCCTGCGCGATCGATCACACCACCACCATCGTCGCCGCGGATGGCACGCTGACGCGCGAGACGTGGAAGGCAAACCCGAACGCGCCGATCGACTGCTTCTACGTCTATCCCACGGTGTCGACCGATCAGACGCCGAACAGCGACATGACGGCCGACCCGGCAGAGACCAACGTCATCAAGCAGCAGTTCGCGCGCTTTGCCTCGCAATGCAAGCCGTATGCGCCGCTCTACCGTCAGGTGACGCTCGCCGGCCTGCGCCGCCTGCTCGCCGGCGGCGGCGGCGGCACCGCGCTCGAGCGCGGCCTGCAGTACGACGATGTGCGCGACGCCTTCAATTACTACCTGCAGAACGACAACAAGGGCCGCGGCTTCGTGCTGGTCGGCCACTCGCAGGGCTCGTTCATCCTTGCCGAACTGATCCGGCGCGAGATCGACGGCAAGCCGGTGCAGTCGCGCATGGTGTCGGCAATCCTGCTCGGCACGGTGATCGGCGTGCCGAAGGGCAAGGACGTCGGCGGGTCGTTCAAGAGCGTGCCGCTGTGCCACTCGGCGTCGCAGACCGGCTGCGTCATCACGTTCGCCTCGTACCGCTCCACCGTGCCGCCGCCGGCGAACACGCTGTTCGGCAAAGTGCCGGACGCCGGCATGGAGGCCGCGTGCACCAACCCCGCCGCGCTCGGCGGCGGCAGCGGCGAACTGCACGCCTATCTGGATTCCACCGGCAAGACGATCACCTCGACGACGCCAGGCAAGCCGTGGGTGACGCCGGAGAAGCCGATCGACACGCCGTGGGTCAGCGTGCCGGGGCTGCTCACCGCCAAATGCACGTCGAACGAAAACGCGTCCGGCTACCTCGAGGTGACGGTCAACGGCAACCCGTCCGACCCGCGCGTCGACGACATC
>Ga0207675_100003569_pt1 | contig 15154 bp, 18 predicted proteins | sample KBSSwiS42_FD_184305 | JGI IMG/M metagenome (GOLD analysis project Ga0207675, IMG submission 184305) | Switchgrass rhizosphere microbial communities from Kellogg Biological Station, Michigan, USA - KBS Switchgrass S4-2 (SPAdes) (version 2) | ecosystem: Host-associated > Plants > Roots >... | reverse complement strand
GGCCTTGTAGATGGCGCGGGCGGTGAGCAGGGCGACGATCGCGACCACCTGGCCGCCGATGGCGATCCGGGTGGCGTCAATCGCGGGGCGCCAGGTCAGGTCGCCGTCGCGGATGATGAACGCCCCGACCGGGCGGGCGGTCATGCCGAAGCCGCCGCCTGAGCCCTTGCCCTGGGTCTGTGGGTCCTCGCCGCCGCCGGCGCCGACGGCGCCCTGAACCCGGGCGGCCGGGATGATGGTCAGGCCGTCCTTCTCGTACGGCTCCCCGAACACCCGCTTGACGGTCAGCGCGTCCCGCGCCTGGCTGGCGATCTCCTGAACGTCCATGCTCTGCTCCCTTCGTCGGGCCATCCTCCATTCTGCCCCCGGAACGAGGTGGTCGGGTCCGGCCAGTTCCTGATGACAGCACCGGACGACCTGGGACTGAGCGACGAGCCGGAGTACGACCGGGTGCCGTTGCCGATAGGATCGCCCGGATGGAGACCTGTTCGGGCAGGCGACGGCGCCCATGATGACCATGGCGGCCGACCTCGGCATCGGCTCGGGCCACTCGGGGGTGGCCGACCAGGAGCAGGCCCAGCGTGTGCTCGGGTTCCCGGACGGCTATCTCTGTGTGTACCTGATCGGGCTGGGCTACCCGGCCGACCGGGAACTGCGACCGCTCCTCCGACCGGCCCGCCGGCCTTTCGACGAGGTCGTGCACTGGGACCGCTGGTAGCCGATGCGGGCACGGGAGCTTGGCATCGTGATCGGTACCGGGCGGCCGGGGCCGGGGAACGCGATCACCGACGTGGCCGGGGTCCGGGTGGGGCACGCCACCCTGGTCCGGGGCGACGACGTGCGGACCGGGGTGACGGTGGTGTTCCCCTCCGCGGACGACCCCGACATCGAGCCGGTGTTCGCCGGCTGCCACCGCCTGAACGGCAACGGGGAGCTGACCGGCCTTGAGTGGGTCCGCGAGTCGGGGCTGCTCACCTCACCGGTCGCCCTCACCAACACCCACAGCGTCGGGGTGGTGCGCGACGCCCTGATCGCGGCCCGGCTGGCCAGCGGGCCGCCTCGCGAGGAGGCCTGGAGCCTGCCGGTGGTGGGGGAGACCTGGGACGGGACCCTGAACGACATCGACGGCATGCACGTGCGCCCCGAGCACGTGGTCGAGGCGATCGAGGCGGCCAGGCCGGGACCGGTCCCGGAGGGCAACGTCGGCGGCGGCACGGGCATGATCTGCCACGGCTTCAAGGGCGGCGTCGGCACCGCGTCACGGGTGCTGGAGGACGCCGACGGCGGCTGGACGGTGGGCGTCCTGGTCCAGGCCAACCACGGCCGGCGCGAGCGGCTGCGCATCGAGGGTGTGCCGGTCGGCGAGGAGCTCCCCGCCGACGTGGTCCCGGAGCCGGGCCCGCCGAGGCCGACCAGGGGCGGGTCGATCATCATCCTGGCCGCCACCGACGCTCCCCTGCTCCCGCACCAGTGCGACCGCCTGGCCCAGCGGGCCGGGCTGGGGGTGGCCCGCACCGGCGGCGCCGGCGAGAACTCCAGCGGCGACATCTTCCTCGCCTTCGCGACCGGCAACCGGGGCCTGGCCGGCGGGCGGCTCATCCTGCCGCTCGAGATGCTGTCCGGCGAGCGCATCGACCCGCTGTTCTACGCGGTCATCGAGGCCACCGAGGAGGCCATCGTCAACGCCATGGTGGCCGCCGAGACCATGACCGGCCGGGGCGGGGCCGTCGCCCACCGCCTCGACCACGACCGGCTGCTCGAGATCATGGAGCGCTACCGCCCCCGTCGGGGCCGCTAGCGCGGCTCGCCCGACCCCGGCCCCGCACGGCTGGCCGCGGTCAGGCCGCGGTGGGGTAGGGCGAGGTGGTGACCTGGGCGCGGCGGTGGAGCTTGGCCACCTCGCCGGCCTGCTCGGGCAGGGCCAGGGTGACCACGGTCCCGGCCGCTCCGGCCCGCGCCGTGCGCCCGGAACGGTGCAGGTACGCCTTGGGCTCGGTGGGCGGGTCGAAGTGCACCACCAGGTCGATGCCGTCCACGTGGATGCCGCGGGCGGCGATGTCGGTGGCCACCAGCACCGGCACCTTGCCGGCGGCGAAGGCGCTCAGGGCACGGGCTCTGGCTGGCTGGGCCAGGTTGCCGTGGAGCGCGCCGGCCCGGATGCCAGCACGGTCCAGCTGGCGGGCCAGGCGGGCGGCGCGGTGCTTGGTACGCACGAACACCAGGGTCCGGCCGGGGCGGGCGGCCAGCTCGGCCGCGACGGCCACCTTCTCGGCGGCCTCGACAACGCGGACCTGGTGGACCATCAGGGTGGTCGTGGCGGCGGTGGGCGCGACCGTGTGCCGCACCGGGGTGGTGAGGTAGCGGCGGACGAGGGTGTCGACCTGGCCGTCGAGGGTGGCCGAGAACAGCATCCGCTGCCCCCCGCGCGGCACCTGGTCCAGCAGGGCCCTCACCGCGGGCAGGAAGCCCATGTCGGCCATGTGGTCGGCCTCGTCGAGGACGGCCACGTCGACCCGGTCGAGCGAGCACGCCCCCCGGTCAAGCAGGTCACCCAGCCGCCCGGGGGTGGCCACGACGACGTCGACCTCGCGCCGGAGCTGCTGGACCTGCCGCTGGAGCGAGACCCCGCCGTAGACGGCCAGCAGCCGCAGGCCGAGCACGTCGGCCAGGGGGAGGAGCTCGTCGTGGACCTGGTCGGCAAGCTCCCGGGTCGGGACCAGCACCAGCGCGCGCGGCCGGCGGGCCGTCCGCCTGGTGTGCGCGCTGGCCGTCCGGACCAGCAGCGGCAGCCCGAACGCCAGGGTCTTGCCCGAGCCGGTCTCGGCCCGGCCGAGGACGTCGCGGCCGTTGAGGGCGTCGGGCAGGGTGCGGGCCTGGATCGGGCGGGGCGTGGTGATGCCCCGGGCGGTCAGGGCCGCGGTCAGAACCGAAGGGATGCCGAGCTCGGCGAACGAGCGATCCGGCGCGGCGGGGGCGGATGAAGAGGTGGTCGGGGTTGTGGGCAAGGTTGCGGGCAAGTGGGAACGACACTCCGTTCAGGGTGGGTCGGGGCGCTCTGGCGCCCCAGTGAAAGCGTGCTGGCGGCTCAGGTCGGGGGTTGCGCCTGCGCCCCAGCGGCGGGCCGCGCCGGCGTCCGGCGCGGGGTCGCGGGCGACACGGCACCGGCCGGCCCCGGGCCCGGCATGCGGCGCATGACGTTGAGCCGGCGCAGGCTCGCGGCCTGCTTCAGCTGCTCGGCCAGGTTGTCGAGCAGGCTGGTGGCGGGAACCGCCGGCTCGGCCGCCAACCGCTCGATCAGCCCGTCCACCATCACGTGGGCGAGCCGTTCGACCTCCGGGTCGACGGCCGCGACCGGCTGGTCGGGCAGGACTCTCGGCGTGCCACCGAGGCGGGCCATGCTCACATCAACTCCTCCGGGCCGCTACTGGACGGCGACCGGGCGCACGTTGGCGGCCTGGGGGCCTTTCTGGCCCTGGGTGACGTCGAACTCGACGGCCTGGCCGTCGGCCAGTTCCACGCCTTCCTGGACGGCGCTGGCGTGGACGAAGACGTCGTTGCCAGACTCGGGCTTGATGAAGCCGTAGCCCTTGTTGGTGTTGAACCACTTGACAGTTCCAACAGTCATGCTTGGTTGTCCCTCCCTCCGTTAGCTCGGAGGTAAACGATCACGCCGACGCCGGGTGGTGCCAGCGGCAAAGGGACATGCTCGACTGTGAAGTACGAAGCCAACCGTGAACCAGTGCTACACCGAGAGTAGCACGTTACCCGCCGTCCCACCCCCCGGAGGTGCGCCATGACCGGGCAGTACGTTCCCGGCACCTGCAACATCGGCCCTGAGGAGATCGCGCTCCGCCGCCGCGCCGGCCACGCCGGCCTGGCCGTCACCGCCGCCCTGGCCGCGGTGCTGCTCCGCTCCGATCTCCATCCGGCCTGGCGCCTGACCCTGGCCCTCCCGGCCGCCGGGGCCGCCTCCGGCTACCTCCAGGCCCGCCAGCGCTTCTGCGCCAACTACGGCTTCCGCGGCCTCTACAACTTCGACGCCCGCGGCCACGAGCAGCCCGTCGATCGCACCCAGGCCCAGGAAGAGGACCGCCGCCGAGCCCTCCAGATCACCGCGACCTCGGCCGCCATCGGGCTCGGGGTGGCGCTGGCCGCGATGCTCGTCTGACCGGGCCGCACCGTCGCGCGTGCACCGGGCCCGCCGGTGTGCTGGACTCTCACCCCGGCCGGAACGCGTCGCCGCTCGCCTGGGCCTGGAGGGAAGTGTGGAGGTCACATCTGGCCGGGAGCGATCGGGGAGGGCGGCCGGCATCGCCGCCGTCGCCGTCGCGGTGGTCGCGGTCGTGGCCGTGCTGGGAGCCTGGCTCGCCGGCGGTGGCGGGTTCGACATCGCCTGGCTGCCGACCTGGGACGCCCGGCTGGCCTTCCGGCTCGACGGCCTCGGCGCCCTCTACGCGCTGCTGGCCACCGGGATCGGCGTCGCCGTCTTCACCTACGCCACCGCCTACCTGCCCCGCCACCTCGAGCACGAGCAGCGGCCCCAGGCCGACGGCCGGCGGTTCCATGCCCTCATGGCCTTGTTCCTCGTGGCCATGGTCGGCCTGGTCACCGCCCAGGACCTGTTGCTCCTGTTCCTCTTCTGGGACCTCACCGCAATCGTGTCCTACCTCCTCATCGGCTTCGACCACCAGCACCGCGAGGCCCGGCTGTCGGCGCTGATGGCGCTGCTCGTGACCGGCGTCTCGGCGGTGCTGCTGCTGATCGGGATCCTGGTCCTGCGGGCCGAGTACGGCACCACCTCGATCCCCGAGCTGCTCGCCCGGGCCGCCGGCGGCCCGGCCGGCCCGGCGGTGACCCTGGCCGGCGCCCTGATCGCCGTCGGGGCGCTGGCCAAGAGCGCCCAGGCGCCGCTGCACTTCTGGCTGCCGAGGGCGATGGCCGCCCCGACACCGGTGTCGGCCTACCTGCACTCGGCCGCGATGGTCGCGGCCGGGGTGTTCCTGCTCAGCCGCCTGCACCCGCTGCTCGCGTCCAGCCCTGTCCTGCTCGACGGGCTGCTCGTCGTGGGGGTGGTGTCGATGGCCGTCGGTGGCCTGCTCGCGCTCTCCGAGGATCACCTCAAGCGGCTGCTCGCCTACTCGACCATCGCCCAGTACGGCTACGTGGTCACCATGCTGGGCGTCGGCGGGGCCGCCGGGGCGGCCGCGGCCTGCTTCTACGTGCTGGCCCACGCCCTGGCCAAGAGCGCCCTGTTCATGACCAGCGGAGCGGTCACCGAGGCCACCGGCGGCAAGGCCCTGTCCGAGGTCGGCGGCCTGGCCAGGGCCATGCCAGCCCTGGCCGCCGGCAGCGGCCTGGCCGCGGCCGGCCTGGCCGCGCTGCCGCTCACCATCGGCTTCTTCAAGGACGAGCTGTTCTTCAAGGCGGCGGCCGGACGGGGCCAGTGGCTGGCGGTCGTGGCCGTCCTGAGCGCCGCCCTGACCTTCGCCTACGTCACCCGGTTCTGGACCGGGATCTTCCTCGGCCGGCGACGGCGACCGGCCCGCGCCGTGCCCCGGCTGCTTGTCCTCCCGGTGGTGGTGCTGGGCGCGCTCGTGGTCGCCGGCGGTGTGGTGGTCGAGCCGTTCGCCGCCCTCGCCCAGGCCGCCGCCCGAGTCACCGCCGCCGGGCCGGTCCAGGTCGACGCCGCCTACCATCTGGATACCCGGACCGAGAACCTGATGGCCCTGGCCACCTACGCCGCCGGCCTTGCCCTGGTCCTCGGGCGTCCCGCGCTGACGGCGACGCTCTCGGGGTTCCGGCGGCTGGGCCAGCTGGCCGGGCCCGAGCGCGTCTACGTCGCCGTCCTGGCCGGGCTGAACCGGCTGTCCAACGCCGTCCACGACATCGAGGTGCGCGACCTGCGGGCCCGGGTCGTGGCGGTGCTCGTCCCGGCCGGCGCCCTGGTCGGCATCGGCGTCGCCGCGACGCCGTTCGAGGGCGCCTACCGCGCCGGCTCCTTCTCCCAGGGCGACGCCCCCCTGGTCGTCGCCCTGCTCACCTGCTCGCTGGCGGCCCTGGTCGTCGCCCGGCTGCGACACCACCTGGCGCTCGCGATCGGCATGTCCGGCGTCGGCTTCAGCCTGGCCGTCGCCTACTCGCTGCTCGGGGCGCCCGACGTGGCGCTGGTCGCCGTCCTCATCGAGACCCTGTTCACACTGTTGTTCGTGGCCGTGTTCGCCCTGCTGCCCCGACGGGTGCTGCGGCGTGAGGCCGCCCTGCCTCCCCACGGCTCCCGGCGGTTCCGCGACCCGATCGTCGGCGCCGTCTCGGGGATCCTGGTCCTGCTGGTGGTGTGGGCGGCCCTGTCGCGGCCCACCCCGACCGACACCACCGCCTCCCGGCAGCTGGCGCTGGCCGGGCAGGCCCACGGCAAGGACGTGGTCACCGTGATCCTTGCCGACTTCCGCGGGCTCGACACCATGGTCGAGATCACCGTCCTGGTCGTCGCCCTGCTCGGGGTGGCCGCCCTGCTGCGCCGGGGGCGGCTGTGGTGACGACGGTCCTGACCCGGATGGTGGCCAGGCTACTGCTGGCGCCGGTGCTCGTGGTCGCGGCCGCCGTCCTGGTCAAGGGCTACGCCGACGTCGGCGACGGGTTCGCCGCCGGGGTGATCGCCGCGCTGGGCGTGCTACTGCAGTTCCTGGCCTTCGGTCGGGCCGCGGTGGAGCGGGCCCTGCCGGTGCGCCGGTCCGCCCAGCTGGCGCTCGTCGGCCTCCTGGTGGCGCTGGCGGTGGCGTTCGTTCCCGTGCTGGCCGGCGGCGCGCCCCTCCAGCACGCCCCGGCCCCGGGCGGGAAGGTCGTCCACCTCGGCAGCCTGGAGCTGCTCAGCGCCGTCGCCTTCGACGTCGGGGTGTTCGTGCTCGTCCTCGGGCTCTCGGTGGCCTTCATCCACCTGATCGTCGGTACCCCGGTTGAGGAAGGCGGGCAACCATGAACCTGCTCCTGGCCCTGGTCGTGGCCGTCCTGTTCGGCACCGGCGCCACCCTGCTGCTCAAGCCCGACCTGTTCCGGGTGGTGGTCGGCCTGATGCTGGTCGCCAACGCGGCCAGCCTGACCGTGATCGCCTCCGGCCTGAGCCGCGGCCAGGCCCCCATCCTTCCCCTGACCGGCGGCGAGGCGGTCAGCGACCCCCTCACCCAGGCCATGACCCTGACCGCGCTGATCATCGGCTTCGCGACCACGGCGCTGCTGCTGGCCATGGCCTACCGCGTGTACACGACCCACCGAAGCGTCGACCTGGACGCGCTGTCGCGCAGCGAGCGCAGCGCCGAGGAGGAGCTGGAACGCGGCCCGGCGGTCGAGCGGGAGGAGACCCGAGCGTCGTGAGCCTGCTGGTCGCGCCCCTGATGGTCCTGTGGCCGGCCGCCGCCGTGGCCGCGCTCGGCGACGGCCGGCGGCGCCCGGTCGGCTGGGCGGTGGCCGGGGTGCTGGCCGTGGCGGTCGCCCTGCTGGGCGCCCTGGCCGTCCGGGTCGCGGCCGACGGGCCGGTCGAGGTGGTGGCCGGGGGCTGGCCGGCCGACGTCGGCATCAGGCTGCGGGCCGACGCCCTGGGGGTGACCCTGGCCCTGGTGTCGGTCGCCGTGGTGCTGGCCGCGCTGGTGCACGGGGTCGCCTCGCGCCAGTCCCAGCGGCTGTTCCCGGCCCTGATGCTGTTCTGCGCCGTCGGCCTGACCGGGCTGTTCCTGACCGGCGACGTGTTCAGCTTCTATGTGTTCTTCGAGCTGGCGATGATGTCGGCCTACGCCCTGACCGCGCTCGGACGGGAGCGGCGCATGGTCGGCTCGGCGCTGATCTTCGCCGTGGTCAACCTGCTCGGGTCGGTGCTGTTCCTGATCGCCACCGCCGGGCTGTACCGGGCCACCGGCACCCTGGAGATGCTGGCCATCGCCGACCGGGCCCGGGGCGTGGACCCGAACACCGCCGTGGTCATCGCCGTGCTCTACTTCGTGGCCTTCGGGGTCAAGCTGGGCCTGTTCCCGTTCCACTTCTGGCTGCCGAGCGTCTACGGCTCCGCGCCCCCGGCCGTGGCCGCCGTCCTGGCCGGGGCGCTGGCCAACATCGGCGCCTACGGCCTGCTGCGCTTCGAGGCCGGCCTGCTGCCCCGCGAGCTCGCCCTCGGCGCGGGGGTGCTGGTCGGTCTGGGCAGCGCCAGCATCATCTACGGGGCGGTGCAGGCGGTCGGCCGGCGCGACGGCCGCGAGGTCCTGGCCTACTCGGCCATCGGCCACGCCGGCTACGTCCTCGTCGCCCTTGGCGTCGGCGGCCGGGTAGCGCTGTCCGCGGCGGCGCTGTTCACGGTCGTCAACGCGCTCGGCAAGACCCTGCTGTTCCTGGCCGTCGACCTGCGCGGGCCCATGGTCGCCACCGCCTTCGCGGTTGGCGCGTTCAGCGTCGCCGGGGTGCCGCCCTCGGCCGGCTTCTTCGGCAAGGCGGCACTGTTCGACGCCGGTATCCAGGCCCAGAGCGCGGCGACCGTGATCCTGCTGTTCGTCGGCGGCGCCCTCACCTTCGTCTACCTGTTCCAGATCTACCAGCACCAGTTCTGGCGGCCCCACCCCGAGGACCGGCCCGCCCCGGCCAGCGCCCGCGCGGTCGTCGCCGTGGTGGCGGTGGTGGTGCTGGCGCTGGGCCTGTGGCCGGAGCCGCTGCTCGCCCTCAGCAACCAGGCCGGCGAGGCGCTCGTCGGGATGGTCCCGTGACCGCGGCCCGCCTGCTCGGCATCGGCCTGCTGGCCGCCGTCTACCTGCTCGTGCTGGGCAGCGCGCATCCCCTCGATCTGGCGCTGGGGCTGCTCCTGGCCACCGCCGTCTCGAGCTGGCTGCACGGCCGCCTCCTCGCCCCCCAGGGAACGGGTGCCCCGTCGCTCCCGGGCAGGATCGCCGCCTTCCCGCTGCTGGCGGCGGCGGTCCTGGCCGAGATCGCCCGCGGCACCTGGGACGTGGCGCTGCGCGTGCTCCATCTGCGGAAGCTGGAACGCCCTGGGATCGTGGCCATCCCCATCGGCGAGCGCTCTCCCCTCGGCGTCGCCGTCACCGGCCTGCTGGTCGGGCTGTCGCCAGGGTCGACGCTGCTGGAGGTGGACGAGCGACGCCGGACGATGCTGTTCCATGTCATCGACGCCAGCGACCCGGACGGCGTCCGGGCCAGCATCGACCGCCTCTACCAGCGCTACCAGCGGCGGGTGTTCCCGTGAGGCACCAGGCCGTCTTCCTCGCCGGCATCACCTGGCTGGCCGTCCTGCTCGGCGTCGCCGTCCTGTGGATCTGGCGGGCCCGCACCACCGCCGAGCGCCTGGTCGCGCTGGACGCCGCCGTCCTCGTCCTTGTGGGACTCCTCGGGCTGGTCGCCGGGGAGGAGCAGCGCTCCTACCCGCTGGACGCCGCCGGCGCGCTGGCGCTGCTGTCGTTCGTGTCCACCCTGGCCGCCGCCCGCTACCTCGGCGACCGGCGGCCCTTCGAGCAGCCCGACCGGCCAGCGGAAGGACCGCCGCCATGACCGCCTGGATCGCCGACGCGCTGATCGTGCTCGGCCTGGCCGTGATGACGCTCGGCATCTACGGCATCGTCCGGTTCCCCGACGTCTACACCCAGCTCCACGCCTCCAGCAAGGCCGCCTTCCTGGGCGTCTCGGCCCTGCTGGTCGCCGCCGCCATGGGCGGCGAGCCGGCCATCGTCGCCCGGGTCGTGCTCATCATCGCCCTGCTCGCCCTCACCACGCCGGTGGCCGCCCACGCCATCGGCCAGGCCGCCCACCACCGCCGCGAGCCCATGCGCAGCCCCGACGCGGTCGACGAGAGCGGCACCACCTTGGCGGGCGGCGGGACATCCAGTACCGTCGAGTGACGATGGGGGTGAACCGGCGGCGGCAGGCGACCACGGGGCTCGTGGTGCTCGCCGTGGTGCTCGGGTGGCTCTGGGTGGGCGGTCTGGCGGCCTCGGCCGCGGGCACCCCCACCGACGAGCTGACCATGAGCCGCCCGCTGCTGGTCCTCGACCCGGCGGTCCCGCCGGGTCGTGCCCCGGCGCTGCGGCCGGCGGCCGAGCGCCCGGACCCGGGCGGCCGCCTCGTCCCGCTGGTCCTCGGCCTGGTCGTCGCCGCGCTCGCGGCCAGCTTCGGGCTGGGGGCGCGACGGCCTCGGCCGGGCCCGGTACCGGTCCGGTCCCTCCTGTGGTCCACCCACCGCGAAGCCCGGGCACCGCCCTCCCTCCAGCCGGCCTGATCGAAGCCGTCCCGCGCCGTCACCTGATCCGGCGTGGGCTGATGCTGGAGGTTCCTTTCGTTGTCTCGTCACCTCGGGTGGCGTCTGGTCGCCGTGCTCCTCGTGCTCGGAGCGGCCGGCTGGCTGGCCGCCACCCGCCCCGCCCGCCTCGGCCTTGACCTGCGCGGCGGCACGCAGATCGTCCTCGAAGCCAAGGACAGCCCCGAACGGCAGGTCGACGGCGACACCGTGGCCCGAACCCTTGAGGTGCTGCGCCACCGGGTCGACCAGTTGGGGGTGGCCGAGCCGAGCCTGCAGCGCTCGGGGGAGCGGCGGGTGATCGTGGAGCTGCCCGGCGTCTACGACCCCAAGGAGGCCGTCGAGGTCATCGGCCGGACGGCCCAGCTCGCCTTCCACCCGGTGCTGGGCCTGGCCGGGCCCGCCTCCGGCGAACCGGCCACGACCGCCCCGCCGGCCGGCGACGGAGACCTGGTGCTGGCCGACGAGGACGGCGGCCGGCTGCGGCTCGGCCCGCCCGCCCTGACCGGGGACGCGGTCGGGGACGCCCGCGCCGAGCTCGACCCCCAGTTCCAGGCCCGCTGGCAGGTCGCGATCGAGCTCCAGGGCGACGGCGGCCGCCGCTGGGCCGCGCTGACCGGCGAGGCGGCCTGCCAGCAGCTCGGAGACCCAACGCGGCGGGTCGCCATCGTGCTCGACGGCCAGGTGATCTCCAGCCCCCAGGTCGACCCCTCGGTCGCGTGCGAGCAGGGCATCGGTGGCGGCCAGACGGTGATCACCGGCGACTTCACCGGCGAGGAGGCCGGCGACCTGGCGCTGCTCATCCGGGCCGGGGCCCTGCCTGTCCCGGTCGAGGTGGTGGAGCAGCGCACCGTCGGCCCGACCCTGGGGGAGGCCGCCATCCAGGCGAGCGTGCAGGCCGCCGTGCTCGGGGCGGCCCTGACGATGCTGTACATGATCGCCTACTACCGGCTGCTCGGCGGGCTGGCCGCGGTGGCCCTGGTCTGCTACGGGCTGATCTCGTTCGCCGTGCTGCTGGCCCTGCGCTCCACCCTGACGCTGCCCGGGATCGCCGGGTTCGTGCTTGCCATCGGCATGGCCGTGGACGCCAACGTGCTGGTGTTCGAGCGGATGCGCGAGGAGCATCGAGCCGGCGTCAGCCTTCGGCTGTCGCTGGAACGCGGGTTCACCAGAGCGTTCAGCGCCATCGCCGACTCCAGCGTCACCACCCTGCTGGCCGCCGGCCTGCTGTTCTTCCTGGCCTCGGGCGCGGTGCGAGGGTTCGGGGTGACCCTGTCGGTCGGGGTCCTGGTGTCGCTGTTCACCGCCCTGGTCGTCACCCGGGTGCTGGTCGAGCTGGTCACCCGGGCTGCCGCCGTCCGCCGGCGCCCCGGTCTGCTGGGCCTGGACGGCGGTGGGCGCCTGGCCGGCTGGCTCGCCACCCGCGGCCCGAACCTGATCGCCAAGGGCCGCTGGTGGCTGGCCGGATCGCTGGTTGCGCTGGTCCTGGCCGGGGCCGGCCTGGTCGTCCGGGGACCCAGCTTCGGGGTCGAGTTCACCGGCGGGCGGCTGCTCGAGTACCGGACGTCGCGGCCGGTCGACCTGGACGCCACTCGCCAGGCGCTGGCCGACGCCGGCTTCCCCCGGGCGGTCGCGCAGGCCTCCGGGGACGGCAACCTGACAGTCCGCACCGGCGAGCTGGACGAGGCGGGCGAGGAGCGGGTGCAGCGGGCCGTCGCCCAGGTCGGCGGCCAGGCCGAGGAGCTGCGCGACGAGTTCATCGGCCCCACCATCGGGGCCGAGCTGCGCCGCAAGGCCCTGATCGCGATCGGGATCGCGCTGGTGGTGCAGCTCGGCTACCTGGCCGTCCGGTTCCGCTGGACCTTCGGCGCGGCCGCGGTCGCGGCCATGTTCCACGACGTGGTCATCCTGCTGGGGCTGTTCGCCTGGCTGGGCAAGCCGCTGGACGGCGTGTTCCTGGCCGCCCTGCTGACGGTGATCGGCTACTCGGTCAACGACTCGGTGGTGGTGTTCGACCGCATTCGCGAACGCCTCCGCGGGCGGACCAGGGAGCCGCTGGCCAGCCTGGTCAACAACGCCTGCCTGCAGACCATCCCCCGCACCGTCAACACCGGGCTGGGCGCGCTGTTCATCCTGGCCGCCCTGTTCGTCCTCGGCGGCGACACCCTGACCGACTTCGCGCTGGCGCTGCTGGTCGGCATCCTCGTCGGCACCTACTCCTCGGTGTTCGTGGCCGCCCCGCTACTGGTCACCTTCGAGCGGCGCTCACGCCCCAGGCCGCGGCGGCAACCTGCCCGGCGCAGCGGCGGAACGGCGATGACCGGGAGGAGATCGTGATGTCCCCGTCCATGAACACGGGCCTGGATCGCCCGACGGCCACCGGCGACCCGGTGGTACTGGCGGTCCTGGCCGTCACCGCGGTCGTCACCGTCATCGGGATCCTGGCGCTGCTCCGCGCCGCCGCCGGCGGCGGGGTCGACCACGTGACCGTACGGATCGACAACCAGGCGGGGCTGGCGGTCCAGGTCGACGCGCTGAACGCCTCAGGCGACCGGGTCGGCCTGGGCGAGGCCGAGCCCACGACCCTGACCACCTTCTCCCAGATCCCCGACGTCGGCTCGCAATGGACACTGGTCGCCGCCTACGGCGGCCGGGAGGTCCACCGGGTCAGCCTGACCAGGGCAGACCTGGCCGCCGGCAACTGGACCGTCACCATCCCCGCCGCTGCGACAACCACCCTGGAGCGGGCGGGGTTCCAGTGACCTGGTTCCGGGCCTGGAGGGCCCGATCAGGACGGCACCGGCTAGGCGCGCGGCCCCCAGAACGGCGGCGGGGCCGGGATCCGCGGCAACGGCGAGCGGAGCCGGCCGAACCGCGGGTCGCCCGCCTCCCACTGCCGGTAGGCGCCGTCGAGCTCGGCGCGGGAGCGGGCGACGAAGTTCCACCACATCAGGATGGGCTCGGAGAACGGCTCGCCGCCGAGCAGCAGCACCCGGGTCCGGCCGTCCGCCGAGAGGGCCAGCTCCTCGCGGCCCTGGCCCAGGTAGGCCAGCTCGCCCGGCCGCACCACCTGCTCGCCCACCAGCACCTTCCCCTCCAGCACGATCAGGGCGTGCTCGAACGCCGGCTCCAGCGGCCACGCCCCTGTCCCAGGCGTGAGGGCCGCGTCCACCCCGACCAGGGCGGTGTCGCGCCGCGCCCCCGACGCCGCCCCGGCGAAGCTCCCGACCAGCACGGTCGCGACGGCGTTGCCCAGCTCGACCCGCGGCAGCTCGGCGTGGTGCTCGAAGGCGGCCGGGCCGTGTCGGGTCGCCTCCGGCTGGGCGACCCACAGCTGCACGCCGTGCAGCTGGCCGCGGTACCGGCCGGTCGCCTCCTCGGAATGGGCGACGCCGTTCCCGGCGGTCATCAGGTTGAGCTCCCCGGCCCGGATGACCTGTTCGCTGCCGAGGCTGTCGCGGTGCAGCACCTCCCCGGCGACCAGCCAGGTGACCGTCTGCAGGCCGGTGTGCGGATGCGGGCCGATATCGAGCCCCTCGGTATCGGTCACCAGCTCCGGTCCCATGTGGTCGGCGAAGCACCACGCCCCCACCGTCCGCCGCTCCCGACGGGGAAGCGCCCGCCGCACCGGCATCGCCCCGACCGTCGCCTCGCGACTGGGCGTGATCTCCACACAGGCCGACGTGACCGCCCCCGCCCGCGATTCCGCCGGAGGCGCGTCAACCGTGCTGACCGGACCACTCATCGCCGCCACTGTGCCCCCCGGGGAGGTCCGTGTCGAGCGGGTCCCCGGCGGCGCGGACCCTTACGCCATCTCCACGACCACCTTGCCCCTGGCGTGGCCCTGCTCCAGGTAGGCGATGGCTGCCGGGAGCTCGGCGAACCGGTAGCGCCGGTCGATCCGCGGGCGCAGCTTGCCAGCCGCGATCAGCTCCGAAAGCAGCTCCAGATCCCTGGCGGTGACGTGCGCCTGCACCATGGCGACATCCTTGCCGCCGCGCAGCGAGACACCCAGCAGCTTGGCCACGCTGGTGAACCCGGTGACGGCGGCCTTGCCGCCGGTGGCAAGCCCACGTCGGAGGTCGGACACCGACCGGTTCCCGACCGTGTCCAGGATGCGGTCATAGCGCCGCCCGCTCCCGAGGGCGTCGGTCGTGGTGTAGTCCAGGACGTGATCGGCCCCCAGGGAGCGGACCAGCTCCAGGTTGGGGGTGCTGGTCACAGCCGTCACCTCGGCCCCCGAGGCCTTGGCGATCTGGACCGCGAAGCTGCCCACGCCGCCGGAAGCGCCATTGATCAGGACCTTGTGGGTGGGCTGGAGGTCTCCATGGTGGCCAAGACCCTGAAGGGCGGTTGTCGCCGCCATCGGCACGGCGGCCGCTTCCTCGAACGACAGCTTCGCCGGCTTCAACGACGCGACGGCCACCGGCACCGAGACGTAGTCGGCAAAGCCGCCGTAGCCGTGGTCCAGGAGGTTGGCATAGACCTCATCGCCGATCTTGAACCCGGTGACGCCATCGCCGACCCCCTCCACCCGCCCGGCAACATCGACGCCCAGGATCTGGTGTTTGGGTCGCAGCAGCCCCAGGGTGGGCCGGGAGAACAGGGGCTTGCCCCGCAGCACATGCCAGTCCGCGGCGTTGACCGATGCTCCCAGCACCTTCACCAGGACCTCACCGGCCTCCGGCGAAGGCTTGTCGACCTCGGCCACCCGAAGCGTCTCCGGCGGCCCATACCGCTCGTAGATGAACGCCTTCATCACTGGTACTCCGGTTGCCGGTCGCATCGCCTGCCCTTCTCATAGCACACCTCACACCGCGCGAGCAGGCGGCCGGGGGATCGCGGGACAACCCTGATCCAGGCCATGTACCATGC
>Ga0207675_100003568_pt1 | contig 15154 bp, 15 predicted proteins | sample KBSSwiS42_FD_184305 | JGI IMG/M metagenome (GOLD analysis project Ga0207675, IMG submission 184305) | Switchgrass rhizosphere microbial communities from Kellogg Biological Station, Michigan, USA - KBS Switchgrass S4-2 (SPAdes) (version 2) | ecosystem: Host-associated > Plants > Roots >... | reverse complement strand
TGCCAGAAACAAGGGCTGAATGTGATCGGCCTCAAACGTTTTCCTGATCACCATCCCTACACCGAGGCCGACGTGCGCGAACTGGAGAGCATGGCTCCCGGCGTGTTGCTCCTCACCACGGGTAAAGATGCCGTGCGTCTCGCTCCATTCGTCACTCAGCCGGACAACTGGTGCGTGGCCGTGGTCCGGATGAGCATCGAGGGGGGATGGGACGCATTCATTGCGCACGCGCTCCCCGGGATCCTTACCCAAAAAAAAGGAGCGGCCGAAGGACCGCTCCTGGAGAGAGATGCCAGCAACGTTTAAGTAGCGTCGGCGTATTGGCCGATGCGGACGAGCAACCCGGTCTGGAAGGTCACGTCGGCGTCGCTCGTTTCCTCTTTGCCATGGAACACGACCGTCACGTTCACCGTGAACTCGTTCGTCGTGGTGGTGCAGCCGCCACCCGCCGGACCCAGGCACGAAATCGGGGCCACCGCCTTCTGCGCTCCACTGACGATCAGCACCGCGGCCGTCGCCGAACCGCCCGTAGGGACAACCGCGTTGATGTTGGCGGTGTAATTGGCGAGGTCGATGGTTCCGTCTCCATCCAGGTCCGCACCCGCGCCGCCCGCGGCGCCGTAAATGACGTCATAGCTGGTGATCGTCACCGTACCGAACGGCCCGCCGGGCGTGATCGACGTGGTGTTGTCGTGAGCCCGGCTGATGAAGGTCACCTCGACCACGTCCGACGGAATGAAGTCATCCGATGCGGAGGTGAGGTTCTTGCCGTTGTTGTACACATCGCTCAGCAACGGGAGGTTATCGTTGATGGAGAAAACCTCGACGATGTTTCGGGTGTCTTGATCCGGGGTGCATCCGGACAGGCCGACTCCCAGGACTACGGCGCTGAGGACGAACCCGAACCGGGCGTGGCGCTTCATATCTCTCCTCCTTCGAGCGGCAGCATGCCGTCTCACCGAGCGAATACGCTGGCTCGGAATATCGGACCATCCAGCCCCCCGGGGGAGATTTACCCGCCGTGGTCCGGGGGGGATGGGCGTTTTCGCCCGCTTGCCCAGGCTCTGACGAGGGACTATCATCCCTCGCCACTCGAAAACACCCCCTTGCCGGCTCTTACGGGATCGCCTCCATGAATCGCACCTCCCCTCCTCACACCGAAGTCCTCGTCCTGGGCAGCGGCCTGGCGGGGCTCTGGTGTGCCCTCCGGGCCTCCCGGTACGGGTCGGTGACCCTGGTTACCAAGAAGGAACGGGCGGAGTCCAACACCAACTACGCCCAGGGCGGGATCGCCGCCGTGCTGGGGGCGGAGGACAACCCAAGCCTCCACGCCCAGGATACGTTCACGGCCGGGGACGGACTGTGCCACCCCGACGTGGTGAACGCGGTGGTGAACGAAGGGCCGGCCCTGGTGGAGGAGCTGCTCAGCCTGGGTGTGGCGTTCAGTCGCGATGCCACCGGATCGCTCGAGCTGGGCAAGGAGGGCGGCCATTCGCGCCGCCGCATTGTCCACGCGGCCGACCGCACCGGGGCGATGGTCGAAGAAGCGCTTCTGGCCGCGGTGTCCAAGAACGATCGCATTACGGTCTTGGATCATCACTTCGCTATCGATCTCATTCTCGCGTCGCGCATGTCGCGCGGCTCGACCCAGGATAAAGAAGCATGCTGGGGCGCTTACATTCTTTCGCCCGACAATCACACCGTGGTGCCGTATCAAGCCAAGGCAACCGTGCTCGCCACCGGTGGGGCCGGCAAGGTGTACCTCTACACCTCGAATCCCGACATCGCCACCGGGGACGGGGTGGCCATGGCGTTTCGCGCCGGCGCGCGGGTGTCGAACATGGAGTTCGTCCAGTTTCATCCCACGTGCCTCTTTCATCCCGAAGCACGCCGTTTCCTGATCACCGAAGCGCTGCGGGGTGAGGGCGCGGTCCTCACCACACTGGACGGCGTGCGGTTCATGAAGTCTTACGATCCCCGGGGCGAGCTGGCGCCCCGCGACATCGTGGCCCGCGCCATCGATCAGGAAATGAAAACGCGCGGTCATTCGCACGTACTGCTCGATGCCACGGCACTCGGCGCGGAGTTTCTGGAAACGCGCTTCCCCCAGATCGTGGCCGGCTGCCGCCGCTTCGGGATCGACCCCGCGACCCAGCCTATCCCGGTGGTTCCCGCCACCCATTACTTCTGCGGCGGGGTGCGGGTTGGCTTGTACGGCAACACCGATGTGCCGCGGCTCTACGCAATCGGCGAGGTGGCCCACACCGGCTTGCATGGCGCCAACCGCCTGGCCTCGAACTCGCTTCTCGAAGCGCTCGTGTTCGCGAATCGCGCCGCGAAGGATCTCGCGAAGTGGACGGACGGCGATCCATCGCCCGAAGCGGACCCGTGGGTGTCGCCCAGCTCGGGATTTCCGCGCGAAGACGTGATCATCGAGCACAACTGGGACGCGGTGCGGCGGCTCATGTGGAACTATGTGGGTGTCGTGCGCTCGGACGAGCGTTTGGATGCCGCGGCGCGAAGCCTCGGCTTGATCGAGCAGGAAGTGGATCGCTTCTATCGCCGCTTTGCCGTCGATCCCGACCTTCTCGAGCTCCGCAATATCGTCGTCGTGGCGGGGATCATCCTGCGCCAGGCCACCGCGCGCAAAGAAAGCCGCGGCTTGCATTTCAATCGCGATCATCCCGAGCGGGATGATTTGTACTTTCGTCGCGACTCCGTGCTGGGCCGGGTGGGTGATGTGAGCTGGGGTGATACGATAGAGTCCTGATCCGGGGGCCTCATGGGCGAGTACCTAAATCTCGAAGCCGTCCTCGATGCAGTGGTGGACAAAGATCCGCGCTATCAGCGGGCGGCCTATCTCTTCGTGCAGCGCGCGCTGCATTATTATCGCGAGCGATACGGCGGTCACGGCGATGCCGGACATCTGAAGGGCGAAGAGCTTCTCCGCGGTGTGCGCGAGCTCGCCCTGGCGGAGTTCGGGCCGATGAGCCGGAATGTTCTCAACCATTGGGGTGTGCATCGTGGTGAAGACGTGGGAGAAATTGTGTACAACTTGATCGCCGCCGGCCTGATGACGAAGACGGACGAAGATCAAAAAGAGGATTTCGGGGGAATCATGGACTTCGGCGAGAGCTTGGACGCCGAGGCGTCCTGGTGAGCGATCGACTTCTCATTCGTTTAGGTTCGATGGGCGACGTCATCCTGGCGACCGCCGCCGCCAACGCGCTCCGCGCGAAGCACGGCGACCACTCAGTGGATGTCTTGGTGAAGGAAGAGTGGGCCCCGCTCTGGCGCAATCATCCCGCCGTGGGTCAGATCCTGGTCTGGAACCGGCGCCAACCGTTTGGTCTTTGGATGTGGTCTCGGGTCCTGAAAGGCAAAGCCTACGCCGAGGTCATCGACCTCCAGTCGTCACCACGCACACAAACGTTGCTTCAGCTCGCTGGGATCCGGAAAGCGCGCCGGCCAAAGCGCTTTAACGCGCGCCGGCGCATGCTGGTGCGATGGCACCGCTTCGGCCCGCCTGCGGACTACCGTGTGCTCGATGCCTTCGTCGCCGCCACCGGCACCGATGAATCGGCCCCACCCTCGTTGCATCCCGGGCTCGAGGCGCGCGCCAAAGCGGCGAGGCTCATCCCATCCCACCGGCTTCTGGTGGGTTTGGCCCCCGGCGCACGGCACGCCACAAAGCGCTGGCCAGTGAGCCGGTTCGTGGAGCTGGGCAGAAAGCTGGTTGCGGTGGGGAACCGACCGCTCCCGGTGATCTTCGGTCCGGACGAGGAGTCTCTCCTGGCCGTGTGGCGCGCGCGGTGGCCGGGAGATGGGAGCTGGGTTGCGATCCGGGAAGATTTGGAAACGACCGCCGCCGCCCTGGGCCGGTTGGGCGGGCTCGTGTCGAATGACACCGGGCTCATGCACGCCGCCGCGGCAATGAACACTCCGGTCATTGCGTTCTTCGGTCCCACCGTGCGTCAGTTCGGGTTCAGTCCGTGGGGCAATACACATCGCATCCTCGAAGTGGATAACTTGTCCTGCCGTCCTTGCTCATTACATGGAGGATCTCGTTGCCCTAAGGGGCATTTCCAGTGCATGCTGGGCATCGACGTCGCCACGACCCTGGACGCGGTGGAAGATCTGCGCATGACGCTGTCCGGGCGGTCGCAAGACGCATCATGGGGGGCTAGGTCATGAACCGTTGGATCCTGCTCGCGATCGGGGATCAAGACGTGGACGTGCTGTCTCGATTGCCGCACGACGCCGCGCCATCCGACATCGTGGTGTATCACCCCGATCCCGAGGCACTGGTACTCCGCTTGGCCGAGGTTGCGGAGCTTCACGCGGTGGACCGGTTGCCGGACCCGCGCCCCGAAGACGTTTTGGTGATTTCCGAGCAAGCGGGGACGGATCGATTAGAGGACGCCTGGCGTCGTGTTGGCGCGCGGGTGATGCGGCCGGAGTGGGTGGGGATGGAGGACGGACCGGCCGAGGAACCCGCGGTCGCGACTGCCGTGGTCAACGTTGCCACCGCCGTGGCGAACGCCGGGCAACATGAACACTTTGAAGAACAGGACGAAGAACGGTTCGAAGAGCCGTTCGAAGCCGTCGCCATGCAAGAGCCCATGTTACACGTGGCGAACGGTCCCGACATTTCATCTATGAGGGAGAGCAATTTAATGCAAGATCAGAGGCCAGGAATGGAGGATCACGAGGTGGCGACGATGGATTCGGGCCCGGAACGCGATGAATATCGCAGCGTGTCCGCACCCCATGACATGACGGCGGAAATCTGGGCGGATCCAGCCACGACGTTCCGTTATCTCATGGATCAGTTCGGCGTTCGCGATTACACGCTGTGGTGGGACGGCGAAAGCGACAGCTGGGTCCCCGTGGTGTCGAGCGTTTCGGTTCAGGACACCGTTCCTGGCGGATCGCGGCCGGAAGGCTTGGACGTATCGCATCGGTGGGGGCGGTTCGTGCTTTCGGGTGCGGATGAAAGCCGCGTGTTCCGCCCCGCGCTCGCGCGGGTGGCCGAGGACATCGCCCTTCGCGACATGGAAGAGTGGCGCCGCTCGGGCGAGCGGTTGCGCTCGCGCGTCCCGTCCGAGGAGCCCTCGGATCTGCCCGCGTGGGGCCGCTGGTTTGACGAAGCCTTGCCGGTCTTGGGTGCGGACGCCGCGCTCTTGTGGCTACGGCAGGACGGCGCATGGCGCTTGGCTCGGGCGTGGGGCGAAGGCGTGGGACTTGCGGGCGAACTGCGTTTGCCCGATCCATTGTTTGTCGCTACGTTCGGTCCGGGAAGCATGTGGCGCTCCTGGCAACCCTTCTCGTCCTATCGCGTGTTGTTCACGCCGCGAGACGGGGATCACACCTGGCCGCTTCGCCAGACCCGCCTGCATCAATTGATGTCGGCGGCGAGACCTCGTTGACCGAACAACCGCTCGCGACCGTAACCGCGCGCCGTTCTATCGAGTCGTTGTCGCATGACCTCGTGGGCCGCATTGCGGCCGGCGAGGTCGTCGAACGACCGGCTTCAGTGGTGAAGGAGCTGGTCGAAAACTCTTTGGACGCGGGAGCGCGGCGCGTTGCGATCGAGATGTCCGGCGGTCTGACCGGGCTGTTGCGAGTCGCCGACGATGGTTTGGGTATTCCGTCGGACGAATTGAGCCTCGCCGTACAGCGTCACGCCACAAGCAAGATTCGTGAAGCAGGCGACCTCGATCGCATTGGGTCCCTGGGGTTCCGCGGGGAAGGCTTGGCCGCCATCGGCGCGGTGTCGCAGATGGTGCTGGCCAGCCGGTTCGTCGATGCCGAGAGCGGATCGAAAATCGCTGTGGGTGGCGGCGCGATAGGTGCAGTAACGCCAGTGGCGCGCGCAGTGGGGACCACGGTTGAAGTGCGGGACTTGTTCTTCAATACCCCGGCCCGGCGGAAGTATCTGCGCAGCGCATCGGCGGAACTTCGTCAGATCTCTCAGCTCTTGCAGTCCTATGCACTGGCGCGCTTCGACGTGCACTTCTCGCTGGGCGTGGAAGGGCGCGTGTCGTTGGAGTTCCCCGCGGTGGAGGATTTTCCGGCGCGGGCGCGGCAAGTGCTGGGTCAGGAACGCATGTCGCGCATGATCCCCGTGTTGATCGAGGAGTCGGATCTGGTGCTCGAGGGTTTTCTGGGCGCTCCCGAAGACTCACGCATCCGAAGCGGCCATCAGGTGTTCTTACTGAATGGGCGTTGGATCGGAAGCCCCTTACTCCGCACCGCCGCGCGCGAAGCGTATGGCGATTTGATACCGCCCTCGCGGCATCCCGAAGCCGTGCTGCATTTGCGCCTCCCGCTGAAAGACGTGGACGTGAACGTGCACCCCACAAAGCGCGAAGTGCGGCTGGCGCGGGAGCGGGAGCTCTACCCGCGATTGATTGGGGGAATGCGTCGCGTGGTGGAGGACCGGTACCCAGCGTTGCGGTTACGGGGGCCGGATGAGGAACGTCCGGTAACCTACACGCCGCGTTTCGGAAGCGAAAGCCGGGTTGCCGAGCCAAGTTTGACGCAAGCCTTGCCCGGAATTTTGCCGTTTCCCACCCCGCCCGTGAGTTCCTTGCCGGAGATGGTGGAGGACGAAGCCGGCCCGGTCATGGCGAGTATGTGGCAAGCCCACGGCACGTACATTTTCGCCACGATCATGGGCGCGGTGTTGATCATCGACCAGCACGCGGCGCACGAGCGGGTGTTGTTTGAACAAGCGTTAAGTCGCTTGCGTGGCGAAGCGGCGGTGAGCCAGGAGTTGCTGTTCCCGCAGGTTGTCGAGCTGACCCACGACGAGTTGTCGATCTTGCTCGAGGTGAGCGCGATCCTGGAGAAGCTCGGGTTTCACCTGGAGCTCTTCGGGGGAACGAGCGTTTTGGTGCACGCGATTCCGGCGGGATTGCGCGCGTGGCGTCATGGCGCATTGCTGCGGGATGTGTTGGATCATTACACCGATTTGCCGACCGCGTTGGATGTTCAGGAGCGGGTCGCGCGATCGGTGGCCTGCCAAGGTGCGGTGAAGGCGAACCATAAGCTGTCGTTGGAAGAAATGAATACGCTGGTCGATCAACTGTTTGCCACGGAAAAACCCCAAGGTGATCCCCACGGCCGCCCGGTGTTCTTACGGGTGGAGCTCTCCGAGCTCAATCGCCGCTTCGGCCGTTCGGGGTAGCGATCAAGGCCCGCTTGGATGATGCGGGTGTTGCTTGGTCCCACCGCCTCCGGAAAAACTGCCGTTGGTATTTGTGTGGCGTTGCGTCTGGACGCCGAGACCGTTTCGATCGATTCGCGTCAGATCTTTCGCGGAATGGAGATTGGGAGCGCTGCACCGTCGCGGGAAGAACAAGCGCGAGTGAAGCACCACCTGGTGGGTGAGGTGGATCCTGGTCATGGGATGACGGCCGGGGAGTTCGGTCGTCGCGCCCGTGAGGTGTTGGCCGAATTGGAAGAGCGGGGTAAGACGCCGCTTTTAGTCGGCGGCTCGGGTTTGTATTTGCGCGCGGTGTTGGGGGGGCTCGATGAGACCTTGCCCGGCGATACTCGGGTTCGGGAAAACCTACAGGAGCGCATACGGCGAGAGGGCTTGGTGAGCTTGCACGCCGAGCTGGCGCGTTTGGATCCCGAGACCGCGGCGTCGGTGTCTGCGGCCGATGAACAGCGTGTGGCTCGCGCCCTGGAGATCCTTGCATTGACGGGGGAGAAGCCGAGCGCGTTGCGACGCAAGGGAAAGCTGGCCGAAGGTTCTGCAAAAATCGTGGTTCTGGATCGGGATCGGGAGGACCTGGAGGCCCGGATTCGTGAACGCGTCGGCGCGATGGTGGTAGCGGGGTTGGAACGTGAAGTGCAGTCGTTACTGGAGTCCGGCCTGGAGCCTTCAACTTCGGTCATGAAGAGCGTTGGCTATGCGGAAACGGTTAGATATTTGCGGGGTGAAATAGATCGGGCGACCTGGATCGAAACCACCGTCGTGAACACCCGCCGCTATGCGAAACGGCAGCGCACGTGGTTCCGGGGCCTCGAAAGGGCTATGTGGATCAAGGTGGCACCGGATGAAGAGCCGGAGAGCACCGCCGAGCGGGTTCTGCGCGCCTTCACAGAGAATGATAAGCTCTCCCGTCGCTTGAGAGAGCGGGCGTAACTCAGCTGGTAGAGTGTCAGCTTCCCAAGCTGAATGTCGCGGGTTCGATTCCCGTCGCCCGCTCCAACGCCCGTCCCGCCAATGAGATCGGGCTTCAACCAACGGTTGACAAATCCGGCATAATTCGTTTAACTGCTTTGTCTTAATTTGCCTCAGCCTCTCGGCGTTGGTGACCTATTTTTGGAGTCCCCGTGCACATTCAGGACGTACTTCCAGGTTCCCTGGCCGCCCAGGCCGGCATCGCCTCGGGCGAAAAAGTGACGGCGGTGAACGGCCGTCCGGTGCGGGATTTCCTGGACCTTCACCTGTGGCTGGGCGACGAAGAGCTGGATCTCATTTTGGAGAAAGCCGGCCAAGCCCCGCGTCGGGTACGCATCCAGCGTGAATACGGGAAAGAACTGGGGCTGGTTTTTCCCGAACCGCAGATTCGCCGCTGCGGCAACGATTGCCCCTTCTGCTTCGTCGACCAGCTTCCGGAAGGCCTGCGTAAAAACCTCTACATTCGTGACGACGATTACCGGTTTTCTTATCTGTATGGTCACTTCATCACGCTCACGAACCTCAAGGAGAGCGAATTCGAGCGGATCATCGAGCAGCAGCTATCGCCGCTCTACATTTCGGTGCACGCCCTCGATCCGGTGGTTCGCGAAAAGCTTCTCGTGAGCAAACGAGCCGGGGAGATCCGGTCGAGAATCGAACAGCTCCTGAAGGGTGGTATCGAACTCCACACGCAAATCGTCGTCGTTCCCGGCGTGAATGACGGCGACATCCTACGCCAAACCATCTTCGAGCTGGCCGAATACTACCCGGGCGTTCAAAACGTGTCCGTGGTTCCGGTCGGCCTCACCGCGCATCGCGACAATCTGCCCCAAGTGCGCACGCTGACCCGCCGCGAAGCGCGTAACATCGCCCATACCGTGCGCCGGTACGGCCGCGCCATGCAGCGGCGCCTCGGTGCTGAATTTTGCTACGTGGCCGACGAGATGGTGCTCGCCGCCGGACTTCCCATGCCCGGCCCCGCGTACTACGGCAACTTTTCGCAGCGAGAGAATGGTGTGGGTCTCGTACGAAGTGCGCTCATGTTCTTCGAGCGGGCAGAAGGTCAAGGCGCGGCGCTACGCCGGCGCGGCATCAAGCGGGCCGTCATCCTCACCGGTGAGAGCTTCGGCCCCATCCTCAATGACACGCTGCCTCTTCTCAAGGCCAAGCTTCCCGAAATCGATCTCACCGTCGTCACGGTGGAAAACAAACTCTTCGGCCGCCCGACCACGGTTGCCGGCCTGCTCGGCGGCAACGATATCCTCGAAGCGGCGCGCCTTATCGTCAAACCCGGCGATCTCGTGCTCGTTCCCGACGAGGCGGTGAGCGAGCGTGGCGTCTTCATCGACGACGTGCGTCCGGAAGACATCGCCCGTGAGCTGAAGGTGGACGTCACGGCAAGCTGGGGGCCGCTTCTCACCGAAACCGAATACGAATCCGACACGGAACTGGAAGAGATGGTCGAGGTCGCCTCGTGAGACGCCGGCGCCTACCGCTCGTTGCCGTGGTGGGCCGCCCGAACGTCGGCAAATCGACCTTCTTCAATCGCGTGATCGGCGGCTCAACCGCGGTCGTGGACGATCTGCCCGGCGTCACGCGCGATCGCAGGGAAGCCGAAGCCTCCTGGAATGGCGTTCCGTTCATGCTCGTGGATACGGGCGGCCTCGTGCCCGGGACCAAAGACAGCATGGAGGACGCGATCCGCCAGCAGGTGGACGTTGCGCTCGAGACTTCCGCACTCATTCTGTTCTTGATCGATGCCCGCGAGGGCCTGACCGAGCTCGATCGTGACATTGCCAAAAGCCTCCGCCCCCACACGGATCGTGTACTCCTGGTGGCCAACAAGGTCGAGAGTCCCGAGCAGGAGACCCTCGCCCTGGAGGGCGCCGAGCTTGGCTTCGGCATTCCGCAGACCATATCGGGACAGCACGGTCGCGAAGTCGGTGATCTTCTCGATGAAGTCGTGAAACGCATTCCCAAGAAAGCGGCCGATGAAGACGACGACGCCATTCGCTTCACGCTGGTGGGACGTCCCAACGTCGGCAAATCCAGCCTGGCCAACCGGCTCCTCGGCGAACCGCGGCTCATCGTGCATCACGAAGCGGGAACCACCCGCGACGCGATCGACGTGCCGTTTCGATTCGACGGCAGCGATTTCGTGCTCATCGATACGGCCGGCCTTCGCCGCCGAAGCCACGTCACCACCGGCATCGAGTATTACTCCGCCTTACGCACGCAGAAGAGCCTCGAAAGAAGCGACGTCGTGCTGCTTGTTCTGGATGCCACCGAAGAGTTGAGCAACCAGGACGCGCGCATCGCACATACGATCCTGGAGCACGGCAAATCCTTCGTGTTCCTGGTCAACAAGTGGGACCTGGTGGAAAAAGACGAGCACACAAGCGCCGCGTTCTCGAAGAAGCTCTACGAACAGCTGCCGCTTCAGGGTGAGCCGCCGATTCTCTACGTATCCGCGCTGACCGGCCTTCGGGTGCAACGTATCCCGGGCCTCGTGCGCGAGCTCTATGAAGAACGCCACCGCCGTATTTCCACGCACGAGCTCAACGACGTGCTTCAGGAGACCCTGAACCGCCTTCAGCCTCCGGTCACTAAAGCCGGCAAGCCGCTCAAGATGTATTACGTGACTCAGACCGGAGAGGCGCCGCCCACCTTCGCCGTGTTCACGAATGCCCCGCGAGAGGTGCCAGCCTCTTACGAAGGCTTCTTGCGTAATCGCTTCCGTGACCGTCTTGGCTTTCGTGCCACGCCCATCCGGATCGTGTTCAAGCCGAGGCACTGAGCATGTGGTACGCGTTCGTTCTCGTCGTGTCGTTCCTGCTTGGATCCTTGCCCTGGAGTTTGTGGGTAGGGCAGACGAAAGGCGTGGACCTGCGCACCGCGGGGAGCGGCAATCTTGGCGCGACGAATGTCTACCGGGTGTTGGGTTGGAGGCTGGGCCTCATCGTTCTGGTACTCGACGTTCTCAAAGGTCTGATTGCGGTGGAGTTCAGTCGCGGCCTGGATCCCAAAGCCGGCTGGCTTCCCGCCGCCGGCGGCATGTGTGCGGTGCTCGGTCACATGTACAGCCCCCTGGCCGGTTTCAAAGGCGGGAAGGGGGTCGCCACCGCGTTCGGCGTGTTCATTGGTCTCGCCCCCATTGCGTCGCTATTGAGCTTCACGGTTTGGATGGCCTCTCTTGCCCTGGGGGGTTGGGTGTCGGTCGCATCGTGTTTGGCTGCGCTCATGCTGCCGGTCTTCGTCTTCGTCACCCGTGACGACATTCAATCCCGATTTCCCTGGGCCTTCGCTCTCGCCATCATGATCGCGCTCCTCGTCACCCTCCGGCATACCAAGAACTGGGATCGCCTGCGTCACGGCGCGGAGCAACGCATCTGGGAAAAACGCGTCGAGACACCGGAGCGGGGAGCCCTCCCGCGATGAAGATCGCCATGATTGGGTTGGGCTCCTGGGGAACTGCGCTCTCCGTGCGGTTGGGTGCGCGCCACCAGATCAAGGGCTGGACCCATGATCCCGCCCAGCGAAACGCACTGCGACAGGACACGGAAAATCGCAAATACCTCCCCGGCGTGCCGCTTCCCAAGTCTCTCTCCGTCGTCGATGAGATCCAGACCGCACTCGAAGACGCGGAGCTCATCGTGCTCGCGGTGCCCAGCTTTGCCGTGCGGGAGACCGCACGTTCGTTGCATCCGTTGGGCCGCATCCCGGTGGTGAATGTCGCAAAGGGACTCGAACAATCCACCGCCAAGTTCTTGCTGACCGTACTGGCGGAGGAGCTGGGCGTAGACCATCCCATCGCTTCGCTCGTCGGTCCCAGTCATGCCGAAGAGGCGGCGCGGAACCATCCCACCGCGGTAGTCGCCACCTCGCACGATTCAAAAGTGTCGCGACTCGCACAAGATGTGATGACGGACGATCGCTTTCGGGTGTATACGAATGATGACGCGGTGGGGGTGGAGCTGGCCGCATCCCTCAAAAACGTGATCGCTCTCGCCGCAGGAATTGCCGCCGGGCTTGGCTACGGCGACAATACGCTGGGTGCGTTGCTCACGCGTGGACTGGCCGAGATGACCCGGCTGGGTGTGCGCTTGGGCGCTCGCGCCGAAACCTTTTTTGGACTGTCCGGGGTGGGGGACTTGGTTACCACCTGCGCCAGTCCACTGAGCCGCAATCGCCGGGTGGGAGAGGCGGTGGGCAGGGGAACGCCGCTCCCACAAGTGCTCGAAGGCATGTCGATGGTCGCCGAGGGCGTGTGGACGACCAAAGCGGCCCGCGAGCTTGGCCATCGCACTGGGGTGGAACTGCCCATCGTCGAACGCGTGCATGCCGTGCTCTTCGAATGCGAACCGGCCGAAACCGGCATTCACATGCTGATGACGCGTGAGCTCAAATCTGAACTTTGATGAGGTGCTGCACATGAAGGACAAACCGGAGAACAACTCCAAGCTCTACTACTCGATCTCCGAAGCGGCCATGGTCACTCAAGTGAAGCCGCATGTGCTTCGCTACTGGGAAACGCAGTTCAAGGCGCTGCATCCTCGAAAGAACAAAGCCGGAAATCGGATGTACCGCAAGACGGACCTCAAGATGGTGATGCTGATCAAGGAGCTGCTCTACGAAAAAGGATTTACCATCGCGGGGGCGAAGAAGAAGCTCACCGATGAAAAAGACGCGATTCGCGATCAGCTCGATTTGAAATTCGGCAGCGTGGATCGCGCGGCGCGCTTGTTGGAAGTGCAGCGCGAGATTCGCCACATGCTCAAGGACATCAAAGGAAGCCTGGACGGCGCCGAGGGGTTGTAGCTCGAACGGGCGGTCGTGTATTCTCTTCCGTCCTCAAGACACCTTTTGGTCGGGGCGTAGCGCAGCCTGGTAGCGCACTTGCTTGGGGTGCAAGTGGTCGCTGGTTCAAATCCAGTCGCCCCGACCATTTTTGACCCCCATCTTAGAGATTTATGAAACGTATCCTCGTCTCCAACGATGACGGCATCGACGCGCCCGGCCTCATGGCTCTGGTGGAAGCACTCTCGTCCTGGGCGGACGTGTCGGTCATGGCGCCGCAAACCGAACAAAGCGCCGCATCGCACGCGTTGACGTTGCAGCATCCCTTGCGGGTGCGCACGCTGGGTCCACGGCGCTGGTCCGTGAATGGAACGCCCACCGATTGCGTGCTTCTGGCGATCAAGGAGTTCCTGCCCGAGCCCCCTGATCTCGTTATTTCTGGGATCAACGAGGGGCCCAACATGGGGGAGGACGTGATTTATTCGGGAACGGTCGCCGCGGCCATGGAAGGGGCCATCCTGGGGTTCCCCGCCATGGCGGTGAGCCTGGCGTCCCGGAAGCTCATGGACTTCAGGGCCGCCGCCGCCGTCACCGCCCGCCTGGCGGCACGGTTACTGGAAACACGCCTGGGGCACCGTTTTCTCATCAACGTGAACGTGCCTGCGGGAGAAGGGGAGGCGATCCGCGGGTATCGCGTGACCCGCCTCGGCTCGCGGGTCTACCATGATGTCATCGTTAAAAATCGCGATCCGCGCGGCCGGGAGTATTACTGGATTGGGGGCGGTGAGCCGGACTGGGCGGAGTCGGCCGAAAGTGATTTCAAAGCGGTGAGTGAAGGCTACGTTTCGCTCACGCCGTTGTTGACTGATCTCACCGCGGAGCCTCAGCTTCGTTTTTTGGAAGGACTCGAGCTTTGATGAAAGAGACGAAAGACTATCCTCAAGCGCGGGACCGCATGGTGCACGAGGAAGTGATCGCCAAGGGGATCCGCAACACGCTGGTGATCCGGGCCATGCAGGTGGTGCCGCGGCACCGTTTCGTGCCCGAAGCATTGGAGCGTGAGGCGTACAGCGCATCGGCGTTGCCGATCGGCTCGGGGCAAACGATTTCCGCACCGCACATGGTGGCTCTCATGACCGAAGCGCTTCAGCTCGAAGGTGATGAACGCGTGCTCGAGGTCGGCACCGGCTCGGGTTATCAAGCCGCCGTGCTGTACGAAATCACCTCGCATCTGATCACCATCGAACGCGTGCCCGAGCTGGCGCGAAAGGTCCAGCGGCTCTTCTCCGAGCTGTATTTGGATGGCATCGTGGTCAAGGTCGGGGACGGAACGCAGGGGTATGCGGAAGCCGCGCCTTATGATCGCATCGTGATCACCGCCGCCGCGCCGCGCGTCCCGCAGGCGTTGTTCGATCAACTCAGTCAGGCCGGCGTTCTCGTCGCCCCCATCGGTACGCGCGCCGAGCAAATACTCATGCGCTATCGCAAGAAAGAGGGTGGGCGGCTTGAAGAGGAAGCCTTGTGCCGGTGTGTGTTCGTACCTCTCCTGGGGCGCGATGCGTTTCAGGAGGAGGAGGAATCCACGTAAGCGCAAACGCGTCTTGCGCCGGAACGCAACGCGCGCGTATAGTTCATCCCTCTTTGTGCCTTCGGGAAGACGACGGCACGTGCTCTTCGGGTCGGGGCGTAGCGCAGTTTGGTAGCGCACCTCGTTCGGGACGAGGGGGTCGGAGGTTCGAATCCTCTCGCCCCGACCATGTATCCCCCTCTGCGCGGACTTTTGCCATGGGCCAGGCCAGCATCCACGCCATCGTTCACGGCCGTGTGCAGGGAGTGAACTTCCGCCACTACACGGCCAGGGAAGCGGGACGACTGGGTCTTAGGGGCTGGGTGCGTAATCTTCCTGATGGAACCGTCGAATTGACGGCAGAAGGCGATCCCTCGGCCTTGGACCTGTTCATGACGTGGCTCCATCACGGCCCCCCCGCCGCACGCGTGGACAAGGTGGACGCGACTCGCGGATCGCCGGCGGAGCTTCCGCCCGGATTTCACATTACCCATTGAAGGACGCCATGGAACGACAGCCCGAGTCGTTTGATGAACGATTGAGCCGCGCCCTCGATCGTGGCCAGCGCCAACGGAAGTTGAAGAGCGCGGACC
>Ga0207675_100003564_pt1 | contig 15160 bp, 11 predicted proteins | sample KBSSwiS42_FD_184305 | JGI IMG/M metagenome (GOLD analysis project Ga0207675, IMG submission 184305) | Switchgrass rhizosphere microbial communities from Kellogg Biological Station, Michigan, USA - KBS Switchgrass S4-2 (SPAdes) (version 2) | ecosystem: Host-associated > Plants > Roots >... | reverse complement strand
GGCGCGCGGATCGAAGACGTGGACGGCAACGTGTTCATCGACTACGTGATGTCGTGGGGGCCGCTCATCCACGGGCATGCGCCGCGCGGCCTCGTGAAGGCGCTCTCCGCCGCGGCGCGCGACGGCACGAGCTTCGGCGCGCCGAGCCCGCTCGAAGTCGACCTTGCCGAGCGCGTCCGCACGCTGATGCCCTCGATCGAGCGGGTCCGGTTCGTCAGCTCCGGCACGGAAGCTACGATGAGCGCCGTCCGCGTGGCACGCGCGGCCACCGGCCGCGACCGCATTCTCAAGTTCGAAGGGTGCTACCACGGCCACGCGGACGCCTTCCTCGTCAAGGCCGGCTCGGGCGCGCTGACGCTCGGCACGCCCACCAGCCCGGGCGTGACGCGCGCCGCGTCGGCCGACACGCTCGTGGCCGGCTACAACGATCTCGCGTCGGTGCAGCGGGTGTTCGACGCCCACCGCGGCGAGATCGCGGCGGTCATCGTCGAGCCGATTGCCGGCAATATGGGGGTCGTGCCGCCCGCGGACGGCTTTCTCCGCGGGCTGCGCGAGCTGTGCAGCGGCCACGGCGCGCTGCTGATCTTCGACGAGGTGATTTCGGGCTTTCGCGCCGCGGCGGGAGGCGCGCAAGCGATCGCCGGGGTGCGCCCGGATCTGACCTGCCTCGGCAAGATCATCGGCGGCGGGCTGCCGGTCGGCGCCTATGGCGGCCGCGTCGACCTGATGGAGCTGGTGTCGCCGTCGGGTCCGGTCTACCAGGCCGGCACCTTGTCCGGCAACCCGCTCGCGATGACCGCGGGATTGTGGTGCCTGGACCGGCTGTCGCCGGCGCTGTACTCGTCGCTCGCGGCGCTGGGCGCCCGCCTCGCGGCAGGCCTCGCCGATGCCGCGCGCGACGCCGGCGTCGCGCTGCAGGTCAACGCGTTCGGTTCGCTGCTGACGCCGTTCTTCACCGATCGCGCGGTCCGCGATTTCGCGTCGGCCACCAGCGCGAACCCCCGGCGCTACTCCACGTTCTTCCGGGGCATGCTGACGCGTGGCGTGTATCCGCCGCCGTCACAATTCGAAGCGTGGTTTCTTTCGGCGGCGCACACGGTCCGTGACGTCAACCAGACGATCAAGGTCGCGCGCGAGGCGATGAAGGAAGTGTCACGTAGCGCGAAGGCGTAAGCCGAGCGGCATCGCTCGGCTCACGCCTTCGCGCTACGACCTACCTGGCCTACCTGACCTACCTGGCCTACCTGCCCTACCAGCCTGCGCCGGTTACTTCTGCAGGACGAGCGGCGAATCCAGCCGGACTCTGAGGACCGATCCGGCGGGGAGCTCGACGTCATTCCCCTCGGTCGCGGCGATCGTGCCGCCGCCGCCGATGAGGACGCCGGCCACCGCGCCCTTCACACCGCCCAGAATCGCGCCGATGATCGCGCCGGCGCCCGCGCCGATGCCGATCTTTTCCTTCTCGCCCATGATGCCTTCGCTCTCGATCGCCTGCGTCACGGTGGCGCGGATCGGGTACGAGCGGCCGTTGATCGTCACGCGGTCGAACGCGACGGTCATCGACCCCTTGCGGTCGGTGCGGGTGGCCTTGTTGACCGAGCTGACGACGCCGCGCATCACCGAACCGGACGGCACGAGCACGCGCCCGCGATCGTCACGCAGGTCGACCATCGTCGTCCCCTCGAAGCGATCCTCGACTTGCGCGGTCTTCGAGCTGAGCACGTTGCCGAGGCGAACGTCGAACTCGGTGCCGACAGGAATTTCATTGGCGTTCTGCGAGCGTCCGGCCGTCCCCACGCCGCTGCCGGTGCCCGACGAAGCGGTCGATTGGCGGTCGTCGCCAATCCCCACGCCGGACGATGGGGTGTAGCCGCCCGTCGAGTCGCCGCGGGCGCGGCTGCGGATGTTGTCGATGCGATCGCGAACGTCGGCGTACTCGCTGCGCGAGATCGTCTCGTTCTTCCGCAGCTTCACCTTGAGGTACACCGCCTCGTCGCGGGCGTCGTCGAGCTCGGCCTGCAGCTGCGACGCCGTCGCCTGGTCGCGCGTCCGGAGTTGCGAGATATCGCGGGACACATCGTAGATGGTGTCCTGAAGGCGTTGAATCTCGCTGTTGGTGATCGATTGCGCGGCGGCGGGCCGCGCCACGCCAGCGGAAAGGGCCAGCATCAGGGCCAGCGAACCGCTCCATCTCATCAGTTTCACGAAAACCTCCGAGGTGGGTTGGTGCAATTCGCGCGCCTGACTGCGGCGGCGCTGGAGGCCGGATTCCGCCCTCAGCGCCAGGGCATGAGGCGTTCGATCCACGCGATGCGGGTCAGATCGTTATAGATGACTGTCACCATGAGCATCAGGATCAGGACAAAGCCGGCCAGCAGCATCTTCTCTTTGACGCGCATGCTGAAGTCGCGGCGCGCCAGACCCTCGAGCGCCATGATGAAGATGTGCCCGCCATCGAGGACGGGAATAGGCATCAGGTTGAGCAGCCCGAGGTTCAGGCTGATCGAGGCCATGAGGCTGAAGAGGGCGATCCAGCTCAACGAGGCGGCTTCGCCGGACAGTTGCGCGATCGCGACCGGCCCCATCAGCTGCTTCGGCGAGGTCTCGCGCGTGAACAGGCCCCACAGCGTCTGGAAGATGAGCTGCGAATATTCGACGTTCTTCTCGAAACTGTAGGTGATCGCTTCCTTGATCCCCGGCTTGAACTTGACCGTCTCGTCGCCGATGCCGATCCCGAGCAGCCCTTCGTTGCCGTTGCGGGCGGGCGTCGCGTGAATGGTCTGCCGCTGGCCATCGCGCACGATCGTCAGCGTGATCGCTTCCTCCGGGTGCTTGGCGATCGCCTCTTTCAGATGGTAGTTGAACGTGATCGGCTGCTGGTTCACTTCGAGCACGACGTCGCCGGTTTTCATCCCCGCCTTTTCGGCGGCGCCGCCGGGCTGCACCGATCGCACGAACGGGTGGACGTCGGGAAGCACGCCGATGTCGCCGAACTCGAATCGGCTCTGCCGCACCACGGCCGGCGTGACCCGGCGCATCTCCTCGAGACCGTTGCGGAGCAGGCCGATCTCGATCTCGCGGTCCGGCTTCGTGCTGACCGCGTTGAGGAAGTTCGCCCAGGTGCTGACCGGGCGCCCGCTCACCGACACGATGCGATCGCCGACCTTGATGTCCGAGCGCGCGGCGACCGAGTCCGGGGTGACCACGCCGACCACGGGCGGCTGATCTTCGTACGCACCCTTTTCGACGCCTTGATAGGCGACCACCGCCGTCAGGACGAGGGCGAGCGCGATGTTCATCACCGGCCCCATGATCAGGACCTGGAGGCGCTCCCATTTGGACTTGGAGAGGAATTCGTCGGACCGCCCGGTGCGCGCGTCTTCCGGGTTCTCGCCGGCCATCTTGACGTACCCGCCAAGCGGCAAGGCACCGATGCTGTATTCGGTGTCGCCGCGGCGGAAACTGACGACCGTCGGGTTGAACCCGAGCTGAAACTTGAGGACGCGGATGCCGACGCGCTTGGCGGCAAGAAAGTGCCCCAGCTCGTGGACGAATACGAGCACGCCGAGCACGAACACAAATGCCAGTAATGTCGTCAATCCTGTAACCTCAGACCTTCAATTCTAACCCGCGGGCAATCTCCTGAGAATACTCGCGGGCCCAGCGATCGACAGCCCGTACAGCGGCCAAGGTCGCTACCTCGGCCGGAATATGCCCCGCCATCGTGCGATCGATGACCTCGGGAATCGCCGTGAACCCCAACCGTCGATCCAGAAACCGTGCCACGGCCACTTCGTTCGCGGCATTCAGGACCACCGGCAGGCTGCGTGCTGCGTCGAGCGCGCGGTAGGCCAGCCCCAGGCACGGAAACGCCTCGGTATCCGGCGCCTCGAACTCGAGCGGTCCGGCGCTGGCCAGGTCGAGCCTGGGCAGCGGAGCGGACCACCGGTCCGGGTACGAAAATGCATACTGAATCGGGAGCCGCATGTCGGTAACGCCGAGCTGAGCGATGACCGAGCCGTCGACGAGCTCCACCATCGAATGGATGACCGATTGCGGGTGGATCACGACCTCGATCTGGCGCCCTTCCACCCCGAACAGCCAGTGCGCCTCGATGACCTCGAGGCCCTTGTTCATCAGCGTCGCCGAATCGATCGTGATCTTGCGCCCCATCCTCCACGTCGGATGCTTCAGCGCATCGTCGGCCGAGACCGCTGAGAGGTCGGACGCGATCCGGCCGCGGAACGGTCCACCCGACGCGGTCAGCACCAGGCGGCGGACCTCGCCGCGCCCGCGGCCGTGGAGGCACTGGTGAATGGCGTTGTGCTCGCTGTCGACCGGCAGGATCGCGACACCCTTCCGCGCCGCGGCCCCGGTGACGATGCCGCCGGCCATCACGAGGATTTCCTTGTTGGCGAGCGCGATCGTCCGGCCGTGCTCGATCGCCGCGAGGACGGCTTCGAGCGCCTCGGTGCCGCTCGAGGCGCACAGCACGAGGTCCACATCCGGATGCGATGCGACGGCGACGAGGCCGTCGCGGCCGCTCCCCGCAATCGCCACGCCGGCCGGGAGCCCGATCTGCTGGAGCCGGTCGATCGCGGCGCCGGTCGCCATCGCGGCGACCCGCGGCCGGTACTGCGCGATCTGGGCGGCGAGACGCTCGGCGTTCTCGCCCGCCGCCAGGCCGACGACCTGCAGCCGATCGGGATGCGCGTCGACCACGGCGAGCGCGCTCTGCCCGATCGAGCCGGTGGATCCGAGGATGGCGATGCGTTTCACATTTCACAACAGAACGCAGAGTTCGCAGAGCACGCAGAGAAAATGACCTCTGCGGACTCTGCGGTCTCTGCGTTCAAACGTATTTCAACACAATGTAGTACACCGGCGCCGCGAAGAGCAGCGCGTCGATCCGATCCAGGATGCCGCCGTGGCCCGGGATCAGCGACGAGCTGTCCTTCACCCCGGCGCTCCGCTTCAGCATCGACTCGAAGAGATCCCCGGCGATCCCCAGCGCCACCAGCGTAAGGCCGAGGACGATGCGGAATGGGGCCGGCATCGCCGGCAGCCACCACATCCCCACCGACGCGAACAGTGCGGTGCCGAAGACGGCGCCGCCAATCGCGCCTTCGATCGTTTTCTTGGGACTGACGACCGGTGCCAGCGGACGTCGGCCGAAGGCGCGGCCGCTGTAGTACTGCGCCGTATCGCTGACGATGACGGTGAGCATCAGCAGGAACAGCGCGCGCGCGCCGCCCATCGTGCGGATGGCGACCAGCGCGCCGACCGGCAGCCCGATGTAGAGCGCCGGAAACAGCGAGGCGGCGGCGGAGGCGAGCGCGGCCGGCCCGCCACGCCAGGATCCCAGCGCGACGAGTCCAAGGGCGACGAGCGCCGACATCAGGGCCACGTCGAGCGGGTAGCGCGCCGGCGAGCCCACCACCACCATCGTCAGCAGCGTCGCGGCGAGCACCGGCCAGAGCGAGACATCGAGCTGGCTGGCGCGCGCGAGCACCACCAGCTCGTTGACGCCGAGCGCGGCGATCAGCACGCCGAAGGCCAGGAACAACCACGGCGGCGCGAACCACACCACCGCCACGGCAAGCACGATGAGCACGGCGCCGCTCAGCACACGGGTCATCGTCGCGTCCCATCGGGGACCGGGGACTGAGGACTGGGGGCTGGAGACTGACGACTAGCGACGGGTGACTGACGACTAGCGACTGGTGACTGACGACCGGCGACTGACGACTGTCTCGTCACTTGGCGCCGAGCGCCACCGGCGACGGCTTGATGCCGCCGTAGCGGCGATCGCGCTTCTGGTAGGCGACGACGGCGTCGAGCAGATCGCGGCGGCGGAAGTCGGGCCACAGTGTTTCGGTGACCCAGATCTCCGAATACGCAATCTGCCACAGCAGGAAGTTGCTGACGCGCATCTCGCCGCTGGTGCGGATGAGGAGGTCCGGGTCGGGCTGGCCCGCGGTGTAGAGCAGCTCCCCGAAGCGGCGCTCGTCGAGGTCGTCGGCGGCGATGCCCTCGGCAATCGCGCGGCGCGCGGCGTCGACGATCTCGGCGCGCCCGCCGTAGTTCAGCGCGATGTTGAACAGCATGCCGCTGTTGCCGGCGGTCTGGCGGATGCCGATCTGGAGCTCGTCCTGCACATCGGGCGCGAGCTCCTCGGCGCGGCCGATCACGCGGAAGCGGATGTTGTTCTTGAGCAGCGTGCTGAGCTCGAGACGGATGTACCGCTTGAGCAGCATCATCAGCGTGTTGACTTCCGCGCGGGGCCGCTTCCAGTTCTCGACGGAAAACGCGTAGAGGGTGAGGACGTCGATGCCGAGCCGCGCCGAGGTTTCGACCACGTCGCGCACCGAATCGATTCCGGCCCGGTGGCCTTCGACGCGCGGGAGATGGCGCTGCGCCGCCCAGCGGCCGTTGCCGTCCATGATGATGGCGATGTGGGACGGCAGCTGCTCGAAATTGACCTGCCGCGCCAGCGTCTCGTCAGGCGATCCCGGCGGAATCGACGCCAGCAGCTGCTCAAGCGACATCACGGTTCCTTCGCAGTAAACCGCCAGTGTACAGGGTTTTATTGGGGTCTGGCAAAAGAAAGGGCCGCCCTACTCGGGGTAGTCGACGCGGACAAGAAAGAGCCCGGCCGCCGGCGCCGTCGGCCCGGCCGCCGCGCGATCGTGCGACGCGAGCACGTCCGCCATCCACTCAACCGGCCGGCGCCCGCGTCCAACCTCCACGAGCGTACCGGCGATCGTGCGGACCATGTGGCGAAGAAAGCCAGTCCCGGTCACTTCGTACGCGAGTAGTGCGGAGTGCGGAGTGCGGATTTGCGGGAATCCGCGATCCTCAATCCGCAATCCACAATCATTCCGCAATCCGCAATCCGCAATCCGCAATACGCGCGACTCCACCACCTCCCTGACCGTGGTGGCCACGTCGCTGCCGGCGGCCTGAAACGCGGCGAAATCGTGCCGCCCCTCGATCGATCGCGCCGCCGCGCCCATCGCCTCGACATCGAGCGCGCCGGTCACGTGCCACGCGTAGCGGCGCTCGAACGGGCTGACGATCTCGCCGTTCCAGATCCGGTACCGGTAGGTTTTCGCGATCGCGTCGAAGCGCGGATGGAACGAGGGCGGCACCTCGTCCGCCGACATGATCCGGATGGCGTCAGGCAGGTGCGCATTGATCGCACGGACGACCGCGTCGGGCGACAGCGCGCGCTCGATGGTGAACGCCGCGACCTGCCCGAGCGCATGGACGCCGGAATCGGTGCGGCCGGCCCCGGCGACCGCCACCGCGCGCCCGTCGATCGAGTGCAGCGCATCCTCGATCAGCGCTTGAATCGACACACCGTTGGCTTGACGCTGCCAGCCGACATAGTCGGTGCCGTCATAGGCGAGGACGATGCGGAAATGAGGCATGACGGTGGTAAGCAGGAAAGGCTTGAAGGCTCAACGGCTGGAAGGGCTCGAAGGTTCAAGGTCGAAAGGCAGCACCTTCCCACCCTGGCATGCTGCCCTTTCCGCCTTCTGGCGTTCCGCCTTCTAGCCTTCTAGCCTTCTAGCCTTCTGGCCCTCTAGCCTTTCTGGGCTTCAGACTGCCACCGGCCGCGACCCCGGTTTCACGACCGGCAGCCCCTGTGCGCACAGCGGGCACGTGTCCGGTTCGTAGGTGGGCAGCGCGATCTCGAGCAGCGCGACGTACGGGACGTCCAGTTGCGCGCCGGCACCGCGGTTGACGATCGACCCGGCGCCGACCACATGTCCCCCCGCCGCCCTCGCGACCTGGATCGTTTCGCGGGTCGACCCGCCGGTCGTCACCACGTCCTCGACCACGAGGACGCGATCGTTCTCGGCGACGACGAAGCCGCGCCGCAGCATCAGCGCACCGTCCTGCCGCTCCGCGAAGATCGCGCGCACGCCGAGCGCGCGCGCCACCTCGTGTCCGATGACGACCCCGCCGAGCGCCGGCGAGAGCACGACGGTCGGCCGCAGGTCGCGCGTGCGCTCCGCGATCGCGCGCCCGAGCGCCTCCGCGTGCCGGGGATGCTGCAGCACCAGCGCGCATTGCAGGTAGCCGGGGCTGTGCAGCCCCGAGGTCAGGCGGAAGTGGCCTTCGAGCAGTGCGCCCGACCGCCGGTACAGATCAAGAAGCTCGTCGCGCGTCATGGGTTTTGAGGGTGTCCTCGAAGAGCTTCAGGATCCGTTTGTATTCGTCGGCCCAGCTGGTCTCTTCCTCGAAGCCGTGGTTCTCGACCGGGTACGGCGCGATCGACCAGTTCTCCTTGCGCAGTTCGATGAGCCGCTGCGTCAGCCGGACGCTGTCCTGGAAGAGCACGTTCGTGTCGACCATGCCGTGCAGGATCAGCAGCGCGCCCTTGAGCCCCTCCGCGAAGTAGATCGGCGAGCTCTTGCGATACGCCTCGGCGTCCGCCTGCGGCTCGTTGAGGATGTTCGAGGTGTAGCCGTGATTGTAGTGCGACCAGTCGGTCACCGGCCGCAGCGCGGCGCCGGCCGCGAACGTGTCGGGCGTCGTGAACATCGCCATCAGCGTGATGAAGCCGCCGTAGCTCCCGCCGTAGACGCCGATGCGCTTGGCGTTCACCTTGTGCTTGTCGACCAGGTATTTGGCGCCGTCGACGACGTCTTCGAGATCCTTGCCCCCCATGTGGCGGTAGATCGCGGTGCGCCAGTCGCGCCCGTAGCCCGCGCTCGCCCGGTAGTCCGGGTCGAGGACGACGTAGCCGCGCGAGGCGAGCAGGTTGTGGAACATGTACTCGCGGTAGTAGCTCGACCAGTATTTGTGCGCGTTCTGCAGATACCCGGCGCCGTGCACGAACACCACGGCGGGGGCCGCCGGGTCGCGCCTGGCGCCGGCCATCTCCGGGGTGAACAGCCGCGCGTGCACCTCGACGCCGTCGCGGGTGGTGTAGGTGACGAACTGCGGCTCGATCCACTTGAACGTGCGCCATTCGTCGCTCGTCGACGTCGTCACCTGCCGCGCCTCGGCGCCGGGACGATTCGGCATCAGATAGACCTCGTCGGGCCTGGTCGCCGACGAGTGAATCAACCCGAACATGCTGTCATCGGGCGACACCTCGCCCGCGCTGGCGCCCGTCTTCGAGGTGAGCTTCGTCCGCTCGCCGCCGTCGAGGGGCAGTGCGTAGACGTGACGCTGGCCCGGATCGGCTTCCGTGCTGGTGATGTAGAAGCGCTTCTTGTCCAGTGACAGGTCCGCGGCGTCGATTTCCCACTTGCCGGCGGTCAGCTGACGTGCGGCCGCCGGGTCCGCGGTTGCGTCGACGGAATACAGATGCATCCAGCCGTCGCGTTCCGAGAGGAACCACACGCGCTTCTGATCCGGCATCCATCCAAACGACGGATCATCCGGACCGTCGCCGCGCACGTCTCTGACCCACGCATCGTCGTGCAGCGTGTCGAGGGCCCGCGCCTTCCCCGACTCCGGATCCACGGCCAGCAGCCAGCGATCCTTGTTGTCGTTCGACCGCACCTGGGCGACCGCGATGGATCCATCGGCGGACAACTGCGGCATGCCCCACCGCAGCGTGCGCGCGGCAGCCTTTGTGTCCCCTGTGCTTTTCTTGTCGTCTTTGCTGTCTGCGTCCTCGGTGTCCTTTGTGTCCTTTGTGTTGAACACTGCGGCGGCCACCTTGCCGGTCGTCAGATTCATGACCGACAACTGGCGCTGGTCCTGCGCGTCGCCGACGAAGGTGCGGGCGGGAATGTCCTCGGTGTAGCTCGACTCGGTGACGTAGTTCGGCACGTTGGGCCGCTTGGCCGACTCCGGGCGTTCGACCAGGAGGACGAAGACATGCGTGCCGTCAGGGGACAGTTGCAGATCGTTGGCCGTCTGGCGTTCGGCGAGCTCGAGCTTCGGCAGCGCGTGCGCCTTGTCCTTGTCCTCGGCCTTCTTTTTCTTCTCCGCCTCGATGCGCGTGTGGTCGAGCAGCTTCTGCTCCTCGGCCTTGACGAACTTCTGGCTGTCGGTCTCGCGCGGGTCGCGTTTTTTCGGCTGCACGTCGGTGAGCTGGGTCAACTCTCCGCTGTCGAGCGGCACGAGGAACAGGTTGTTGTCGCGCGTGAAGGTGACGGCTGACTCACGCCGCGCCCACCGCGGGTTGCCCTCGTTGCCGGTGGTGCGCGTGATCTGGCGCCGCGTTCCGGCCACCGAATCCAGCATGACGATGTCGCCGCGGTCGACGAACAGGACGCGCCGGCGCGCGGCGTCCCACCGGCCGCCGACCGGCGGCGCCGTGCGGCGTTCCTCGTCGGTCAGCTTCCGCGGCGCGCCGCCCTCGCGCGTGACGACCCACGTCGACGGTTCGTCGTCGCCCGGACGGCGCCATTCGAAGTAGAGCCGCGACGAATCTCCGGCCCAGCGCAGCCCGGCCGGCGGATAGCCGACCAGCTTCGGCCCGCGCATGATGCTGTCGACGGTCAGCTCGAAACCTCCGGCCGTCTTCGCCGTTTTTGCCGGCGCGGCGGACCCGGCAAGGTGAGCGGTTGTGGCGGTCAGCGCCAGGACGGCGAGGCCGGCGGCGGCACGAGCAGAAAAGTGCATGGAAAAGTATACAATCGTGAACGGAACTTCCCCGCCGAACGTCTACAGTTCAGGCCCCTTTTGCACGCGTCGCAGGTAGTGTCCGGCTTTAGCTTTAATCCGTAGCGTCCGGCCTTCCTCCGGACCGTTTTCGATGGAGTCGTCAGAAATGTTGCTGCCCCACCCGGTTCGTCGCGTCCGGATCGCCACGATCGCGGCCGCCATCCTCACCCTCTCGGTGTCCGCTTTCGGTCAAACCGGACAGTCGCGCCTGTCCAGCATCGGGCAGGCCGCTGCGGTTGGCCTGCCGCTGCAGCCGGGCGAAACGGCGCGGCGGCTGTCGATTGACGAAGCCGTCAGGCTGGGGCTCGAGCAGAACCTCGGCATCAAGATCCAGCGCTACGACCCGCAGATTCAGGACACCGGGATCGCCCAGGCCAAATCGCTCTGGGCGCCGCAATTCAGCACGACCTTCACGAAGACCTCCACTGAGCAGCCGGTCGTCAACATCTTCTCGGGCAACCAGCCGAGCACGTCGAGCGGCCAGTTCTTCAGCGGCCTGACGCTGGCCGAGACGCTGCCCTGGGGCGCGAACTACTCGGCGAACTGGAACAACTCGCGGTTCACGACCAACGATCCGGCCAACACCTTCAACCCGCGGCTCCAGTCGAACCTCGCGCTGAATTTCACGCAGCCGCTGCTCCGCAACCGATCCATCGATCAGATCCGGGAACAGGTGGCGAGCAGCAGGAAGCTCCGCGACCTTTCGGACATCCAGCTCGATTCGGTCATCATCCAGACGACGCGAGCGGTCCGGAACGCGTACTGGGATCTCTCGGCGACGATCGACAACCTCAAGGCGCAGCAGGAATCGCTGGCGCTGTCGGAGCAGTCGCTGAAGGACAACCGCAAGCGCGTCGAGATCGGGACGCTGGCGCCGATCGACATCGTGCAGGCGCAGGCCGAGGTGGCGAGCAACGAAGAGCGGGTGATCGTCGCCGAGGCGTTGATCAAGCGGGCGCAGGACAACCTCCGGGCGCTGATTCTCGACTCCTCTACTGCCGACTTCTGGAACACCGTCCTCGAGCCGAGCGACGCGGCGCCGTTCCAGGAACAGGCGATCGACCTCGCCGCCGCCGTCCGGAACGCGCTCGACAAGCGGACGGACTTGCGCGGGGCCAAGAACAGCCTCGAGCGCAGCGACCTCTCCGTCCGTCTCCTGAAAAACCAGGTGCTGCCCGAGGTGAACGCGCAGGTGAACTACGGCGCGATCGGCATCGGCGGCGTGCAGCTCCCGGCCAAAAACCCGTTCACCGGAGAGTTCACCGGCTCGATTACGTCGCCGATCGAGCGCGGCTACACGTCGGCGCTCAGCGACGTGTTCCGAAGCTCCTATCCCCAATGGACCTTCGGGCTGCAGGTCGGCTATCCGATCGGCGCGAGCGCGTCGCGCGCGAACCTCGAGCGCGCGAGACTCGAGTACCAGCAGGCGCAGACGCAGCTGAAGAACATGGAGCTGCAGGTCGCCACGCAGGTGCGCGAGTCGGGCAGAAACGTGCAGACCAACCAGAAGCGGGTCCAGTCGGCGCGCGCCTCGCGCGAGCTGCAGGAGAAGAAGCTCGAGGCGGAAGAGAAGAAGCAGGCCGCGGGCATGTCGACGAGCTTCTTCGTCTTCCAGGCGCAGCGCGACCTCGCGCAGGCGCGCACCGCGGAGATCCAGGCGATTTCCGACTACAACAAGTCGCTCGTCGACTTCGAAGCCGTGCAGCAGGCTCCCATCAACGGCGGCGCCGGGAACGTCACCGTTGCCGGCCAGCAGAACATCCTGGGGCAGATCATCGGCGGACAGCAGCGCTAACCTCCGGACCAGGTGGGCCGGGTGGGTCGGACCCCGCCCGCCCGACCCGCCTTCGCTCGCACGCGTGCTTGTCCGGCGCGAGCGACAGCGGGCAAGCCCGACCTACCGGCTCCGGCCGCCCGCAAGGTACACTCCGCCGAGTGCCGAAGCTCTCGGTCACCGTCATCACCAGAAATGAAGCGGCGGACATCGGCGACGCGCTGGCGTCGGTCGCGTGGGCGGACGAGATCATCGTCGTCGATTCCGAGAGCACCGACGAAACCGTGGCGATCGCGCGCCGCCACACCAACCGCGTCGTCGTTCGCGAGTGGCCCGGCTATGCCGACCAGAAGAACCACGCGGCCGCCATCGCCAGCCACGACTGGATTCTGTCGCTCGACGCCGACGAGCGGGTGACGCCGGCGCTCGCGGAGGAGATCAAGGCATTGATGGCCGGCGCGCCCCGCGACGTCGCGTTCCGCATGCCCCGCGTGACGTGGCATCTGGGACGCTGGATCCGGTCGACCGACTGGTATCCGGACCACCAGCTGCGCCTCTACGATCGCCGGTCGGCGGAATGGACCGGCCGCTACGTGCACGAGGCCGTGTCGGTGCGCGGCTCGACGGGGCTGCTTCGCGGCGAGCTCCAGCACTATGCCTACCGCGACATCGCCGATCATCTCGAGACGATCGACCGCTACACGGCCTACGCCGCGCGCCAGATGCAGGAGGCCGGGATCCGCGCCGGTGTACTGCAGCTTGCCGGCCACCCGCCGCTGGCCTTCCTGCGCAACTACCTCGCGCACGGCGGCATCCGCGACGGCGTGCCCGGCTTCATCATCTCGGCGATGAATGCGTACTACGTGTTCCTGAAGTTCGCGAAGTTGTGGGAGTTGCAAAGCCGGACAGCCGCTGGCGGCGACAACGTTGCCACGAAAGACACGAAAACGACGAAAGACACGAAAGAGAAATGACTCCGTTTCGTGTTTTTCGTGTTTTTCGTGCTTTCGTGTTTTTTGTGAATTTCGTGTGCTTCGTGGTGTGGTTCTTCATTTAGCCGCGATGTTCTCCCTGCACATCGACACGGCTCGGACCTGGCGCGGCGGTCAGAACCAGGTGCTGCTGACCGTCAACGGCCTGCGCGGGATCGGCCAGCGGGCGGCGCTCGTCGCGCACCCCGGCGGCGAGCTGCGGCGCCGGGCGGCGGAAGGGCTCGAGCTGATTCCGATCGCGCCGCGGACCGAGATGGATCTCTCGGCCGCCTGGAAGCTGTCGCGGCTGGTCAAGCGGCTGGCGCCCGACATCATCCACGCGCACGATCCGCACGGCATCGCGATGGCCGCGCTGGCGCTGTCGCTCGGCGGCGCATCGGCCGGCGCCGGGAAGACGCCGGTCCTGGTCGCGTCGAGGCGCGTCGATTTCCACCTGAAAGGCAATTCGTTTTCGCGATGGAAGTACCGCCAGGTCGACTGCTTCATCGCGGCGTCCGAAGCGATTCGGCGGATGCTCGTCGCCGACGGCATCCCGGACGATCGAACGATCACGGTGCATGAAGGCATCGACATCGAGCACGTCATGGCCGCGCCGGCGGTGAACGTGCACGAGGCGTTCTTCCTGCCGCACGGCGCCCCGGTGGTCGGCAACGTCGCGGCGCTGGTCCCGCACAAGGGTCAGCGCTACCTGATCGAGGCGGCCCATCAGGTCGTGCAACAGATCCCCGACGCGCGCTTCGTGATCCTCGGCGAAGGCGACCTGCGGGAGCACCTCGAAAAGCTGGTCCACGAGCATCATCTGCAGAAGCACGTCCTGCTCCCGGGGTTTCGGACCGACGTGCTCGGCTGCATCAAGGGCTTCGATCTGTTCGCGATGAGCTCGGTGACCGAAGGGCTCGGGACATCGCTCCTCGACGCGATGGCCTGCGCCAGGCCGATCGTCGCCACGACCGCCGGCGGCATTCCGGAGATCGTCGAGGACGGCGTGAACGGCCTGCTCGTGCCGCCGCGCGATCAGACGGCGCTGGCGAACGCGATCGTGCGCGCCCTGAACGACGCCGGGCTCCGCCAGAGGATGGGCGAGGCGGGGCTCGCCCGGGTGCACGAGCGCTTCACCGTCGAGAAGATGGTCGCCGAGACGGCTTCCGTGTACGCGCGCGTGGCCGGCAGGCCCCACGTAAAGGACATTGAGAGTCCGCCTGGGCGCGGCTGAACCCGCACGCGTTCATCATCCCGAGGTGGCAGATCGAGAAGTCGTAGCGGACCGGGTCGTGTGGGTCGAGCCGGCGCAGCGACGCCGTGATGTCCCGCGCCATGCGCCAGCCGGGGCTGGTATAAGCCGTGAGCCGCAGGCAGCGGCCGACGCGAATCACGTGCGTGTCGAGCGGCACGATCAGCCGGGCGGGCGACACGCGGCGCCACACGCCCAGGTCCAGCGCATCGCGCCGCACCATCCACCGCAGGAAGAGATTCAGCCGCTTGCAGCCCGATCCCGCCGACGGGCGCGGAAAGAAATAGCAGACGCCGGGCCGGGCCGGCACGCGGCCGTACGCGGCCTTGAGGTCGAGCGCCAGCGCGCGCGTCGAAAAACTGTCGAGCGCCTCGCCCACGTCGTCGGATGTCCCCTCGTCTCCCGCGAGAAAGAATCCCTCGACCGACCCGGAGCGATCCAGCATCTGGCGCAGCAGCCACAGGAGCGCGACGATGTCGGTCTCGCGCGTCCAGCGGTGCACGATGCCGGCAAACGACGCGGCATCGC
>Ga0207675_100003560_pt1 | contig 15171 bp, 25 predicted proteins | sample KBSSwiS42_FD_184305 | JGI IMG/M metagenome (GOLD analysis project Ga0207675, IMG submission 184305) | Switchgrass rhizosphere microbial communities from Kellogg Biological Station, Michigan, USA - KBS Switchgrass S4-2 (SPAdes) (version 2) | ecosystem: Host-associated > Plants > Roots >... | reverse complement strand
CATTCGCCAGGACGTCGGCCGTCAACGGATACGCCGTCGCGGGAACCGTGTTCAGGCGGATGGTGACGCTGTCGGCGCCCATCGTCTGGATCGCGTAGCTGTGCGGCGGGTCGGTGCCCACGACGCGCACCCGCATCTCGGCAAACGTCACCGGCACGAGCTGACGCGGCGGCGTCATCGCCGGGTCGAACACCGCGTACAGCTTTTCCACCCGCAGCGGGGTCGGACCAAACGTCAGCGATCGGTTGCCGATGACCGTCGTCGCAGGCGCCGTCGCCCGCGCCGTGGTCTGCAGGCCCAGCGTGCTTGCCAACCACCGGTACCGTTCGTTGATCGACCGCCCAATCCGCGTCCGCGCGGGCGTCGAGGTCAGGTTCATCCGCTCGGCGATCTCGGTCTGGATCTCGGTAAACGTCACGGCACCTCCGCCGGAGCTGCGCGCGTGTTTACTGGCCCGCCTGGCCCATCATCGCCTGGCGCTTCATCAGCTCGCCTTCGAGACCGGAGCCGCCGCCCTGCAGCTTCGCCCAATCGGCCGATGGATCCGGCCCCTGCGAACCGCCCTTGATCCAGTCCAGGTAGCCCTGCATCTGAGGACTGCCCTGACCATCGCCGCCAGGCACTGTCATGCGCGGCATCCTGGGCGCGTCTCGCCGCGCCTGGCCCATCCCGTCGTCAGACACCAGCTCCGGCCCGCCCATCGGCGGTTTCATCATGCCCGGCGGCACGCGGCCCATCGCGCCGCCCATCGCGCCACCCGTCGCACCACCCAAGCCCGCGCCCATGCCGCCGCCCTGCCGACCGAAGCCGCCGCTCGGCAGCGGCATCCGCTGGCCGCGCTGAATGAAGCCGTTCCGCGCGCCAGGGCCGAACGCCGATCGGATGGCCTGGGCCTCGCCCATGCCCCCACCCATCAGCGTCCGCTGGTTCTCACTTGCGATGCCAGGCGCCGCCGCGCCACCCATCGCGCCGCCAGCGCCCATCGCGCCGGCTCCGCCGCCAATCGCTCGTCCGATGCCACTGAAGCCCATGAGCTACTCCTTTGCGCGTGACGCGATCGTTACGCAGGCGTGACCGCTGCCGCCTGGCGCGCCTTCGCGGCCCGCAGCCCGGCCAGATCCGCTTGTCCCCCGAAGAGCGCGCGCCGCGATTTGTTCTCGCCCATCGCAATCAGCTCGGCGTCCTCTTCCCGCTGCGCGGCGACGATCTGCTGCAGCATGTCGGTGAAGTCGCGGCAGAGCCGCTGCACAGCGTTCCGCTGATCGGCCGTGCGGCACGCGAAGCGGATCTCGATGGTCTCGTCCGGCCCCTCGTCGCGCACAATCACCTCGACGAGACGGTCCAGATACCGGCCGCTCCGCACGATTTGATTGAGCGCGTCGATCTCCGCGTTGAAGAGCTGCTCGTCATCGAGCAGATGCCCGTTCTGAAAACAGGTCCGCGTGAGCTTGTGCGCCTCCGCCTTGATGGGATGCCAGGGCGTGCGCGGGTCGTACTCGCCGATGCCGATCTTGCGCGGCGGCGCGTTCTGCCGCATCGCTTCCGAAAAGGCGGACACCAGGCGTTCGTTCTGTATCCCGGTTGCCGCCGCAAAGAGCTTGATAAGGTCGTCCAACGACGCATTCGCCGGGATCGCCTGGTCGTCGCTCGTCGGTTTGTCAGTTGCCATGAAACGAACACCGAGCTTTCTCTCGCAGGAGCGAGGCGGGACGGCCGGATTTGGACTCGACCGTCCCGAGGGTTGGCGTGGACCTACTTGATGGCGTCCTGCTCCGCCTTTGTGCGCGGCGCAGCGTCCGGCGTCCCATCGGCCTTGGCCTGGTGGAACGCCTCGACGACCTTCTCCGAGTGCTTGTCGAGCACGGCCTGCTCGGCAGGCGTGACCGGGCGATTCGGATCGGGTGGGGCAGGCGGCGCGACGGGAGCCGGCGCGGGCGCCGGAACCTTGTGCGCCGCCGCGTGAACGGGTGCCTTGTGATCGGTCTTGTGATCGGATTCGTGTGTCGCCATGTGATTCGTCTCCTTTACGACACGCCGTTACACGACCGCGTCAGGCACGCCGATCGACGGGTAGAGCAGCTGCGCGTAGACGAGCGCCGCTGCGGTGGTCGCGCCGCGCGAGACCATGCCGCGAATGCCGTCGCCGGTCGCGAAGCCGTCGCCGACCTTGCCGGCGGTGGTCTCGAAGCCGAGCGCCTTGTTGTCGGCAATGTTCGCCACGCCGTCGACCTGGAACGTGCCGCGAATCGCGAACCAGCCCCAATTCGCCGCCAGGACCGGGGCGAGTGCGACCGCCACGAAGCCCGCCGCGCCGGTGACGACCAGCTCGGAGAGGCCCGCTTCGTCGTAGGTCACGACCGAGCCGGCGATCATGTTCGCCGCACCCTTGAGGTAGACGAACTCCGCCGAGGCGCCGAACGAGTCATTGCCCTCGCACGACGACCCAGGCGCGTTGCGGGCGACGGTATCGACGTCCGTCAGGTTGCCGCTGGAGGCCACCATCGAGCCGGTTTTGTAAGCCGTAGGCATAACGCTGTCCTTTCTTCAGAAAACCGGCGGTTAGATGTGGACGACGCCGAGGCGCGACCGGTTGTTGGTGATGGTCTGCGCCGCGCTGTAGATGCGCGTGGTGAACCCGTTCTGCGACTGCAGCTCCTGCGTGTCGCTCTTGTCGCGGAAGTACTCGCGCGAGACGACCAGCGAGAAGTTCTTGGGGTTCAGGAAGTACATCGAGGACGTGCCGTAGGGCGAGAAGATCGACTTCGCGTTCTTGAACATCAAGGACTTGAAGCCCGCCTTCAGCTCGTCGGTGTTCGACCACCGCTGCAACGCCTGCTGCGCGCTCTCGAAGAGCGCCTGGGTGGCGCCGTCGGACACGATGAGCGTCGGGAGCAGCTTGGCGCCGGATCCCTTCGCGCAGCGGTTCCACACGGTCGTCATGGCCGCTTCGATGTCGGCGGACGTGGTGTACGTCGCCGTCTGCGACCTCCACCAGACGTTGACCGCTGAATCGATCCCGCCGTCGCTGCCCTGGCCGTTGGTCGGGATGTGGGTGAGAAACCCGAGGAACCCGTTGGTCGACAGCCCGAACAGCGCTTGCTCGATGATGTCGTCATGCGAGTTGATGCCGTTTTCGAGGAGGGCTTTGACCAGGTTGATCTTCTGGTTCTCGGTCGGGTTCATCACCTCGTCCTTCTTCGACCACACGATCGGCGCGGTGATTTCCGCGATGTCGTAGGTGGCGGCGGTGATGACTTCGGTCTTGCTCATCGAGAGCGGCTGGAGGTCAGTCGCCTGGATGACGGTGCCGGGGTTGCGCTGGTAGTCCAGCGGCGCTTCGATGGCCGAGCCGAGCGACTTGCGCTCGATCGCGCCTTGCTTTTCGAGTTCACGCATCAGGGCCGATTCGGCCCACTGATTGGCGGCTTTCCGCATCTCCGCAAGCACTGCGGGATAGCTGACAGCCGCGATCTGGCTAATGGTTAAAGCCATGACGACTCCCTTTGAGGGTGGTGAAGGGTGTCGCTCGCTAAGGGGGAGCGGCGTGCCAGGGAGTCCGTAACGGGGACGAGGCGGGGTCGATGTGTGGAGCGCCGGGAGCGGAGTGGTCCGTGACGGGGACCAGGCGGGAGGAGTTCAGTGTGCGCGCATAGGTCACGCACTGTCAATGAGTTATTTGGATGGGTGCGGTTGGCTCTTTTCAGACAGCCAACAGGACGGACAGAAAGCGTGCGGCTTCGGATCGGCGTTGGGGCGATAGTCGACAGCGATCACGCGATGCCCACACGACAACACGTACCACGCCGACCCGAGCGTCCCGCGCGAGACCTCAACGATGGGCCGCACCATCACGCCGCCTCGCCTGGGCCACGCGCTCTTTCGGGGTGAAACCTTCCGCGTCGTACTCGCCGCGCATCACCGCCTCGTAAAACTCCAGGACGTCGCGGGCCACGCGCGCCTCGCAGAGCGGGTGCGGCCCCGCGATCGGCTCGCCGTAGACGCACGTCACGGCGGTCGCCGGCTGCGGCTCGGCGGGCTGGCCGAAGAGCCTCACCGCAGGCCCGACGCGGCAATCGCCGCGCGAATCACGTCTTCCGTCGACCGGGCGCCCGTCGCGCCATTGCCTTGTGGCGCCGGTCCGCCCGTGTGCGCCGCTGCCGCCGGACGGCCGTTGATCTCATCGAGAATCTCGCGCCGGACCTTGTCGCGGCTGGCGCGCTGCTTCGGCACCAGCACCTTCGCGATGGCGGCATCGAAGGAGAGGTAGGGGCGGCCCTGCTGGCCGTCGTTCTCCGCCATGACCTTGACGATCTCCGCCTCGTGGTCGGTGAACGGTTTCCCCCAGGTCTCGCGCGCCGTGGCGATCTGGCTGCGGACGATCGGCACGTGCTTCTTCTCGAACTCGGCCTCGGCGCGGGTCTGCTTCCATTCCTGCTCGATCGGCCCGAAGCGCGCCGCGTATTTCTGCTCGACTTGCTCGGTGACCTGGGCGGTGACCCGCTGCGCCTGCCACTCCATCAGCGCCTGCAGCCCCTCCGGCGAATAGCCGCGCGAGCCGTCCGAGAACTGCGCGTCCGGCCCCGGCGGCTGCTCGCCGTAGGTGGGCGCGGCCGGCGCGGGCGCCTGGCCGCGTCCAACATACTTGCTGTACTTGTCGGGATGCAGCGACGCCAGGATGGTGAGATACCGCTCGGGATCGTTGACGATCAGCTGGTCGACGGCGTCCATGTTCTTGACGCGCTCGCTGACCTCGGCGAGCTGCGCGTCGCGCACGCGGATCGCCTGCTGATGCTGGTCGTTCAGCTTCTTGCGCGTGTTCTCGACGACCTTGCGGACCTGGCCCCAGCGGAAGCGCCCTTCCTTGCCTTCCGTCGGCGCTTTCATCCCGAAGGACTCCAGCTCCTTCGTCAGCTCGTCGACCGGCGGCGGTGGAGGCGCGGCGGGGACGGTCGGTTCATCCGCCGTTTGGAGCCGGCTGGAAGGACTGACCGCCTCGTCGCTCGTACTGCCATCGCCGCCGCCGGTGTCCCCGGATGACGTCTCGACGTCGCCGCCGCTGTCGCCGCCGGTGTCTTCCCCGGCGACCGGATCCGGCACCGTCCCTTGCTCGACGTCGGCGACCGCGTTTTGAATCGTGTCGATCAAATCAGCCATGTGTTGCTCCTAGACCCACCGTGTCGTGTTCTTCGATTTATCCGAGCCGCTCGCGCCGACGTGTTCAATGCGGTTCGTCAGCCCGCGCCGCGCCGCTTCTTTCGCCAGCTCCGCGCGTGAGCGATAGCGCACCGGCTCGCCGGTGACTTCATCGCAGAGGCCGTGACGAATCGTCACGTCGATCTCGTCGCCGAGAACGGCGTTCGCCTTGCCCGGCAGGATGACGCGCTCCATCAGCACGCCTTGCGCGCAATGACACGGCATCGATCGCTGGGCCACGCGCGCCAGCACGTCGAGGTCGGTCCGACCGCACGACGGGCAGCGGAAGTCATACATCGGCATGGCTAGGCGTCCGGCGCGCCGTCACGCGTGCGCTTGCTGATTTTTTCGGGCAGCGACCACTCGGGATTCGCCTCGCCCAGCATCGGGGGTGGCGGACCGCCTGGCAGCCCACCACCAGGCGGCCCTTCACCCTCGGGACCGCCCGGGGCAGGCGGTCCTTCCATCCCCGGCGGCGGCGGCGGCGGCTCCGGCGGCGGCAGCGTGGACGCCGCTTGCAGGATCTTGTGCGCCGTCTGAATGTCTTCCGGAGTCGGCGCCTTCTGCTGATTGACGAGCAGCGCCACGACCATCGGATTGATCAGATCGTCCTTGCCGGAGAAGCGGTACGAGATATTCGGCGGCTCGGGCGCGGGCGGCTCGGGTTTCTTCATCACCGCCGACGGATCGAGGCCCGACAGCTCCGCAATCTCCGCAATGACCGGCGCGGGGTCGATCACGCCGCTCTTACCGGCGAAATTGAGAAACTGAATCAGCCGCTGCACGCGCTGCTGGCTGTCGAGGACGATCGCGCTGTCCGGACGAATCTTGAGCGCGATGTCGTGCAGGATGGTCTTTTGATCCCATGCCTGCTCCATCGCCTGGCGCTCCTCGTCGCTCAAACTCGGAAATTCCGAGTAGAGGCACATCCAGCCGGCCAGCACTTCACACACGCTGAGAAAGAAGGACGCCACACGCGCGCGTTCTTGTCCGATACGTGTCGCGAAGTTGGCCTGGACGTTGTTCGACTCCGTCGCGGTCGTGTTGAGCGCCGTCGTGCCCTGTTGGTTCGGCCCGATCTGCCACGCTTCCATCAGGTCTTGCTTGGTCTGCTGATCGAACGTCAGATCCTCCGACGGATAGCTCGCGCGCGCGATCTCGCCGACCGATCGGCTGCCTTCTCCCTGTGTGGGGATCCAGTCCTGCCAAGTGCCCGCCAGCAGCCGCAGTTGGATCTCCGGATCGATGCGATTGGAGTCGTACCAGCGCACCGGGCGCGATCGGTCGCGATTGGTGAACATCTGGGACCGCGAGCGCCGCATGTCATGCACCTGGGGCTTGCCCGCCTGCGTATCGGACGGTGGGACCGGGTGATCGGACACATAGGTCAGCGTCAGCACGCGGATCGGCCACTTGACGTTGCCGACATAGGTCCGGCGCTCTTTGTCGTACTGTTGACCCTTCCACGGCTCGTGAATGACCGGGTCGGTCAGGCCATGCACGATCACCAGGCGCCAGATCGCACAAAACGAGGTCTCATCGGGGTCAACGCGCGAGCGCCAGTAGTAAATCTCGTCGAAGGTAATGACATCGGCCTCATCGAGGGTCGTGTGGCCGCGATCGGCGCCCGATCGGAGGTCGTCCTGCAGCGACTGCTCGCCGCTGCCGACGCACTGGTCGAGCTGCGCCGGGGTGAGCTTGAAATCCACTTTCCCATCGGCCTTGGAGCAGCGACCGGTGCGCCCCATCCAGTCGGCATCGTCGAAATTGCTGCCGACGAACTCCTTGGGCCACAGCAAGTCACCAGGCGAGAGCCTGGTCGACGGAAATTTGTAATCCGTCATCCGCGAGACCGTTTTCATCGGGATCTGGCCGGCGGCGGTGGCTTGCTGCACCAGCTCGGGCGGCAAACTCGAGACGTCGATGGCGGGCACCTCGACGTCCTCGAACCGGGCAGCAAAGGAGACCATGATCGCGCCGATCCCGGCCGCGTTGACGACGTCGTTGAGCGCCTCTTCCATGCAGACGCCTACGTTCGAGCGTTTCTCGCTCAATTCGTAGTTCAGCGCCTTGGCGAAGGGCGGGATGGCGGCGGCGTACTTCGGATTCTCGTGCGTACACTGCACGCCGGGCACTTGCGAGTAGAGATTGGCCGTCTTGGTCTTCGTCAGCGACCAATCCGGGTTGATCTCGCTCTGATAGTCGCCCTGATCCCAGCTCCCGGGGTCGGTCCCGGCGCCCATCAGGCCCAGGCGGGTCTCGATGTTCTCCTGCCAGCGCCGAGTGAACGTGCGGCGGTGGGTTTTCGCCGTTTCGATCTTCGTTTTGAAGGTGGCGACGAGCTTTTTGGTATCGAGCTGGCCCGGCGGCGCCTCTGGCGCCTCGGGGGTCTCGACGTCGGGCGCGACCAGGTCAGCCATAGATGCGTCTCCTCGGCTTCTTTCTCATCCAGAACGGCACGGTCGTGTGCAGCGGGTGTTGACTCGGCGCGGGCGAGCCGGAACAGAAGTACGCGAGCGCGACCGCCCAATGGTCATCGCCGTTTGCCATCTTGGTGGCGTCAGCGGGATCCATCCGGATCTGCGGCAAGGTGCGAATGAGGTCTTTGCAGCCGTACGCGCCCATCGGCTGCACGATCTGCAGCTTCGGCCGTCCGTCGATGATCTCGTTCAGGTACTGGTGGATGGCATAGCCCAGGAAATCGCGCCGATTGATCGATTGCGAGAGCGGCACGCCCGCCTGCTCGAACAGCTCGCCCACACTGAACGTCGAGACGCCGGTTTTGATGAACATCGTCGGATCGCAGAAGGTTTCGGCGACGCGCATGTCCACCGACTCGCGCTTGATCTCCGCCGCCACGTCGGTGGCGAGCGTGCGGAGCCAGGATCGTTCTTTGAAGACGATCGCGACCTTGTTCGGCAGCACCGCAATCCACAAACAGACCGCCGGATCGGGAAAGAACCCCCAATCGACCGCGCGATAGATGTTGATCCAGGGATAGTTCAAGATCGGCTGGCCGTTGAGCGTCGGCATGTCTTCGATCACGTGCCACGGGACCAGGGCGCGGGCCATCAGCGGGCCATCCGCCACAGCAGGACCAGGACCACGAGAAAGACCGCCAGCACGATCGTCACCTCACCGATCACGCGACACTCTCGATGTCGATCTCCATCGACGGATGAAAGTCCGAGAAGTACTGGCCCTCGGTGATGAACTCACCCAGCAGCCAGCTCCGGCGGACGTGTTCGGGCAGGTTTTTCAGGCGGGCCGCGTACTGTTCGCGGTCGAGGTGCGGATTCTCTCGCAGCGTGGAGAACATCAGCTGAAAGTCGTCGGGGTGATAGTCGGGATAGTCGTCGATGCGGACCGTCTTATCGACGAACCACTCTTTCATCCAGTTGCTGCCGATGCCCAGCGTGTTACTGCCGGCGCGGACGACGGCCTTGTACTCGGCATCGACGGGGGCGCGGGCGGCGGAGCTAATCTGCAGAAATTGAGCGAGTGTGAACGTGCTCAACTCGTCAAATCCGATCGCCCCGTACTGCGACGACAGGAAGTTCAAGACGTCCGCCTCGGTTTCGCAATGGGCGAGGGTGAGGCTCGACCCGTTCGGAAACTTCGCGACGTTCGTCGTGTGGAGGAACACGCCGCCCAGCTGCTGCATCTCGTAGTCAATGAAGACGAGGTGGCTCCGCCGCAATTCGGGCATGGTGCGCCGGACGATCAGCGCGGGAAAGCGCGGGATCATCAAACAGCGAATCAGGAAATCCATCCGCAGCTGCAAGCTCTTCCCGGTGCCGCGCGTGCCGAGCGCCAGCAGGTTGGGCGCGGTACTGGCGTGAAAGGCGCGCTGGGTGGCTTTGGAGGGGTCGTAGGTACCGGCCGCTTCCGCCTCGTCGCAAATCTTGCAGCCGATGTGCGGGAACGGCTCGTAGAGGATCTTCTCGTTCCCCTGCGCGTCGATGATCGCCAGGCGGGCGTTCACGCGCGGGCCTTTCGATCGGCCGCGCGAATACGAGCGTCGATGGCGCTGGTGGCGCGGCCGTGCTGCTGCTCTTGCACTTCGTCGGTAATGGCAAACGCCATCGCGACCGACCACGCCACCGCCTCTGCATCGAATTTACTGAGCGGGAGGACCGCCTCATGCCCTCGCTGGCCCGCGAGGATGTTGCCGGCGATGCGGGCGACCGTGGTGTCGTAGTCCTTCATTTCGCCTCGATGACGGTGGGCGCAATCCCGCCCATCTGGATCCCCAGCACGATCTTGGTGCCGGCGTTCTGCTCAGTCGCCTTGTCGACGACACGGGCGCCATCTTCGGCAATGCGCTCGATCGCCCACTGCGAGCCGCGCAGCGCGACATCCAACCCGGTGACGGTGCCGGCCTGGAGCGCCTTTTCGGTCGCCTCCATATGCACCTCGACGTAACGCCCGGCCTTGGCGGCAAAGTTCTGGCGCGCGTCCTGAATCAGGCGCTTGACCACCAGCGGCGTGCGCTTGAGCGCCACCGCGAGGGCGTTTTCCTGATCCGGCGTCACCGCGCTCGGTTGATCCATCACGTAGGCCGCCACCAGGTCTTTCTCGTTCTGCGTGACCGGCCCCTGGCGGTTATGCATCGGCGGTTTGACCTTGCGGTGCCGCTTCGGCAGGAACGTGCCATCCGCGCGCGGTTTGGGTGGGCGTCCGGCGGGCATCAGGCTGCCTCTTTCGGCATCACGACCAGCAGCCCGGTGTCAGGGTCGACGGCCACCTGCCGCGTGGCTTCTGAAATCCAGGCGATGTGCTGGCGATGAAAGGTCAGGGTCTCGGGGACGCGCGGCCCGCCGGGGCAGGGGACAAAGACCAGCTCGATGCGATCCCGCAGCCGGTTGTACAGGTCCGTCGGGCGCAGCGTGAACTCCTTCACCGCGCCCGACCCGAACCCGATCGCCACGTCGACCCACGTCTGCAGGACGAACTTCGGTGGCGAGAGGATCTCCATCAGTTGGTCTGCTTGGCGTTGGTCTGTTGATTGCCAGGATGGAAGGGATTGCCAGGATGCAGACCCTGCCCGAGCCGTGACGAGATCGCCGCGTCCTGATCCGCGCGCTGCCGCGCCTGCTCGGCCTCGTAGAACCCGCCCACGACGTACTGCAGGACGCGCATCTGCGCCTGACCCGACAAGTCCTTCACCGCCCGCCGCACCCGCCCGATCGCGATCAATTCCGCATCCATACGTTCGTCCCCTCACTCCCAGCTCAGTGAAAACGGCGACGGTCGACGAGCTGGCGACGACCGCCGCCTAGCACGGACGTGGTTCTTGCGAACGCTCCGGCCGTACGTCTCGAACGGTACGTGGACAGGGTAGCAGGTTTTTGAGAGAACTCTCGATTTTTCGAGAGAACACGCGACTGTCGCGACAGTCGCGACAGCGAAGGCTTTCGGGAAGGCTTCGGGGAAGGCTTTCGGGAAGGCTTCGGGGAAAGGCTTGTGTCGGCGGCTGACCCGTCCCGGGACGCGTCCGCCCCGGTCGAACCCCCAACCCCTGAAGCGCCAGAGCGCGGGTAACGCCAGAGCGCCGAGGGCCAGTCATGCCCGCCGACGGCGGGACTCTACGCCAGCTCGCGGTCGACCTGGAAGTGCCCTAACCCAAGAGGCAGAGGGCGCCCCAGGTGACCAGGGCCGACCCCAGGAAGATCGCGATGCCGACCAGGATCGCCAGGCGCTCGACCCTCATGCCACCTCCGCCAGATCGCTGATCACCGGCAGCCCCTTCTGCCGCGCGAACGCCACCTCGATCTGCGCCCCAGGACTTGTCTCCCAGCGCGGCAGCAGCAACAGGTGGGTACACCGATCCAAGACCGCCAGATCGATCTGCATCCAGTCCGCGTGCGGAATCGCCCAGCTCGCATCCACCAAGGCCGAGAAGTGCGGGCAGAACGCCGGAATCCCCGCCCGCACGCACTGCAGGAACACCACCGACGCCGCCTCGATGTTGTCCTTGACCGAAAACCCGTGCGCGGGCGTGATGGGACCAGAGAGATAGACGAGCACCGGCTTGATGATCATCGCGCAAACACTTCGGCAGGCTTGGCCTGTCGCCTTCGGCTTTCGGCCTTTGGCCTGCCTGCCTTCGGCCGCGATGTCGCTGTCAGTATCGCCTGTACGTCGTACGAGATCGCGAATTTACCACATCTCTCCCAGTTTTTTGCCAAAAATTTCAGGGTCGCATTTTTGGAAAGCCGGCACGGGTTTTTTGCGCCCGAACGGAGACCGGGGAGACCGGACCCGGCTACGTCAGGGGGGCGCCAGGCGCCCGGGAAGGCGCCGGGAGTGGCGCACGCTGCCGGCAGCTGCGCTGCCGCCGGCCGCCGGCCGCCGGCCGCCCTGGTGCCTCGCCACCAGCTGCGCCTGGTGCCTCGCCACCAGCGCCTAAGCCTCGCCAGCTCAGTAGGTTACAGGTTGACATAATCCAGCTTATCGGATCCGGTCGGATTTGCTCGGCTTTTCGATCGGTTTCGTACGCCGATCGGACCTTCGCCAGGCGAAGGCCAGGCCCGAGCGCCTCACCAGGCCCAGGCCCGAGCGCCGCCGGCCGCCGGCAGCTCGTGGCGCGCCGCTCGTGCCGAGCGCCGCCCTGGTGGCGTACCGACTGGCGTACGGCAGAGAGCCTTTTGCACGCCCCCCACCTCGCCGAGGCCCGCCGGCAGCTCGTGAGGGCCGATCGGCACCAGGCCCGAGCACCAGGCCGATCCGATCGCCGATCGCGCCACCACGAGGCCGGCAGCGCCGGCAGCTCCGCACCAGCGATTCACCCGACCGCGCCACCAGGCCGATCGCCGGCAGCTCGCATCCATCGGCCTCCGAGGCCGATGGACACCACCAGGCGCCGCCCCGATCGCCGGCAGCTCGAGCAGCTCGAGTACGGCCGATCGCGGAATGTTCCCCGGTCGGTTCGATTCCTACAGACCTGCTAGCAAGTTTTTGCTACCCTTCCGGATCTCTCGTTCGTTCGTTCACACGGCACCACGTCACCACGTCACACGAAGGAGCAGACCCCATGAACGGCAACCGGTACGACGACGATCGCATGGACTTCGCCGACCCTGGTGGGCGCAGCGCCTTGCGCGCCGCCTCCAAACGCAACCCCCGCAATCTCCCATGCCCCACCTGCAAAGAGCCGAACAGACTCACCCCTCGCGATCGGCAGCTCGGCTATCAGTGCGACCGCTGCGCCGATCGGGACGAACGCGGAGGCTACTGACTCGTCAACCCGTCAACCCGTCAACCCGTCAACCGAAGGAGCAGACACCATGATCGTCAAAATCGTTCTGAACGACCGCGCGAACCCCCCAGGCAAGGTAGCAGACGCTGAATTGCACTTCACCGAGGCCGATGGAGTACTCGCCGGCCTGAAGCTGATCGGCTTTAGCGTGTGGGAACGCAACCGAGGCGCCGGTGGATTCAACGTCACATTCCCCGCGCGCCAGTACCAAGTCAACGGCGAGCGCCGCTCGTTTGCGCTGCTCCGCCCGATCGTCGACACGACCGCGCAAGACCGCATCCGCGAAGCCATCCTGAGCGCCTATCGCGATCACGTCGACGAGGCCACCGACACGGGCAACCCGAACGATCGCGCCTCACGTCACGCATTCGATTAGCCGGCAGCTCGGAGTACTGGCGCGCCACCAGGTGGCGCGCCAGTACTCATCACCAGGAAGGACATCGACACCATGCCACGACAGAGCACCTCGCCACAGCCCCCACAGCCCACCAGGCGTGAACGGCTTCACGCGGAACAGCTCCGGCGTTTGTGCGACCAGACGAACCCCGCGATCGTTCACATCCGCCATTGCCCGACCTGCCAAGCCATGCAACCGTGCCCGACACTCGCCAAGAAGGAGCAGTAACCCATGCCACAGCCCCCCAAGCTCTCAAAGGCCGATCGCGCGAACTTTGACACGCTGCAGCGCGCCTCCGACGCCGGACACCTCGCGTTGCTGAGCGCCATTCGGAAGGCCGACGATCGGCCGGTCGCGCTCGTGTGTGCCATGCAAGAAAACGCCGACGGTACCATCACGCCCGTACCCTTTGCCGTCATGGTCGAGGGGAACCCGTTTGAACTCTTTCACGATCCCACCGAGGAGCAGAACTCATGAACGGCGCCACCGTGATCGATCGAAGAGATGGAACCCTGTACGTCCGGATCCCGCCCGAGCTGGCGCGGCCGATCGAAGGTGGCTGCAGCTGCAGCTATTGCAAGGCCCACCCGCACCAGGTGCCACGATGGGATTGTCTCGCGATCCCGCCCGACATCGGCGGTCATGCGTGGACGCTTCACTATCCGACCGTCACCAGGTAGACCGCAGCTCGAGTGCTGACGACTGGCCTGTAGCCAGTCGCGAGCACTTGAACCGCAACCAACCAGGAAAGGACACCAGCCAATGACCATCACGATCCGCATCGACACCGCAAACGCCGCATTCGATGACAGCAATATCGAGGAAGTCTCGCGCATCATCAAAGACTGGTTGGATAGCAACATGCGTTTCACGTCGCTCTACGACATCAACGGTAACAAGGTTGGAACCGTGAAAGTGACAGCCCCCGGGAAGGACAAGCGATCATGATTGCCATCGGACGAGGCCAGCTCCAACATCACTTCTGGGGAACCTATTGCGCCACGATCGTCTTGCAGTTTGACGACGCCACCACGGCCGCCCGAGTAGTCGAGGACGATCGCTTTTGCTCGTGGCACCTGCACACCAAGCACCGAAACACGATCGCCTTTCACGGCAGCGATCCCGAGCTGGCCCAGGCCATCGCGGTACTGGTGGCGTGTGGCGCCGATCGCCGGAAGGTGGAAAGCGTCGCCCATAGCATCGACTTCGGCGATCCCTTCACGGTCGCGATCGAGCTGGACGTATGAAACGCCCTTGCGTCAACTTCACCTCATGCCGGCAGCAGACCGCTGCCGGTCCCTTTTGCGCCGCCTGTTATCGCGCAATGACACGCGCCACACGCGCCGGCCGATCGGCGCGCCTCCCGTCCGCGTACGTCACCGTGATCGAGCAGAGCGACAACGCCAAACTGAGCGCCAGCGCGAACGTGTCAGCGACACACGCGCCGCAAGTCACATGCCCTGGTGGCGCGCCAGGCGATCGCCACGCCTGCGCCTTGCGCGGCTGCGGCTGCTATGCCGAACACGGACACCAGCGATTCACTACAGACCGCCTGAACCGCGCCGCCGGTCGCCGGAAGCTCTCAGCCGGACAGATGCGACTACTAGCCGCACGCGAGGAGGCCCGGGGGATTCGCGCGCTCTCAGGTACCAGGCAGCTCCGCGTACACGTGGTGGGCGATTGCAGTACGCCACGCGACGCCGGCATCGTCGGCTCCGCAATGGTGGCGCATACGCGCCGATTCGGGCAGGCCGCCTGGACGTACACGGAAGCCTGGCGCACCGTGCAGCGCCGCGCATGGCGCGGGGCCACCGTGATCGCGTCCGTTCGGACGATCGCCGACATCGCGACCGCACGCGCCCGAGGCTACGCGGCAGCCATCACGCTCACCAGGCCGCACACCTCGAATAAGGTCTATCAAGTCGGCACCGAACACCTGATCCCATGTCCCGCGCAATTCAAGCACAAGGGTCAACGCATCGTCACCTGCGAACACTGCAGCTTGTGCAAACGTCCGGACTATCTCCTAGAGAACAAACTCACGATCGCCTTTGAACCCGATCGCGGCAGCGCCGGCCAGCTCGTGATCGCCCTTACACCGTCAACCACAACGCACCTGTAGAAGGACAACATGAGACTCATGGACATGATTCGAGCTGGCGACAGAGTAACGATCGTGAACCGATTCGGGCAGCGCATCACCGGGCGTGCCGTCATGCCCTGCGCGGCCGGCGGGTGGGTACTGAACCTCGGAGGCCGACACGGCACACCAGGCATTGCGAACGATGAGAACACGGTACGCGTCACCAAACGCCACCCA
>Ga0207675_100003559_pt1 | contig 15172 bp, 8 predicted proteins | sample KBSSwiS42_FD_184305 | JGI IMG/M metagenome (GOLD analysis project Ga0207675, IMG submission 184305) | Switchgrass rhizosphere microbial communities from Kellogg Biological Station, Michigan, USA - KBS Switchgrass S4-2 (SPAdes) (version 2) | ecosystem: Host-associated > Plants > Roots >... | reverse complement strand
CCCGACTGCTCCGGGGTTCGCACGCTTACGTGTTCGGTGAGTTTGCCGGTCCGTGCATCGTACCGTCCCGCCCGAACGTGAGTGCCGCCGATATCGTAGACGAGGCTCGCCGGCGGTCCAAGGACTTCGATCGAGCCCCGGTTGTTCCGCGCGTGTAACCATGAGAGCGCGCGTTCGATTGCGTCTTGGGGGACCTGATCAAGAGTCTCCAAGTACGTTCCTTCGCCGACGCGGCGAGGGATGACGAGGTTCAGACGGCCGCCGCGATGGAGCTCAGCCTCACGCAGCGAGCGCCGCGAGAGATTTAGATCGAGCAGGTCTGTGGATACCGCGAGACCGCACGCTTCGATTGTGTCGATGATGCGGTCGCGGTCCGACCGTGGAAGAATCCCAAGTTCCGAGGCCAACGCCGTGGACAGGCATATGTCCAGCGCCACGGCTTCGCCGTGTGTAAAGCGGAACCCGCTGGTTGCCTCCAAGGCCGGGCTGAACGTATGACCGAAGTCCATCAAACGCTTGAGAGATTTGTTTTCGTAGATATTTGTTTCTAGCTCCTTAAGCATGATGTTGATGGCGAGACGAATGATTTCCATGGCGTCGGGAATCGGCCTCTGAAAGCCCGATGCCATGAGATCTCCGGCGTGCTGTTCGACCAGCGAGAACAACCGCGTGTCGCACACCACGGCTGCCTTCAACGTCTCGGCGAGCCCGCTGGAGAGATGGAGTTCGGAAAGCGTGCTGAGGTAACGGGGGACGATGAACACCCGCTCGGGTGGGTAGAAGCAACCAAGCAGGTTCTTCTTGTCGTGGAAATTGACCGCGCCTTTGATCCCGATGCCACCGTCGATCTGGCCAAGTAGCGTGGTGGGGATACGAATGTACGGAACGCCGCGCCGATACAGCGAGGCAGCCATGGTGACCAAATCCGTGCAGACCCCTCCGCCGAGCGCGACGAGAACGTCACGCCTGCCTAACTTCAGCTCACGGCTCTTGAGACAGATGCCCTCGACGTGGTTCATGCGCTTGGTGAGTTCTCGCGCGGGGATGACCATGAACGACACGTCCCCGCCGAGGTTCCGGAGTTGCTCGTAAAGGACATCACCATAGAGGCGGGCCACCGTGGGCGTGGTTACCAGCAATGCCCGTTTCCCTTCCAGCATGGCCAAAAGGCTCGATGCGATCCGGTCGGTGTCCTCGACCAGCACAACATCGTATGTCTCTCCCCGGGCGGCATTGACTCGGTGCAGGGTCTTAGGTCCGGGGCCAGTGAGGATCGGAGCAGTCATGGCAATGTCTCCCGAGACACGCCGCTTCGGACCCACATGGTTTGGTAATAGCTCCACACGTTGTCCAGGGTTTGATCGAGAGAGAACTCCCGGCGAAACCCCAGGCCCTCGAGAAGGCGAATATCCCCGTAATGACGAGGAATATCAGCTTGGCGATGCGTGTCGGAACGGACAGTGACCTGGTCTTCGAGTCCGGATATCCGAAGCAGCTTGTCCACGATGTTCCGGATGGGCGTCTCTTGTCCTGACGCGATGTTGTAGACGGCGCCGGATGCCCCATTTTCGGCCAGAATTATCATGGCCCTGGCTGCATCGCGAATGTCGATGAAGTCGCGCGTGGTATCGAGGCGGCCGAGGTCCAGGATCCGGGGGCCACCGCCAAATACAGTCGTGGACAGTGACGAGGCGACGCGACCACAGACGTGGCGCTCGTCCTGCCCGGGGCCGACGAGATTGAACAGCCGTCCCCACACGGGTTCGATCCCGGTTCCAAACGCCTCCACCCGGGTCAGGTGTTCGGCAGCAAGCTTGGTCACCGAGTAGACGTCCCTGGGATCGCATGCGTGGCCTTCCGCGATGGGCAGGCCCGCTACGGGCTCCCCATAGACGCCGCCCGAAGAGCCAAATACCACCCGACAGGGTGCTGCTCGCAAACCCATCACCAGCCGGTGCGCACCGAGAATGTTGGTGGCCACGAGCCGCTCGGGGGGATCGTCCCGAAGACCCGAGGCAAGGTGAAGCACGAGACCCGGCCGGACTTCGGTGAAGAACGCAGTTAAATCGTCGTTGAGGAGGTCCAGGGGCACATAACGGTATTGGGGCCCGGGGACGAGGGTGGCCGGGAGAGGGGCAGGAACCAACCTGTCGCCGAGACGGATGCGATGGGTGAACTCGTCATCATTCCGTGGCGAGCGACCCACCCCAATCACTTTTCCGGTGAACGCTTGCTGCAGCTCTTTCACCACATAGCGTCCAAGAAAACCTTGGGCCCCCGTCACCACGATCGGTCCCCGCATCATCGGGACATCGCCTGCATCGTCTTCGCGAGTCCCTGCGCCAGGGAGGTGCGAATCATCCAGTTGAGCTCCTTCCGCGCCCGGGATGTGTCAGCCACGAGCTCGTTAATGTCGGCATCGTTTGGACGGCTGGTTCTGGCTTTGGTTTCTACGGGAAGTTTCACCTCTAGGAGATCGAGGATGATCTGAGCAAGGTTCAAGACACTGGTGCCGGTCCCGGAGGCGATGTTGAAAACGTGATGCCCATTGCCGGCAGTTGGAATTGAGGCTGCCACGATTGCTTCGGCTAGATCATCGACGTAGCAGTAATCTCGGACCGGCCGCAGATCCTCGAGTTCCACCTTTCCCGAAGCAGCCTGAGCGAGGATGGTTCCAATGAGAGACTTGGGTGAGAGCCCGGGCCCGTACACGGAAAACGGCCGGAGGGTGATCGACTCCAGACCGTGAGTGTTGCGGTAAAGCCGCACGTATTGTTCCGCAGCCAGCTTGGCGACGCCGTAGGGAGAGCGCGGCGCGGGTTCATGAGTTTCGTCGGTGGGACATCGCGTAGGCCGGCCGTAGATCTCGGCCGACGACACGTACACGAACCGGCCCACACCAGCTCTGCGGGCCGCCTCGAGGGTAGTTAGTGTTCCAAGAACATGGGTCTTCGCGAAAGAGATGGGGTCGGCGAACGACGCGCTCACCGAAGATGGTCCGGCGAGATGGACGACGCAGGCAACATCGCGACACAATTCTGAAACCGCGGTGAAATCGGTGATCTCCGAGGTGCGAACCTCCACGTCATCGGGAAGCGCTTGGTAGGGTTCCCCCGGCGCCGCGGCTAACGCGCGCACATGGTCACCGCGGTTTCGAAACGCTCTAACTACCGCGGGGCCAATGAAGCCGCCCGCTCCGGTGACAAGAACGGTCATCACCGGGCCTCGTGGTACCAACCCTGGCCGCGCCAGGGCTCGAACGCGAGCGTGCTCTTCGCGACCATCGATTCCGCTAGCATCAGTGTCTCTCGGTCGTTGATGTCGATCCACTCGGCCTCATGAACGTAGGCCGCCACCAGCATGTCCGATTTGATCAAGTTCCCTACGAGCTCTGGCGTGTCGAATCGACGCTGAGGTATGTGGCGACGAGACTCCGGGCTGAGAATGTAGATTCCACTGGATACATCGATGGCGAGCTCGGGCTTCTCGCGATATTCGATGAGGCGGTCGCCCTCGGTGCGCACCTCGCCGAAGGGGATACGGAAACGGTGTCGGTGCACAGCGGCGGTCATGACTGCGTTATGTGACTGATGGAATGCGAGGAAGTGCATGAAATCGAGCGTGGTCAAGTTGTCGACGTAGATCACGAACGTCGGTCCGAGAGACGCGATGAGCCGAGCGGCTCCAATGGTGCCAAGGGGTTCCCGCTCTTCGAGGATGGTGATCTGTGCCCCCGCCCGACGGGCCAGATCTGAAGCGCGCCCTTCGGCGAAGCTCAGGGTTTCCTTTTCCCGAGCGCTGACTGCGACCGCGATGTCGCGAACCCCGGCCGCCAACATCTGACATAGGTTTCGTTCAAGGAGCGGTATCCCGAGCACGGGGGCCAGTGCTTTGTGACCTTCTCCGCCGCTCGCGCGCATTCTCTCCGATCGCCCACCTGCCATGATGAGGGCTGAAACTTCAGCTGGATCAGAGATGGTTTTCGGCATCGTGAGGGTCCGGGTTGCAAGCGCGAGAGTCGCGGTGTCGAGTCCGGCTACGGAGAAGTGGCTCGAAATTATAACACGGGAGCCATCAGGCCCCTGTTCGGCGTCGAACCAAATTAGACGGCTGAGCATCCAATTATTCGCACGTTTTCTCACGGCGTTCGTTACCCGAAATGAGCATTTTCTGCGGCCTGGCGATCAGCATTTTCGACCACACAGACGCAGGTTGGACGGTGTGCCGCACGGCCTGTAGTCTCAATGTACGCATTACATCAGGGCTCCGGCCGACCGTGGCGAGCTGAGCGAAAGGAGTCGGAGTCGTGACCCCACTCGATGGATGGGAAAACTTCTATGTAATCGTCGGCTCCTCGGCGGGGGCGCTGATCGGATTGCAGTTCGTGGTGATGACGCTCATCGCCGATCTGCCCACGGCGCGCGTGAGTCCGGAGGCGGGGGGAGCCTTTGCCACCCCGAGCGTCGTTCACTTCGGGGTCGTTTTGTTTTTGTCCGCGCTTTTGAGTGCTCCCTGGCACGGGATAGCTGCCGTAGCCACGCTCTTAGGAATGGTGGGCCTCGGCGGCGTCCTGTATGGAATCACCGTGCTGCGGCGCATCCGTGCCCAGTCCGCATACCAGCCCGTCTTCGAAGACTGGTTGTTTCATTTCGCTCTGCCTTTGATCGCCTACGCCTTGTTGATCGTTTCGGCGTTTGCGACGCACGGTCACGCTCGCGCGGGCTTGTTCATGGTTGCCGGGACCTCGCTCTTGCTCCTTTTCATCGGCATTCACAATGCATGGGACACGGTCATGTATCAGGTGTTTATCTTGAAACACGAGCAGCGCAAACTGGAGTAGCGCGCGGAGGATACGCTAGACAAAAGTTGAGGTGAATGAATCATGCGCATAGGCATTCTTGGTTCAGGACTGATCGGCGGAAAACTCGGAACGATCTTCGCTCGAGCGGGCCACGAGGTGACCTTCAGTTATTCACGCGATCCAAAGAAGCTCGAAGGGCTGGCCAAAGACGCGAACGCTCGGGCAGGGACACTCCGGGACGCGGCTCAAGAATCGGAACTGTTGGTTCTGGCCGTGCATTGGTCTCGGCTGGACGATGTCTTGTCCCAGGCCGGGAACCTGGCCGAAAAAACAATCGTGACCTGTTCGCTCCCGATGAACGCTGACGATAGCCAACTCGTCATAGCCCATACATCCTCGGGGGCCGAGGCCTTGGCGAAACGGGTGCCGCAAGCAAGAGTCGTTTCCGCCTTCGGCACGATCCCCAGTGAGGTTCTGTTCGATGTCTTCGAGACCCGGAAGCAACGGAACCGGCCGAGCCTTCTCTATGCCGGTGACGACGTGGAGAGCAAAAACACCGTGGCCACGTTGATTCGGGATGTGGGCTTTGAGCCTGTAGACGCCGGTCCCTTACGCATGGCGCGATATCTCGAACCGTTCACCCTTCTCATAGCCCAGCTTGCCTATGAAGGTGGTCGCGGTCCCGAAATGGCCTACCGGTTCGAATGGTTCAATAATGAGTAAGCGTGGCCGGTCGGAAACATTGCCCCCCGGCGAGACCTACGGGCGGGCGCTGGTAAAGGCCCAGACCGGCGGGTTCATGCTCAGCGTGATCCGTCCGGTGCTGCCGCCGGAAGACGTCCCCATCCACACCCATCCCGACGCATCGTTTACGTTCATTCTTTCCGGCGTGCAACTGTCAACGATTGACGATGAGCCCTGCGGACCGGGGGCCTTGGTGTATAACCCACCCGGAACCACGCACCGCGATCGGTTTCAGAACGTTACGGATGGAAAGTTCCTCCACATTTCAGTTCCCGAAGACGTCACCCGATCCATGGCTCTGCCCAGCGTCCCTACACGGTTAGAGCGTCATGACACGAAAGGAATGGTGCGGGCCATTGCGCGAGAGTGTCTTTCCTGGGACGCGTGCTCGCCCATAGTCACCGAAGGACTGTGCTTCGATTTGCTCGCGGGAACGGAGCGGGTTCGCCCCCGATTAGGGACCGTGCCGGCATGGCTCACCCGGGCACAAGAGCTCTTGACCGAATCCTGCACCGAGCCCATATCCATCGCCCACGTAGCCAGAAGGGTGGGCGTCCATCCCGCCCATCTGGCCCGTAATTTCTCGCGTTTTTTCAAGCGCAGCCCGGGCGAGCATCTCCGTAGATCGCGAGTGGCCAAGTCCTGCGATCTGCTTCTGGAAACGAACCTGCCCTTGGCCGAGATCGCCTTGAGTTGCGGTTTTGCGGATCAAAGCCACTTCACCAACGTGTTCAAGCGCCAGAAGGGCCTAGCTCCGGCGGCCTATCGGAGCCGCTTCAAGACCTCCCGAGTCTGAATCGCCGCAGGCAATCGTGCAAAATTCATACAAGAGGCGACCACACGAAAACAGGCATTCTGGTCGGGGGAGATCCACCATGAAACCTGTTTTGATCACCGTCATCCTGTTCTGTTGTCTCGCCGCCCCCAACCCACTCCTGGCCGCCGATCCTCCGAAAGACCTGAGCGGACTATGGAGCGCCAAACGCACGTATGCGACCTTCGGGCCGGCCCGATTGATCGTCACGCGCAAAAACGGCCAATACCAGGCGGACATGTTGGGTTTTTCCGTACCCATCCTGATCGACCGAGGCGAGCTCACGTTCTCGTTACCCGGAGATCGCGGCGGCTTTCGGGGCCGATTGGACAAGGACGGCGGCATTTCCGGGCATTGGTTTCGTCCCGACGGCATTCCCAACGTGGGCCACTTCGCCTCGCCGGTGGCGCTACGCAATGATGGAAACGAACGATGGTCGGGAACCGTGAACACGCTGCAGGACACATTCAGCTTTTTTCTCTTGCTGGAGGCGGATGCGACAGGGTCCTGGAGGGCGGTACTGCGAAATCCGGAGCGTGATTTGGGCGGTCAACAGAGAGTGACCCGGCTCGTAAAGGACGGTAATGGACTGACGCTTCTGGGCATGCGCTCGGGCAAAGAAGAACCCGTGGCCCAAGGAACCTACGATTCCGATCGCGACGCGTTGATGCTGAACTTCCCGAATCGGGGGGGCAGTTACGACTTCACCCGGGATGGCGACGACAGCGATTTTTATCCGCGCGGGAAACACCCCTCCAAATACATCTACCGAAAGCCGCCTGCATTGGATGACGGATGGCCCACGGCCACACTGGACGAGGAGAACATCGATCGGCCGGCAATGGAGCGATTCATCCAGCGCTTGATCGACGTGCCCCAGGATTCGGTGAACGCGCCGCAGCACCACGCCTTCTTGCTGGTTCGTCACGGAAAACTAGTGATGGAGGAATACTTTCACGGCTATAGCCGCGAGCGGTTGCACGACACCCGCTCGGCGTCCAAGAGCATGACCTCGGTGTTTGTCGGAGCGGTAATGAACGACGACTGGAGGCTTACCCTCAATTCTCTGGTCTACCAGGTCATGAACGGCGGTTCATTTCCGGCCGATCTCGATCCCCAGAAGCGAACCATGACCCTCGAGCATCTCCTCACGATGTCCGCCGGATACTATTGCGACGACACCGATGACAAGGCTCCGGGGAATGAAGAAACAATGTCCGACCAGACTCAGGAGCCCGATTACTATCGGTACATTCTCAATGTTCCCATGGCGACACCTCCCGGGGAAAAGTCCGTCTACTGCAGCGCGGTGGCGAACCTGGCCTTGGGTATGGCCGGAGCCGCGCTCCATGATTTCCCGCTCTATGCCTTCGACCGGTTGGTGGCCAAGCCGTTACGTTTGGGTGTCTACGCCTGGGGGCTCGATCCGGCCGGCAATCCCTTCGGCGGCGGCAGCGTTCAATACTTACCCCGGGACTTCATCAAGTTCGGCCAGCTCTTGCTTGATAAGGGGCGATGGAACGGCCACCAGATCCTGAGCCCGGAATTCGCGACCCGATCCATCTCTCCGCTCTATCACCTTCGGAAAGTCACCTATGGGTATCTATGGTGGATCGAAGACTTGCCGTACAAGAAGCGCACGGTTCGCGCATTCATGGCGTTGGGAGCGGGTGGTCAACTCGTCATGGGAATTCCCGAGTTGGATCTGGTGATTGGGCTCTACGCTGCGAACTACGGCACGCGGACGCAAGGACATCTCCGCGAGGTCATTCCGCAATTCGTGTTACCTGCCGTGCGCGAACCGGGCGATGACCAGAACGCGCCGGTGATCGATCAGGAATACACCAATCCCTACGGAGCCAGCCCCGACGGGAGTCGGGTGAAACCATGATCCGAACTCAGCGCAAAACGGTGATCTTTCCCCGGCGAACCGCGCCGGACGCATCGAGTTGATACGGGAACACACCCGCGCTAACCACATGACCCGTCGCGTCGCGGCCATCCCAGGTCAGCTCATGAAATCCGCGTGGATAACGCGCGCCATCCGCGAGCACGCGAACGAGGCGCCCATCGATCGAGAACACACGCAGGGTCACGTTGGCATCCAGAGGCAAGCCAAAGCGAATGGACGTTGCGTTGTGAGTCGGATTTGGAGAGCTGGGACGCAGGAGAATGTTGGTCAGGCCCGAGACGCCGGTGTAATGCACGAGAATGGGGGAGCCGTGGGATTCCACCGTCCCGGTCCGGTCGATGGACTGCACGCGGTACCAGTAGTCGTGGCCGTCCACCACCTCATGATCGTCGAATGTGTATACCCCATGGTCTCCGGTCAACGGGGCGGGCGTAAGCACGATGTCGGCGCCCTTCGGATCCTCGCGCCGGAGCACACGAAAACCAAGCAGGTCCGTTTCGTTGGCGGTCCTCCACTCCAGGCGATTGCCAAGATCGTTTGCTTCTCCCTTGAACGCAAGCAAGTCGACGGGAACGACCGTACCCACGGCGTAGTTCACGGGAAGCACGAGCAGCCCCTGATGAGGATCATTGGTCTCGATGAGAATTTGACCGCTGTAATCACCTTGGCTCAACGAGAAGAACGTGAGCGGCACATCGGCTGAAGCTCCCTGCGACAACACGAGACGGCGTTCATCGGCTCCCAGCCAGGGAAGTTTGTGTGCATTCGGCGCCGTGTCTAGCACGGTGTCGCCGGGCTGATTGGCCGCGCTCAGGGTGAGAAACACTTCGTCGGGATCTTCGATCGAACCCAGAAAGACGCCGAACTGCATCACGTTGGATGATGGGAATGCGACCTCCACCGGACCGGCGAATGCGCCCCCGCTATTGAGCAACACCGCGGGAACCCCGGCGTTGGCCTCGGCGGCGGCCCCGGCCAAAATCGCGTACTCGCCTAAAGGATGCGTGCCGGGATCAAGATCGGTGTCGAATGCGATGTGGAAGGTCCAAGCGGTGTTGGGATCCCCCCAAGGTCGGTGTCCGGTGACGCGAATGTAGATGCTGTCGTATGCGACCTGGACTTTCACCGAGTCGATGTCGGGAATGTTGGGGTCCGCGTGATCTTGTGGGTCCTGATACACGAGTTGCCAATCTCCGGTCGGAAAGATGGAGCGAACCGTCGTCTTCAATGCTCCGGGAGCGACGCGCGAAAATCCCGAGCTCGTGTGGATCCGGTAACGAATGCGGGCGTTTTGAAGGGTTTCACCCGGTTCGGTTGGCCATAGGTTCACCTTCAGGAACCCCGTGCCCGTGTTTTGAATGTGAAGGGTTGTGTCGGCCTCCACGGCGACCATGGAGGCAACTCGCAACGTATCCGTACTTCCGGCGAATGTCGCCACATAAGGCATGGCATTCACGACCGTGGATGGTTCACTTTCGCCATCGGCGTACACCGCGCTGACGGAGTAGGTGTAGACCGTCCCATTCACCAAATTCGTATCTAGGTAATGCGCATCCTGAAGTGGAGCCGTGGTAATCCGGGTGGGCTCCGCACCAGAAACGCCGCGATACACCTGGTAACCTAGAAGGTGACTTTGGCCTCCGGGAGGAGTGATCCCCTCGGGGGTTGTCCAGGTGAGTGGAACCTCGCTGTCCTCGCCGCTCACGGCGATCAATGCCAAGGGACGCGATAGCACCTGCCGCTCCACGACTTCCAAATCATCCACATACCATCCCAAGCCGCCGACTGCTTCGTCCGACTGGAATTCGAACTTCAGGAGCAGGTTCGAGACACCCGCGTATGCGTCGAGCGGAAAGGCGGCTTTAAGCCAATCACCCGATTGACCCGAGTAACCGCCCCGCCCCGTCGCATTGACCTGGGCAAATGGATATTCGCCGTCCGGGGCCAGGGGTTGCCAGGTCTTCCCCGAATCAACAGAGGCATACACGGCGCCAGAGTCGTAGAAGGGTTCCGTATCGTAGAAGTTTCGGAAATAAAGCCCGGCGGTGGTGAAGTTGGAGAGATCCACTGGCCCAATGATGAGCGACGCGTCGGAATCATTTGGATATGCGCCGCTCAAGTTGGTGCCCCACACGTCCACGCCGGAGTACGCGTGCAGCAAGGGCTCGGGGCTTCCCCATTCCCACAGCTCCTCTGCATGTAATCCGCCATCGTTTGCCTCGAAGTCACGCCCGAAGCCTCGCACGATATGAAACGCGTGCCACCCCGTGTCTGGCGACGTAGCGACATTGGGAACGATCGCGGAATCCGCAACTTGAATGCGATATCGAATGGTTTGGCCAAGCTCTAGCCCCGGAAACGTCATGCTGCCTTTGTAGAGATCGTGGCCGGCGGGGGAGAGGATCGTCGTCTCTGCGGGGTCATTGTCGCGCGCGTGAATGACCCGCACCGTGTCGATTTCTTTGTTCAGATTGTCGGTGACGCGAGCCTCCAAGGCCATCCGCGCCGCATCCAGCGGTTGATCCCGCAACGGTGCATGCACGATCACCGGCGGCGTTTCATCGACGCCGATGCGGAAGTGAAATGGGTTCTGGGCGCCGGCAGGCGGGTACACCACGGCCGTGCCCGCCGTATCTTGGGCGGTGAACCAATAGGAGACGATCGTTTCGTTGGGTTGGGGCTCCAGCACGGTCGTATATTCGCGCACGCCTGTGGTGGGAAGGAGGGGGCGGGTTTCCTCCACCGGCCCCGAGCCGTGATCAATCGCGAGATGGACCAAGACCGAAGCATCATCGATGGCATAGATGCTCAGAAAGCTGGCCGTGATCGGGAAGGATGCGCTCGAGTTTTCCGTATCTCGGAGCGGCACGTGACTCACATGTATGCTGTAGTCACCAATCCCGTGACCGCGAAATGCGTTCACGATCGCGTCGAAATGCGGTGTTCCATTGTAGACGTTCCCGTCGTCATCATCGGTGACGAGAAAATCGAAAAAGTAATCGTCGAAGTTGTTGGAGAGCCCGTTCCGGGCGAAGTGCCACAGGTAGTCGGTCGTTTGGGCGCCCAGCACTTTTCTAACATCCCAAAGCGCTCCAGCGATGATCAAACCGGTTGCGTGCGGATCTTGCGTCACGTCCTCGGGGTAGCGCCGGGTGTTGTCCACGGTGCGAAGTACACTACCCGGCCCGAAAAATCCCACGCCGATCCGCGGATCGTTTAGCAACGTGGCGGACGTGTAATCCGAGAAGCCCTCGTGCATGGCGTCGGACGGTGAAAACGGCCGGTACTGAAAATCCGTGATCCCGTGACCGTATTCATGCACGACGACGGATGCGATCCGAGCCATGTTGGCGCACACGCCCCCTTGGGCAAAGAACACCACCCCGTATCCGTCCCAGAATGCATTGCACTGCTGGTCCGGATAGTCGGTGATGAGGTACATCGGGTAATCGAGAAAAAGGAAGCCCGGATCCAAGACACGGACGAAATCATGCGTCCGCATGGCCCAGTAAAACGCATCGCGGTTTTCGATGAGCGAGTTGGAATTGTCGAACGTGATGGGAAACTCGGTCGTTGAATCGGGGTCGATGGGAAAGCCGAGGGGCTGGATGGGAAATGACGCGTTGATGACGTGGGCGAATGGCCCCGAGAGGCCCGTGGTTAGGGTGTGTGGACCTCCTGCTGGCGACGAGAGAAGGAACGTACCGTTGAGGTCCGTTACCGCCTCATCGACCAAGCCGGTGTCGGACAGGGACACGGTGACGTGAGGGAGGACACGGACATCTACGGTGCTTCCTTGGGTTAACGGCTCGATGCCCCCGCTGACGGAACCCGTGATATCGATCGACTCGAGAAGACTGCGCCGCCAGAGCAACGCGCCGGTGCGTGCGTCGACGTATGCTTCCCAGGATCCGAACGGATTCTGGGTCTTGAACGTCACCAGATAGGCGCTTCGGTATGCGGGGGCGCCGTGCTGAGACACGGGAAGAATGACGCGCTCTACCGCGCTAATGTCCGAGCGGGTTTCGGGTGGAAAGTCGGCGAGAGCGGCCGATCGCGCGGCGGTTTCATCCAAGAGCGGGGTGGTTTCGATATCTATATGGGGTTGGAGCTGGACCCCGAACAAGGGCACACTGCCGGAAGCGCTGATCCGGGCAAAAGCCCGAGCGCCCACTACGCGCACGCCTTTATAGGTTTGCGTGTATTGCACCCACCAGCCGTTTCGATCTTGGGATGCGCGGAGTAACGTGAGCTCATCCGGCTTGACCCACGCACTTGCCTCGGCGTTTAGGAAGTTCCGCGCCAGATCGGCCGCTTGGGCCGACGTGGTTGGATGCGTCACCAGCGGGATAGCAGGGCCCGCGCTCCGAATCGGTGTTCCGGTAGCCATGTCCCAAGTCGCCGCCCACCCCTCGTGCCGTTTCTGGAAGTTCTGCCAGGCCGCTCGCGCGAAAACCGGCGGATCCACCGCTCTCATGGTGATCGATGGAGTGGAGAAACCGCGAGTGTCCTTCTCATATTGACGAATGCTGTCAGCCGTGTCCGCGAAGACAACGGTTGACACCGGAATCGCAAGGGCGGCCGCGCAGAACAATGTTGCCCGAACGGCCTTTCGGAGCGTCATGGGACGGTTCTCCTGTGGGGAGGAATGAGGGGCGGGAGAGAAGGGCGTGTAAGGAGCAAGCTATTCCGCCGGGCAGAAGTTGTCAATTGTTCACTAATAGATTTTGAAGACGCCTTTTGTATTGAGCGTTTTCATATGACCATTCATGGGCTACACTGCCCAACAGACCTTCTGTCGTGTTTGACGGTTAGCTGCGTCGATATTACCCCTCAGCCGGAGCCCTCCGGCTCGTTAACCCAGAAGGAGTGTTCATCATGCGTACGCTCTGCACGATGTTTATTCCCCTCGCTCGTTTTGGGCTAGTTCTCATCTCGTTGACGTTCACCGCCGGGCCGGCGAGCGCAGCTTGGATTCAAACCAGTGGCCCTAAAAGCGGAATGATCAGCTCGATCCTCAGCGTGCCCAACGGCGCGGGCGGAACGAGTATTTTCGCCGGTCAGATCCAGCTTTGGCGGAGCGACGACAAAGGCACGAGTTGGACGCATCTCGCAAACGGCTTGACCGATCCAAACGTTTTTGGATTGCTTTCCGTTCCCAATACCTCGGGAGGCAACGACATCCTGGTGGGCACCAACGCGGGTATTTTCCGTTCCACCGACTTCGGGGCGAGCTGGAGCCCGATCAATAACGGCCTCACGAATCTATCCATCTATGGCCTGGCCTATGGTCCGAATGGCTCGGGGGGAACGAATCTCTATGCTTCGGCCGGAATGTTTTCCGGCTTGGCCTTTCGTTCGACGGATAACGGAGCCAACTGGACGTCCATTAGTTCGGGCCTGCCCAGCGGCCAAACCGTGAGCAAGCTGTTCGTGACCGGCTCGGGAACGATCCTCGCCGGCACCAGCAACGGCATTTATCGCTCCACCAATTATGGCGCGAGCTGGACGCGCGTCTTCACCCTCAACGGATTTTCCTTTGTTCAAAACGGGACCACGTTGTATGCCGGAACCACGGACGGGGTATATCGCTCCACCAACGACGGGGTGAGCTGGGCAGCGATTAATACCGGCATGTCCTACTCGTGGGTCTACGGATTGGCGGCCATCCCGAACGGGACCGGGGTGACACTCTTTGCCGGAACCGGTGGCGTGTTGCGCTCGACTGACAATGGTGCGACATGGACCGGCGTCAGCAATGGCTTAACGAGTCTCACCGTTCACAGTCTAGCCACCGCGCCCAACGGGAGTGGCGGCTTCGATCTTTACGCGGGCACGAACGAGGGCGTGTTTCGCACCACGGACAACGGCAATCATTGGACTCTGGCTAGTTTCATCTATTCGGGGGTGAAATCCGTCAAAGCCACTCCCAGCGGGGCCATTCTTGCCGCGAATGAGAACGATATCTTTCGTTCCACCGATGGGGGAGCAACGTGGGTGGATACCAATCAGGGTTATACCCAGCTCGACTTCGCCATCAATTTGCAGGGGACCTCCGGGGTTAGCTTGTTTGCCGGCGGCAGCCTGGGCGGCATTTTCAAATCCACCGATGATGGAGTGACCTGGGTCGAAGCGAACAATGGAATCAATGACACGGAGGTGAATTCCGTGGCCGCGGTTCCAAATGGATCGGGGGGTACGAACCTTCTCACCGGCACCTACGCCGGTCTCCAGATTTCCACGAATGACGGAGCGTACTGGCAAGTCACGAATTCCAATGCGATGCCGCTTGCCTATGTCGTCGTCCCCAACGGAGCAGGGGGGCAGAAGATTTATGCCGCCGGGTTCGGCGGGGTGATCGTCTCGAACGATTACGGTTTCACCTGGGCGGTTGCGGGACTCGGGGCAACTGCGTCCGGCATCGCGGCCACCGACAATGGAACAAAATTGTTCGTAGGAGTGAATGGATCAGGCGTCTATCGCAGTACCAATGGCGGTGGGGCGTGGACGTTGGTGAACAACGGCTTGACCAATCTTGGGGTCAACACATTGTTGTGTGCCGATGGCGTGCACCTCTTCGCCGGCTCCAGTGGAGGCGTTTTCCTTTCCAGTGACAACGGAGACCATTGGGTGTCGGTCGGTGATGGTCTGACCACCGGAGTCTTCTCTCTCACCCGGAGTCAGGATGGGTCCACGCTCATCGCCGGAACGACAGGCTTCGGGGTGTGGAAACGCCCACTTTCCGAGATGTTGTCCACCACCGGTATCAATCCGGAAGTAAACACGGTCACGCGCCGGCTCGATATATCCCCAAACCCATTTCGGGTCGGAGGCGCGTCCATTTCGGTGAAGCTCGACCGGCAGGGGAAAGCGCGCCTAGACGGCTATGACGTGAGCGGCC
>Ga0207675_100003554_pt1 | contig 15191 bp, 14 predicted proteins | sample KBSSwiS42_FD_184305 | JGI IMG/M metagenome (GOLD analysis project Ga0207675, IMG submission 184305) | Switchgrass rhizosphere microbial communities from Kellogg Biological Station, Michigan, USA - KBS Switchgrass S4-2 (SPAdes) (version 2) | ecosystem: Host-associated > Plants > Roots >... | reverse complement strand
CTGCGCAGACGGGCGTCGGAGGGGAGCGTCCTGGCCTGGTCGCCCCGGCCGGTGGTGTAGGAGACGGGGTCGATCACGCCGTCGATGACCACCGCCCGGACCTTGTCCGGGAACATGTTGGCGTACGTGGAGCCGATGGCGGTCCCGTAGGAGTAGCCGACGTAGGTCATCTTGCGGTCGCCGACCGCCCGGCGCAGCAGGTCCATGTCACGGGCCACGTTGGCCGTGGACATGTGGTCAAGGATCGGCCCGCCCCGTTCCGCGCAGGCCCGGGCGTAGGTCCGGTCGGCCTGGACCCAGACCCGCTCCTCGGCCCGGGTGAATGGGAACGCGAACGGTGCCAGGGCGGCCAGGGCGTCGTCGGTGGTCTCGAAGCACTGCAGCGGGGTGCTGCGGGCGACCCCACGGGGGTCGAAACTGACCAGGTCGAAGCGGGCCCTGACCTCGTCGGAGTAGAGGTCGCGACCGATCGCCTGGAGGAAGCCCACGCCTGAGCCGCCCGGCCCGCCGGGGTTGAAGAAGATCGACCCGATCCGCCGGCCCGGGCCGGTGGCCGGCAGCCGGGTCAGGGCGAGACTGATCGTGGCCCCCCGGGGCCGGTCGTAGTCCAGCGGCACCTGGGCGGTGGCGCACTCGAACCCAGGGGCCTCGTCCCCGCAGGCCGCCCAGGCCAGCTTGGGCACGGTCGCCCCGCCACCCGAGCTCGCCTGGTCTGTGGCCGCCGCCGGGAGCGCGAGCAGGGAGGCCAGCAGAGCGACGGCCACCAGGGCCGGGATCCCGGGCCGCCGCCCGGCGCGTGAGCTCACCAACGACAGGATGCGCATCGCCACCCCCAACGGACCCGCCGCCGGCACGGCGCCGGTCGGCCCGGATGCGAGAGTTACCGTAAACCGGGCAGAACGGGCCGACAACCCCCGTTTGCGCGATTCCTATCCGTAGTCGATCGAGGCGTAGCGGCTCAGTTTGGAGAGCTGGTGGCGGGCGTCGATCTGGCGGGAGGTGCCGGACTTGGAGCGCATCGACAGCGACTGGGTGAGGGCGCCCTGGCGGTCGAAGCGGACGCCGCGCAGGAGCTCGCCGTCGGTGACGCCGGTGGCGGCGAAGAACACGTTGTCGCCGCGGACCAGGTCGTCGATGTCGAGGACCTGGTCGAGGTCGTAGCCGGCGTCCAGGGCGGCCTGGCGCTCGGTATCGTCGCGGGGCCAGAGGCGGCCGAACATGGCCCCGTCCAGGCATTTGAGGGCGCAGGCGGCGATCACCGCCTCGGGGGTGCCGCCGATGCCGACCAGCATGTCGACGCCGGTGCCCTCCCGGGCGGCCATGATCGCGCCGGCGACGTCGCCGTCGGTGATCAGCTTGACCCGGGACCCGGCCTGGCGGATCTGGCCGATCAGGTCCTGGTGGCGGGGCCGGTCCAGGATGCAGACGGTCAGGTCGCCGACCTGGGCGCGCTTGGCCTTGGCGACCAGGCGCAGGTTGAGGGCCAGGGGGGCCTCGAAGTCGACCGCGTCGGCCGCCTCCGGCCCCACGACCAGCTTCTCCATGTAGACACACGGCCCGGGGTCGAACATGGTGCCGCGGTCCGACAGGGCGACCACCGAGATGGCGTTGGGCATGCTCTTGGCGGTCAGGGTGGTCCCGTCGACGGGGTCGACGGCGATGTCGACCTCGGGCAGGGTGCCGTCGCCGATCTCCTCGCCGTTGTAGAGCATGGGGGCGTTGTCCTTCTCGCCCTCGCCGATCACCACCACCCCGGTCATCGAGACCGAGCCGAGCACGTGGCGCATCGCGTCAACGGCCGCCTGGTCGACCGCCTCCTTGTCCCCGAAGCCCATCTTGCGGGCCGCGGCCATGGCCGCCGCCTCGGTGACCCGGACCAGCTCGAGGGCCAGGTTGCGGTCGGGAGCCTCGCCTTGGACTCGAGCTTCCATCAGCACACCTCCAGGTCGGGGTCGGGCCGGCGTTGGCCCAGAGGCCATTTTCTCCACAGAGGGGACTGGCATCCAGGGCCGCCGCGGCTTACCCTGACATCGGTGGCCCCGCCCGCTCGGGTGTGCGCGGCCTCCGGCAGTCGGGCCCTGGCGCCGCCGATCCCACCCGGTTGGCGCCAAGGGCCCGCTGCACGTCCGGCGCCCGGCGGGCTGGAGCCATGGAGGGAGCGGTGGGCGGGGGCCACGATCACGGCCACGGGCACCGCCACAGCCACGCCCCGGTGCCACTGGCCGGCTCGCCGGCCGGCGAGGACGAGGGCCTCCGGGCGGTCAAGCTCTCGGCCGCCGGGCTGGGGCTGACCGCCGTCGTCCAGTTCGCCATCGTGGCCGCCAGCGGCTCGGTCGCCCTGCTCGCCGACGGCCTCCACAACCTGGGCGACGTGTTCACCACCGTCATCCTCTGGGTCGCCTTCCTGGTCGGCCGGCGCCAGCCCGACCGGGGCTACACCTTCGGCTACGCCAGGGCCGAGGACGTCGCCGGCGTGCTGGTGGTCCTGGCCATCGCCGCCTCGGCGGTGGTCGCCGCGGCCGAGTCCCTGTCCAAGCTGTCCGGGGAGGTGGCGCCGCTGCGCAACCCCGGCTGGGCCCTGGCCGCGGCCTTCGTCGGGGTGGCCGGCAACGAGGCCGTCGCCCAGTACAAGCTGCGGGTCGGCCAGCGGATCAACTCGGTCCCGCTGGAGGCCGACGGCCACCATTCGCGGGTCGACGGGCTGGCCAGCCTGGCCGCGGCGGCCGGCATCGCCGGGGCCTGGGCCGGCTGGCCGGCCGCCGACCCGCTGGCCGGCCTGCTGCTGTCGGCCGTGATCGCCTGGGTGCTTGTCGGGACCACCCGCGACGTGCTGGCCCGGCTGCTCGACCGGGTCGACCCGGCGGTGATCGACGAGATCGAGCGGGCCGCCGGGTCGGTCGGCGGGGTCGAGGCCGTGCACGCGGCCAGGGCACGGTGGGTCGGCCGGTCGCTGCAGGTCCTGGTCCACGTCGAGGTCGACCCCGACCTGCCCCTACGGGCCGCCCACGACCTCGGCGAGCGGGCCCGTCACGCCATCTTCCACGCCGTGCCCGGGGTGGCCGAGGTCGACCTGCACCTGGACCCGGCCGGGGTCGCCGAGCACGACAGCCACGGCGAGACCCTGCACCACCGCGATCAGGGCAGCCGGTAGCGGGCGCGGAAGGCGGCGGCGTCCAGGGCCTCGGCGTCGCCGGAGAGCTCGCCGTGGCGGCGGCGCGCGGACGCCTCCTCCTCGAACCATTCGCTGTGGACGATCACCCCGCTGGCCCGGTCGATCACCCGGACCCGCCAGCTACGCCGGTCGAGGCGCGACACCAGCACCGAGTAGGCGTCGCGGGCCGACGGCGGCTCGGAAGCCTCCGGCACCTCGATCAGCACCCCTTCGGCCACGCCCAGGGGGATCGAGTACTCGCGGTAGTCGATGCGGACATGCAGCCAGCGCCCACCGGTCGCCTCGGCCACGTACACGGTGGCCCCCGGCCGCAGCGGCGAGGAGGGCAGGGTCCGCCGCCCCGGCGGCATGCGCAGCTCGACGATCTGTCCCCTCGCCCCCTGGCCCAGGTCGGCCAGTGCCCTGACCGTCACAGCGTCCTGAAGCGGCACGACAGCGGCTTGGCGAGCAGGGCGTCCAGCTCGGAGCTGGCCACCCGGTCGAGCAGCGGCTCCAGCGCCGCCTCGGCCGGCCCCCGGCCGTCCCAGCAGGACACGGCCAGCAGCTTGGCACCCTCCCGCAGCAGCACGGCCCCCTGGAACCCGGGCGCGGTCCGCTCGAACCGGCCCACCTGCTCGCCCCAGAGCGCGGCCATCGCCACAGCCGCCTGCTCCGACTGGGCGGTCGCGCACAGCACCCGAGCGATCACCGTCCACCTCACAGGTCCAGAGGGTGACCACTCTGCGTGGTCACTCTCCAGGTATCGGCCGCTCTCCGCCCTCGCCTAACCCACCCCTCGGGCCAGGGATGGACGACCCGATCGGACTAGGGCCGGTCAGGGCGCCGGGTTGACATACAGGTCGCCGCCCGCGAACAGGGGCGTGACCGGGCGCAGCGGGGGAGGGGCCTCCTGGCCGTCACGGAGGTTGCTGGCCGGGGCGCCGGTCCGGTCCCAGCGCTGGCCGGCGCAGGGGCGGGCGAACCCGCTGCCAGCCCCTCGCACCGGGCAGGGGCCGGGCGGGATCAGGAAGGCGCGCAGCCCTCCGCCTCGGCGGTCGACGACCACGACCTGGCCGGCCGGCCCGGCGACCTCGGCGACCGCGTCCTCGGGCAGCGACGACAGGGGAGCGACCCGCACCCAGGGCGGGCCGGGGTGGCCGTCCCTGGTCAGGAACAGCACGCCCGCGACCAGGATCACGAGCCCGAACAGGGCCGAGGCGACGATCCAGCCGCGGCCCAGCTGGCTGCGCAGGATCAGCTTGCGGGCCCTGGCCGCCCTGGGCGGCAGATAGGCGACCCGGCCGCCCGGGTCGCGGCCGGGCCGCAGCGGCACCTGGCCGGGGTCTGGGCCGGGCTGCGGCGGGTCGTGGTCGGGGGCGGGCACTGGCGGTCGTCCTCCGGAGGGGCTTCGGGCGCGTGGTCAGCGGCCGGGTAGTATCTTCCCAGGTGCGGCCCGGCAGCGGAGCGCGGGCCGGCGGGCGACACCGAAAGGGGCAGCGGGCACCGTGGCGCAGGGACGCATCCGGGTCGTGGTCGCCAAGCCGGGGCTGGACGGGCACGACCGGGGGGCCAAGGTCGTGGCCAGGGCGCTGCGGGACGCCGGCATGGAGGTCATCTACACCGGCCTCCACCAGACCCCGGAGCAGATCGTGGCCGCCGTGGTCCAGGAGGACGCGGACGCGGTCGGGCTCTCGATCCACTCTGGCGCCCACATGACCCTGTTCCCCCGGGTGGTGGAGCTGCTGGCCGAGCGGGGCGCCGACGACGTGCTGGTGTTCGGCGGCGGGATCATCCCCCGCGAGGACATCGTCCTGCTCAAGGAGCAGGGCGTGGCCGAGATCTTCACCCCGGGCACCCCCACCCAGAAGATCGTCGAGTGGCTGCGCAGCGCCCTCGACCAGGCCGCCTGACCGAGCACCACCCCGGCGCGACCCCGACCGAGAGGCTGACCATTGGACCTGTTCGAGCATCAGGCGAAGGAGCTGTTCGCCAAGTACGGGGTGGCCGTCCCGCGCGGCAAGGTCGCCTGGTCGCCTTCCGAGGCCGAGGCGGCCGCCGCCGAGATCGGCGGCACCGTGGTCGTCAAGGCCCAGGTGCAGATCGGCGGCCGCGGCAAGGCCGGCGGCATCCAGCTGGCCAAGGACCCGGCCGAGGCCCGCCAGCAGGCCGAGCGGATCCTGGGCATGGACATCCGCGGCCACACCGTCCGGCGGGTCCTGGTCGAGCAGGCCTCCGAGATCGCCGCCGAGTACTACGTGGCCATCCTGCATGACCGGGCCAGCAAGGGCTTCCTGGCCATGGCCTCGGCCGAGGGCGGGGTCGAGATCGAGCAGGTCGCCGAGGAGAACCCCGAGGCGATCGTCAAGGTGCTGGTCAACCCGCTGGTCGGGCTGCGCAGCTACCACGTCAACCAGCTCGTGTTCGGGGCCGGCTTCGACGAGCGGGCCCGCAAGGGCGCCGCCCAGCTCCTGGCCAGGCTGTACGAGGTGTTCGTGGCCGCCGACTGCATGCTGGTCGAGGTCAACCCGCTGGTGCTGACCACCGACGGCCAGGTCATCGCCCTCGACGGCAAGGTCTCCCTTGACGACTCGGCCCTGGAGCGCCACCCCGACCTTGAGGAGCTGCGCGACACCTTCGCCGTCGACCCCCAGGAGCAGGCGGCCAAGGAGAAGGGCCTGAACTACATCAAGCTGGACGGCTACGTCGGCATCATCGGCAACGGCGCCGGCCTGGTCATGAGCACCCTCGACGTGGTCGCCCAGGCCGGCGGCAAGGCGGCCAACTTCCTGGACATCGGCGGCGGCGCCTCGGCCGAGACCATGGCCGCCGGGCTCGAGGTGATCCTCTCCGACCCCAAGGTGCGCAGCGTGCTGGTCAACATCTTCGGCGGCATCACCCGCGGCGACCTGGTCGCCCAGGGGATCCTGGACGCCCTCGACCGCCTCGGCGACAAGGTCAAGGTCCCGCTGGTGGTGCGGCTGGACGGCACCAACGCCGAGGAGGGCCGGGCGCTGCTGGCCGGCTCACCGTCCGACAAGGTGGTCCCGGCCGCCACCATGCTCGACGCCGCCCGCAAGGCGGTCGAGCTGGCCGGCGCCGGAGCCGACACGAAGGCAGGTGCCTGAGCAATGGCCATCCTCGTCGACGCCGGCACCCGGCTGGTCGTGCAGGGCCTGACCGGCCGCGAGGGCCGCTTCCACGCCCTCCGCAACCGCGACTACGGCACCAACGTGGTCGCCGGGGTGACCCCGGGCAAGGCCGGCCAGGACGTCGAGGGCATCCCGGTGTTCAACACCGTGGCCTCGGCGGTGGCCGAGACCGGGGCCAACACCTCGCTGATCTTCGTGCCCGCCCGCTTCGCCGTCGACGCCCTCTACGAGGCCGCCGACGCCGGCATCGGGGTGGTCGTGCTGATCACCGAGAACATCCCGGTGCTGGACATGACCAGGGCCTACAACTACATCAAGGCCAAGGGCGTCGCCCTGGTCGGGCCGAACTGCCCCGGGGTCATCTCGCCCGGCAAGGCCAATGTCGGCATCATCCCGGGCGAGATCACCCACGCCGGGCCGGTCGGCCTGGTGTCGCGCTCGGGCACCCTGACCTACCAGGTGATGTACGAGATGGCGGCGGCCGGGGTCGGCCAGACGACCTGCGTCGGCATCGGCGGCGACCCGGTGGTCGGCTCCAGCTTCATCGACGTCCTCGGGCGCTTCCAGGACGACCCGGAGACCGAGGCCGTGGTGATGATCGGCGAGATCGGCGGCGACGAGGAGGAGCGGGCGGCCCGCTTCATCTCCGAGCGGATGGACAAGCCGGTGGTCGCCTACATCGCCGGGTTCGAGGCCCCGCCGGGCAAGCGGATGGGCCACGCCGGGGCGATCATCTCCGGGTCCAGCGGCACCGCCCAGGCCAAGGCCGAGGCCCTGGAGGCGGCCGGGGTCCGGGTCGGCCGCAACCCCACCGAGGCCGCCGAGCTGGCCGTCGCCGCCGTCAAGGACGGCTAGGCGGCGACGGCCGCGGCAGGTCCGGGTGGCTCAGCCCTCGGACAGCACCACCGTGTTCATGATCTTGTCGGCGAACAGGCACTGTCGCCTGGCGTCCCACAGCGGCCACAGGAAGCCGAGGTAGCAGACCAGGGCGTCCAGGATGTGGCACAGGTCGCGGACGAAGCACATCCCGCCGCCCATCGGCTGGCCGTCGGCCATGCGGACCAGGCGCAGGTTGAGCACCTGCTTGCCCCAGCTCTGCCCGGTCCGGCCCATCATGATGGAGCGGTTGTAGATCCAGATGCCCAGCGAGGTCAGGTAGAGCAGGAAGGCGATCAGGCCGGCCCCGGCGCTCGGGGTCTCGCCCGGGTCGGTGCCGCTGAACAGGATGACGGCCAGGAACGCCGGGATGGCGGCGATCAGGTAGTCGATCAGGTAGGCGCCGACCCGCTGGGGCCAGTTGGCCAGCGTCCGGCCCATGTAGTAGCCGGGCTGGTCGGCGACGTAGCCGCCGGCCTGCGGGGCCGGGGGCTGGCCGTAGCCCGGTGGCGGCGCCCCGTAGGGCGGCTGGCTGCCGTAGGGAGGCTGTGACTGGGGCGGCTGCTGGCCGTAGCCCGGCTGGTTGGGGTCCTGGGGCCCATACCCCTGGGTCATGAGTGGAGCTCCTTGGTCGTGATCGTGGATGTCGCGCGGCGGCCCGGCCGTCAGATCCCGGGCCGGCCGGCCTGCTGCTCGGCGAAGTCGCCGATCACAGGCAGCTTGAAGTGCTTGCCCTGGAAGCCCTGGATCAACAGGATGATCCAGCCGATGAAGAAGGCGAACAGGACGATGCCGAGCAGCGCGCCGATGGGACCGGGCATGTACGGCCGGACCACCGCGATCAGGGTCCACAGCACCCCGTAGGCGATCGACTGCATGGCGTGGAAGCGGACCTCTGGGCGCTTGTCGACCAGGAAGAAGATCAGGCCGGTGAGCCAGGTCAGCACATAGGACAGGCCCGAGGCGACGTTCTCGGCCATGCCGCTGCCGGCCGCCGGGTACTGCCCGCCCGGTGGCGGCTGGTAGCCACCCGGTGGCGGCTGGTACCCACCCGGCTGCTGCCCGTACGGGGCCGGCTGCTGCCCGTACTCGCCCGGCTGCTGGCCCCATCCCTGGTCGCCGGCCGGCGGCGGGGGTGGGGTCGAACTGGGGCCAGGCCCCCAGGTGCCGCCCTGGGGCGGCGCGGCCGGCGGCTCGCCCGGCGACTCCCAGCGAGGAGCCTGCTCCTGCCCGCCCGGCGTGGTGTCGGCCGGGCGGTAGTCGGGGGGCGGCTGGTCGACGGGCGCATCCGGCCCGCCAAGGGGCTCACGCGTCGGCTCGTTCCGCGGGTCGCGTGGGGTCGGCCCCTCGGTCATGGTCGTCCTCCTGTCGTCTCGCACAGCTCACCCGGACGGGCGAGCCGATCTACACCCACCCGAACCGGTGGAGCTGGAACGCCCAGCTCGCGGCGGCCAGCACCCCGGCCACCCAGTAGCCTTGTCGGCGCCGGGACGCCGGCCATTGAGCCGGCGGCCCCAGCCGCCCGAGCGCCCTAGCCGCCATCAGCACGGCCATGACCAGGGTGAACCCGGCCAGCACGAGCACGAACGGGTTGGCCGCCAGCGCCGCTCCGAGGTCGCCGGAGGCCAGGCCGGTGGCGGCGGTGGTCATCCCGCACAGCGGGCAGGGGATGCCGGTGAGTGTCCGCAGCGGGCAGGGGAGCCACAACCCGTTCCCGCCCATCGCCGCCTGGTAGACGACCGCGACCCCGGCGGCCCCGAGCCCGGCCACGCCGAGCTGCTCGGGCACGGACCCAGGTCGCCACACCCCCGCCGGACGGGCTCGGGTGGGAGAGCCTCCCTGGTCCACCGGGGCACCCCCTTGGGGTTCCCCGGACCCCGCCCGACTCACCGGGGCACCCCCTCGGGGTTCCCCGGACCCCTCCGGCTCCTCCGGCTGGTCGCGTTCGCTGGCCAGGCGGGCCAGGCGGCGGGAGAGGACCTCCCGCAGGGAGGCCACGTCGTCCTGGCCCTCGACCGAGCGGACCTCGAAGCGGCGGTACTCGCTCTTGCGGGCCAGGCCGTCCTCGAACACCACCATGGAGCCGACCACCTGGCTGCCCTGGAGGTTGGAGATGTCGTAGCACTCGATCCGCAGCGGGGCCTCGGGCAGGTCGAGGGCCTCCTGGAGCTCCTTGAGGCCGCGGGCCCGGGCGTCGAAGTCGCTGGCCCGCTTGAGCTTGTGGGTGGCGAAGGCCTCGCGGGCGTTGGCCGCGACCGTCTCCAGCAGGGCCCGCTTCTCGCCCCGCCGGGGCACGCGGAAGTCGACCGGGCCGCCGCGGAGCCCGGCCAGCCAGGCCCGGAGGGCGTCGGCGCCGTCGGGCAGGACGGGCAGGAACACCTCCCGGGGGACCTCGTCGCCCCGGTCGCCGTAGAGCTGCTGGACGAAGGTGGCGGCCAGGGCGGCGGTGTCGAGGGCCTCGACCTTGTCGACCACGAACCCGCGCCGGCCCACCACCCGGCCCCGGCGGACGAAGAACACCTGCACGGCCGCCTCCAGGTCGTCCTCGGCGAAGGCGGCGATGTCGAAGTCCTCCGGGGTCGAGGACACCATCTGCTGGCGCTCCATGGCCTTGCGGACGCTGCCCAGCTGGTCGCGGAGCCGGGCCGCCAGCTCGAAGTTGAGCTGCTCGGCGGCCTGGCGCATCTCGGCCTCCAGGCGCTGCAGGGTCGGGCGGGTGCGCCCGTCCATGAAGGCCACGAAGTCCTCGACGATCCGCCGGTGCTCCGCGGGCGTGACCTTGCCGACGCACGGCCCCGAGCACTTGTTGATGTCGAACAGGATGCACGGCCGGCCCAGGCGCCGGTGCCGGTCGAACACCCCCTTGGAGCAGGTCCGCATGGGGAAGGTGCGCAGCAGCAGGTCAAGGGTCTCGCGGATCGCGTAGGCGTGGGCGTACGGCCCGAAGTAGCGGGTCCCCTTGCGCTTGGGCCCGCGTTCCACCCGGGGCCGGGGGATCTCGTCGGCCAGCGGCACGGCCAGCCACGGGTACGACTTGTCGTCCCGGTAGCGGACGTTGTACCGGGGCCGGTGCTGCTTGATCAGGTTGTACTCGAGCTGGAGGGCCTCGACCTCGCTCTGGACGAGCATCCACTCCAGCGACGCCGAGGCCTCGACCATGGCCGCGGTGCGCGGGTGCAGGTTGCGCATCGGCTGGAAGTAGCTGGCGGTCCGCTTGCGCAGCGAGATCGCCTTGCCGACGTAGATCACCCGCCCGTTCCGGTCACGGAACAGGTACACGCCGGGGTGGTCGGGAATGGCCTCCGGCTTCGGTCTTGGGCTGGTCGCGACGGTCATACCCCAATTCTATTCGTGGACCAGGCGAGCTACAGCAAAGCGATGAGTCCCAATTACGTCGGCGTCGGAGCAAACGGTTTCGGCGTCGGGAACGAACAGGACACGAAGACAAGCAACCAGCCGGGCGAGGTCCGCCGCCCGGTGGATCGCGCCAGGGCCCGGCGCCTCCCTGTTCTGTAGCGCTCCTGATCGAGCCGAGGAGGTTTCGCCGTGCCCTTGTTCGCCGCACGCCCGGATCGCCGCCGACTGCTCCGCGTGGCCGGGGCCGGGGTGCTCGGGCTCGCCGTCGGGGTCGGGGCCACTCTGGCCGTCCACGGACTCGGAGGGCGCCCCGACCGGGCCGCGTCGGTCCAGCGTCTCGACCTGCCGGCCGCCGCCCCGTCGGCTGCGCCCGCGGGCAGCGGCCGGGCCGGCGCGGCCACGCCGGTCGCGGCCGGGACGGCCAGGGCGGCCGTGCGGCGGTACCTCCAGGCCGGCGCCGACGGCGACGTCGAGGTCGCCTACGGGCTGCTCGACCAGGCGGGCCGGAAGCGCTACCCGTCGCTGGCCCGCTTCACCCGGGCCCAGGCCGACCGGGCCCGGGTCACCGCCGTCCGGGCCGGGGCCGAGCGCCGGGCCGGGGACGGCCGGGCCGAGGTCACCGTCACCCTCGGCCACCCGGCCGCCATCGACCCCTTCACCGGGCTGGTCCCGGCCCGCACGGTCGAGGTCTGGCGGGCCAGCCGCCAGGACGGCCGCTGGCGGGTCGCCGCCGACCCGGTGTCGGTCCGGGCCGAGCTGCCCGGCGACGACCGCGCCCCCGAGGCCGTCTCGGCCTGGGTCGAACGGCTCCTCGGCTGCGACCCCGCCGGCGCGGCCGGCCTCCAGGCCGGGGCCGAGCTGTACGGCCCGGCCGACCTGGCCGAGCTGCCCTGCACCGAGCGCGGCCGCTGGACGGTCGCCGCCCCCGAGGGCTTCGACGCCGCCGTCGAGCCGCAGGCCTATGTGGCCGCCTTCGGTCCCGAGGTCGGCGCCTGGGCCCGGCTGGTACCGGTCCAGGGCCCACGCAGCCGTTTCTCGGTGGTCGTGGGCCCGCTGGGCGACGCCTGGCGCGTCCTCGGCACCGACCCTGTCACACCCCGATGAGAGGAGGTTCCGCGCACCCGAAGTCCCGTCCCATCCGTCCTCCCGAGGAGGATCCGTTGTCCAAGTTCCGCAAGCTCATGACGGTGGGGGGTCTGGCGGCCACGCTGGCGCTGGTCACCGTCGTGGGCACCCTGGCGCCGTCGGGGGCGTCCAGTCACCGTGAGGCCCTGCAGATCTCGCAGGACCCGGTGGCCGACAACACCGACACCTACGCCTTCGTCAGCCCCGACAAGCCCGACACCGTCACTCTGGTGGGGAACTGGATCCCGCTGGAGGAGCCGGCCGGCGGGCCCAACTTCCACAACTTCGGCGACGACGTGAAGTACACGCTCAACGTCGACAACGACGGCGACGCCGTCGACGACATCGTGTGGGAGTTCCGCTTCTCGACCAAGGTCCAGAACGGCAACACCTTCCTGTACAACACCGGTCCCATCAGCTCGCTGACGGACCCCGACTTCAACATCCGCCAGACCTACTCGGTGGCCAAGGTCGAGAACGGCCGCCGCACGGTCATCGGCTCCGGGCTGCCCGTGCCGCCGGCCAACATCGGCCCGCGCTCGACGCCCAACTACGAGCAGCTGGCCTCCGCGGCCGTCGCCGGCCTGAGCGACGGCAGCAAGGTCTTCGCCGGTCCCCGCGACGACCCGTTCTTCGTCGACCTGGGCTCGGTCTTCGACCTGGCCGGCCTGCGGCCCTTCAACCAGGCCCACCTGATCCCACGGCCCACCGAGGCCGGGGTCGACGGGGTCAGCGGCTACAACACCCACTCGATCGTCCTCCAGGTCCCCGTCAAGCAGCTCACCGGGGACAAGAAGGCGCTCACCGGGTCCGACGACCCTGACGCGGTCATCGGCGTGTACGCCGCCTCCTGGCGCCGGCAGACCAAGGTCCTGTCGCCCAGCGGCAACGACCCGTTCAGCCTGGGCAAGTGGGTCCAGGTCTCGCGCCTGGGCATGCCGCTGGTCAACGAGGTCGTCATCCCGCTGGCCAAGAAGGACCGCTTCAACGCCTCCGAGCCGGCCGACGACGCCCAGTTCGGCAAGTTCGTCCTCGACCCCGAGGTGGCCCGGCTGATCCCGGTGCTCTACCCGGGGGTCAAGGTGCCGGCGGCGCCACGCAACGACATCGCCACCATCTTCCTGACGGGCATCCCCGGGCTCAACCAGCCCAAGAACGTCGTCCCGTCCGAGATGATCCGGCTCAACATGGGCATCGCGCCGAGCAAGAACCCCAGCCCGCTGGGGCTCCTGGGCGGCGACATGGCCGGGTTCCCGAACGGCCGCCGGCTCGCCGACGACTCCACCGACGTCGAGCTCCGCGCGCTGGCCGGGGGCACCCCGTTCACGCCCGACTTCAACATCGCGCCCAACAACAAGCTGGGCGACGGCGTCAACACCAACGACACGCCGTTCCTCAACCAGTTCCCGTACGTGGGTACCCCCCACCAGGGGTACGCCAGCGACCCGCACTACGTCCGTGGCAGCGCCACGACTCCGTAGCCGGCCGCTGGGAGGAGGGGCCCGGTCCTCCGGGCCCCTCCCCACCAGGCCGGCTCGTTCCCGCACCGGCCGTGCCGCCCTGGCCGCCGTGGTGGTGGTGACCGTGGCCGCCGGGCTGCTGGCCGGCCGGTTCCTGGTCGCCGGCGAGGACGGCGGCGAGGCCCGGGCGCCCCGGCCGGTCGCCGCGGCCGGCGCCGGGGCTGAGGTGGCCCGGCTCCAGGCAGAGCTGCGCCGGCGCCCCGGCGAGCCCCGCCTGCTCACCCAGCTGGGCGTCGCCTATGTGGCCCGGGCCAGGGAGACCGCCGACCCGACCTTCTACGCCAAGGCGGCCGGGGTGCTGGGGCAGGCCTCCAAGCTCGACCCTGACGACCCGGCCACCATGGTCGCCCGCGGCCTGCTCGACCTCGGCCGCCACGACTTCGGTTCCGCCCTCACCTGGGGCACCAGGGCGGCCAGGGCCAACCCGGACCTGCCCGACGCCCTCGGCGTGATCTTCGACGCCCAGGTCGAGCTTGGCCGCTACCAGGCGGCCGTGGTCACCGCCCAGGCGATGGTCGACCGCAAGCCGGCCCAGGGCAGCCTGGCCCGGGTCTCGTACGCCCGCGAGCTGCTCGGCGACCCCGCCGGGGCGGTCGCGGCCATGGTCCAGGCGGCCGCCGCCGGTGGCGACTCGCCCGCCGACCGGGCCTATGTCCAGACGCTGATCGGCAACCTGCACCTGGGGGCGGGTCGCCTTGCCCCGGCCGAGGCCGCCTACCGGCGGGCCCTGGACGGGCTGGCCAGCTACGGGCTGGCCGAGGTCGGCATGGCCAGGGTCGCGGCCGCCCGCGGGGACCTGGCCGGGGCGGCCCGGCTGCTGGGGCCGGCGGCCGCCCGCCTGCCCCTGCCGGCCACCGTGGCCCTGCTCGGCGACGTCCGGGCCGCCCAGGGCGACCGCGCGGCCGCTGCCACCCAGTACCGGCTGGTCCGGGTGATCGAGCGGCTCAACCAGGCCAACGGGGTGGCCGTCGACCTGGAGCTGGCCCGGTTCGAGGCCGACCACGCCCGTGACCCGGGCGGCGACCGGCGGCGGGTCGTCGCCATGGCCCGGCGGGCCCTGGCCGACCGGCCGACCATCTACGCCCAGGACACCCTCGGCTGGGCCCTGCGCCAGGCGGGGACGCCCGGCGAGGCCCTCCCCCACGCCCGGGCCGCGGTCCGGCTCGGCACCCGCGACGCGCTGCTCTGGTACCACCTGGCCGCCGTCGAGGCCGACCTCGGCATGACCGCGGCCGCCCGCCGCCACCTGGCCGAGGCGTTCGCGATCTCCCCCTACCTGACCGTGCGCGACCAGCCACACGCGCTGGCCCTGGCCGGGCGGCTCCACCTCCCCGCCCCAAGCCGGACGAGCGGCCGATGAGGCCGGTCGCGCGCCGCGGCGCTGTCCTGGCCGCCCTGGCCGCCATCCTGCTCGTGGCCGGGGCGACCGGGGCGGCCGCCCATCCCCTGGGGAACTTCACGGTCAACACCTCCAGCGGCCTCCGGGTCGGGCCCGACCGGCTGGACGTCGACTACGTCGTCGACATGGCCGAGATCCCCACCTTCCAGACCCGCCAGGCCATCGACACCGACCACGACGGCACGGTCGGCCCGGCCGAGGCCGCCAGCTGGCGCGACCGGGAGTGCCCCCGCCTGGCCGGCGGCCTCCGGGCCGCCGTCGACGGGCGGGCGCTGGCGCTGTCGGTCGCCGGGTCGGCCCTCACCTTCCCCAAGGGTGTCGGCGGCCTGGAGACCCTGCGGCTGGAGTGCGCCCTGGACGGGCGCCTGCCGGCCGTTGGGGAGGCTGGTCGTTCCCTGACCTACGCCGACGGGAACCACCAGGGCCGGGTCGGCTGGCGCGAGATCACCGCCGTCGGCGACCGCGCCACCCTCGAGTCCACCGACGTCCCCGCCACCAGCACCAGCGCCCGCCTCACCGCCTACCCCAAGGACGAGCTCAGCTCCCCCCTGGACCAGCGCACGGCCAGCCTGCGGTTCCACCCAGGCGGCCCCCCCGCCCGCGCCCAGCCGACG
>Ga0207675_100003552_pt1 | contig 15205 bp, 12 predicted proteins | sample KBSSwiS42_FD_184305 | JGI IMG/M metagenome (GOLD analysis project Ga0207675, IMG submission 184305) | Switchgrass rhizosphere microbial communities from Kellogg Biological Station, Michigan, USA - KBS Switchgrass S4-2 (SPAdes) (version 2) | ecosystem: Host-associated > Plants > Roots >... | reverse complement strand
CGGTCCGGCCCAGCGCCTCCTCAGCGCGCACCCGCTCCCCAATGCCCCATGTGCGTTCGGCGGTGAGCTCGATCAACGCAACCTCGTCGCGCGTCCATTTGCGGGGCGTGCTGGTCATGACGGCGAACGCCGCGAGCCACTGGCCGTCCTTGATCAGCGGCACGGTCACAAGCCCACCGGTTTTCACAGAACGCATGACCTCTCGTTCTGCATTCGTGAGGCCGGGATCCGTATTCGCGTCGTTGATGACAGAGGTCTCGCCGCGCTTGCAGGCATCGATGACGACGCGGCCGAAACGTGCAAGCGGACCGCGGCGAGGCAACGGTGGAACGTCCCGCACATACGAACGGCTGATGGCGAATTCGTCGCCGTCGATGTACGCGAAGGTGACGCGATTGGCCTCGAGATGTTCACTCAGCAGGCGCAGGGCCGTTTCCTGGATCTCGAGAGGGTCCCGCCGCGGACGGAGATGCTCGTTGAGTGTGATCAGGAATTCCCACTCTGCAGACATGGCGCGATCCCCCGAAGTCGTGTGACCGATCTATCGCGGCGATGTTGGTCGTGGTCCGTAAGCCGGAAGTGCCGTTCCGGCTTCCAATGCCCCCAGATCCGGTGCGCGTCCGTTGAAACCATCAGTGATGGTTGGCAATGCGACTCCGCGATCGACCGCGGCGGAGCCGGCGCGCAACCGGAAATCCATGTCGCGCGCGTCGTAGAGCCGCTGCACCGTTGTCGCGTCCTGCGCGTCGAGCTTCGGGACTTTGACGAACACGTCATAGTCCACGAGCACGCTGTTGCGATCCTGTCCCGTGGCCTTCGCGTATTCAGCCAGCGTGGCGTAACGGCGTGTTTCCAGCGCCGCTGGATGGCCTGGCCCTGTGAAGTCCGCGGTGACCGGTGACGCCGGGGAGTTCCATTCGAATGACGTCATCACGCCCGCGTTCGGGCGGAAGCCGTTGTAATCAGACGAGGTGTAGTTGGTAAACGTCGTGACCGCAAAGATCGCCGGCAGCGCGTTCTCGCCGAGCATCAGGTTGTTGCGCCAGTGCGTGTTTGACGTCGCGCCGGCGGCGGTTTCCGACAGGATGGTGTTGTTGTAGAACAGCACACCCGCGGCGCCGTTGGTCAGCCGGGTCGATCCCGCCGGCAGGTGGTACGCGATATTGCGTATCCAGTAGACAGGGCCACCCAGAGTCGGCTGGTTGCAGAAGGCGTGTGAGGCGTGATTGACGAACATGTTCCGCATGATGCGGATGTTGTGCATGCTGCCGTCGGCCTCGATCGGGTTGTCGTGGCTGTTGGTGATGTAGTTGCCGTAGAAGTCGATCGCGACGGGCCGGCGGTCCCAGTACTCGCGCGGCGGGTACTTCGGCCCGTCGGCGATGCCGGGACCCGAGGCAACCGAGCCGTCCGGATTTCCGTAGGTCTCGACGTTGATGCCGTCGTGAAAATCGGCGATGTAGTTGTAAGCGACGACGTGGCCCGGCCCGTAGAGCTTCACGGCAACGTACGACGCCATGACGGGCGGAAAGATCTGGCCTTCGACGCCGCGGAACTTCACCCACATGTCGCCGGCCCAGCCGATCAGGTGCTCCGGGTCGTTGCGTCCCACGAATTCGTTGTCGGCGATGTAGAAGCCGCTCGAGCCCGACCAGTTCGTGAACACGCCGGCGCCGACGCGCTCGAAGAGGCTGTGCTTGACGGTCAAGCCCTTCGAGCCCGCGATGAACTGCGTGCCGGCGAGAATGGCGACTTCGGCGTTGCGAAAGATGATGCCTTCGAAGTACGTGTAGTCCGCTGCGCGGACGTCGAACAGCGCATAGTTGCCGTTGCCGTCGAAGATCACGTCGCCGTCGCCGGCCGCGACGATCGAGATCGGCCGCTCGGGCGTGCCGTCGGCCGTCAAGTAATAGGTGCCGTCGAGCGGCGTCGTGCGGTTGACGGCCGCGTCGTTCGTATATTCGTAGCGGTTGTATTGATAAACGCCGGCGTGCACCAGAATCGTGTCGCCGGGCCGCACGCGCGGGCGGCCCGACGTCGCCCAATCGGTGCCCGCGCACCATTCGTTGTACGCGCACATGAGCCCTTCGAATGAAGGCTCGGTTTTCTCGCCCGTGAACCCGTGCGGATAGACGTGAAACACGCGGCCGTCTCGGGTTGGCATCGGCTCCGCGCGCGTTCGCACGACGGTCGTGCGCTCGGTCTCGCCGCGCGCGCCGTCGGGGTCCGACATGACGAACCGCGCTTCGTACTCCGTATCGGGTTTCAAATCGAGGATGCTGCCCGCAAACATGTTCGGCGCGACGACGTCGACGCGCGACTCGCTATAGATACGCTCGCCGTGCAGGCGCAGCAGCGGCAATGCGGGCCGCCACTCGGTTGCGCCGCGCACGCGAAACGACACGGCGACGCTCGCGTTGCGATTGTCGTCGCCCTCGATCCACCACTCGAAGCCGAGATTGATCAGCGTCGGAGGTTCGACGACGAGCTCGCCGGCCTCGACGGCGTTCGCGGCCTGCGATGTGACGTTCGCCGGGCGTTGCGCGGTGGCGGATGCCGCGGCCAGCGTCAGTAGCAGTGTCAGCGAGTGCGCGGCGCGCATCGCGGGCGTGCGTCGCGTCAACCGCGGTCGGCGCCGCAGCTCCATGGCTTGATCTCCGCGTCCGCGCGATAGATGAACGACCCGCCCCAGATCCACGGCTCGGCGAGGATCACTGGGTCGGTGACCGTGATCTCGTAGTCGAGCTTGGTCCCGTCGGGCGAGAGCTTGTAGCGCTCGACCACGTGGCTCTGCTTGCTCTGCGCCGGTCCCAAGTCGCCGTAGCTGTGATAGTCGATGCCGCTCGTCTCGATGACGAGCTCGTCGCCCGAGAACCGCCCGACCGACGTGCCGAGCGGCGTCGACGTGCGCGCGGCTGCGGGCGGCGCGAGCGAAACGGTGCGCGTCAGGTCATACGCCTCGCCGCGAATCGTGAGCCGCTCGCCCTGATCGACGATCTCGATGGGGTAGGGGCTCATCATCGCGTACGGCATGCCCGGCACCTCGCAGTCGCCGACGGCTTGCTCGCCGGTCTCGTAGCGCGCCTGCGCGCGGCGGCCCTCGTCGGTGAGCTTCGGTGCGCCGCGCGGCCTTGGGAAAGCCGAGATCAGCGGCGACCACACGCGGAAGAACGAGCGCGCGCTGCCGTCCGGCAACTTGAGGTCGCCCGCGACGAAGAAGCTCGAGGCGTCGCCGACGGTCTTCGACCCGAAGTACGCCTGCGCGCCCGGCGCCGCGAGCAGCTCGGTGCCGTTCGCAAGTAGGATGTTCGAGACCCACAGCAGGTGCGCGTCGCGCCGGCCCGGATTGCCGCGCACGCGAATCGTCGAGCCGACCTCGATCATGCTTTTCTCGATGCCCATGCGCGTCAGCAAGTTGACGGGCCCCGCCTCGACGACCCAGCTCTGGCCGTCGCTCGCGGCGACGTCGATCGTGATGTGCGGATTGATCCAATGGACTTGCGTCACGCGTCCTTGGATCTCGGTCACCTTGTCCATCTCGAACACGGCTGCGAACGAGTGATGCGCCGTCGCGGCGGCTGGAACGAAGGCGCAGACCAGCGCTGCGCAGGTCGGCACGATCAACGACGAAGACTGCATCCGACTCCCCTTTCGATTCCTCGCGCCGTCGACAACCGCTTTCCATGCGATGCGGCTCGCGGGCGTGGCTCCGATTGTGCCACGCAACCCGCGCTGCTCCGAATCGGCGCGCGAAACGCCGCGGCTCGCACTACGCTGGGGCGTTCGCCGCTCGCTCCCGGTCTCGAACCGGCGCCGTTCCTGGCGTTTGCCGGTGGCACAGCTCTTGCTAACTCGCTATCGCACGGCGCTCGAAGCTGAGCGCGTTATCGAAGGCAACGGAGCCGATCCCTTCTTTCCGCGAAGCTGCGGAGAAGCAGGGGACGCGACGTTGCTTTTTTTTTGGTGGGGCGAGTTCCTCAATGGAGACGAGCATGGCTGACGACAGCGTGACGAAGATCGACTCGGGCCGGCGGCAGGTGCTGCGCGGCGCCCTCGCGGCCGCCGCCGTCGCCGGCACGTCGTCGCTCTCTCTGCGGCCGCTCTATGCAGCGGCCGCGAAGCCGGAAGTCACGAAGGCGGTCTTGGGGTTCATCGCGTTGACCGATGCGTCGCCGCTGATCATCGCGAAGGAGAAGGGCTTCTTCGCGAAGCACGGCATGCCGGACGTCGAAGTCACGAAGCAGGCCTCGTGGGGCACGACGCGCGACAACCTCGTGCTCGGCTCGGCCGGCAGCGGCATCGACGGCGCGCACATCCTGACGCCGATGCCGTATCTGATCAGCAGCGGTAAGGTCACGCAGAACAACGTGCCGACGCCGATGTACGTGCTCGCGCGCCTCAACCTCGACAGCCAGGCGATCTCGGTCAGCAACGAATACGCGGATCTAAAGCTCGGCCTCGACGCGAAGCCGTTCAAGATCGCGCTCGAGAAGAAGAAGGCCGCGGGCAACGCGGTCAAGGCCGCGATGACGTTTCCGGGCGGCACGCACGATTGCTGGATCCGCTACTGGCTCGCTGCCGGAGGTATCGATCCGGACAAGGACATCGAGACGATCGTCGTGCCGCCGCCGCAAATGGTTGCGAACATGAAGGTCGGCACGATGGATTGCTTCTGTGTCGGCGAGCCGTGGAACGAGCAGCTCAAGAATCAGAAGATCGGCTATACGGCCGTCAACACGGCCGAGATCTGGAACAAGCACCCCGAGAAGAGCTTTGCCATGCGCGCGGATTGGGTCGACGCTCATCCGCACGCGACGAAGGCGCTGCTCATGGCCGTGCAAGAGGCGCAGATGTGGTGCGACGAGCCCGCGAATCGTGCCGAGCTCGCGCAGATCGTCTCCGGCAGGCAGTGGTTCAACTGCCCCGTGTCCGACATCCTGCCGCGCCTTCAGGGCCGGTTCGACTATGGCACGGGCAAGATCGTCGAGCAGAGCCCGCACATCATGAAGTTCTGGAGGGACAACGCGTCCTATCCCTATCGCAGTCACGAGCTCTGGTTCCTCGTCGAAGGCGTGCGGTGGGGCAAGTTCAAGGGCGACGAGGACTTGACCGGCCTCGTCGCCAAGGTCAATCGCGAGGACTTGTGGCGAGAGGCTGCGACCGAGCTGGGCGTGCCCGCCGCGCAGATCCCGCAGTCGACGTCGCGCGGCGTCGAGACGTTCTTCGACGGGAAGGTCTTCGACCCGGCGAATCCGCAGGCGTACTTGGCCAGCCTCGCGATCAAGCGCTCGAGCTGACGCGATGAGCTCGACCGCCAGATCCTTGCCGCGAGCGGAACCGGCGAAAGTCGTTGCTCTGAGCTCGCAGGCGAGCACCCCCGGCGCGGCCGACGCTCGCCCACCCGTCCCGCGGCCGGCCGCCGGCCCCTCGCGGCTCCGCATCGCCGCGAGACGGTACGTGCTGGCCGTGCTGCCGCCGCTCGTCGCCGTCGGCGCGATCGTCGGCCTCTGGGAACTGCTGTGCGCCGCGCCCGACGCGAGCCTGCCGCCGCCGTCGCGCGTCGTCAGCGAGACTTGGGACCTCATCGTCCACCCGTTCTACGATCGCGGCGGCATCGACAAAGGCCTCTTCTGGCACATCTACGCGAGCTTGAAGCGTGTCGCGCTCGGCTATCTGCTCGCGTCGATCGCCGGCGTCGCGCTAGGTGTGCTCGTCGGCAGCAGCAAGCTCGCGACGCGCGCGCTCGATCCGATCTTCCAGGTGCTGCGCACGATCCCGCCGCTCGCGTGGCTGCCGCTGTCGCTGGCCGCGTTCCGCGACGGTCAGCCGTCGGCGATCTTCGTGATCTTCATCACCGCGATCTGGCCGATCATCATCAACACGGCCGTCGGCATCCGGAACATTCCACAGGACTACCAGAACGTCGCGAAGGTGCTGCGGCTGAATCGCGGCGAGTATTTCATGTCGATCATGTTGCCGGCGGCCGCGCCGTTCATCTTCACGGGCTTGCGCATCGGCGTTGGGCTCTCGTGGCTCGCGATCGTTGCCGGAGAGATGCTGATCGGCGGAGTCGGGATCGGGTTTTTCGTCTGGGACTCGTGGAACAGCTCGCGCATCAGCGACATCATCCTGGCGCTGCTCTACGTCGGTCTCGTCGGCTTGCTGCTCGATCGCGCGATTGCGCTGCTCGGGCGCGTCGTCACGCGCGGCACGGCGAGCACCTAAGGAGCCTTGCATGGAAAGCAACGAACGCTATATGCAGATCGAGAACGTCTTCAAGAGTTTCGGCGGCGCGGCGGGCACGGAGGTGCTGCGCGACGTGTCGCTGACGGTGCGCAAAGGCGAGTTCGTCTCGATCATCGGTCATTCGGGCTGCGGCAAGTCCACGCTCTTGAACATCGTCGCGGGCCTGACGCCGGCGACCGCGGGGAATGTCTTTGTCGACAATCGTCAGGTCGTCGAGCCCGGCCCCGACCGCGCCGTCGTGTTCCAGAACCATTCGCTGTTGCCCTGGCTCAGCGTCTATCAAAACGTGCGCCTCGCGGTGGACAAGATTTTCGGCGATGCGATGACGAGACCGGAGCGCCACGAGTGGACGTTGCGTAACCTCGAGCTCGTCAGCATGGCCGAGGCGCGCAACAAGAAGCCGGGCGAGATCTCGGGCGGCATGAAGCAGCGCGTCGGCATCGCTCGCGCGCTGTCGATGAAGCCGAAGATACTGCTGCTCGACGAGCCGTTCGGCGCGCTCGACGCGTTGACGCGCGCGCACCTGCAAGACCGCGTCATGCAGATCAGCATGGAGCTCGGCAACACCGTCATGATGATCACGCACGACGTCGAGGAAGCCGTGCTGCTGTCCGACCGCATCGTCATGCTGACGAACGGCCCAGCGGCGACGATCGGCTCGATTTGCGAAGTGCCGCTCGCGCGGCCGCGGCTGCGCCTCGAGCTCATCTCGGACCCTACCTACGTCGCGTGCCGCGCGGCCGTGCTCGAGTTCCTGCACAAGCGGCATCGGTTCGTCGACGCGGCGTAGCACGCGCCGATTCCATCGCGTAGCGCACGCTGTTCCGCTGCGCCTTGGCAAGCTGTCGCCGTGAGGCGACGCGCGGCCGCCGCTTCCATTGAATTTTTTCTCGACGCCGCACTCGCGAGCCCGTGTTTTCGATGCTCGTGCGGCGCGTCATCGTCGCGGTGCGGCGACATCGAGCCGCGTCGTCGTGTCTCCCATCGCAGACGATTGTCGCGCGCGGAACAACCCTCGTTAGGCTGAGAGCGACCCTCGAGCGGCCCGCGTTGCTCGAAGGAAAAAAAGAGGCCGCCGCCTACGCGGCGGCGGCCGAGCCCGCCCAAGAATTCGGAGACGGCAATGAAGTCGCTTTTACTGGCCCTCGTCTGTTCGCTGCCCGCGCTTGCCTTCGCGGCCGTCCCCACCACTTCCGTCGACATCGGCCAGGTGGGTGCAGCCGGTTCCACCAGCACGTCGAACGGCGTCTACACGGTGCGCGCTTCGGGTCTCGACATCTGGGGCACGCAGGACGAATTCCGGTTCGTGTACCTGAGTCTCGCCGGCGACGGCGAGGTGACCGCGCGCGTCGACAGCCTGACGGCGACGAACGGATGGACGAAAGCCGGTGTCATGATCCGCGAATCGCTGAACGCCGACTCGCGTTTCGCGTACACGCTGATCTCGCCGAGCTTTGGCGTCGACTTCGAGTACCGCCAGTCGACGGGCGGATCGGCGGGGCCGCCCGGCGTCTACGATGGCGTGTCGCGCGCGCCGTACTGGGTTCGCCTACGCCGAGTCGGCAATGTGTTCACGGGCTACGTCTCGGCCGACGGCCAGACGTGGCGGCAGCAGGGCAACAGCGTGACGGTCGCGATGGGCGCGAGCGTCTACGCGGGCCTCGCCGTGACGAGTCACCTCGACGGCGCCCTCGCTACGGCCGTGTTCTCGAACGTGAACGTCGGGACCGTCGGCTCGCCGCCGCCCCCGCCGCCGCCGATGACGCTCACGAGCGCCGACATCGGCCAGGTGGGTGCAGCCGGTTCCACGAGCACGTCGAACGGCGTCTACACGGTGCGCGCTTCGGGCGTCGACATCTGGGGCACGCAGGACGAATTCCGGTTTGCTTACTTGAGCTTGGCCGGCGACGGCGAGATCACCACGCGCGTCGACAGCTTGTCCGCCACGAACGGATGGACGAAGGCCGGCGTCATGATCCGCGAATCGCTGAATGCCAACTCGCCCTTCGCGTACACGCTGATCTCGCCGAGCTTCGGCGTCGACTTCGAGTACCGGCAATCCGCTGGCGGATCAGCCGGGCCGCCCGGCGTCTACGATCGCGTTTCGCGCGCGCCGTACTGGGTTCGCGTTCGTCGCGTCGGCAACGTGTTCACCGGCTACGTCTCGGCCGACGGCCAGACGTGGCGGCAGCAGGGCAACAGCGTGACGATCTCGATGGGCGCGAACGTCTACGCAGGCCTCGCCGTGACCAGCCATCTCGACGGCACGCTCGCCACGGCCGTGTTCTCGAGCTTCGGCGTCGGCGCAGGCGGCACGCCGCCCCCGCCGCCGCCTCCGCCGACGAACCGCCCGCCGGTCATCAGCGGCACGCCGCCGACGAGCGCGACCGCCGGCGTCCAGTACGCGTTCACGCCGAGCGCGACGGATCCCGATGGCAATACGCTGACGTACGGCATCACGAATCGCCCGGCCTGGGCGACGTTCAGCACGAGCACCGGTCGTCTTTCGGGAACGCCTGCGAGTGCCAACGTCGGCAGCTACGGCAACATCGTGATCAGCGTCAGCGACGGGCAGGCGTCCGCGCAGCTGCCGGCGTTCACGATCGTCGTCGGCGCCGCGCCCAACCGGCCGCCCGTGATATCGGGCACGCCCACGAGCTCCGTCGTGCCGGGCACGGCCTATTCGTTTCAGCCGACCGCGAGCGATCCGGACGGCAATCCGCTGACGTACTCGATCACGAACGCTCCGTCGTGGGCGACGTTCAGCACGAGCACCGGGCGTCTTTCGGGAACGCCTGCGAGTGCCAACGTCGGCAGCTACGGCAACATCGTGATCAGCGTCAGCGACGGACAGGCGTCCGCGCAGCTGCCGGCGTTCACGATCGTCGTCGGCGCCGCTCCCAACCGGCCGCCCGTGATATCGGGCACGCCTTCGAGCTCCGTCGTGTCGGGCACGGCCTATTCGTTTCAGCCGACTGCGAGCGATCCGGATGGCAATCCGCTGACGTACTCGATCACGAACACTCCGTCGTGGGCGACGTTCGATACGGCCACCGGCCGGCTGCAAGGTACGCCGGGCGCAGCCAACGTCGGCACCTACAGCAACATCGTGATCAGAGTCAGCGACGGAAGCGCCACCGCGTCGCTCGCGGCCTTCAACATCACGGTCGTGGCTGTTGCGAACGGCTCCGCGACGTTGACCTGGACGCCGCCGACCACGAACACGGATGGATCGGCGTTGACGAACCTCGCGGGCTACCGCGTGCGCTGGGGGCCGGCGCCCGGTAACTACACGAATTCCGTGACACTGACCAACCCGGGCCTGGCGACGTACGTCGTGACGAACCTCGTGTCGGGAACCCACTATTTCGTGGTGACGGCAGTGAACTCTTCCGGAGTCGAGAGCCAGCTCTCGAACGTGGCCAGCAAGACGATGCCGTGATTCGACGCCGAGAGCGGGCTCGAATCAGAGGCGGTAGCGGATGAAGTAGCTGCCGAGCTCCTTGGTGCGCTGCCACAGCGAGCGGTCGCGCCATGTTTCGAGCTCGATCTCCTTGGCGTTCTTTCGATCGGCGAGGAAGACGTCCTCGAGCTCCGATGCGAAGCGCTCGCCGATAATCACGGCGTTCGCTTCGTGATTGTGCAGGAAGCTCAAGTAGTCGAGGTTGCTGCTGCCGACGGTGGACCAGTAGCCGTCGACGACCATTGTTTTTGCGTGCAGGATCTGCTCCTGGCTCTCGTAGACCTTGATGCCGGCCTCGAGCAGATCGGCGTAATAGGCGCGCGACGCGTTGAGCAGCACCTGCGAGTCCGAGAACCCGGCGACGAGAATGCGCACGTCGACGCCGCGCGCGGCTGCTTCGCGAATCGCGTCCATGAGCTCCTCGTCGGGCGCGAAATACGACTGCGTGATCCAGATCCGCTGGCGAGCGACTTTCGCCGCGGCCTGATACGCAACCCAGATCTGCGACGTCTCGCCGTTGCCGCCGACGGCCGATAGCACGCGCACGAGCGTGTCGCCTTCCTTGAGATGCCGCGGCGCATAGGGCGGCTGTGCGAGCGGCGCGTCGAGCATCTCCCACAGGCCGACGAACATTTGCTGGAACGCCTCGACGGCGGGTCCCGCGATGCGGATATGCGTGTCGCGCCAGCCCGATGAGGTGCTGGCTCCGCCGACGACGTCGGACGGGTGCGCGTAGTTGCGGTCTATGTTGATGCCGCCCGTGAACGCGACGCGTCCGTCGACGATCAGGAGCTTGCGGTGGTCGCGCGTGTCGATGTCGAACGGGTTCTGGTCCTCGATCGGGTCGACTGGATTGAACGTGCGCACGGCGACGCCCGCGGCTTGAAGGTCGGCCCAGAAGGCGTCGGATGCGCTGCGGCTGCCGATGCTGTCGTAGATGACGCGCACGGTCACGCCCATGCGCGCTTTGGCGGAGAGCGCTGCGGCGAACTTTGCGCCGACCTCGTCCTCGGCAAAGATATAGGTCTCGAGATGGACCTCGTGCTTGGCGGACGCGATCGCCTCGAGCATCGCTTCGTGCGTCTCGGGGCCGTCGAGCAGCAGCTCGACGGAGTTGTCGCGATAGAGCGGCGCGTCGGTCAGCCGCTCGATGGTCTCTTCGAGGACCTGCACGGATTCCGGGACCGCGCCGCGCCGAGATTCTTCGTCGGCCGCCGCAATGTGCCGGTCTGCGGAATCCTGGGCGCCGGCCATGACCGGCCACAGCAGCGCGAGGGCGAGCCAGTTCCGCGCGCCGCTATACTGACTCTTGCTCGTAAACGCTTCACTCATACCGCGCAACAAGCAGCAATCGTGCCAAGCCAATGACGGTACTGCGCGTCGCCACCTACAACGTGCATGGCCACAAGGGCGCCGACGGCCGGATCGTCACTGATCGCACGTTCGACGTGGTTCGCCGCCTGCACGCGGATTGCGTCGCATTGCAGGAATTCGTCAACGCGCCCGCGCCGACGGGTGAGCTGCTGCTCGAGCAGTGGGCACGCAGGCTCGGGATGCACGCCGCCTATGCGCCGGCCTTCGAGCGCGGCGGCGAGGAATTCGGCAACGCGCTGCTGACGCGTTGGCCCATCGTCGAGCAGCACGCGCACGACGTTTCGCTGCGTGGCTATCGCCGTCGCGTCGTGCTCGAGGCGCTCGTCGTGGCGGACGGCGTCGCGCTACAGCTGATGTCGCTGCATCTCGGCGTCAGCCCTCGCGAGCGAGCGCTGCAAGCACAGAAGCTGTTCGATCTCTGCAGCGCCACGCGCGGCGCTTTTCACCTGTTGCTCGGCGACTTCAACGAATGGAGCCGGTTCAGCGCGGTATCGCGCCGCTTGAGCGCGTACTTCGACGTGACGCGGCGGCTGCCGACGTTTCCCGCGCGGGCGCCGATCGTCGGGCTCGATCGCGTGTGGGTTCATCCGCGCGGGCGGCTACTTCAGACGCACGTGGAAACGTCGCCGGCGATTCGCCTGGCCTCGGATCACTTGCCGCTCGTGGCGACGATCGACTGCTCTTGATCCGCGAACGCGGCGGCGCTCACGGAGCGGCAACGTGGACGCTCGACTTCACGCGCCACTCCCCGGGGCCGACCTTCTCGTACACGCGGTCTTCATAGCCGCCGTCTTTGAGAAAGGCCCGGCCCGTGACGTCAGTGCCGGCGACGCCGATCCGCACGCCGGAAGTCATCAGGCGCCGCACGCCGTTTTGATCGGCCTCGTAATAGTCGCCGAGCTCGGAGCCGCCGAGCGCACCGATTGCGAGCAGCTCGCGCGCGTCGAGGCCGGCCGCCTTCTCGGGCGCGATGATCACGGTGCGCGATGCGAAGCGCCAACCGCGCGGCGTCTTTGCGTACTCGTCCTGGTACTCGGCGGTGCCGAGGTTTGCTACGCCGCGCACGCCGCCGGGCGTCACGGTGAGCTCGACCGTGGGGCCCGCCGCACCGCCGGGGCGTGCGGGTCCGGCCGCGGCCGGCGCAATGCAGTGACGCTCGCTTTGCACCAGCTCGATCAGCCGGTCGCGCCCGACCATGTGGCCGCGAAAGCCGCTGGCGAACCAGCCTGTCTCGGGGACGAAGAGATCCGCGAAGTCTTCGGCACGGCACTGCCCGAGCGCGCGCGAATAGCTCCCCATTAGCTGCTGAATCGCGCTGCGATCTTCGTCGCTAAGGCTCGCCGGCGGCTGAGCGACCGCCCAAGTGGCCACGAGCAGCGCGGCGGCGCAGAAGGGAACGCGCTTCGATCTCGCTATGCGCATGAACGCTCCGACCAAGTCTCAGAACAAGAACGGGACGATGAATTTCGAGCGGCGCGTGTACTCGGAATACGCGCCGGGAAAGCGCTGCTCCATGTCGCGCTCCTCGCGCCGCGCGGCGAACACGGTGTACACGATCGTGATCGCGCATGGGAGCGCCGCGACGGGGAAGACGAGCGACGTTCCGATCAACATGGCCGCCAGCGCGGTGTAGATCGGATGGCGCACGAGGCGGTAGGGGCCCGACGTCACGAGCTCGGGATTGTCGTGCAGCGCCATCGGCATGCCCCAGCTTCGGCCGAGCGACACGCGCGCCCAAATCGCGAAGAGGAGGCCGGCGACGCAAATGATCGCGCCCGCCGTCGCAAAGGCGCCCGTGAACCCCCCTAGCGGCCGTATCGAGTCGCCGTAGCGGACCGAGAGATACGCCGCAGCCAACATCAGCAGACGCAGGCCGATGGAGCCCGCTGTGACTCGGCGCCTGCCGCCGCCGCCGTAGATCATCGCGGCGATGAGCCACGCTACGAAGAAGGCGAGCCAAGAGATGCCGACGATCAGCCTGGGGTCGAGAGTCACGGGGCGAATTCAAGCACGAGGCGGCCTCCACGTCGACGGTGTAACCTTCGGCCGGTCGGGCCGTCTTGGGTTCTCGAGGACCGAGGAGAGGTCGATATGCCTGTACGCACGCTGGCCCTTGCGGGGCTGATTCCGTTGCTGACGGCTTGCGGGATCACCGGCAACTTCCGCAACGACCCTGGCTACGCGGACTTCGGTCCGTTGCAGCGGCTCGACGCCGAGAGCGACTTCGGCGTGTCGCTGGGTCCGCTGCCGCTCCAGATCGCGAAGTGGGCTACCCACGACGACGAGGACTTGGGGCCGCTGCTGAGCGAGCTGCGCGCGGTCCGCGTCTACACGATCGAGGGGATCGCGGACGCCGAGGAGGCTGCGGCGCGCGCGAAGAAGGTGACGGCCGACTTGACCGGCGACGGTTGGCTCACCGTGGCCGCAGTCCGCGACGGCGAGGAGCTCACGTCGGTGCTACTGCGCCCCGACAAGAACTTCACTCATCGCGGCCTCGCGGTCATCGTGCAGGAGCCTGGCGAGGTCGTGCTCGTGAACTTGATTGGCGAGATCCGTCTCGACTTCATCAACGGTTACCTGGCCGATCTCGACGTCGACGTGCCGCCGATCGAGATCGATCCTACGGCGCTTCAGGCGGCGCTTACCCGTCCAGCAAGCCCGGCAGCAGGAACAGGTCCGTAATGCCGTAGTCGACGCCGGCCTGCGAGAGCAGCGTCGTGAGCTGCCCGCGGTGATGCGTCTGATGATTGAAGAAATGGAGCACGACCCTCCAAAGCGTCGGCGCGTGCGTGCGCTTCGTGATGGCGCTCGTGAACTCGATCTTGGCGCCAAGCGCGGTATCGGTGAGGCCGCGCGCCCACCGCTCGATGCGCTTGTCCATCTCGACGCGCTGCGCCGTGAGCTCGTCGAAGCTCGCATGGAGCTCCTGATCGAGGCTCGTGAACTTGAAAGGCGTGCCGTCGAAGCGCCCCATCCAAACCGAGTCCGCAAGCAGCACGTGGTTCAACGTGCCGTGGATCGAATGGAAGAATGCGCCGCGATCGCGCTTGCGATCTTCGTCGGAGAGTGTGGCGCACGCCGCGTACAGCTTGCCGTTCATCCATGCGTTGTACTCGGCTAGCAAGCGGACTTCTTCGCTACGCATCGAGTCCCCTAAGAGGTGCCGGTGTTACGGTTTCGGTTCAACCGAAGTGCCGGACTTACGGTTGAACCGAAACCGTAACACCGGCACCTAGTGGATCGAGCTCGCTTCGTCAGTGAACGGCCGAGGACGCCGAACGGATTCTCTCATTCGATTGAGCGTTGATCTACTCGACCGTGCGCTATGTGGGCTTGAATCCCGATGAGTAGGACTCTATTTGGATGGCGGCTTGAGCAACGCACGGGACACGAGTGCTCAGTTGCATTAAAGGCGAGCGGCTATCAGCGGACGTGGAAGCGGCCGAGAAAAACGAGGCGAATTGCGCGTCAGGTAAACTGGAGCGACACTGTCCTTGTGGATGGCGACATGCGACTGTCTGCTTTCATTCTGCACAACACAGAAGCCATCGTGCAGAAGTGGGAGGATTTTGCCCGTCTCCAGCTCCCGGCGGCGGCCGACATGGACACGCTATCGCTGCGCGACCACGCTGAGGCGATTCTACAAGCCATCGCGAAAGACCTAGAGACGTTCCAAAGCCGAGCGGCTCAACTTGCGAAATCGCTGGGTCAAGCACCCGCTATGCTGGGAGCGCCTGAAACGGCTGCTCAGACCCATGCGGTTTTGCGGGCCAAGAGCGGTTTCGACATTAATCAGTTAGCGGCTGAGTACCGGGCTCTGCGGGCGAGTGTCTTGCGTCTATGGACCGACGCGCATCCCGACGCCCCAGACCTACTTGATCAACTGATGCGCTTCAATGAAGCCATCGACCAAGCACTGGCCGAGTCAATTGGTTTTTTCCACACGCAAGTCGAACAAGCCCGGAATCTGCTGGTGGGTGTGCTCGGGCATGATCTTCGCAGCCCTTTGCACAGCATTCAGATGACCGCGGAGTATTTGCGACAGCTCAACGCCGGAAACGATGTGTCCGAGGCCGCCGCTCGATTAATCCGGGGCGGCGCTCGCATGCAGGCGCTGCTCGA
>Ga0207675_100003550_pt1 | contig 15206 bp, 9 predicted proteins | sample KBSSwiS42_FD_184305 | JGI IMG/M metagenome (GOLD analysis project Ga0207675, IMG submission 184305) | Switchgrass rhizosphere microbial communities from Kellogg Biological Station, Michigan, USA - KBS Switchgrass S4-2 (SPAdes) (version 2) | ecosystem: Host-associated > Plants > Roots >... | reverse complement strand
GTCGTTGACGTCGCGAATCATCCCCTTCTGCCACGCCAGGCCGACCACCGTCGTCAGGAACGTCTTGGTGACGCTGTTGGTGATGTCGGCGCGCTTCGGATCGCCCCACTCCGCGACGATGTAGCCGTTGCGCGTGATGATACCGCTCGCGCCGCCGCGATCCTTGATCGGTCCGACGATGGTGCTGAACGGCTCCTTGCCGAAGCTCTCGTGGAGGAACAGCGCCATGTCGCGCGGGCCCTGCGTCTCGGAGTCCATCGCGATCTTGACCGCTTCGCTGACCAGCGCCGGGTTCATCCCCACTTCTTCCGGCTTCTTGTGCTGCCAGTTGAGGCGCTCGGGGTAGTAGGTCGCCTGCGACGTCGCGCCAACGGCCGGGCGCTGCAAGGTCGGCGACGCGACCGGTGTTTGCGCGAGCGCGGGGACGATGACGAGAGCGGCGAGGATCAGCGGAAACGCACGTCGCAGCATGGCGTATCTCCTTGCGAAGCTGCAGTATAGTGCACGAGCTGACGTCATGGGTGCCGCCTTTCGCATCGCCCTCGCGGCCGCACTGAGCTCGACCGTCGCCCTGGCGGCGCAGAAGGCGCCCGACGTCTCGCTCGCCACCGTCCTCGACCGCGCCGCGTGGTATCTCGATTCGTTCGTCGACGAGTTCGAGAACGTCGTCGCCGAGGAGCGCTACCTCCAGGACGCGTCGACCAACCTGCCCAGTTTTTCACCGGTCAGCGGCCGCGGCGGCGTCGGCGTGCAGATGTCGGCGTCCGATATCGTGCGCGCGCGGCACCGCGCGCTGCGCTCCGACTTCCTGCTCGTCCGCTCGCCCGAGACCGACGCGCTGGTGCCGTTCCGCGACGTGATGGAGGTGGACGGCGTCCAGGTGCGCGACCGCGAGGCGCGGCTCGCCAGGCTCTTTCTCGACGCCTCGCCGGCGACGGCTGCGGCGGCGATGGAGCGTGCTGAACGCATCCGCGAGGAAGGCGCTCGCTACAACCTCGGCAGTATGCGCAGTACCCTCGGCAATCCGGTGCTCGCGCTCGGCATCCTGCAGCGGTCGTATCAGCCGCGCTTCCGCTTCGCGCTTGCGAAGCCCGAACGTGACACCGGCCCTGACGTGTCGATCGTGACCTACAGAGAGACTGCCTCACCGGCGATGATTCGCGGCGAGGCGGGGCTCGACCTGCCGGCGTTCGGCCGGGCGTGGGTCGACACCGCGTCGGGCCGCGTGCTCAAGACCGAGCTGCAGGTTCAGCAGGCCGCGATTCGCGCCATCGTCACCACGACATTCGTCCCCGACGACCGCACCGGCATCGCGGTGCCGCGCGAGATGCGCGAGCAGTACACGCTCGCCAACGGCAACCGCATCCACATGGTCGCCACCTACGGCCGCTTCCGCCGCTTCGACGTCACCGCCGAAGAGGACATCCATCCGCCGTCGCCGAGCGTGATCGAGCCGTGGACGGGGATCACGCTGGTCGAACTGCCGGCGGGGCGCTTCACGATGGGCACGCCCGCGGCCGAAGCCGGCCGCAATGACGACGAGACGCTGCACGAGGTGGAGCTGACGCGCCCGTTCCTGCTCGGCCGCTTCGAGGTGACGCAGCAGGAGTGGCGGACGGTGATGGGGAGCGCGCCGAGCCAGTTCGCCTCGTGCGGATCGCGATGCCCGGTCGAGAACGTCTCGTTCGACGACGTGCAGCAGTTCCTCGCCAGGCTGAACGCGCACGCCGCCGCAGCAGCCTCGCCGGCAGCGCGCCTGCGGTTCCGCCTGCCGACGGAAGCCGAGTGGGAGTACGCGTGCCGCGCGCAGACGACCGGGCCGTTTTCAACCGGCGAGACACTGACCACCGCGGACGCGAACGTCAACGGCCTGTTTCCCTATCCTCCCGGCGCCAGGGGACCGTCAGGCGAGAACCGCCAGAAGCCGATGCCGGTCGGCAGCTTCGCGTTCAACCAGTGGGGCCTCGCCGACATGCACGGCAACGTGTGGGAGTGGACCGCCGATTGGTACGCTCCGTATCCCGAGCGCGCATCGGCGAACATCGACCCGCGCGGCGCCGCCTCGGGCGACACGCGCGTGATCCGCGGCGGCAGCTGGGCGTTCGACGGCAACAGCGCGCGCTGCGGCCTTCGGTATACGCACTCGCCGAAAGACCGCGGCCACAGCCTCGGCTTCCGCGTCGCGGCCGATCGTCTGCCCTAGCGGCCACGTGGCGTGCCACGCGCCCGTAGCGCAGCCCTTTAGGGCTGCCTCTCGTGGCTTCCCGCATGTGGCTCATACCGTCCTGGATGACGTGAGAGGCCACGCTTTCGCACAAGCGGCGAGGTGGTGCACGCGCCGCACCGAGGCAGCCCTAAAGGGCTGCGCTACGAGGCCCCGTGCGGCGTGATGAAGGCGTACTGCATCTGATCGGTGATTTTGCCGTCCTTGATCGCGCTCTGGCGCAGCCGGGCTTCGAGCACGTAGCCCGCTTTCTCGAGCACCCGGCACGAGGCGGCGTTCCAGGCAAACGGCAGCGCGTAGACGCGCGTCAGCCCGTGCGTGTCGACGGCGTACTGCGTCACCGCGATCAGCGCCTCGGTGGTGATGCCTCGGCCCCAGAACGCCTCGCCCAGCCAGTAGCCGATCTCCGCCGACACCCGCTCGACGTCGTGGCGCAGCACGAAGCCGATGCTGCCGACCGCCTCGTCGCCGACGGCGATGGCGAAGGTCGTTTCCGGCGCGCGCTCGCGCACCGAGCGGATGTAGGCGCGCGCGTCCTGGCGCGTATACGGGTGCGGAAACGCGTCGCGCAGGTTCAGCCAGATCTTGTAGTTGTTGGCATGGCGCAGCAGCGACTCGGTATCCGAGGTCCGCCACGACCGCACCGAACACGTTTCCAGCTTGATGTCCACCCTTCGACTCGCTCCGCTCCTTCGCTGACTCCGCTCGCTCAGGGCTGGCCCGTCGACTCGCTCCGCTCCCTCGACTCGCTCTCGCCCTCCTGCTTCTCCATAACGACGAGATGGGTCAGACCGAACATGCCGTTGGCCACCCAGTTCGTGGATACGTCGTATCCGGTGCGAGCGAAGGGTTACCCGTCCGCGCGCAGCGCCACCAGCGGGTCCACGGCCAGCGCGCGCCGCGCCGGGACGACCAGGGCCGCGCACGCGGTGACGGCGAAAATCGCGACCACGACGAGATAGGTCGCCGGATCCGCCGGCGACACGCCGAACAGCACGCTCCGTAGCGCGCGGCCGCCCGCGAGCGCCGCGGCGACGCCAATCGCCACCCCGATCGCCGTCAGCCGCAGCCCTTCGATCGCGATCAGCCGCACCACGGCGCGCGCGTCGGCGCCGAGCGCGACGCGGACGCCGATCTCCTGGGTCCGCTGCGCGACGGTGTACGAGATGACGCCGTAGAGTCCGGCCGCCGCCATCACCAGCGCCACAACCGCGAACGCGGTGAGCAGCGTCGTCATCAGCCGCGCGGTGGAAATCGAATCCGACATTGCCGCATCCAGCGTCTCGACCCGCGTCATCGGCAGGTCGGGATCGACCGCGGCGAGCGCGGCGCGGACCGCGTTCGCCATCGCCATCGGATCGCCGCCCGCCGCGCGAACGGCGACCTGCATCGCCGGCCACGGCCGCTGCGCGTAGGGCGTGTACATCGCCACCACCGGTTCGTTGGCCAGGCCGTTGTTCTTCACATCCCGGGCGACCCCGACGACTTCGGCGAAGCCCGGAAACCGCCCGACCAGGAGTTTGCGGCCAATCGGCGACTCGTTCGGCCAGACCCGCCGCGCCAGGCTCTCGCTGACGATGACGACCAGCGGCGCCCGCTCGTCGTCACGCGCCGTGAACAGGCGTCCAGTAGTCAGGGGAATCCGCAGCGTTTCGAAATACCGCGGCGTCACCCCCGACCACTGCCCGACCGGCCGCTCGCCGATTGGCGGCATCGGCCGCTCGCCGGGGGCGTACGGCGCCATCGTGGTGATCGTCGGCGGCAGCGCCATTGTCGCCGCGGCGCCGGCTGCGCCCGGCAACGTCTCGAGCGAGGGGATGAGCCGGTCCATGAACGTCCGCATCGCTGCCGGATCGCCGTACTGCGATGGCGGCAGCGAGATGCGCATCGTCAACAGCCCGTCGGGCCGGAACCCGACCGGCACGCGCGTGAGCCGCACGAAGCTTTGCAGCAGCAGGCTCGCGCCGGCGAGCAGCATCAGCGTCAGCGCCACCTCGGCGACGACGAGCGCGCCGGCGGCGCCGCGGCGCCCGGTTGCGCGCGGGCCGGTGCCCTTGAGCGCGTCGACCGGCGCCTGATGCGCGAGCACAGACGAGGGGACGAGCCCGAACAGCAGGCCGGCCACGACCGACACCACGAGCGAGAATACGAGCGCGCGGCCGTTGACCGCGATCTCCGACCCGCGCGGCAGTCCCGCCAGCGCCGAAGCTGCCAGGTTGACGCTCCAGAATGCGGCGGCGACGCCGACCGCTCCGCCGGCGAGCGCAAGCAGCAGGCTTTCGCCGACGAGCCATCTGGTCAGGTCGCGGCGGCTGGCGCCGAGCGCGACGCGAATCGCCGCCTCGTGCGCGCGCGCCGCGGCGCGGACTCGCAGCAGGTTGGCGACATTCGCGCAGGCGACGAGCAGCACGAGGCCGACGGCGGCCGTGAGCACGAGGAGCGGCGACCGGCTGCTGCCGGCGGTCCGTTCGCGGATCGGCACGAGCCTCAAGCTGGCGTCCGGATCGGCGTCGGTGTTCGTCGGGTGCGCCCGCGCATAGGCGTGCGCGATGGCATCCACTTCGGCCTGCGCCTGCTCGACGCGCGCGCCAGTCGCCAGCCGCGCGACGGCGTTCAGGTAGCCGAGGCCGCCCTCGATCTGCGCGCGGCTGAACCCGCCGGTCTCGTCGACCCGCGTCGTCCAGACGTCGACGCCGTCGAAAGGCGGCGGCAGGTCGATGGCGAGCGCGCCGACGACGGTGTATGGCGCGCCGTTGAGGGTCAGCGTGCTGCCGACGGCGTCTGCGCCGCCGGCGAAGCGGCGCGCCCAGTAGCGCCGCCCGAGCACGACGACCCTGGCGCCGCCGGCCGCATCCTCATCCGCCGCGAAGCTCCTGCCGGTGAGCGCGCGTACCCCGAGCAGGTCGAAGAAGTTCGCGGATACGCGCGCGCCGGCCAACTGCTCCGGCCGCTCACCGCTCGTGGCGTTGAACTGATCGTTCGCGATCGCCGCGATCGCCGCGAGCGCGCTCGTCTCGCGGTTGCGCGCCGCAAGCTCGACGTACGCCGGGTACGAGAACGACGCGCCGTCGATGCCGCGCCGGGCGTTGACGCCGGCGAGCACGAACAGGCGCCCGGAGTCCGCGAACGGCAGCGGCCGCAGCAGCGCGGCGTCGACGATGCTGAAGACGGCGGTGTTCGCGCCGATCCCGATGGCGATGACCGCGATCGAGACGACCGTGAACTCGCGGGCCTTCAGCAGCGAGCGCAGCGCGTAGCGCATCGGCCCTTACACCACATATCGCTCGCCGGCCACGCCGCCGCGGGCGAACCGCGCGTGCGCGAACGGCGAGAGGTCCATGCCGGGGTCGCGCCCGGTAATGAGATCGGCGACGATGCGTCCCGCCGCGGGCGAGTGCTGGAAGCCGTGGCCGCTGAACCCGTTGATCTGATAGAAGCCGGTGAGTCCATCGGTGGCGCCGATGATCGGGTTGCCGTCGGCGGTGACCTCGTACAGCCCGGCCCACGCATGCGAGATCGAGGCATCGGCCAGCGCCGGCAGCCGCCGGACCGCGACGTCGATCACCTGCGGCAGGAAGTCCCACTGGACGGTGATGTCGAAGGTCGGCGTTTCGTCGGGATCGCCCATGCCGAACAGCAGCCCCGCACCCTCGCGGTGGAAATAGAACGTGGTGTCGAAGTCGATCACCAGAATGCGCGATGCCGGCACGCCGCCGTTCACCGAGGCGATGAAGATGTGCCGCCGATACGGGTCGACCGGCACGTCGACGCCGGCCATCCGTCCGATTGACCGCGCGTGCGGTCCGGCGGCGTTGACGACGACTGGAGTATCGATCCGGCCTCGCGTCGTCTCGACTGCGGCGACCTGGCCGGCGCGCACGTCGATTCCCGTGACTTCGGTGTCGCGCTCGATCGACACGCCCGCCGCCTGTGCCGCGCGCGCGAAGCCCATCGTCACGCCGTTGGGATCGGCGACGCCGTCGCGCTGGCAGAAGGTCGCGCCGGCGATACCCTCGACGTCGAGCCCCGGCGCCAGCGCCGCCGCCTGCTGCGCGTCGAGCCACTGCACGTCGACGCCGAGACGCCGCTGCAGCGCGACGTTGGCGCGAAAGGTGGCGACGCTGGCGGGCGTCGTCAGGAGAAAGAGGTAGCCGTCCTGGTGGAAGTCGATCGCCTGGCCGACTTCATCCCCGAAGCGCTCGAGCAGCCCGATCGATTCAATCGACAGGCGGATGTTGGCTTCGTTCGAGAACTGATGACGGACGCCTCCGGCGTTGCGGCCGGTCGATCCGGTGCCGAGCAGCTTCTCGCGCTCGACCAGCACGACGTCGGTCACGCCCCGCCGTGACAGGTGATAGGCGACGCTTGCCCCCATACACCCGCCGCCGACGATGACGACGTCAGCGGATCGTTTCATCGCGGCGGGGAGCGGTTCGGGGTTCTGGGTTCAAGGTTCTCGGTTCGCTCGCGGTTCGGGGTTCTTGGTTCGGGGTTCTAGGTTCTGGGTTCTAGGTTCTGGGTTCTGGTTGGTTCTTGGTTCGAAGTCGGTCTTTTCTGGGTTCTTGCTTCGGGTGCCGGGTCGGCACGTCATGTGCTGGGCCGCCCGGCATGATCGCACGACACTATCGCGAACTTGATTGCTGGCAGTTGTCGAACGAGCTGAAGAAACGGATCTTCGCATTTCTGGCGACGGCTCCGGCCAAGCATGATTTCGATTTCTGCAGGCAGATCCGCGGCTCCGCACGGGGCGCGACGCGGACGATCGCCGAGGGCTTCGGCCGCTTTCGGCCCGCGGACTTCTCCAGATACCTGGACTACGCGCGCGGATCGTTGATGGAGACCCAGAACCATATCGACGACGCCCTCGACTCCGGCTACATCAACCAGTCGACCCACAAAGAACTCTTCGCCCTCGCAAATCGTGCAATCGGAGCCACGAGCGGCCTGCAGCGCTACCTGAAGACCTGCCATCCCACCAAGAACCGCAAGCGAACCCAGAACCCCGAACCTTGAACCCCGAACCGCTCTATCAGCTTCCCTTCACTTTCTCGACCTGCTCCATCACCCGCAGGAGATTGCCGCCCAGGATCTTCTCGACGTCGGCGTCGGCATAGCCCTTCTTGAGCAGCGCGTCGGTAATCTTCGGCAGCTTGGAGACGTCCTCCATGCCGAGCGGCATCGTCGCGCCGTCGAAGTCCGAGCCCAGCCCGACGTGGTCGGCGCCGGCGACCTTCACCGCGTGATCGATGTGCTCGATGATCTTGTCCCAGCCGACCTTCGGCAGCGTCCCCTTGGCCATCATCTCGTGGTCGATCCGCTCGCTCTCCATCGTCGTGCACGCCTCGTTGCCGCCGCACTTCTTCGACATCGCCGACATCGCCTGGACGACGTCGCCGTGCTCCTTCTCGGCGGCGACGCGGAACTCCTCGCTGAGGAAGCCGGCGTGGTAGTTGATCATCACCACGCCGCCGTTCTTCGCCAGCGCCCGCATCATCTCGTCGGTCATGTTGCGCGGATGCCTGGCGATGACGCGGCTCGACGAGTGCGACGCGATCACCGGCGCGGTGGTCAGCGCCAGCACGTCGAAGAACGTCTTGTCGGCGACGTGCGAGATGTCGATCATCATCCCGAGGCGGTTCATCTCCCGCACCACGTCCTTGCCGAACGGGGTGAGGCCGTTGTGCGCCGGCTTGTCGGTCGACGAGTCGGCCCAGTTGTTGTTCTTGAAGTGGGTCAGCGTCATGTAGCGGACGCCGAGCGCGGCGTAGAGGCGCAGCAGCCGCATGTCGTCGTCGATCATGTGGCCGCCCTCCATGCCCATCAGCGCTGCGATCTTGCCCGCCTTGACCGCGTTGCGCACCTCGGCGGCGGTGGTCGCCAGCGCCAGGTCGTTCGGGTGCTGCCGCACCGCCTCGCGCACCGCGTCGATCTGATCGAGCGCGCGCTTGACCGCGATCGGCCCGGTGACGTCGCTCGGGACCCAGATCGAGAAGAACAGCGCGTCCATGCCGCCGTCGCGCATCCGCGGGATGTCGACGTTGCCGTCGCCGTGCCGCTCGCCGATGTTGAACCGGGGATCGAAGACCATCCGCTGCGTGGTGTCGGCGTGGGTGTCGAGGACGATCGCGCGGTCGTGCAGCTGCTTCGCGCGCGGCGAGACCGCGTCGGCCTGGCCGGATGGCGTCGACTGGGAGAGCACCAGCGCCGGGAGCGCGAGGGTGGCGAAGGCAAAACAAGCGCCCACGAAATGCTTTCTCATGCGCGCGATTCTATCAGGGCAGGTAGGGCTGGTAGGGCAGGTGAGAGGGCCCGCCTTCGCGTCGACTTCGTCGACGACTACGGCGGGCAAGCAGGACGGTTCAACGTGGCAGGAACGGGGCGTTTATAAGACAAGTGTTTTCCCTACCCGCCCCACCTGCCCTACCCGCCCCCGCCCGCCGATGATCGCGCTCACTCGTAGCGCAGCGCGATCATCGGGTCTACTCGCGTCGCGCGCCGCGTCGGCAGGTAGCTGGCGACCAGCGCCGTCCCCATCAGCAGGGCGCTGATGCCGGCGAACGTCAGCGCATCGGTCGCGCCGACTCCGTAGAGCAGGCCCTGCATCAACCGCGTCGTCGCCCACGCGCCGGCGAGGCCGGCCACGATGCCCGCGGCGGTCAGGGCCAGCGCTTCGCCGAGCACGAGGCGGACGACGTGCGCGCGATCGGCGCCGAGCGCGATGCGGACGCCGAGCTCGTGGGTCCGCTCCGTCACCGCGTAGGAGATGACGCCGTAGAGGCCGATGGCCGCCAGCACGAGCCCGACCAGCGCGAACATCGCCACCAGCACGGTGCGGAATTTCGGCGGCGCCACCGACGCGGTCATCAGCTGATCCACCGTGCGGACGCGCGCCAGCGGCACGTCGCGGTTCAGCGACGCCACCGCGTCGCGTGCCGCCGACGCGAGCGCCGCGGGATCCGACGAGGTGCGCACCACGACGAACTGGCGGCTCCAGGCGTTCTGCCGATACGGCAGGTAGTAGGTCGGTTGCGGTGACGCGTCGAGGCCCGAGTACTTGATGTCGCCGACGACGCCGACGATTTCCATCCACGGATTCTTCGGGCCGATTGGACGCTCGGGGCCGCCGACCTTGAGCCGCTTGCCGATCGGATCGACGCCGGGCAGGTACTTCTTCGCCAGCGTCTCGTTCACGATCACGTTCGGCGCGCGGTTCACTTCATCGCGCTCGTCGAATGCGCGGCCGCGGAGGACGGGGACGCCGAGCGTCTCGAACAGCCGATCGCTCACCATCAGGACCGGGCCGAGCGGCGCGCTCTGGTTCGCCGGCAGCACCTGTCCTTCGACCATGAAGTTGTCGGTCATCGACAGGACGTCAGGCGGCAGGCTGAGCGTGAGGCCCACCGATCGCACGCCCGGGATCGCCTCCAGCTTCTGCATCAGCGCGTCGAAGAAGGCCCGGATTTTCGCGTCGTCGCTGTAGGTGGTCTCGGGGAGCGACACCTCGAAGGTCAGCAGGTGCCCCGGATCGAACCCGGGGCTGACGCGTTGCAGCGCGACGAGGCTCCGCACCATCAGGCCGGCGCCGACCGACAACATCAGCGCGAGCGCAACCTCCGAGACGACGAGCACGCGCTGCAGTCGTCGGTGGCTCACGCTGGCGCCGCTGCGTCCCCCTTCCTTCAGCGTCTCCACCAGCGGCGCGCGCGAGGCGCGCAGCGCCGGCGCGAGGCCGAACAGGACGCCGCAGACAGACGCGGCGGCGACCGCGAACAGGAACACCGGCACGTTCATCCGCACTTCGTCGAGGCGCGGGATGCCGGCAGGCGCCATCGCCAGCATCGCGTCCGTTCCCCACCGCGCCAGCAGCAGGCCGGCCGCGCTCGATACCAGCGCGAGCGTCACGCTTTCGACCACGAGCTGCACCACGATGCGCCCGCGCCCGGCGCCGAGCGCGCCGCGCACCGCAATCTCGCGCTCGCGCGACGCCGCGCGCGCGAGCAGCAGGTTGGCGACGTTCGCGGTCGCAATCAGCAGCAGGAAGCCGACCGCGCCGAACAGCAGCATCAGGATCCTGCGGACGTTGCCGACGAGCGCCTCTTGAAGCGGCACCGCGGTGAGCACCCAGTCTTCCGGGCCGGGATACTGCCGCTTGATCACCGTTTCGACGGCGTGAAGGTTCGCGCGCAGCTCCGTCATCGTCACGCCCGGCTTCAGCCGCGCGATGCCGACGCTGTAGAACGGCCCGCGCCGCGACGGCGGCTTCATCGTCAGGGTCCGCCACAGGTCGACGTTGTCGGGCGGAAAGCGGAAGTCGGCCGGCATGATGCCGATGACTTCGTGCGCGGCGCCATCGAGCATCACCACGCGGCCGACGACCTGCGGATCGGAACGGAAGCGGCGAACCCAGAAGGCATGGCTGAGGACCGCGGCCTTCGCCGCGCCCGGCTTGTCGTCTCCGTCCCGGAACACGCGGCCGGCGAAGGGCCGCGCGCCCAGCACGTCGAAGAACCGATCGGTGACGAACGCCGAGGTGACCTGCTCCGCCTCTCCGCCGCCGGTGACGGTCACCGGGCTCGCGGCGTACACGGCAATCGCGTCGGCGGTGGCGTTCTGCGCTCTCCACTCGACGAAGTCGGTGTCGGGAAGCGGGAATTCCTCGGCGCTCTGGCCGACGATGCGAACCTGCGCGAGGCGGTCGGCGTCGCGGAACGGCAGCGGGCTCAGCAGCACCGCGTTGACCACGGTGAAAATCGCCGTGGTCGCGCCGACGCCGAGCGCAAGCGTCAGGATGGCGACCGCGGCAAAGCCTGGCCGCTTCAGGAAGAGCCGGATGGCGTAGCGCACGTCGAAGGCAAGGTGCCGCATGGGGCGTTGGACGGCGGGTTGGGCCTGCCGGTTGGCTGCCGGCTGCTGGCTGGTTTGGCGCCGCGTAGAATGATGCACCGCCGAGGCGGCACACGTGAACACACGCAGACAATTCCTGATCACCGCGCCGATCGGCGCGCTTGCGGCGGCGGCAGCGTGTCGCGGCGGTCAACCGCAGCCAGACGCGCCGGCTGCCACGCCGCCGGCGGTCGCCGGCGCGCCGCCGACCTTCGGCACCGGGCCGGTATCCGGACCGCCGGTCACGGCGTCGACATTCGCAGAAGCCGAGAAGCTCGCGCAGGTGACGATGACGCCCGCCGAACGCGAGCAGGCGGCGGCAAGCTGGCGGCGGTCGATGGCGCCCTTCGCCGAGCGGCGCGCCGGACCGCGAAAGGTGGCGATCGATCCGGCCACCGCGCCGGCCACGCAGTGGAATCCGCTCATCGCCGGCGGCGCCGCAGCGCCGTCGCGCGATCGCTTCGTCCGCAGCGCCGGTGAAGCAGGCGCTCCGCCCGCAGACGACGCAGCCATCGCTTACGCGCCGGTGAGCAGGCTGTCGCGGTGGATCGAGCGCAAGGCGCTCACCTCCGAGCGCCTGACCGACATCTACCTGCGACGCATCGAAGCGTTCGACCCGAAGCTGCGCTGTGTGATCACGCCGACGAAAGATCTGGCGCTGGCACAGGCAAAGCGGGCCGACGCCGAGATTGCGGCGGGCAACTACCGCGGACCGCTACACGGAATGCCGTACGGCGTGAAGGATCTGCTCGACACGGCGGGGATCGCGACGACCTACGGCGCCGAACCGTTCCGCGATCGCGTGCCGCAAACCGATTCGGCGGTGGTGCGCCGCCTGAACGACGCTGGCGCGGTGCTCGTCGCCAAACTGAGTCTCGGCGCGCTCGCGCTGAACGACATCTGGTTCGGCGGCCAGACGATGAACCCGTGGCTGCTCGAGGAGGGCGCGTCGGGATCGAGCGCGGGGCCCGGCGCGGCGACCGCGGCGGCGCTGGTCGCCTTCTCGATCGGCAGCGAGACCGGCGGCAGCATCGTCGCGCCGGCGATGCGCTGCGGCGTCACCGGCCTGCGGCCGACCTTCGGCCGCGTCGCGCGCACCGGGGCGATGACGCTGTGCTGGTCGCTCGACAAGCTCGGCCCGATGACGCGCAGCGTCGAGGACGCGATGCTCGTGCTGCAGGCGATCGGCGGCGCCGACCCTGGCGACGTGTCGAGCGTGGCCAGCCGCCTCGAGTTCGATGCCGGCGCGCCGGTCACCGGCCTGCGCGTCGGCTACTTCCCGGCGTGGATGAACGAAAGCCCGTCGACCGACGTCGATCGAGCGGCGCTCGACACGGTGAAGAAGCTCGGGATGACGACGACCGCGGTCAGCTTGCCCGACTGGCCGTACAGCTCGCTGATGCCGGTGCTCTTCAGCGAGGCCGCGGCCGCATTCGAGGAGCTGACGCTCAGCGGCGGCGTGCGGACGCTGAAAGCGCAGGTGCCCGATGCGTGGCCGAATCTGTTCCGCCAGGCGCGATTCCTGTCGGCGGTCGACTTCGTCCAGGCCGATCGCTTCCGGCGCATGGTCGCGCGCGAGATGGCGCGGGTGATGTCGCAGGTCGATCTGCTGCTGGTGCCGTCGCTGCGCGACGAGATGCTGACGCTGTCGAATTTCACCGGCCACCCGTCGCTGACCCTGCGCGCCGGCTTCGTCGAGGTGTCGGAGGCGCGCAGCGACTGGGCGCCCGATCCGGCAAATCCGCTGCCGAAGTTCGCGCCGCCGCGCCGCGTGCCGCACGGCGTGACGCTCATCGGGCGGCTGTTCGACGAGGGCACGATCGCGCGCGCCGGCCTCGCACTCGAGCGCGCGTTTGGCGTTGCCAGCGAGCGCCCATCAGGCTTCGACAGTTTCTAAGCGCGTTCGGTGCGCGGCTCTCGTAGCGCAGGCCTTCAGGCCTGCCCACCGGCCGCGGGCAGCCCTGAAGGGCTGCGCTACGACGATCGGTCACTCACGCTTCTTCCCACTTGAAGCACGCAATGGCGATTGTTCCGAAGACGACGGTGAAGCCGAGCAGCACGAGCGTCGGCACGACGGCGCCGCTGATGCCGATGCCCCGCCACGTCATCGCGTCGAGCCCGTCGACCGCCCACCTCACCGGCACGATCATCGTGAACTGCTGCAGCCACGCCGGGAAGATGAAGGTCGGCACCCAGGCGCCGCCGAGCATCACCATCATCAGCACGGCGAGCGTGGTGACGCCGCGCGCGGTGGCCGGCGTGCCGCCGATGGCGGCGACCAGCAGGCCGAAGGCAGAGGCCATCATCGCGCAGGCGATGGCGACGCTGAAGAAGCCGGCGACGCTGCCGTGGATGCGCACGCCGAAGACGATGATCGCAAAGGCGAACGAGACGAGGAGAATCATCAACGAGATCGCCGTGCCGCTCACCCCTTTGCCGGCGAGCAGCGTCACCCGCGACACCGGCGCGCTGCGCAGCCGCTTCCACAGGCCGCGCTGGCGTTCGAGCAGCATCTCGATGCCGGCGTTGGCCATCGCGAAGAGCAGGAACTGGATCGCCATCCCGCCGAACGAGTGCGCGTAGCCGTTGTAGGCGATGTTCGAGCCGGCGGTCATCGCTTCTTCCCGTACCGTGTAGGGCATGGTGATGCCGCGGCGCGTCGCCTCGCCGGCGACCGGCGGCTGCTGGCTGTAGAACTTCTGCACCGACGCCAGCATGTCGGCGAGCGCGCGCTTCTCGTCGGCCGGCATCGACGACGCGGCGATCTGCGGCAGCGTCTCGGCCACCATCTTCCTGCCCTGCTCGCCGCCGAACATCTCGCGGCTGACCGCTTCCATCACGTGCTGGGTCAGGATGCCGCGCACCATCGCCACCTCCATGGCGCGCGACGGGTCGTAGACGAGATCGAGCGGCGGCTTGTCGCCGTTGCCGAAGAAGGCGTTGCCGGCGGCCGCGCCGAAACCCGCCGGGATGATCACCGCGACGCTGGCGCGGCCGCGCTTCACCGCGTCGCGCGCCTCCGCCTCGGCCGGGCTGGTCAGCCTGAAGTTCTTGTCGGCGCCGGCCGCGGCGACGATCCCCGTCGAGATAGCGCTGCTGTCATGATCGACGATCGCCACCGCGATGCGCGCCGGCTCGCGGTTGTTCGTGCCGGAGAAGATCGACCCGAAGAACGACGCAATCGCGATCGGCACCACGAAGCTGACGATCACCGAACGGCGATCGCTGAAGAACAGGCGGAGATCCTTCCGCACCAGCGCGAGCAGGGGAATCAGCGTCGTCAATCGCGCAGGCTCCTTCCGGTGAGCGTGAGGAAGACGGTCTCGAGCGTCGCCGGTCCGCCGCCCGCGACCGCGACGCGCGACTGCAAGCCGGCGAGCGTGTCGTTGGCAATCACCCGGCCGTGATCGATCACCACGATGCGATCGGCGAGCCGCTCGACTTCCTCCATGTAGTGCGTGGTGTAGAGCAGCGCCTTGCCGCGGCTCTTCAAGAGCTCGAGGTTCTCGAAGATCGCGTTGCGGCTCTGCGGGTCGACGCCAACCGTCGGCTCGTCGAGGAGGAGGATGTCCGGATCGTGCAGCAGGCCGGCGGCCAGGTTCAGCCGGCGCTTCATCCCGCCGCTGTAGGTCGACACGCGATCGGACACGCGATCGGCGAGGCCGACGAGCTCGAGCGCCGACGCGATCGCCCGATCGAGCGCGGCGCCGCTCAGGCCGTAGAGAGCGCCGAAGAATCGCAGGTTGGCGCCCGCCGGCAGCTCGTCGTAGAGCGCGAGGTCCTGCGGCACCAGCCCGATCTGCCGCTTCTTCGGATCGGTGTCGCCGGCGAGGCGGGCGCCGCCAATCAGGACGTCGCCGCGCTCCGGCGTCACCAGCCCGGCGATCATCGACACGGTGGTCGTCTTGCCGGCGCCGTTCGGCCCGAGAAGGCCGACCAACTGCCCGCGCTCGACGCTGAACGACACGTCGTCCACCGCGACGAGGGTTCCGAAGGATTTTCTGAGGTGACGGATTTCCAGCATGAGCGCCGAAAAGATACTCGCACGACGGTGCGTGCACGACGTGCTTTTCGCGACGAGAGGCGTGACCATGCCGAC
>Ga0207675_100003548_pt1 | contig 15208 bp, 14 predicted proteins | sample KBSSwiS42_FD_184305 | JGI IMG/M metagenome (GOLD analysis project Ga0207675, IMG submission 184305) | Switchgrass rhizosphere microbial communities from Kellogg Biological Station, Michigan, USA - KBS Switchgrass S4-2 (SPAdes) (version 2) | ecosystem: Host-associated > Plants > Roots >... | reverse complement strand
CGGGCACGTACCAGCGCTCCCAGCCGGCCGTCCGGGCTCGGTAGGCGAGATCGATGTCGTCGCCGTACAGCCGGTACCCCTCGTCGAGGCCGCCGAGCTCGGTCAGGAGCTCGCGTCGAAGGAACAGGAAGGCGCCGAGCAGCCAGTCCGCCTCCACGGGTACCTCGGGCCGCTCGTCCAGGAGGTAGTGAGTGCGCTGGCGGCGCTCGGGGTGGAGCACACGGCGCAGAGGCGTGCGCCGGACGAGCGTGCCGCCCACCGTGGGGAAGCTGCGGCGCGACGGCTGCCAGCGCCCGTCGGGGTAGTGCATCTGCGGGCCGACGATCCCCGCCCGCGGGTGCGCCTCGGCGAACTCGCGCAGGGCCGCGACCGATCCTGGAGTGGCCTCGATGTCCGGGTTCGAGGCGATCACGAACGGCGCGCCTGTCTCGGCGAGGCCCCGATTGATGTTCGCGCCGAAGCCGAGCGTCCGCTCGTTCTCGATCAGGCGCGCACCGGCCGTCGCCGGCGAGCCGCCCGGGTTCGCCACCAGCACGAGCTCGTCCACCTGCGGAGCGAGCGACTCCAAGCACTGAGCCGGATCCGGGTCGCCGGGAGTCCAGATCACGATTGCCGCCACAGTCACAGCAGCGACCGGTAGACCTCGAGCGTCCGCCGCGCCGTTTCGGCCCACGTGAACTGCCGCGCCCGTTCCAGCCCCGCGGCGACGAGCCGCTCCCGGTCGGCGATGGCGCGCTCGATCCCGCCCGCGAGGGCGACCGGGTTCCGCTCCTCCACGAGGATCGCCGCGCCGCCGGCAACCTCCGGCAGCGCGCCGGCGGTCGTCGCGACCACCGGAGTCCCCGACGCCATCGCCTCGACGACGGGGAGGCCGAAGCCCTCGTACCGGGACGGGAAGACGAGGCACGCCGCTCCGCGGTAGAGCGAGGCGAGCTCCTCCTGGGGCACGTGACCGCGGAACTCGACGCGGCCGGCGAGGCCGTTCTGCTCGGCGGCCCGCTCCGCGTCGATCCGCCCGCCGTGATCCTTGCCGACGACGACGAGCCTCGGCGCGCCGTCGCCCAGCAGCGCCAGCGCCTCGATCGCGGCACGCGCGTCCTTGCGTGGCTGGAGCGCGCCGACGAAGAGCGCGTAGGGCTCGCCGTTCGGGCTCGAGCCCTCGGGGGTGAAGGCGGGATCGACGCCGTTCGGGGTGACGACGATCTTCTCCGCGGGAATGTCGTAGAGCTCGATCAGGTCGCGCTTCGTCAACTCGGAGACGGCCAACACGCGGGCGGCCCGGCGCGCAGAGCGGGGGACGACCGTCTTGAAGATCAGCCGGTCGCGCAGCCCCATCATCGACGAGTCGCGCTCGAAGGAGAGATCGTGCACCGTGACCACCGCTGGACACGGACAGGCGAGCGGGAGCGAGTGCTGGAAGTGCGCGAGCGCGGGCCTCAGGCGCCGGAGCAGCCTCGGCATGTGCACCGCCATTCGGACGACCTGGCTGTGAGCCGGGAGCTCGACCGGCTCGATTCCCTCCGGGACGACTTCCGGCCGTCGGGTCACGGCCGCGAAGCGCAGGTCGCTCGTGCCCGCGAGCTCGCCCAGGAGGCCACGAACGTAGGTCTCGTCGCCCGTGCGCCGACGGCCGAGCACGTCGGCGTCGATGACGACGAGCGGCTCGCTCACGCCGTTGCCTCGCGGTAGACCTCGACGGTGGCCTTCGCCACCTCGCGCCAGTCGAAGGCTCGTGCCCGCTCGAGCCCCAGGTCCCGCAGCTCGTCGCGGCGCTCGACCGCCTCGGCCAGTCCGGCCGCGATCGCGTCGGCGTCGAGCGGGTCGACGAGTACCGCTGCAGTGCCAGCGACCTCTTCCGAGGCGTCGTTGCGCCCGGCGACGACCGGCGCGCCACAGGCCATGGCCTCCAGCACCGGCAGTCCGAAGCCTTCGTAGAGCGAGACGTACGCGACGCAGCGCGCGCCGCGGTAGAGCCGTGCCAGCTGGTCGTCTTCCACCTCGCCGAGCCAGCGGATCCCGTCGCCCTCGACCCGCACGCCGCCCCAGCCCGGTGCGCCCGCGACGACCAGCTTGAGGCCGTTCAGCGACGCGCGGCGATAGGCCTCCACCAGGCGCGGGAGATTCTTGCGCGGCTCAAGCGTCGAGACCGCGAGCACGTAGTCGCCGTCTTCGGCGTCCCCGACCGGCCCGAACGGTGGGCCGACCGCGTTCGGGATCACACGCACCTTCCCCTCGGGCACGTCCAGGAGCTCGAGCAGCTCGCGCTTCGTGAACTCGGAGACGGCGATCAGCCGCCGCGCCGCCTTCGCGACCCGCGGGAGCGTGAGCCGGCTGTACGAGCGCGTCCAGCGGTTGAAGGTCTCCGGGTGCCGCAGGACCGCAAGGTCGTGAAAGGTGACGACGAGCGGCACGGACGAGAGCACCGGAGCGCGGTGCGTCGGGCAGTGCAGGACGTCGACGCCGTCCCTCCTCGCCTTCGCGGGTAGGGCCGCGAGGTACCAGCCCACATCGCGAACGGGTACCAGGCCGCGGCCGGAGCCGCCGAAGCCGTAGCGCCGTAGGTCGAGCTCCGGCTCCTCCTCCAGCGCCTCCAGCAGCGAGCGGATGTGCCGTGCTGTGCCGGCCCGCGTGAGCGCGAGCGGCGAGACATCGATGCCGACGCGCATTGGCCTCAGTTTGTCAAAGCGCTCTCGTAGCCCGCCAGGACGGCCTCACCGCACCTTCGCCACGTGAACGACGCTGCGTGCTCCAGACCCGCGCCCCGAGGCGCGTCGAGCGCCGCTTCCAGGGCCGTGGCGAACGCCTCGGGGTCGTCCGGGTCGCCGCGGAGCGCCGCGTCGCCCGAAGCCTCGTCCAGCGACGGGTGCGACGAGACGACTGCAGGCGTCCCGCTCGCGAGCGCCTCGATGACAGGGATCCCGAACCCCTCGAAGCTGGAGGGGTAGGCGAAGGCGTCTGCGCCGCGGTAGAGACGGGCGAGCTCCTCGTCGGAGACGAATCCGAGCAGGCGCACGCCTTCCGCCGCCAGCGGGCGGTCCTCCCAGCCCTCGAGTCCCGCCAGCGCGAGCGTCAGCTCCGGCCGGCGCCGCCGTAGGACGGCGAACGCGGCGACGAGAGCCGGAAGGTTCTTGCGCGGCTCCAGCGTCGAGACCGCGAGCACGTAGCGGGCGCCGAGGTCGGCCTGCTCGCCTTCGGGACGAAAGCGCGGGTCGATCCCGGGGTAGGCGACCACGATTAGCTCCTCGGGCACGTGGAGCAGCTCGTGCACCTCGCCGGCGGTGAAGTGCGAGTTGACGAAGACGCGGTCGCAGGTGCGCGCCGCATTCGCGTACTTCGGTCCGTGCATGCGCAACGTCGCGGGCTCGACCCAGTCGGGAAAACGCAGCGGCACCAGGTCGTGCACGGTGCTCGCCCGGACGCCGCCTCTCTGCGACGGGTACATCCAGTCCGAGAAGTGGAAGACGTCGAGCGGTCCGGCGACCGACTCGACCGGGGGCCATCCCATCCGGCTCCAGCCGGACCGCCACGCCTGTGCCCGCGGGAGCAGAGGCAGCCGCAGCTCTACCGGCAGGCCGGCGAGCGCTTCGCGGATCCGCCGGCGACCGTTCGGTCCCGAGGGCCCGAACGCGACCAGCTCGTGCTCGCCCGCGCCCGCCTCGACGAGCCCCGCCACCATCCCGCGGATGTAGTTGCCGATCCCGGTGCGGGGGCGGGACAGCGGGCTGACGTCGAGCACGATTCGCATGGGACGGCGAAGTATCCTGCCGTGGGTGCCGCGGGTTCCGTCTACATGACCCTTTCGGTCTGTTGTCTCACGGACGCACCGGGCACCCGGATCCGGGCGATGCTGGAGCCTCTCAGGGAGGTCGCCGACGAGATCGTGATTGCGGCGGACGAGCGTGCCGATCCTGCCGACGTGGCTGCGTACGAGGCGGTGGCGGACCGCGTGCTGCGCTGCGAGTTCGAGTTCCTCGAGGCGCATCTCGCCTGGCTCCACCGGGAGTGCTCGGGCGACTGGGTGCTGCGGCTCGACGGAGACGAGCAGGCGAGCGCGGAGCTCGTCGAGGTGCTCCCCGAGCTGATCACGGGGCAAGACGTTCGGCAGTACTGGTTCCCCCGGCGCTGGCTCGATCCCAGCGGGCGCGGCTGGCTGGACGAGCTGCCCTGGGCACCCGATTACCACAACCGGCTGGTGCGCAACGATCCCTCCCTCAGCTTCGAGGGCGTTCTCCACACCAACGCGGTCCCTGCCTATCCCGCCCGCTACAGGTCGGAGCCCTTCTACCACCACCTCTGTCAGATCGAGACGCGAGAGGAGCGGCTCGTGCACGGCTTGTTGTACGAAATCCAGAGACCTCACGTCCCCGCTCCGGGCGGCGGGCCTGCGAACGCGAGGTTCTACTTGCCGGAGCGCTTCGCGCGCCGACGGCCGAAGGCGCTCTCCCAAGGCCCGTCGATCAAGGGATCGCGCTCGATGCGCCTGCTCGAGCCCGATCTGCGCATGAGCGAGGGCGAGGTCCGAGGACTCTTCGTCGAGGTTACGAATGACAGCGGTCTCGACTGGCCCGGCGGGATGGATGAGCCGCTTGTTCGCCTCTCGTACCGGTGGCGCGAAAACCCCATCGACCGCGAGCGGACTCCGCTCCCGGGACCTTTGGCGCAAGGCGAGTCGGCAATCATGCCGGTCACCGTCACCGCCCCGGCCGGCCGAGGCCGCTACCACCTCCAGCTCGATCTCGTTCACGAGCACGTGCGCTGGCTCGAGGCCGGGATCGAAGTGGCGGTCGAGGTCGTCCCTCGGGGTCAGACCCAGCGGAACGTCCCAGGGCGTCTCCGGAGGTTGCTGGGCAGCCAACGGATACCGCGCGTCTTCCACCGGATCTGGCTTGGCCCGGAGCCGATGCCCGAGGCGGAGTGCCGCCTCGGCGAGACCTGGGCCCGGCACCATCCCGGCTGGGAGCAGCGCCTCTGGCGGGACGACGATCTGCCGGAGCTCGGCGTTCCCGCCGAGATCATCGCTCGGGCGGAGAACCCCGTCGAGCTGGCCGACGTCGCGCGCTTCCACATCATCGCCCGTCACGGAGGTGTGTACGTCGACACCGATTTTGAGTGCCTGCGCCCACTCGACTCGCTGCTCAAGGGAGTCGACGCCTTCGCCGCGTTCCAGCTGCCCGGCGAGGTCAACACCGCGCTGCTCGGGGCAACGGCCGGCCATCCTGCATTTCGCCGCGCAGCCGAGCTCGTCACCGAAACCTTCGGACGCGCGCCCCTACCGGGGTCGACCGGACCGCCGTTCTTCACCCACCTGCTCTGGGACTTCCCGGAGGTGACGCTCTTTCCGCCCGAGCTCTTCTACCCGTACCTCTGGACCGAACCCGAGCGCCGGAACGAGCATTTCCCCGGCGCGTATGCGGTGCATCACTGGGCGATGAGCTGGCGCGACGTGGCGGTGCGGTCGGTCGAGCGCTAGGGCTCGGGAACCGGCAGCACGAGGGGTTTCGAGCCGGCCTCGGCAAACCAGAAGATCCACTCGCGCACGAGGTCGACGGTGATCGTCTGGCCGGGACCGACCTGGTCGGCACGCACCGTCAGCTCGACGGTCACCGACTCGCCCTGCGAGAGCGAGCGTGGGAGACTGACCCGGCTGAGCTCGACCACCCGCTCGCCCTCCGGGCCCGCGATGTAGGGGCCGATCGTCACCGACCCCTTCGGGTACGGGTACCAGAGCCCGGCCGGCCAGAAGGACCGGCCGTCGTTCGTGATCCTCAAGGTTCGGGTGAGCTGGCCGGACTCGGATGCCTTCCAGTCGCCCTCCGCTTCGATGAGCGCCGAGAACTGGGCGCTCTCGCCGCCGCCGGGAACCGGATTGACCGCGTGGATGATGTTGAACTCCGGTCGCAGCGCGGCCTGCGCGCCCGCTCTGGCCCGCAGCCGGTCCGGCAGGAACTTCTCCAGCAACTGGTCGCGCCGCCGCTCCGGCCGCTCGAGGTCGACGAGCTCGTCCACCTCCACGAGCCGGCGCACGTTCGTGAACCCCGCGCGCTCGACGACCTCGACGAGGTAATCGGGGTCGAAGGGCGACTCCAGGGTGCCGAACCGCTCCATCTCTTCGACGAGGTTCTTCTCGGCTTCCGACCCCGCAGGTGGGCGCACGCCCTCGTGGATATAAATCTGCCCGCCCGGGACGAGGGTGCGACGGATCACCTCCAGTGTCTCGAGCTCCTCGTCGAAGTGGTGCATCGTGTCGTAGAGGATCGCCCCGTCGAACCGGTCGGCCCAGGGCATCTCGCGGACCGGCATCGCGTGGAACTCGGCAACGGCCTCGAGCTCCTCGCCGACCAGGCCGGGGATCGCGGCCACACGCTGGCGCGCGATCTCGACCATGTCGGGCGAGATGTCGACGCCGACCACCCAGTAGCCGCAGCGGGCCAGGAACTCGCTCAGCCAGCCGGGGCCGCAGCCGACGTCCAGCACTTGCGAGCGAAGCCCGAGCTGCATCAGCTGGACGATGTGGGCGAAGGTGTGCAGGCAGCGCGGTAGCTCTTCGTTCGGCGGAGCGCTGAAGGGCTTGGTCCGCAGCCAGACGCGACCTCCAGGGTCGAGCTGCTCGACGTAGGTCAGATGACCCTGCTCGTAGTCCTGCCCGAGGTCGCCGAGCCGTCCGCGCTCGTCCCGGACGAGCTGCCGGGATCTCGGACTAGGGCCCACGCCGGACGATTCTACGGGAGCACTACACTGGCCGCCGTGACGCTCTACGCAGACCTTTTTCGCTACCGGGAGCTGTTTCTGAACCTCTTCCGGCGGGAGTTGCGGGTCAAGTACCGCGGCTCGCTCCTCGGCGTTGCGTGGTCGCTCGTGAACCCGCTCGTGCTGGTCGGCGTCTACACGCTCGTCTTCTCGGTCCTGTGGAAGGCGTTCTCGATCCCGCACTACCCGCTGTTCCTCGTCAGCGGCCTGCTCGTCTGGATCTTCTTCCAGAGCTCGCTGCAGTCCGCGAGCGCGAGCCTGCTCGGGCACGCGAACCTCGTCAAGCAGGTCAAGTTCCCGCGGCAGCTGCTGCCGCTCGCGGTCGTCGGCACGACGCTCCTCAGCTTCGGCGTGATGCTCGCGGTGATCCTGCCGCTGAACTTGATCGCCGTCCCCGAGACGCGCTCGACCTTCTGGGTCGCGATCCTGCTCAGCGTCCCGCTGATAGCGCTCGTCAGCGGCCTCTCGATCATGGTGGCCGCCGCGACCGTCGTGTTCCGAGACGTCGAGCACCTGTTGGTGACGGTGCTCTTGCCGTGGTTCTTCGTGACGCCGGTCTTCTACACCTTCGACCAGCTGCCCAAGATCGACCAGAGGCCGTGGCTGGCCGACATCCTCCACTACGGGAACTTCATTACGCCCCCGTTGCTCGCGATCCGCGATCCGCTCTTCTTCGGCCGTTATCCGAGCAGTGGCGACGCCGTGTACACGGTCTGCGCAGCCGTCGTCGCGCTCGCGCTCGCCGCGTTCGTCTTCCAGCGTGTGGACGACCAGCTAGCGGTAGCCCTGTAGGAGCGTCTGGCTAGGCTTTTGCGCATGTCTGAGCCGCTTCTCGTGCGCGCCTGCGGGCGCGAGCCAGTTGAGCGGACGCCGGTCTGGTTCATGCGCCAGGCGGGGCGGTCGCTGCCCGAGTACCGGGAGATCCGCAAGCAGCACGGGCTCTTCGAGGTCTGCCGCCGGCCCGAGCTCTGCGCCGAGGTGACACTGCAGCCGGTGCGGGCACATGGCGTGGACGCAGCGGTGATGTTCGCCGACATCATGCTTCCCGTGCTCGGCATGGGCGTGGACGTCGAGCTGGTCGAGAACGTCGGCCCGGTGGTCGAGGCACCCGTTCGCTCGGCGGCCGACGTGGAGCGGTTGATCGTGCCCGAGCCCGAGGAGTCGGTGCCGTTCATCCTCGACGCCGTCCGACTCGTGCGTGAGGCACTCGCGCCCGAGCAGGCGGTGATCGGCTTCGCCGGCGGCCCGTTCACCGTGGCCGGCTACCTGATCGAGGGCAAGCCGACCCGAGAGTTCAAGCTGACAAAGGCGTGCATGTACGCACAGCCGGAGGTCTGGCACGCCCTGATGCAGAAGCTCGCCGCCGCGTTCGCGCTCTACGTGAGCGGCTGCGTGAGGGCCGGGGCGGACGCCATCCAGCTCTTCGATTCGTGGGTCGGGGCACTTTCGGTCGACGATTACCGAGAGTTTGTCGCGCCCTACTCCGCGCAGGTGCTGGGCGCGGTGGACGTTCCGACGATCCATTTCGGCACCGGGACGGCGCACCTGCTCGAGGAGATGGCGGAGGCCGGCGGAGACGTGATCGGCGTCGACTGGCGGATCCCGATCGATCGCGCCTGGGAGGTCGTGGGGTACGAGCACGGGATACAGGGCAACCTCGAGCCCGCTCTACTGCTCGGGCCCTGGGAGCGGGTCGAGGCCGCAGCGCTGCGGATCCTCGAGTCGGTTGGCGGACGGCCGGGTCACATCTTCAACCTCGGGCACGGGGTCCTGCCGGAGACCCAGCCGGCCGACCTCCGTCGTCTGGTGGAGCTGGTGCACGAGAACACGCTGGTTGCCGCCTGATGGACGCGGTCGTCCTGATGGCGTACGGCAGCCCGTCGAGGCCCGAAGACGTCCGCCCCTACCTCGAGGACGTCCGGGGTGGCCGGCCGGTCTCGGACGAGGCCGTCGAGGAGCTCGCCGAGCGGTACCGGCGGATCGGCGGGCGCTCGCCGCTCGACGACGTGACCGAGGCCCAGCGGGCGGCGCTGGAGCGCGAGCTCGACACGCCCGTCTTCGTCGGCATGAAGCACTGGCGGCCGCGCATCGCGGAGGCAGTCGAGGCCGCGCTCGAGGCCGGGGCGACGCGCATCGTCGGCCTGGTGCTCGCGCCGCACTATTCGCGGCTCTCGGTCGGCGGCTACAGGGACCGGCTGGAGGAGGCGCTCGCAGGCCGGGCCGACCTCGTCCTCGTCGAGAGCTGGCACGACGACCCGGCGTTCGTCGAGGTGCTCGCAGAGCGGGTGCGAGGCACGGGGGCCTGGGTCGTCTTCACGGCGCACTCGCTGCCCGAACGGATCCTCGCCGAGGGCGATCCGTACCGGGAGCAGCTACTCGACACCGCGCGCCTCGTGGCCGAGCGGGCGGGCCTCGAGCGCTGGTCGCTGGCCTTCCAGAGTGCGAGCGCGACCGGCGAGCGCTGGCTCGGTCCGGACGTGCTCGACGAGCTCGACCGGCTCGAGCAGGACGGAGTCGAGGCGGTTCTCGCCGAGCCGATCGGCTTCGTTTCGGATCATCTCGAGATCCTCTGGGACCTCGACATCGAGGCCCGCGAGCGCGCGGGCGAGCTCGGGCTCGAGTGGGCCCGGACCGCGTCGCTCAACGACGAGCCGGCCTTCGTCAAGGCGCTGGCCGCCATAGTCCGCAAGGCCACGACGGTACGCTCGGCGGCATGAAGCCCGGAGCCGTTGCCGCGAGCGCCGTGAGCCGGCGATTCCTCGTTTACCCCCAACGCCAGGTGACGCTGAAGGAGGCGATCGTCAGGCGCAGGCACCTGCGCAGGACGGAGGTCTGGGCGGTCAGGGACGCGTCATTTGAGATCGAGCCGGGCGAGGCGGTCGGCGTCGTCGGCCGCAACGGCTCGGGCAAGACCACCCTCCTGCGCATGATCGCCGGGATCTTCCGCCCGACGAGCGGGCGCCTTGAGGTCGGCGGCCACGTCGCCTCCCTGCTCGAGCTCGGCGCCGGCTTCCACCCAGACTTCACCGGCCGGGAGAACGTCTACATGAACGGGGCGCTCCACGGCCTGAAGCGCAAGTACGTGTCCGAGAAGTTCGACGAGATCGTCGCCTTCGCGGAGCTCGATCGTTTTATCGACGTTCCCGTGCGGACATATTCCGCGGGCATGTACATGCGGCTCGGCTTCTCGATCGCTGCCCACATCGACCCGGACGTACTCCTCCTCGACGAGGTCTTCGCGGTCGGCGACGAGTCCTTCCAGCGCAAGTGCATCAACAAGATCCTCGACCTGAAGGCGCGCGGTCGGACGCTCCTCTTCGTCTCCCACTCGGCGCCCGCCGTCGAGCGTCTCTGCGAACGCGCGATGCTGCTCAACGCCGGCGAGATCATCGCGGACGGCCCAGCCCGGGACGCGATCTCCCTGTACCAGCGGATGCTTGCGGAGGAGGAGAGCCCCGCCGAGCGCAGCGCCGGCCTGCGCGAGTGGGGGAGCGGCGAGGCGCGTGTCGTCAAGGTCAAGCTCGAGGACGGAACGGGCGAGGAGCGCCGGCAGTTCCTGTCTGCACAGCCCTTCGTGGTCAGGCTGACGATCGCCGCGGAGAAGCCGATCGCACCGCCCCGGATCACGATCGAGTTCCGCGACGCGAACGGCTCGCTGCTGGGAGTGAACGAGGCCGACGCGGACGAGCTCGGCTGGGACGGCTCCGCCGGCACGGCCGAGCTGCTCTTCTCGAGCTCTCGCGTCCCCCTGGCCGACGGACGTTTCCAGCTGTCCGTCGCGCTCTCGCGAACCGACTCCGAGCGGCAGATCCATCGGCTCGACCCTGCGGTCGATTTCACGGTCTTCCCCGACACCGACCAGCGGGGCTGGTTCCGGTTCGAGGGCGATTGGTCGCTCGTGTCCTCGCCGAGCACCCTGGAGCGGCGATGAGCTCCCGCACCTGCCCCGACTGGCCGATCCTGATGGAGCACGCTCCGGAGCTCCAGTTCATGCACTACACGGTCCTCGAGGCGAAGCTCCCGTCCGAGGCGCTCGCGCAGCTCGTCGACGTTCCCCTGGAGTCGGTCGCGATCTGCGCCGACCTCGATCACAACGTCTTCTACGCCCACCACACCGACCCGCAGGTCGCCGAAGCGCTTCGCCGCACACACTGGTATGAGGTGCGCGAGTGGTCTACCAGGGGCCCCGGCACCGCGGAGCAGGGCTAGGCGCCGAAGCGCCGGGCCAGCACCTCGGCGAGCGGCCTCGTGTTGAGGACCGCCTCCGGCCTCGCCCAGCCGCGCCGGGCCGTCGCGACCGCCAGCTCCATGTTCCCGAGGCCGGGCGTCGAGTGCGCGTCGGTGTTCACGACGATGGTCACACCGGCCTCGCGCGCCATGCGCACGTTCTCGGCGCTCAGGTCGAGCCGGTCGGGTAGCCCGTTCACCTCCACCGCGCGGCCCTGCTCGGACAGCCGCTCGAAGACGGCTTCGAGATCGACGGCGTTCGGCGGCCGGCGGTTGATCATTCGCCCGGTCGGGTGGCTGAGGGCGCTCACGTAAGGCGAGTCCAGCGCCGCGAGGACGCGTTTGGTCAGCTCCTGGCGCGATCCCCGCTGGCCGCCGTGGACGCTCGCCTGCACCCACTCCAGCTCGGCCAGCACGTCGTCGGGAAGGTCGAGCGCGCCGTCCCGTCGGATGTCGCACTCGGTGCCGCGCAGGAGCCGGAACGGCGCGAGCCGTTCGTTGGCCTCGGCGATGTCCTCGGCCTGCCGCCTGACGCCGTCGGCATCGAGGCCCGGAACCGCGCCGACGCTGACGGTGTGGTCGCAGATCGCGAGGTAGTCGTAGCCCCGTTCCTTGGCGGCGAGCCCCATCTCGTAGACGGTCGCCCTTCCGTCCGACCACGTCGTGTGCGCATGCAGGTCGCCGCGTACGTCGCCGAGCTCGAGCAGGCGGGGCGGCTCTCCCCTGAACTCCCCTTCGCGCAGCTCGGGCGGGACGAAGGGGATCCCGAGGGAGCGGTAGACGCCTTTCTCGTCCGTATCTGCAGGCAGCGGTTCGAGCGCGGACACGTACTCAGGCGAGCCCGTCGCGCGCAGGAGCTCGGTGCCGAACCGGTCCGGCTCGGCGACGACCAGCTCGACGGGCACGCCCTCGACCGTCACCCCGAGCGCACGCCGCGGCTCTCGCTCCACGACCGCGACGATCTGCGGCAGCGCCTCGAATCGCTCCAGGACCGGTTCCGCTGCGTCGGCCGGGACGACCACCGCCAGGCGCTCCGACGCGTCCCGCCAACGGCGCGGATCGCCCGCAGCCTCGCCCCCCAGCTCCTCGGCGATCGCGTGCACGAGCGGTCGGCTCCGGTGGAGTTGGAGCGGCTGGACGGTCGCGGCGCCCGGCCCGCGCTCGAGCGCGGCCTGCAGCTTGCGCTCGGTCTCCGGCCCGATCCCGGGCACCTCTCGCAGCCGGCCCTCGCGCGCCGCCGCGCGCAGCTCGTCGAGGTTGCCGACTCCGAGCACGCGCCCGATCTCGAGCATCCGCTTGACCGAAACGCCGAGGAAGCGGCCGAGCCCGGCCAGCTCCGGCGAGACGTCTCGCTCGAGCTCTCGCAGCTCGGCGATCTGGCCGGTCTCGACGAGCTCCCGCAGCCGCCTTTCGATGCCGGGGCCGATGCCGCGGAGCTCGCGCGCCCTGCCCTCGCGCACGAGCTGGGCCACGGGTACCGGGGTCGCGCGGATCAGGTCCGCGGCGCGGCGGTAGGCACGGGCGGAGTACGGCCCGGCATCTGCGAGCTCGAGCAGTGTGGCGAAGGCGTCGAGCTGACGCGCGATCTCGGCGTTGTCCGGCTGCGAGCTCTGCACTGCTGGATAGTCTCTCTGCATGCCGACCGTGGTTGTTCCCTTCCGCGGGGAAAGCGCCAAACGCCGCCTTGCCCCCGCGCCCGAGGACGTCCGGGCCACGTTGGCGAACGCGATGCTCGAGGACGTCCTGGAGGCCTGCAGGGCGGTCGCGGAAGACGTGGTCGTCGCCTCCGGAGGCGGCGGTCAGGGCGCTGCGGTCGAGATCGCATTGAAACGCGTCGACTCGGGCCCGATCCTCGTGGTCAACGCCGATCTGCCGGCCGTGCAGCCGCGGGACCTGCTCACGCTGCTCGGCGCGCTCCCCGAGAACGGCCTCGCGCTGGTCGCCGCGAGCGACGGAACCACCAATGCCCTCGCACTCGCCGCGCCGCACCTGTTCGCACCGCTCTACGGCCCCGGGAGCGCCGAGCGCTTCCTGGCCCGGGCCACCCGCCTGGACGTGCCCGCCGCCGTCGCCGCGATCCCGAACCTCGCCGACGACGTGGACACGCTGGGCGACCTCGAAGAGCTCGAGGGACGCCTGGGCCCCCGCACAGCCGCCTCCCTCGACGCGCTGCGCACCGGCCTCACGCGGTGAAGGTCGTCGTGCTCGCAGGCGGGCTCGGAGGCTCCCGCTTCGCTCGCGCGCTCGCGGAGACGATCGATCCCCAGGAGCTGACCATCGTCGGCAACGTCGGCGACGACGTCGAGGTCTTCGGGCTCCACGTCTCGCCCGATCTCGACACGATCCTCTACACGCTCACCGGCCGGCTCGACGAGGAGCGCGGCTGGGGGCGCAAGGACGAGACGTGGCAGGCGCTCGGCGCGGCGGACGAGCTGGGCGCCGAGACCTGGTTCCGGCTCGGCGACCGCGATCTCGGGCTGCACCTGGTTCGCACCGAGAGGCTGCGCCGCGGCGAGCCGCTCTCGAGCGCCACCCGGGAGCTCGCCGTCGCGTTCGGGCTCGAGCCCACCCTTCTTCCCGCCACCGACGACCGGCTGCGCACCTGGCTCGAGACTCCCGCGGGCGAGTTCCCCTTCCAGGAGTGGTTCGTCCAGAGGCAGCACCGGGACGAGGTGGACGCGGTCCGCTTCGAGGGCGAGGCTCGGCCGGCGCCGGGAGTGGTGGAGTCCCTCGAGGGCGCAGACCTGATCGCGATCGCCCCGAGCAACCCCTTCGTCAGCATCTGGCCGATCCTTGCCGTGGCGGGCATCCGCGAGGCGCTGGAGGAGCGGCGCGCCCCGGCGGTCGCCGTCAGCCCGCTGATCGGGGGCAAGGCCGTCCGCGGCCCGGCGGACCGGATGCTCGCCCGCCTCGCCGGCGGGACCGGCCCCCGGCAAGTAACAGATTGTTACAAGGGGCTGATCGACGCGCTCGTCGTGGACGCGGCGGACGCCGACGAGGAGGCCGGTATTCCTACGATCGTGACGCGCACGCTGATGAACGACCCCGACGCCCGGCGGCGGTTGGCCGACGCGGTGCTCGAGACCGCGGGGACGCCGAGATGAAGGTCGCGATCGTGGGCGGCACCGGCGCCTTCGGGCGCGCGCTGGCTCGCAGCCTGCACCAGCTCGGCGAAGACGTCTACATCGGCTCGCGCGAGGCCAAGCGGGCCAAGGAGCGGGCGCTCGAGATCGGCGTCCACGGCGACAGCAACGAGGAAGTGGTCAAGCAGGCCGACCTGGTCGTGCTCGCGACCAAGTCGAATGCGACACTCGAGACGGGCGCTGCGCTGGCCGACGCGATCGGCGACACGCCGGTCCTGTGCGTCGCGAGCGACTTGCGCTTCACCGACACCGGCATCGTTCCGGGCCTCGAGGAGGGCTCGCTGGCCGAGAACCTGGCGGAACTGCTGCGGGCGCCGGTTGCATCCGGTCTGCAGATGGTCTCCGCGTTGGACCTCTCGGGCCGTGAGCCGCCGGACCAGGACGCGCTCATCTGTGGGGACGACCCCTTGGCGAAGGGGCTCGCGCTCGAGCTCGCCGGCCGGCTCGTCGGCGGCAGGGCGGTCGACGTCGGCCCGCTCGCGAACTCGCGCGCGCTCGAGGCGATGACAGCCGTGATCCTGAACGTGAACAAGGAGTTCGGCGTTCACGCCGGGCTACGGCTGACCGGCCTGCCGTGAAGGTCACGATCTGGCCGGTCGAGGGGCTGCCGGAGATCCGCGAGGGCGACGACCTCGCGGCGCTGATCGCGGATCGAGCCGAGCTGCAGGACGGTGACATCCTCGTGGTCGCGCAGAAGGCGGTCTCGAAGGCCGAAGGACGGATCGTTCGTCTGGCCGAGATCGAGGCTTCCGCCGAGGCGCGGCACCTGGCCGCCGACCACGATCCGCGCCAGCTCGAGGTGATCCTGCGGGAGGCGGCACGGCTCGTCCGAACGCGTCCCCCGCTCGTGATCGCCGAGACCAGGCATGGCTTCGTCTGCGCCTCCGCGGGCGTCGATGCCTCGAACGCGCCCGAGCCGGGGACGGTCGTGCTCCTTCCCGAGGATCCCGACGCCTCGGCCGCCCGCATCCGGGAGGGCCTGAGCGACCGCACCGGCGCCGAGGTCGGCGTGATCGTCAGCGACTCCTTCGGCCGCGCCTGGCGCCAGGGAACGACCGACGTGGCCATCGGCGTCGCAGGGGTCCGGCCGC
>Ga0207675_100003547_pt1 | contig 15209 bp, 11 predicted proteins | sample KBSSwiS42_FD_184305 | JGI IMG/M metagenome (GOLD analysis project Ga0207675, IMG submission 184305) | Switchgrass rhizosphere microbial communities from Kellogg Biological Station, Michigan, USA - KBS Switchgrass S4-2 (SPAdes) (version 2) | ecosystem: Host-associated > Plants > Roots >... | reverse complement strand
CCACGGTGTATCTCCGGCAAAGGCGTAGCCGCCGACGAGCTTACGCTCGGCGTAAAGCCTTAGAAGTTCGTCGGCCATGTCGCGCATGGCGCGCTTCGCTTTGGCTTTTGTCTTCTGCCAACCGAGTCCACCGAGTCGATCCAGTTGGGGTTGATGGCCTTCGGCGCTCGAGTAACGCTGCACGAGATCGAGCCGCTCGACCGGAACGTAAAGTTTCGCGTCGTCGGCGTAGTAAAGCAGCATGAACTCGCCGGTGCGTTGGCCCAGGTCGAGTGTCTGCAAACCACCGAAACGCGCGACGCCGTGGTCGATATGGACGACATAGTCGCCCGGTTTAACGTCGCGAAAATCAGACAGGAATGCCGCCGTCTTGGACTTACGTTTTCGCTCCTTTCTCGTTTCGGCAAGCGCGCCGCGTCGTTCAACGGTATCTACTGTCTCGTCAAAAACATCCGACTCGACGTGAACAATCAACCACGACTTCGGCAACTCGAAACCGCTGCTCAACCGGCCGGCAGTTACAATGACCGACCTCAGATCGGCGGCGTCTGACGTTTCACCAGTTAAGGCGAGCCGCGCTTCGATCTGGTACTCGCTAAGAATCTCTGAAATGCGTTCAGCTACCCCGATACTCGGCATTACAAACAACGTCGTCTTGTTATCTTCAGCAGCGCGTTTTACATCGGAGGCAAGATCCGAGATACGGCCGTGATAACGCATTGCCGACTGCGCCTGCCACTCGATTTCGAAAGCGGCTTCGACGACTGGAAAAACAAAAGCCGGCTGCCGCACGTCTCGTTCGCGTCCGAGTTGGACATGCGGAGCTTCCGCGTCGAGTTTGAGATTCAGATCCGTTTCGGCAGCGGCGCGGCCGAGTGTACGCAGTTCGATACGTTGCCGTGTCTCGACGAGCCGGCGAAGTTCTTCGCCGGTGAGAAACAGTTCTTCGGGCCGCAACGCGATGTCGTCAGCTTGATCGATCTCGCGGAAGCGATCTGCGGTTCGCTCGTAAAACTCACTGAGGTACGTCTCGATGCCGCCGGGTTCATCGACTACCAACACGACATCGCCGAGATGATCGAAGAGCGTCGAAGTGCAGTCCATTGAGATCGGAACCAGCCATTCCCAACCTGCAAAAGGTTCGCCCTCGTCTGCAAACGCAGTGCGGTCGCGCAATGAACGGGCGAAACGCTCGTCGTTCCAACGCTCGCGCGCGGCTTCGCTCCAGAGTTGGAAGTCCAACGCCGTTGCCCAGAATTCGCGCATGGGCGGCACGTCCACCACGCGGAGTTGACCGGTCGAAAGCTGGTTCTCCGGATCGAACTCGCGCAATGAGTCGACCGTGTCGCCAAAAAATTCGAGCCGCACAGGCGCTTCACGCCCGGGTGGCCAGATATCGACGATGCCGCCGCGTAGTGAGAACTCACCAACAGCGGTGACGGGATCCTCACGCATGTAGCCGGTTGCAATCAGCTTCTCAACAAGGTCTTCCGGCGAGTGATCTTCATCGCGTCGCAAGACGGTGCCGGCGCGAGCGATGGCGGCTGGTCCAACTGTTTTGCGAGCGAGTGCGCGCGCCGTCAACAACACGAAGCTCGGCGACTGCCGTTGCAAGCGCCACAAAGCGAGCGCGCGTCTTTCAAGCGTTTGTGCATGTGGGGAGATGCCGGCGTAAGGATCTGTTTCGGAAGCGGGCAGGACAAGCACTTCGTTGCCGGCGTTTAACTTTCCGGACAATGCCGAGTACCAGAAGCGTAGATCCTGTTCCCAGGGTTCGAGATCGCGCGTCGCCTGCGAAACGACTGCGAACGTCTTTCCTGTTTCTTTTTGCAAAGCTGCGACGGCGAGTGCGCGAGCGGAGCCGGCAACGAGACCGCTGATGGAGATTACACGTGCGTTCGAACGCAGTTCGGCGAGGAGTTGTTGGTACTCTCGCGTTTCAGTCACACGCCGCAGCGCTTGCTGCAACGTGCTTGTTTGTTGAATCGAACTGCTCACTTCTTCTTCATGCGTTCAAGCAGCGACGTGGTCGAAGCGCCTGGAACAAAAGGCAAAGAGATAACCTTGCCTCCTGCTGCTTCGACCTCTTCGCGTCCATGAATCTCGTCGAGCTCGTAATCGCCGCCCTTCACCAGTACGTCGGGCCGGAGCTTAGCGATCAGAGTTCGCGGGGAGATGTCGTCGAAGACTGTCACGTAATCGACAACTCTCAACGCCGCCAGAATCTCTGCACGCTCGTTTTGATCGAAGACGGGACGATTTGGCCCCTTCAATTCGCGCACGGCACGATCGCTGTTTATCGCGACCACCAGCGCGTCGCCCAACTCGCGCGCCCGCGCGAGATAGCGGATGTGTCCGACGTGTAACAGATCAAAAACACCATTCGTAAAAACGAGCTGCGCGCCCGCCGCGTACAGATGCGCTCGCGCTTCAAGCATCAGCTCCACGCTCAAAATCTTGTCGTTCATTAGTGGCTAGAATCTAGCACGTAGGAAGTAAACCGCCGAAGGCCCGGGGAATGTGACTCGTAAGGACGAAGCGCCAAAGGCGCGTTCGGGCGTCTCTAAAAACTAGTGTGCCTTAGCGCGGAGTTGGGCGAGACGTTCGTCGCACCAGGCCGGCTTCTGGCCTTGCTGTTCGGCCGACGCGGCGTAGCGTTCCATCGCTTCGAGCGCGCCTTTGAAATCACCCTGTTTTTCACGCACGCGGCTGAGGTCTAACAGGAACTGGTTGTTGGCGGGAACATTCGCGGACACTGCCTGCGTGAATGCGGCTTCCGCAAGTTTTAGATCACCTTTCAACTCATACAGACGCGCCAGGTGAAAATAACTCACCGGATAACGCGCCCCATCGCGTTGCGTCACTTGAAGCAAAAGCGGCAACGCTTCGTCGTGACGTTTCAGACTCAGCAACGCGTAACTCAGTTCGAGATTCGCCGGCGCAAAATAACCACCTTGCCGGGTCAAGACGCGACGGTAATTATCGATCGCGTCTCCAAGCTTGCCGCGTTCCGAAGCTGTGCGCGCTCGTTGCAGGAAGTCAAAACTGGCTTGATCGAGCGCGAGCCGGCTGACCTCCGGCCGAGCAGACGAGACTTTGGGTGCACGCGCTGTCGCCGGTTTCACGACAGGGGTTCGTTCAACGACAATTACGTCCTCACTCTTGTTCCGAGCGACTGCTTCCGCGGCGCCCGTATGTTTCGGATCCACCATCAACGCGCGACGCCATTCACGCGCGGCGAGATCGTTCTGACCACGTGCAGCGTAAAGCCGGCCCAGGTTGTAGCTCGCTTCAGCATAACGAAAACTTTCTATCTTCAGTGCGGTTATCAAAGCGTCGTACGATTCGTCCCAACGACCTTCGCGCAACAGCACCACCCCAAGATTGTTGTAGGCGCGTGAGTACCCACCCTTGCGCTGTTCGATCGCGCGGCGGTACGCAGTGATCGCAGCTTCCGTTTCGCCGAGTCGCGCGAAGGCGTTGCCGAGGTTGTAGTAGCCCGCCGGATCGAACCCGTTGGCGTTCAAAACCTTGTACAACTCCGTAAGCGCTTCGGTTCTGTGGCCGCTGTCAACGAGATCTTGCGCGGTTTTGAGTTGCTGCTGGTTGCGTTCGACGACCGTTTGGGAGTAAGCGGGGAGGGATAAACAGCCGATTACCAATACGACGATAAGAGCAAGAAGTACTTTCATTTTTGTAAATACGCCACGACAGTGCCGCCAAAACCCACCGCCCAGCCGTGTCCTTTATCGGTGAAGAAGACTCGTTCCAACTGATGTTCCGTGCCGCTGCGTTCTGTGGTCCAATGTCCGCCGCCGTCGTTAGTGTGAACGATCGTTCCTTCGGCGCCCACGGCCCAACCTTCCTGCGCATCGATAAACTTCACGTCAAACAGATCCACAACAACACCGGATTCCTGTTTTTGCCACGTGCGGCCACCGTTCGTCGTTCGATAGACGCTGCCGCCACTGCCGACGGCCCAACCAAGACGGTTGTCGAAGAACGACGCTGCAGTAAAGCGAACTGACTTGTCTACCTCCGGCAAACGCGACTGATACCATGTGTCGCCACCATCCGAAGTTTGAATGATCGTCGCGCCCGCTCCGACTACCCAACCGCGATCGTCGTCGACAAACGTGCCGCCAAGCAACAAACGTCTTGTCGGCGAGCGCAAACGAACCCAGGTTTCACCTGCATCGCGAGTCGTAAAGATCGCGCCCGCTTCGCCAAAGGTCCAACCGCGACCGCCGCGACTGAACACCGCGCGCACGAGGATCGCATCGACGTCGAAACCTTTTATCTCGACCCTGGTCCATTTATTGCCGCCGTCAGTTGTTTTCATTAGATAGGCTCGGGGATCGTCATTCGTCTTGAGCTGGTAGACATTGACTTCGCAAACGAGCCAACCGTTCTGTTCGTCTACGAAGAAGACGTCGCGCACGACGTCGTCGGTTGAAGCTGCGGTTGCTTTCCAGTTTCGTCCGCCGTCATCCGTGCGAAGGAGTGTGCCTTTACTGCCGGCGGCCCAACCGCGGTTGTGATCGAGGAAGAAGACCGAGTGAAGCCAGGCCATTGTGCCCGCAGGCTGTTTGGCCCATGTGCCCGTTTGGGCCGCCGCGTTTGCAGCGGCCACAAAAAGGCACAGAAAGATACAGGAAACAGCTTTTAAGGCGGGCCAAACCATGTTTAGAAGCCGAGACCGAAGATACGCGCGAAGCTAAGCACGTTGGCGAAGCCCATAATCTGCTGCCACTTCTTCAGCCGGTTTCCGGGAACGACGATCTGATCGCCGGGCACGAGATAGGTGTTGTCCGGAGCTCGACCTTTATAGATCGCGGATACGTTTACGATGATCGGCACCGGCACGGCATCGGCCCCACGACGCAAGACTACTACCTTGCTCCTGTCGCCTGTTGCCAAAACACCACCGGCTTCTGCCAAAGCTTCCGTAACAGTCATGCGATGGCTCATCAAACGAACGCCGGGTTGGGCCACGTCGCCGATGACGCTGTAGCGATACGACGATGCCTTCTCGAGAGAAACAGTAACCTGCGGATCGATGATGAACTCGTCGTACCTCTTCTTGATAATCTCGGCCACTTGATCGACGGTCTTGCCGTTGACGAAAACTCCGCCCGGAATCAGCGACAGCGAAATGCGGCCGCTCGGCGGAATTATGATCCCTTTACGTGAATAACGATCCTGGTTGAAGACGTCGACAGAAATCACGTCTTCCGGTCCCAGTTGGTACGAACTGAAGAAGTTGTTGTAGTAGGGATTGACGGCCGCTTCTTCGGACATCTGTTCCTGACGATTGGCCTGTGTCGCTTCGGGGACGTCGCTGGGCATACGTGAAGCGTCGTCGGGCTCGAGCCGATCGGCAGGTTTTTTCTTGTCTTTGTCCTGCCCGGTCGTCGTGGTCGTGCGCGGCCGCGCCCTTTGTGCATCGTCCTGCGTTTGCGCCGCGATATTGATTGCGGTCGCAATAAACACGAGCACCATCGCCAGGGCCGTTACTTTGTTTAGCTTCTTCATCTCAACCTCCAAGCCGGAACTCTTATTGGGCGCCTCGCCCAAACAGAATGATTTTCACGGTTTCAAACAAAATGATTGCGTCGAAGACCAAGCCGTGGTTCTTGATGTAGAACAAGTCGTATTGCAGTTTCTGGCGCGCGTCTTCGATTGAGGCGCCATAGGGATACTTGATCTGCGCCCAACCGGTAAGACCCGGCGCGATCAGATGGCGCTGCTCGTAATAAGGAATTTCTTCCGCCAACTGCGCGACGAAGTGCGGCCGCTCCGGGCGTGGTCCAACGAAGCTCATCTCGCCCTTCAAGATGTTCCAGAACTGCGGAATCTCGTCTACGCGAATCTTGCGAATGATGCGGCCGACGCGCGTGGTGCGATCGTCATCTTTGGAGGCCCAAACTGGTCCTTCCTTTTCGGCATCGACTTTCATCGAGCGAAACTTCGCCAGCACGAACGTTCTACCGTTTCTGCCGACGCGTTCCTGCTTGTAGAGAACTGGGCCACGCGATTCGAGTTTGATGAGAATCGCTGTGACAGCAATGATCGGCAACGAGAGTATCGCACCAATCAAAGCCGCGAGCCGGTGAACGATGGTGCGTGCTAGTGCCGCAAATCTCTTCTGCCGCCCGGGACCGGTGAAGATCAACCATGACGGACGGATCATGCTCAACGAAACGCGTCCGGTGATGCGTTCGTAAAATGCCGCCCCTTCTTCAATCCACACGCGTCCGGTCAAACTTAATTGCAACAAGCGATCTGTTGGAAACTGACCACGACGCTCGCCCATCGCGACCACGATGCGGTCGATGTCTTCCCGGACCACGATGTCGCCGAGTTCCTCAGTCAGCCCGATCACTCGCGGGTTAATCAAGCTCTTGCCGAGTAAATCGGAATCCGAACCAACAAAGCCGATGACGCGAAAACCGGCGTCAGGTCTGCTCAAAACTTCGCGTGCGATTTCAACGGCGGAATCGCCGGAACCAACGATGAGAATTCGTTCGCCGAAATCCGGGTGACCAAGGAACCAGTGAATCGAGACACGCCACGCAACCATCAGCGTGAGCGCAAGCGGCAAAGCGATCAGCGAGATACTGCGGCCCAACATCAACGCCGGATAGAAGTAGAAGCAAAGCGCGAGCACGATCCACGCCAAACCGAGCGCCTGCACGAGTCGCAACACGAGCTCGCGCCGATCGTGCATGACGATGAAATCGTAAAGGTCGAAAAGATAGAAGCCCGCGAGACAGAAGAACGTTGCGACGGCGGCTTTCCAGTAACCGTACTTGATTACCAGCTCGAAGTACGCGTCTTCGATGCCGACGCGCACGTAGACCGCCGCGATAATCGCACCGTAGACCAACACCGCCTCACCCAGGAGCAGCAGTATCGTTCGACCATTTACGCGCAAGGCTCTCAATTCAGAACTGCAACCTCCTCTTCACGGCCGTTCTTCGGTTGTGGTTGTTTTCCGTTTCCCGAAGCGACGTCAGCATCTCGTTTCGAGTAACGATACTGGTAATAGTAATTGGTCGGATCGGGTTGTTCCTGCGAACGATTGAGCACGACTCCCATCAGACGTTCGCGTGGCAGCTGTTCGAGCAGTTTGTCGACGACGGAATAGCGCGTCTTACCTGCACGGACCACCAGCATGGCGCCGTCGGCACGACTCATCAGCACGTTCGCATCGGTAAAGATGCCGAGCGGCGGCGCGTCGATGATGATGTAGTCGAACATGCGGCGCGCTTCTGTGAGCACGCGCGTGTAGGTTGGTCCGGAGAGTAGTTCGGCAACGTCGTCTCTCGGCTGGCCACCGGGCAGGAGGTAAAGACCGGATGGATCGAGACGAACGATCGCGTCTTCCAAACCGATTTGGCCGCCGAGAACTTCAGACAAACCGATGTTTGCATCGATGCCGAAGTAGTCGGTTGCGCACGGCCTGCGAAGGTCGCTATCGATGACGAGTGCACGAACGCCGTCGGTTTGGGCCAACAGCCAACCGAGATTCAACGCCGTCAAGGTCTTGCCCTCGCCAACACCCGCGCTGGTTACTACAAACGCGCGCATCTGCAAGCGCTCGCCGGCCTGGAGAATGCGCGTGCGCAACGAGCGAAACTGTTCGCAGTAGGCAGAACGTGGCTGACTAATCGCAACGAGATGAGGTTCGACGCGCGCAGGAGAAATGTCATAGCTGACAAAACCTCCGGCGCGCGTCGCCCCGGCAGCGTCCAAAGTTGCCCCAGCATCACGCGAAGCAATTCCGGCGGGGAGTGCCGACCCGTCGGGTACATCCGCAGTGTGCGCAGAGGACGCTGAACTGCGCGCCGCTTCTTTCGAGACAGCCATGATCGTCGAGCCGGCAAACAACTGCTCTTCGATCTCTTTGGCCGAAGGGGATTGGGCAATGCCGGACCCTTCAATGCGGCGCTCTGAATCCTTTGGTTGTTGTTTAGTCGCGCTGCCGTTATCAGTGGCGCTGGACTTTCTGATGGCGTCGAATACTCTGCCCATTTAAGTCACCTCTCAGAACTAGCTTTCGTTTTCAGCGGCTGTGCCGGCAGCCCATAACTCTGCTTCACCGGCTGACGAGAAGATCTTCGACGGTGCTTCCCGCTCGACCGCCGTTGGCATACCCGGGTTCTGACGCGGCAGCATGTCGAAAGTCTCAGCGACTTCCTCGATGACTGCGCGGCCAATCACAGACTCACCGGCTGCGTAACCAGCCAGCAAGCCGTTGTCACAAAGGTTGTTGATGTTGCGCGGAATTCCTTCGGAACAACGGAAGATGTAATCGACTGCCGCGGGCGAAAAGATGTCGGTGCGCTCAGCGCCGGCTACGAGCAGTCGGGAAATGATGTAACGATCAGTCTCTTCAACGTTAGGCAACGCCTTGATCACGCAACGCAACGCGATGCGCTGTTTCAACTGGCGCAGATCCGGATTGTTGAGCACGTCACGCAATTCCGGTTGGCCTGTCAAAACAATCTGCAACTGTTTCGCAGTGTTCGATTCGAAGTTCGACAAGAGTCGAATCTCTTCCAACACGTGCGGCGACAGTCCCTGCGCTTCGTCGACGATCAGCACGGTCCTAAGACCGCGTGAGTGACGCGACTCCAGCGCACGTCCCAGTTCGAGCAACAACTCCGCCTTTGTTTCCCACTTCTGCACGTCGAGCAACTGGGCCACGTGCTGGTAAAACTCCGGTACGGACAAACGCGGATTGAAAACGTAAGCAACGAGGACCGTCCGATCCAGACGCTGCATCATCCAGCGCAGGATCGTCGTCTTGCCCGTGCCGACCTCGCCGGTCACGACCACCAATCCCTTGCCGCTCTCGATGCCGTAGTGGAGATTGGCCATCACTTCCGTATGCGACGGAGTGAAATAGATGAAGCGCGGGTCGGGAGTCAGCGCGAAGGGCAGTTCTTTTAGTCCGTAGAATTCAGCGTACACTCTAATAACCTCCAGTGCAGTCCGTTCGAACAAGCTTCTCTTAAGCAGAGCGCGACTGCATCAGGAATTCGAAAACGTGCGTAAGTTTCAAAGCGAGCGCCAGCAGTGGAATCGCGACCATCGTGGCGATCACTCCGGCGACCAGCAACAACCGGCGTCTTCGCGGCAGAGCCTTTGCTTCCTGCGGCGTCAACAATTCAGGAACCGCAATCAGCACGGGCAAGCCGGTGTAGTGACGTGCGTCTTCACTGCTCTGAATCGTGAGCAGTAGAGGCACTTCAAAGAACGCCGTCAGCAACAAGCCGAGGCTCAATCCGGCAACCACTCCGATTCCGGCGAGCAGGAAACGCTTCGGCGCAACCGGTTTCTGCGGAAGGTTGGCAGGGTCGATGACTTCGATTCCCTCACTCTGCTGCTGCGTCGCTGCATCGGCTCCGAGGGAGATCTTCTGTTGCTGTTCGAGCAGTTTGTCGAACGCCGACTTCTTCGTCTGGTACTCGCGTTCGATCGCGCCGAGTTGAACATCTGCGCCAGGGACCTTGTTGATACGGTCGGTGATAGCCGCGATCTGCTTTTCGGCATCGTTCAGCGCAGCTTGTTGACGCTTGATTTCACTGTCGACGTTTTTGATCTCCTGGGCAGTCGCAGCAGCCGAGATGTCAGGCCGGTTTTTCAGCTTCTTCTCCTGCTCGGCAATGCGCTCCTTCCATTCGTCGATCTGGCGGTCCATGTCCTTTTGTACTGAATCGATCTGCGCCTTCTTAGCGAGCACGTCGGGATGGATTTCCTTGTACTGCGTCTGCAATTGCCGCAACTCAGCTTGCAGATCAGCTTTGCGCTTCACCAACTCGGCCCAGCCGAGCGTTGTTTTGGGATCCGTTAAGGTTTGGGCAGCGTCGCCGATCGCATTTTCGGTCTGCTTTTGGATGAGCGTTAGATTGGTCGAGAGCGTTGAACGTCGATCCTGTAGCCGGCCGACTTCAGCAATCAACGCCTTCTCCTGTTCACGAAACCCGCTTAACTGCCGGAGCAAAGAGTCGGCTTCGGAAGGCAAACTACCAAGGTTCTGTTGCATGAAGTCGAGACGCTTCTGGTCGATCTTGTCCAGCTCTTCTTTTGTCTGTCTGACTTGCGCATCGATGAACTGCTTCGCGGACGCGGTGGAGCTAACAGTCTCAGCAGTTTGCTGGCTGATGTACTTGCCGGCCAACTCCGCAGTGACTGCCTGGGTCACTTTCGGATCGCGATAGCGAAACCGAATATCAAACCCGTCTGTGATCTCGCGGCGATTCGTATTGACCTCAACCTTGATGTCGCTCCGCAACATCGCAATGACGGACTCCATCGGCTCGCCACGCTCACGCTCGCGTTTGTAGAGTTCATACTTTTCAATGAGCGGTTCAAGTGAACTGCGGCTGGTGACTACCTGGGCGATGCCTGCCAACTGGCGCGTCAGACTGTCTTCGTTGACCGTCGGAATCACGGTGTTCGGCAACGTTGAGGGCTTCACGACGATGAGCGTGCTCGACTCGTAAATATCGGGGAGCCGAAAGACGACGTAGCCGACCGCTGAAGCGACCGCAATGACGGGAAGAATAATCAACCACTTCCGTCGCTTGAGAATCTTCAGGTATTCACTGGGGGTTCGTTGTCTGAATTGAACACTCATGTCTGCATTCCTCTTTCTGCTTTAGCCACGCTTACAAAGTCGCGAGAGCTTTTTTCGCTTCCTCTACACCAATGAAAGGCGCTTTTTCTCCTAGCCGCAACGCAGCCTCGAGCGCGCGCCGCGAACCGTCTTTATCGCCCTTTCCCAGCAACGCCATCCCGAGATGGTAATGATATGTTGCACTCGGTGAGACGCTTGCCGCGCGAGCGTTTGCTTCATCCAGTTCGACAGCCTTCTGCAACTGCTCCACTGCGGCGCCATAAAGGTTCTTTTTGTAGTAGATCCAACCAAGCGTATCGACGAAGCCGGGGACGTTTGGATTTCGTTGCACTACAGCCTGAGCCAGACGCACCGCTTCGTCGAGATTTCCTTTTCCGGTTTCCGCATACAGGTACGAAAGGTTGTTCGCGGCAAACGCGGCATTTTGATCTCGCTCCAGCGCTTTGCGGTAATTGTCGATCGCTGCGTCGTAGTTGTTGCGAGCGTACTCGAGCATGCCAATCAGCGTGTAAACGGCGGCATTGTCGGGACGAATAGCGAGAATCTTCTTGTACTCTTCAATCGCGCGATCTTGCTGATTGGAGTTGATGAACAGCGCCGCTAGAGATGAGTAAGCGGCGAGATAGTTTGGATCGATTTCCAACGTATGGCGAAATGCTGCTTCGGCTGCCTGACCGTTGCCCTGGTAACTGTAGACCTGGCCCTTCAGGTAATACAGCCATGCGACGTTGGGATAGGCGCTCAGCGCTTGATCGACTCTGGCGTGCGCTTTATCCAGCTCGTGGCTTCTCGCGTATTGCGCGATGATTCCGCTCAGAGCGCCGAAGTTGGTTGCGTCGACGCTGAGCGCGTTTTCAAACGAAGCGAGCGCATCCTCCGGTTTGTTCTCCGCAAATGAGACGAGCGCGAGGTTGTTGTAGACGTTCGGATCCTTGGGCGCGATCTGGCGAGCCGATTCAAAGTCCTGACGAGCCGCTGGGAGATTCTTCAGTTGGAGCTGAGCGGTGCCGCGTGCCAAATACGCTTTTTCAGTGATCTCACCGAGCAACTGCGGTGAGTTATCGCGATCGGGCGCCGTCTTGCTCAAACGATTCAGCAACTCCGACGCGAGCGCCGTCACCGTCTTGGGATCGCCGCTGCGGAGGTTGATCTGCACCTGCATCAACTTTGCCGGCAGGTAATCCGGATAGTTTCTTTCGAGATCGCCGGCAAACGCGCGGGCCTCGTCGTTCAGACCCAAACTGAACTTTGCCTGGGCCATGAAATACAATCCGGCTCGCGAGTTTGGATCCTGGGTCAGAACGTCTTTCAAATCCTCGATGGCAGCCTTGATTGGTTCAGGCTGTGGCTTCTGTAACTGCATTCGGGCGCGTAACAACAGCGCCTGGCGATCGTGTTTGTCCTTCTTCAGCGCTTCGGCAATCTGTGCGTTAGCACCCTCCGAATCGCCTCGCATAAACAGGATTTCAGCGAGACGGTAGCGACCCTGTAAGTAATCGGGCGACTTTTTGAGCACGTCCTGGTAGATCTTGATTGCGTCGTCCCCGCGGTCGATAAAGGAATAGAAGTCAGCCAGAACGAGTTGACTCTCAGGCTTGTCCGGATCAAGAGCCGCCAGAGCTTTGTACTCGTTCTCTGCTTTGTCCAACTGCTTATTGACCAGGTAGTAGCTCGCAAGTACGAAGTGCGCGTTGCGATCGGTGGGTCCAACTTCCACAGCTTTCAGCAGTTCAGCTTCTGCTTCCGGCATCCGGTTCACCTGGACCAGAAACCTACCGTACTCAGAGTGCGCCAGAGGTGAGTTGGCGTTGAGTTCGATTGCCTTCTTGTAGAGCGTCTCGGCCTTGTCACGTTCGTTGTTGACAATGTGGAACTTGGCCATGCTGAGGTACGACTCAACACGATTCGGATTCAGTTCGATGGCGCGGTTGAGTTCGGCAAAGGCTTTGTCCTTGTCGTTGCGATTGAACAGGACGCTGCCCATCAGGATGTGGCCTTCGATGCTGTTCGCGTCTCGTTCCAGAGTTTCCTTGGCGAGGCGCTCCGCTTCATCGAGGAGTTCCGGGCGGCTGCGGCTGTATGCCAGGTAGTAGTTGCCGAGTTTGATTCGCGCGTCGAGGTTGCTTTTGTCGAGTTCCAGCGTCTTACGAAGTTCGTCGATCATTTCCGAGAACCGCTGGAGTCCTTCGTAAGACTGGGCGAGTCCCCAGTGGGCCGACGCTAACTTGTCGTCGATCTGAATCGCATTGCGAAACTCGAGCGTTGCTTCCTGAAACTTCGATTCTTTCAGGTAAGCTTCGCCGCGCCGCACGTGCTCAGCCTTGGCTTTATCTGCGTTGGTACAGCCGCTCAGTGCAATGAGAGCAGCCAGGAAGACAAAAAGGAGAGATCTATAAAAGCGGAAACCGCAGCACTCGTTTTTCATTCTGTTTTCTACTCCCTATCCACGCCTTCAGCGGGCAATGCCGATGACGCGGTAACTTGTTCCATCAACTACTAAATTGCCAATCCTCTTGACTCCCCAATTTAATTGGGCACAAATTCGGCCAGCGCCGTGGCGGCCTTCGCCGAAAGGTCTTTCGCCGATTCCAGCGCCGCTGCCTCGGAGTCACCCAAAGGCACCATTACGCGAACCATCGCGCCGTCAGACCGGCGCAACCGAACGCTGTCAATAACCGTATAAACCTTTCCCCAGTACTCACTTGCGACCGCGCGCCCGCGTCCCTGATACCAGTAGATCATCAGGTTCTTATAATCGCCGTTTTGAATTACATACTTGTTTGCGGCAAAAGTCTGTCCGCTAGGTAACGTAATCATCACCGTATCGGGATTGTTGAGCGTCCAGCCGGAGCCAGGCAGGCAGTTCAAAGGGCTGTGGTACGACGCACCGTCACGCTGGCTGGCGTAGTAGCCCACATAAAAATTCGCCATCTGGCCGTCAGCACGCCGAAAGTCGCGCAGCAAATAATCACTGGCGCGCAGCACTTTCATCGTTGGCTCATCGATGATCTGGTCCGGTTTGCTCTTCTGCCACTGTCCCAATTGCTCGGGAAAGTCTTTCAACGCCTTGCGGTCCACGTGCGCCTCGCCGAGATAGGCCCACCCGTTTACGAGAACGCCGGCCGCCACAATCGCAACGAGCAAGACAGCAAAACGTACTGAAGAAGATCTGGTCATTCTGTTCCTTCTACCGAAACGACTTTAGTACCCGTGGTAACACCGGACCGGTCACGTGAGCTCTTCTCTTCCATGACTTCAACTGGTTTCGCGGGCTGGGTCGCAGGCTTGAAACGATCGACAAACCAACCCACCGCAAACAGCAGCAGGAATGCGGCTACGTAAATGGCCCAACCCGAAAATGAGTGAAAGAAACCGTCGGCAACGCCCGTTCCGTAGAAGTGCGACAAAACGCCGGTGCCGCTCACGCGCGCCGCGTTCGTCAGAATCGCGATCGGCACGGCAGAAAGCACGATGATTATCGAGCGCCAGAAACCATAACTGCGGAGCCAGCTAAACTTGCCGCGTGGGCCATTTGAATCATTTGATCGGGGATACGTGAAATAAGCAAATACAACCGCGAGCGTCAACAACGTCATCAGCGAGCGAATCCCGCTACAAGCTTCCACTACCTCGAGCTTTCGCGTTTCAAAGGAATTGAGTGGTTTCAACTCGATGATATTTCCCTGCCGTAAAACGGGAATGCCCAGAACGCTCATCGACCAGACGGCGCAACGGGAGGCAAAAAGTTGCAAGGGAAAAGCGATCTTGTTGAAGATGATTGCGGGAACCGGGATTGCCAGTATCAGCAGTCCGAGGGGGACGAGAATCAGCCGCAGAAAGGCGAGACCGCCGAAATAGACCACGATGCCGGCGATCAGCACCACCAGCGACATTCGCTGGGTGTAAAGCTCGGCGCCGGCGACGCCCGTCCAGAGCGCAAATAAAGCAAACGCGACGGCCAGCCCGCCCAGGAGCACCGATGGACGAGCCGGTTCCGCCGCAAACTTATTGCGCTGCGACCACAGTATGTAACCGATTATGAGGGGGACTAATAATCCGTGGGAGTAGTTCTCGTCTGTCCACCAGTCGTTTGAAAGCTTCACCAATACCGCGGCATAGGTGAACAGAATGGCGACAACAATGGCTATGGCACGCCAGTAATACTTGGTGGCCGGGACACTCATACAGGTTCCTTGTGCTCATCCTCGCCAGGAAAGGGCAATTCCCCTTGCGAAAATGTGGGCGACCCCGAAATCTTCACCCGATTCCTTAATTGGCGACAAAGCTTATCTCAGATCGATGGTCCGTGTAAAACAGATCGGCCCTCGTTCCAGACCACTGGAAAGAAAAGCCTAAAGGCTAATGTATTCCAGTATCTATGTCTTCGATGGTTTTTGGGCCAAAGGCCATACGAGGGGCACAGCCCAGGTTTTTTTGCGTTACGCCCGGCGAGGCGTAGCCTTCGCCTTGTATCTTGCTTCTTGTCGTATCACGATGCTTTAAGTTTGTCTGGGTAGCACCCAGACAATGGAGGAGGAGAGCAGTCTGTGCTCGCCTTAGA
>Ga0207675_100003546_pt1 | contig 15219 bp, 13 predicted proteins | sample KBSSwiS42_FD_184305 | JGI IMG/M metagenome (GOLD analysis project Ga0207675, IMG submission 184305) | Switchgrass rhizosphere microbial communities from Kellogg Biological Station, Michigan, USA - KBS Switchgrass S4-2 (SPAdes) (version 2) | ecosystem: Host-associated > Plants > Roots >... | reverse complement strand
TCTTTTAATCCGAGGTACGCAAAGTGATGAGTAATATGATCTTTGCCGCCAACAAATGGTGATTGACCACGCAGCAACCTTCTTACTGTTACAGTTGTTGTATCAATGATAGGAATAATGAAAAACAAAGCAGGAAGAACAAAAGGTTTTACTTGCAAAATTCCCTGGTTGCCTTCATTGAATTGCCATAAGAATAATATACTCGTTGCTGCGAGAAAAACACCAAGAAACTGGCTTCCGGTATCACCCATAAATATTTTTGACGGGCTCCAGTTAAATCTTAAAAATCCTACCAATGCTCCTAAAACACCAATAAGAATAAGCATGTAAAATTCAGAAGCTGCATGACCAGTAAGTGCCAACACACCGATCAATCCAGCAATAATAAATGCAGAGATCGAAGCGGTAACACCGTCCATATTATCCAACATATTTATTGAATTCATCAAACCTATCACCCAAATAAGTGTAAAAAGAATATTGATAAATTCAAGATTAGATATATTGATCTTGACATTAAACACAATTAGTATAATGCCACAACTAAGCTGAAGAATGAACTTAAGCAAGGGGTTTGTATTAAAAGCATCATCATAAAGGCCTGCTAAAAACCCAAGACTTGTAGCTGCCACAATTCCGATTATTTGCTTGTCTGGTGTGATCCCCCTTTCCTGTGCAATGAATCCGTAAATACCCCAGGACAAAAGAAATATGATAAAGAATGAAATACCCCCAATGGAAGGTTTTACATGGGCCGTCCATCGCACTTGTTTGAACGCCAAATTATTTCTCGAACCAAGATTGAATGAAAACTTAAGAAGCAGGTAGTTGATAGCCAGTGATAAACCTATCGCAATGAATAAATAAGAAATAAAAAAGGTGCTCATAAGAACAGGTATTAGGTTTTCGGATGGTGTTTTACTTTATTAGTTCCGGATTTGCGTGCAAAAATAGTGTGAATATTCAATGTTTTCATTTTAAAGTCGCTTTTTTATTGGCAATCTTTAAGCCGGGTTTTCAACATATGTTAATTCAGTTTCCTCATTTAAATCCCTCTTTTGGATTTTATATTCAAAAAGATTGCACTTTTGTGCCGACTTTTTTTAAGCATAGACGGCATTTGATATAACTAACCAAAACAAGTTTAATAATCCTATCATTTTATTATGAATGATTTAAAAAATACCGCTACACAAATACGCAGAGACATCCTAAGAATGGTGCATGGTGCTAACAGCGGCCATCCGGGCGGATCATTAGGATGTGCAGATTTTTTTACTGCACTTTTTTTTAAAGTAATGAACCATAATAAAAACTTTTCAATGGATGGGAAAGGTGAGGATATTTTTCTACTATCAAATGGTCATATTTCTCCGGTTTATTACAGCACATTGGCCAGGGCAGGTTATTTTAATAAAGACGAATTGTCAACTTTTAGAAAACTGAATTCAAGGTTACAAGGTCATCCAGCTACTCACGAGCATTTGCCGGGAATTAGAATTGCCTCAGGATCGTTGGGACAAGGCATGAGTGTAGCCATTGGTGCTGCACTTACGAAAAAACTGAATAATGAAAATTCGGTTGTTTATTCGTTGCATGGTGATGGCGAATTAGATGAAGGTCAAATTTGGGAAGCCATCATGTTTGCTGCACACCATAAAGTTGATAATCTCATTTCAACTGTTGATTGGAATGGTCAACAGATCGATGGACCTACTGATAAAGTGATGGGATTAGGAAATATCCGCGAAAAGTTTGAGGCATTTGGATGGACCACTCTTGAAATGAATGGTAATGATATGGACCAGGTAATAGCCACTCTTGATAAAGCAAAAACATTAGTGGGTAAAGGAAAACCAATTGCTATTATGATGCACACCATCATGAGTAAGGGGGTTGATTTTATGGAGAATGATCATAACTGGCATGGTGTAGCTCCAAATGATGAGCAATTGGCTAAGGCACTTGCGCAGTTACCGGAAACATTAGGAGATTATTAAACCGAGATTCACAAGATTGAAGGATTAAAGATGAACAAGTAATAGATCCTTTTGATCTTGAATAGCCAGGTTCATTCAGAACGGAGACTAAATTCCTGCCTCGCTGCTTTTCTTGCAGGTATATACGAGGACACTAATGCGATCAATAAAACTGTCATTGCTACAAGCACAAAATCCGGCCATTTCAATTTTACAGGATAATAGTTTATCAGGAAAGAACCGCCTTCCAATGGTATCAAGTGATACGTTATTTGCAGCCATGCAATGACCAAAGCGAGAATGATCCCGGCGACGCCACCAAATATTCCAATCAATAATCCCTCACTTAAAAATATTTTCTGGATAAAATTATTGTTGCCACCCAATGCATGAAGTATGCTTATATCTTTTTGTTTTTCCAATACAAGCATGGTAAGAGCACTGACTATAGTAAAAGAAAATATGAACATAATAAGAACCAGGATCGCATATACTACCCATTTCTCAGCCGTCATGATCGAATACAAACTTCGGTTCTGTTCGTACCTTGTTTGCACCAGGAAACTATTACCCAACTGTTGCTGCAATTGGTCTTGTACATCCTTTTCATTGACGCCTGTATTAATGGCTACTTCTGCAGCCGTATACTCATTGTCTTTATAACCCAATAATCTTTTTACAAAACCAAGATTGGTAATTGCATAATTAAAATCGAACTCCTGCTGAATGGCAAACACTCCTGATGTATTAGAAAAATCGACGCTTACATTATTTACAGGATCAATTGACTTTGATGAATCTTTTTTAGGTAAATATGCTTTTAGCTGCAGCAAGTTTTTATCTGCCTCAATATGTAATGCATCTTCCACCCCAAGTCCAAGCACCATATAAGGTATTTCATCATTCCCTGTGCTAAATTCTCCTCGTATTATACTTTCAGGCAAGCCGGAAACTTCTTTATAATTTTCATCCACACCTTTAATAGTTACTGCCCGTTGAAAATTATACTCTGTACTATCACGATTAAGCCCGGAATTCTGAAGCAACCCTTTTTCTTCTGCTACCATGGAAACATTCTTTATTCCGGTTAAGCTGCGAATATTTTTTATTTGATCGGGTGTGAGAGTAATGACTTTTCCTTGTGCCGGTAATATTTTAATATCGGAATAAAATGAAGAGTATAATGATTTCACCATCCCTTCAAAACCATTGAAAACACTTAACACAAGAATGAGTGCAGTAGTACCGAAGGTCATCGCAACAATACTGATCCATGCAATGATGTTGATAGCATTGGTGGATTTTTTTGCTTTGAAATATCGCCAGGCGAAGAGAAAGTTCAAAGTTTGAAATTTGGGGTTATCAGCTTTTGTAATTCTATTGATCGTCCCTTGTGTCACTCACTTGTACCACATTAATTCTATTCATCAGTTATCATCTATCCATTATTCTCTTTCTTTTCCTCATTTATCTTTTTAAACAGCTCTTCCATCTTAAATACCTGATCCAACGTATCATCTTTATAGAATCTCAATACTGGTATATTCCGAAGCTGGTGCCTTACTTTAGCCGCAAGCTCCCTTTTAATTTCATGATGACGGTCTTCGATCCTTTTCATTGCACCTTCTACATCCTTTACCTGGAAAAAGCTCAAATAAAATCTTGCTTCCAAAAGATCCGGTGTCACTTTTACGGATGAAATAGAGACCATCCCCCCATCGATCATGCTTAAACCAAGCTTTTGAAAGATCGTATTTATTTCCTCGTTCAATAAACCTGCTATCTGTTTTTGTCTTTTACCTTCCTGCATATTCCCTCCTTCTTTAGTATGCCAGCCTCGCCAAAGCTTCGGTAGGCGGGGTAAAATTAGCTACTTTTGCTGCTTCTTTGGCGTAGATATAAACAATGAAACAATATTCACGGATTTTTGGCTATCTCGGCAATTATAAAGGCGGCATCTTTCTTTATTTCCTTTTTATCGTTTTATCAGTTGCATTTTCCATTGTGTCTGTCGGAATGCTGATGCCTTTTCTTGAATTAATATTCAATGGAGATAAAGGGACAATGGCTGGCTTGACAAAACAAACAAACAATCCTGTTGTTAAATACATCCGCGATTCATTATTAGGCAGTATAAATAATAGTGCAGACAGAACAAGTGGCTTACTAAAAACACTTGGTATGATCTGTATTTTGATCGTTGCTTCTATTTTTCTAAAAAACCTTTTTCTCTATCTCTCCTATTACGTACTAAATCCGATGAAGAATAAGGTCGTGAATAATCTTCGTTCTGATCTGTATCATAAAATTCTTCATCTGCCAATTGGCTATTTTACAGAAAAAAGAAAAGGCGACCTGATCAGCCGTATTACAAATGATATCGGAGAAGTCGAGAATTCTGTTGTAGGAACTTTAGAAGGTTGGGTTCGTGATCCATTAACGATCATCGTAAATTTTGCTTTTCTGTTTTATTTAAGTCCTCAGCTTACTTTATTCCTGCTCATCTTTATTCCGATCATTGGTTTGGTGATCGGCCGCATTTCAAGATCGTTGAAGAAACAATCTTTGGAAGCAGCTATTAAATATGGTGAGTCAGTATCAGTGCTTGATGAAACATTAGGGGGACTTCGTGTAATTAAAGCCTTCAATATTGAATCGTTGCTGAAGAATAAATTTTTTCGTATCAATGATGAATTATTGACTGCAAAAAATAAGATCGGCTATCGCCGTGATCTTGCTTCGCCAATGTCTGAGTTTTTAGGAGTAGTTGTTTTTGCTGCGATTCTCTGGTATGGCGGTAGCAGGATAATCAGCGGCACAATTCCATTGGAAGGTTCTGCATTCATTGGTTATCTCGCTTTGTTCTATAACATCATCAATCCTGCAAAGTCAATATCACTTGCTTTTAGCAATATGCAAAAAGGAAGTGCAGCGATCGGAAGAATTGAAGAAGTATTAAAAACCCCCATAACCGTTGATGATAATCCAAATGGTAAAATTCTAAACTCGTTTAACGATAAGCTCGAATTCAGAAATGTGAGATTTGCCTATGACGATGCAGTGATATTGGATAACATAAATCTTACGATTGAAAAAGGAAAAACAATTGCTTTGGTTGGTTCATCCGGTGCAGGTAAATCAACATTAGCTGATCTTGTTCCAAGATTTCATGATGTAACAAATGGTGAAGTATTGATCGACGGAATAAATATTAAAGATTATTCTTTACACTCAACAAGAACCTTAATGAGTATTGTTACACAAGAGCCAATTCTATTTAACGATACAATTGCCAACAATATCCGTTTAGGTAAAGCAGATGCAACCGATGCCGAAATAGAACAAGCAGCAAAAGTTGCCAATGCTCATAATTTCATTATTCAAAAAGAACATGGCTACAATACAAATATTGGTGATCGTGGCACTAAGCTAAGTGGCGGCGAAAGACAACGATTGACAATTGCAAGAGCACTTATTAAGAATCCCCCAATACTTATTTTAGACGAAGCCACTTCATCACTCGATACAGAAAGTGAAAGATTGGTACAGGATGCTATCAACAATATGATGCAGAACAGGACAAGTATCGTAATAGCACATCGTCTCAGTACAATTCGACATGCAGATGAGATCATTGTTTTACAAAGAGGAAAAATCGTTGAACGGGGTACACATGATCAATTGTTATCTCAAAATGGATTTTACAAAAGATTGGTGGAGATGCAGGAAGTGAAATAATTCCGATAGCTAATTTTCGGCTATGCTATTTGGAACAGATTGTTGATTTGTACCATTAATGTAATTTATTATTTCGTCAATATCCTTGTTGCTTAGATCAGGAAATGAAGCCATCATATTTCCTCCAAAAGTTTTCTTTAAATTTTGTGTGTACTCATTCTTCTTCATAAAGTCCATAGGACTTTTGATCCATTCATACACTTTTTTTCTTTCAGTCCATGGTCCTCTTTCCTCGAAGCCTGATAAAGCTGGCCCCGTAGCATCTTTACCTATGATATGACAGGCAGCACACTTTGACTGAAACAATAACTTTCCTTTTGAATTTCTAGCTGTATTTGTTCCTAAATTATCAATTAAAACAGCTTGTGGTTCCGGTTCCTTAATAGAATAAACAATTTTAAGGCAAGTTAAAATGATTATAAATGCCAGTAAGAGGAGAAATGCATGAAGTATATATTTTATCTCTTTCATGCTATCACAAAGTTACGTTGCAAACTGAAAATACCTGCATTCGAATACTTCGAATTTTTACGTTTAACTAAAACTAATAAGGTTCATTCATCGGCGGGTCTGATATTTGCATAATACATTCATAGTTTGCGTACTCAATTAAAGCTCATATCAATTACATTCCTCTTTTTTATTGCAGCGAATCAAAAAGGATCTGCCGCAGATTTTTTTGGTGAAATAATTTCTACAAAAGAAGAAGCCCTCGCTTTTGTTGATAAGATCGACCGGGCAAAACAAAACTTGCTTTGGCCCAACGTAAAACCCAGTTTGTTTTATGATAATCTCAAATTAAACCTGGAAAAACCTGGTAGTTTTTATCCCGGCCGCAGTACCAATTTTTGTTCTTATGGAGCTCTTTCCTATTTGGTGATGGAAAAAGATCCGCTGGGTTATGTAAAGTTCATGAATGAACTATATGAAAAAGGTGAATCAAGTTTTAATAATAATCATTTCAAGCCTTCCAAAGAAGTAATGAAAGCAGCAGGCACCTTAAAATTCAAAGGAGTGCTTGATGTCCGGCATGCGGAGCAAATGTGGTTTCTTGTTTTAGCAGATAAGTTCAAAGGCTATTTGAATTTGTTTCATAGAAAATTTCGGGAAGGTGATGAGAATACTTTTTGGGCAGCCACCAACTTAGGAAAGTTCGACAGGATGGTAAGCAAGATGCTAAGCACACATGTGACAGCCGTTGGCAGCGACCTTATCAAACCATGGGTAAAAGATGTTTACAGTTATTTGGAAAAAAGAATGAATGATAAGATCGTGAGTCTTTATATCAATAACCAGATAATTCATAAGAAGAATCACGACAAGATCAAATTCTCTATTCCTACGCACTATATTATTTTAAAGAACATTAGAAAGGTTGATGACAAGATCACACTTCGTTATTGGGATTATGGTGGTGATACGGAAATGCAGATCAGTCCGGGGACTTTGAAAAAAATAATATTTGGAATTATAAGTATTGACAAATGATCCGTTGCCTACTACTTTTAATCATTTCATTAGCGCTGTTCTCATGCAGTACAAAGATCGTTTCCACCAATTATTACCAGGAGCATAGGGGAACTGTTGACAGCATCGAAAGTCGCTATGAAAAGCTAAATACTATCAAACCGTTTTCCCTGGCTTTTACCGATAAAGAATTCAATATTGTTTCTATTGAAATGACATCCGATACCCTGACAAGGATCTATGAATTCAACTTCAGCGAAAAAAGACTAGCTGACACTTTATTAAAATACAATTACGATACAACAGGTGTTTTTTATCTGATAAGAAAAATGCAATTGACGAAAGTTACATGGGTCAATAGCTTTGATTATTACATTAATGATCAGCCGCGACAATTGATCATCTTAAGTATAAAACCAAAAACAATAAGATATCTTTTCTCTCCCCCGAAATATATTGCTCTTGCGTATTTCAGAACGTCTCAATCATTTGATGAAAAAGGAAGATTGCTAGATGGCCGAAGATCAAAGGTCATTAGAAAAATAAAAGGGCAAGTTTTTTACAGAATCACAGATAGGATCTGCTATACAATCATGGAAAAATATAGATAGATATTTTGATCTATTATCTACTTCAACACTTCCCGACTAATAACTATTTTCTGTATCTCTGATGTTCCTTCTCCTATCGTACACAACTTAGAATCCCGATAATATTTTTCTACAGGAAAATCTTTTGTGTATCCATAACCACCAAAAATTTGTACAGCATCGTTGGAAACTTTTACTGCGATTTCACTTGCATAATATTTCGCCATTGCAGAAGCTTTGGTGACGGGTTCATGTTTTTCTTTCAGATCACAAGCTTGTAATATCAGTAAATCAGCAGCAGTTATTTCAGTTACCATATCTGCTAATTTAAATGCTATTCCCTGGAAATTTGAAATTGGCTGGTCGAACTGCTGACGTTCCTGTGAATATTTCAATGCAGCCTCATAAGCGCCTTTTGCAATTCCTAATGCTAAAGAAGCAATTGAAATTCTTCCACCATCTAAAACTTTCAATGATTGTTTAAATCCATCTCCAACTTCGCCTAAACGATTTGCATCGGGAATTTTGCAATTATCAAATATCATTTCAGCAGTTTCACTTGCACGCATTCCTAATTTATTTTCTTTTTTACCACCACTAAAACCAGGTGCTCCTCTTTCAACAATAAATGCAGTCGCATTATTTTTTGCTCTTGGCTCACCGGTTCTGCAAATAACAACGGCAATATCACCACTTATACCATGAGTGATCCAGTTTTTCGTACCGTTGATGATCCAATCATCCCCGTCTTTTTTTGCTGTGCATTTCATGTTTCCTGCATCGCTCCCGGTTCCTGGTTCTGTCAATCCCCATGCTCCAATCCATTCTGCTGTTGCTAGTTTTGGTAAATATTTTTTCTTCTGTTCATTGTTTCCAAAACTTAATATATGGCCAGTACAAAGTGAGTTGTGAGCAGCTAAACTCAATCCCACGGAACCGCAAACCTTGGCTACTTCTTCAATAATCACTTTGTATTCATAATATCCAAAGCCAGAACCACCGTATTCATGTGGTACCAATATTCCCATCATTCCCAGCTTACCCATTTCCTTAAAACATTGCACAGGGAATTCTTGCGACTCATCCCATTCCATAACATGCGGTTTAATATATTGTTGTGCAAAATCCCTGGCAATTTGAGCTGCATGCTCCGTTATTTCATTGTTCTTAAAATCCATATCCTCTCTTTCTATTTAGACTGATTAAAAATATATGAAGCTGCAAAGTAAGGGATAAAAACCGAAACACTAACAACCGTTAGGGATAAATAACGGTTCATTGCCCTTGAAACTCCAGCACTAACCCATCATAAGCAAGATGCATGCCCTCCGGTAACTCTGATTCAATTTCACTATGTTTTCCAAGCTGATGAGATATATGAGTGAAATAAGCTTTAGGAATTTTTAATTCACCAACTACATCTATCGCTTCAGCTAATGTAAAATGAGAAATATGATGTTGTTTCCGCAAAGCATTTAACACAAGTGTTTCACTCCCTTTAATTTTCTCTTTCTCGCTTTCTTCAATACGGTTAGCATCGGTGATATAAGTAAACTTACCAAAACGAAATCCAAGTACAGGCATTTTCAAATGCCACACCAATATTGGTTGCACCGGAATATCGCCTATCATAAAAGGTTCATTAGTGATCGTATTTAAATTCAATTCAGGCACACCCGGATATTTTTTATCAGCAAAAGCATAAGGAAATTCTCTTTTGATCGCTTCCTCAGTCAGCGAATTAGAAAAGATCTGCATCACAGGTTTATAAAAAAAATTGAAGGCTCTTACATCATCAAGTCCTGCAATATGATCCTTATGCGGGTGCGTAAAAAGAACAGCATCAAGCTTCATTATTTTTTCCCTTAACATTTGTGAACGAAAGTCCGGACCTGTGTCAACAACAAATGAGGTTGTGGAAGATTGAACTAAAATACTTGGACGAAATCTTGTGTCCTTTGGGTCCGTTGAGGTACAAACCTCGCAATCGCAGGCTATCATAGGTACGCCGGCACTGGTACCAGAGCCAAGAAATGTTATTTTGAGCGGAGGACAAGTCACTCAACAAAAATAAAATTGAAATGGAAGAAAGAAAAACTTATTAATGCCCGTTCTCAGTTTCTAATTTAGAAATGATGTCCTTGTAAAGTTTCTGAGATTCTTCGGTGAGTAGTTCAGTATTTATTTCCAGTTGAGGGATCAAATCAAGCATTGTATTGATTCTACCTTCTAGTTGAAGAAATTTATTTAGCACAACGACCTTCTTTTGTTCCAATATGCAATATCCGCTTTGGAATGTTCCTCTTTCATAGCGCAGAACATAGCCAGCTTCTTCAACTACAGATTCTAATTTATCAGCGGTGGTTTGTGTGTACTTCATGATGAGTCAAAAATAGAAATAACTCGAAGAGGCAATGTCTTTAATTATCCACAGTTTTTTTATCTTTAATATCAACAACCATTAACTACTGATGAGAAAATTATCTGTATTCTTTCTCGCCTTTATTTCCACAGTTGATCTTCTATCCCAGTCCGGGTACCCTGCTTTTGGCAAAGCTGATTTAAATGAATTATTACTTAAGGAATGTCCCTTTGAAAAAGGTGCAAGTGCAATGAAATTGATGGATTACCAGGAGACGGAGATCGAAATGGACAATGCTGCAAGGATTGAGATCAATAGAAGAGTTCGCATCAAAATTTTTAATAAGGACGGATTTCAAGCAGCTAACATCATTATCCCTTATATAAGGGCGAATAGGACATCAAAAATCAACGACATTTCCGCTTATATATACAATCTTGACTCTTCAGGTAAAATCATAACTCAAAAACTTGAAAAAAAACAGATCCTAAGAGAAAAATCGGAAGAAGGCTTCAGCAAAGTGGTTTTCACTTTGCCTAATGTAAAACCGGGAAGTGTGATCGAATATCGTTTTACTCATTCTGAAAGAAATATAATTCACCTTACCCCTTGGTTTTTCCAGGATGCAATACCTACAGCCACCTCGATCTGCAGATTCATTTATCCTGAACATGTAAGATTTGATTTTCGGTTAATTACCATCGATAGTGTGGCTGATAATTATTCAACTAATAATATAAAAGCCACCCGATACTTTATACTAAAAAATATTCATTCGTTCAGACCCGAACCAATGATGAGTTCTGTAAAAGATAATTTGCAACGGGTTGAATTTGCATTTCTATCACGTATCGGCTTTATCGATTTTCCAGATGAAGAGAGCCGCTGGGGGTTTTATAACCGGGCACTAATGAATTATTCTTTGAAACCACAAATAGTGAGTCAAATTCCGGGAACAGAAGGAATAATTGACTCCGCCCAAAGGCTAACAACAAAAGAAGACAAAATCAACTTTATATATCAATCAGTAAAGAAGAATGTAGACTGGGATCAAAACCAGAGTTTTTATGCAGATGATATTAAAGAAGCGTGGAAGATGAGATCAGGCAATAGTGCCGAGATCAATCTTACAATTTTAAATCTCTTAAAAAAAGTTGGCATCGAGTGTTATCCCATATTAATAAGCACAAGAGAAAATGGCAAAACAGATCCTGATTTTGTAAGTATGGGTCAGTTTAACGGGCTCGATGTTTTGATCTTAGATTCCCTGAACTTTTATATGCTTGACGGTACTCAAAAATATATTTCTTTTAAAACAACTCCTTATAACGTATTAAACCGGGCTGCTTTTCTTATGGACTCTTTAGAACATAAGTGGGTAAATATTGTTGACAACCGGACCCTAATGAAAACAAACATTGCAGTAAAAGCTGAATTAAATAACAACTCGGAATTAAAAGGAGATGCTATTATTTCATACTTCGATCATTCAAAAGCAAGCAAACTTGAAGATGAGAATAAGAAAAAAACTGATGCGGAAAAGGAGCAAGAAGACAAAGAGTTCATTTTAAAAGATTTTCCCGATCTCCTAATTGACAGTTTAAAGGAAGAAAATGCAGAAGATGAATTACAACCTCTTGTTCACAAATTTAATTTCACGTATAAACTATCCTCAACAGGTGATTACCTTGTTCTTGACCCATTTTTCCTTTCCAGTTTCAGAAAAAATCCTTTCAGTGATTCACTACGCCATACTGATATTGACATGGGAAGCAATCAGTCCTATACCATGTATTTGTATATTAAAATTCCTGATGACTACATTATTGAAGATCTGCCAAAAAATATCCTTGTAAGGTCGATCGATTCAAGCATGCTTTTTAAAAGAGAAGTCTTGCGGCAAGATAATGTTCTTGTATTTCGAAATTCATTTGACATTCAGAGGCCGATCTATTCAAAAGAAGAATATGTTGGTATTAAAGAATATTTCAAAAAGATATACGGTGTAATAAGTGACAGGATAGTGCTGAAAAAGAAAAAATAGTTCTATTTATTCGTCATCTTTATCACCGGCACTATCATCTCTTCTAAACTCACACCGCCATGTTGAAATGTATTCCGGTAATAGTTCACGTAGTAATTATAATTATTAGGATAACATAAGAAGCCATCTTCCTTTGCAAAAATGAAAGATGAGTTTACGGTCGGCACCGGCAACCCGGCTTCTCTTGGATCACGAAATGACAGCACTTCTTTTGGTTCGTAATTCAGGTTACGGCCATGCTTGTAACGAAGATTGGTTGTCGTTTGCTTATCCCCTATCACTTTATATGCAGATTTCACTTTCACACTTCCATGATCTGTTGCTAACACGATCTTTAATTTCTTATCGGCAATTTTTTTCAATGCCTGGTGAAGTGGTGAATGTTCAAACCAGCTTTTAGTTATGCTGCGATAACTCATTTCATCACTTGCCAGTTCCTTCAACACTTCCATTTCGGTTCTTGCATGGCTTAGCATATCCACAAAATTGTAAACGATCACATTCAGATCATTGTTTGATAGATTATGAATGTTATTTACAAGATCAAGACCTGCCTGGTTATTGAGCACTTTTGTATAAGAAACTTTTAGATCGCCTTTACCTAATCTTTTCAGTTGAGCTCTTAAAAACTCTTCTTCATGTAAATTCTTTCCTCCTTGTTCATCATCATTCTTCCATTGAACGGGAAAAGTTTTTTCAATATCTACCGGGAGCATTCCGGCAAAGATGGCATTGCGACAATATTGCGTAGCTGTTGGAAGTATGCTATAGAAACTATCTTCTTCAAGAATTCTAAAACTTTCTGCAAACATTGGCTGTATCGCCTTCCACTGATCGAAACGAAGATTATCAACTAAAATAAAAAATAGTGGCGTACCTTTTTCAAGATGTGGCAGCACTTTAAACTGCATTAATGTATGCGACATCACAGGACCATCTACACTTTTTGGTTTTACCCATGATGCATAGTTGCGTGAAATGAATTTGAAGAACTCAGTATTAGCTTCACTCTTTTGTGTTTGTAATACTTCCTGCATTTCCGGACTATCACTTTTCTCCATCTCCAGTTCCCAATACACAAGTTTTTTATAAATATCCATCCACTCATTATAATCGGGACTACTGTTCAAAGCCATAAAAAGATTGCGGAACTGTTGCTGATATGCGGTCGTAGTTTTTTCAGCCACCAATCTTTTGTTATCAAGGATCTTTTTCAAACTCAGCAAGACCTGGTTCGGGTTCACGGGTTTTATCAAATAATCACTGATCTGCGAACCAATGGCATCGTTCATCAAATTCTCAGTTTCATTTTTCGTGATCAGTACGATCGGTATTTGGCTGCTTACTTCTTTGATCTTCGCCAGCGTCTCCAATCCGGTTATTCCCGGCATTGTTTCATCCATCAACACTACATCAACCTGGTTTTCTTTTACGTAATCAATGGCATCAAACCCGTTTGTCAGCGTTTGTACCTCGTAGCCCTTGCCTTCCAAAAAAAGTTTTTGTGATTGCAGACTTTCTATTTCATCATCTACCCAGAGAATTTTTGCTAATGCCATTCTGTTTGTTTGTTGTTTATGGTCGTGGTTGATTATTATGTTCCCAACTTTCGTGCTACTATTAAACTTCCTTTGCATCGCATCTTCCCGATGTAAAATCGGGATTCCGACTTTACGTCGGAACTTGTACGTTCCGTTTCCTACTCAGCTTTTCTCTAATTCCAGCCAAGCCTTCAAATTTAGTTTAATAACTTCAGCTATTGTAGTTTTGCCCGCTATCCTTTAACAAAAGAGCAACAATGTCAACTGTTAGAAAGATAATCAACGATCCGGTGTATGGTTTTATTACTATCGATCAGCCTTTAATACTCGATATTATTGCTCATCCTTATTATCAACGATTGCGGCGCATCTACCAAATGGCATTTGCTCATTTGGTTTACCCCGGCGCTGTTCATTCAAGATTACATCATTCACTCGGGGCCTATCATCTTATGTGCAATGCTTTGGGTGAACTAAAAAATAAAGGTGTTGAGATCACACATGAAGAAGAGCTTGGGGCAAAAATTGCCATTTTGTTACATGATATTGGACATGGACCCTATTCGCATACTTTAGAAAAAGAATTGATCAATGATGTTCATCATGAAACGATCTCATTACTTATCATGAAAGTGTTGAACAAAGAATTCAATGGACAATTGCAAACAGCGATTGACATTTTTACCAATAAACATCCAAAAAGATTTTTATACCAATTGATCGCCGGGCAGGTTGATGTTGATCGCATGGATTATTTAACCCGTGATAGTTTTTTCACCGGTGTATCTGAAGGAGTGATCGGTTATGATCGTATCATAAAAATGCTTTGTGTTAAAGAAGGCCAATTAATGGTAGAAGAAAAGGCTATTTACTCAATTGAAAAATTTTTGGTAGCTCGTCGCCTAATGTACTGGCAAGTTTATTTGCACAAAACAGTATTGAGTGCAGAAATGATGCTGGTGAATATCATTCGCAGGGCAAAAGAATTAATTACAAAAGGAATAAAAACAGAAGCCGCCACATCAGCATTGGATTATTTTCTGCAAAACCCCTCTGCAAATCATAAAACAGATGAACATCTCGATACATTTTGTAGCCTTGATGATTTTGATGTGATGGCTACTGTGAAAAACTGGATGGATCATCCTGATAAAATTTTATCCACACTTTGCAAAGGATTAGTGGACCGAAAACTTTATAAAGTAAAATTACAAGCGGATGAATTTGACCCGGCTCTCGTTAATGAAAAGAAAAAAGAGCTGATGCAACGCTTCAACATCAGCAATGAGGAAGTTGATTATTTCGTTTTTACTGGTGAAGCAGTCAACACAACCTATGATCCGCAAGATGAAAAAATAAATATCATATTCAAAGATGGAAGTGTAAAAGATATTTCAAAGGTTGACAATGCTTTGATCCATCAACAGATCGCAAGCCCGGTTAAAAAACAGTATTTTTGTTATTTAAGATAGCTTCATGCAATTTTCAGCAATACAAA
>Ga0207675_100003545_pt1 | contig 15220 bp, 13 predicted proteins | sample KBSSwiS42_FD_184305 | JGI IMG/M metagenome (GOLD analysis project Ga0207675, IMG submission 184305) | Switchgrass rhizosphere microbial communities from Kellogg Biological Station, Michigan, USA - KBS Switchgrass S4-2 (SPAdes) (version 2) | ecosystem: Host-associated > Plants > Roots >... | reverse complement strand
CCAGCAACTATCCGGGCCTGCGCTCGCTGATCTTCCGCACGGTGCGAGACCGGGCACTGGCGCATGACCTGCTGAACGAAGCGGTGGTCATCGCCTGTGAACACTACCGGTCGGGACGCATCGCCCAGCGCGACCGCATCGCCGGTTACGTCTACCAGGTGGCGATGAACCTGCTGCGCAACTATCGGCGCAAGCTGTCCGAACGCGAGGATCGCCGGGCAGGCGTGCAGGCACTGGAGCTGCTGGCCGCGACCGACGTCGACTACGAGCGGTTGGAAAGCCAGATCGCAGCCCGGGTTCGCGACATCGTCGAGGACCTGCCCACGGCCCGCGACCGGGAAATCGTTACGCGTTTCTACCTAGACGAGGACGAGAAGGAAACCATCTGCCGCGACCTGGGATTGACCCACCTGCATTTCGACAAGGTGATCCATCGTGCCCGCAAGCGGATGAAAAGCCTGTTGGAAGCCCGGGGCTTTCGCAAACGGGACTTCTTTGCTGTGCTGCTGTCCCTGTTCGGTTGAGGCGTGCGCCTGGTGCCCTCTCCTGCAGACATCAGCAGAGATCTCGCAGAATCTCGCGCCGCTGCTGCGATACCGCGCCGGCTCGCGACATATCCAGGTGGGGATGGGCCGTTCCTGGGGATCGAACCTTGATGGCCTCATGTCATGAACCGTGAATATATAGACGAGCACCATATCGTCGCGAGGTATCTCGCCCATCGGCTGTCCGACGCCGAGCGCAGCGCCTTCGAAGCCTACTTCCTCAAACACCCTGAGATCGTCGAGGAGTTGGAGGAAGCCGCGCAGCTGAAAGCCGGACTGATGCGCCTGCGGGATACCGGCGAACTGGCATCCCTGCTCAAGCCCAAGCCCTGGTATCGCCAGCGGCGCTTCTACGACCTGCGCGGCAGGTTCGGTGGAACGCTTGCAGCCGTTGCCATTCTCGGCGTATGCACCTTCCTCTGGTTGAACCGCCACGCCGTTCCGTCCGGACCGTGGCTGTCCCCGACACCGGCTTCGTTGCTCGGGCCGCTCGGCAAGCCGCTGCCAGCGGGCGGAACGTATACGATCCTGCGAACTCGCGGCGAGAGCACGGATCTAGACATCGAGTTGCCCGCATCCCCGCAGGCGCTGGTGCTGAGAGTGCTCCCTGAAACGATGGCACAACCGGCCGTGTATCGCGTCACCCTGTATGCAGTGGAGGGAACCGAACTACGTGAAGTCGCTACCGTGGCTGGACTGACACCGGCGGAGGATGAATTCGTGCCGGTGTTCGTAGACTCTTCGCAAGTAAAGAAGGGTCGGTATCGGCTGGCGCTCGAAGGCGTCGGCAGCCCGGCAAGCCGCAGCGTGTTCGCGCTGAGGTTTTATTGAGCCGCGGATCGATGAATCACGGATTGGCTGAGCTTCACGCGGCCGATCTCACCGCGCTGCCTCGTACCGGCAAGCGCACGATGAACGTCGTACCGACACCGGGACTGCTCTGCACATCGAGTTCGCCGCCGTGGCGATCCACGACGATGGACCGGGCAATGGCGAGTCCCTGTCCCGTGCCGCGGCCGACCTCCTTGGTCGTGTAGAACGGATCGAAAATTTTTGCCAGGTTCTCGGCGGGAATGCCGCAGCCGTTGTCCGTTATCGACACTTCCGCCATCTCGTCCTGGGCGCGGGTTTCGATTTCGATGCGGCCGCTCAACGTGTTCTTGCCTGCGTCTTCCACTGCATGCGCGGCATTGACGATGAGGTTGAGGAAGACCTGGTTCAGCTCACCGACATTGCAGAGCACGGGCGGCAGTTCGCCCAGGCGAGCCGTCAGCGTCGCCGCGTATTTGTATTCATTGTGGGCAACGGTAATCGTCGTCTCGATCGCACGATTGAGATCGGCCGGCACGTGCTCGGGCGCATCCGGATAAGCGAATTCCTTCATCGCACGGACGAGGTTGGTCACACGCGCCGCTCCTTCGAGCGTACGTTCGAACGCGTTGGGAATTTCCTGGCGGAGAAATTCCAGGTCGCAGGCGGTTTCGAGTTCCCGCAGGCTCTCCGCCTGCGCCGGCGGAATCAAGTCGCGCCGGCACGAGTCGATGAAACGGGACAGGTCGGCGAACGACGACTTCAGGAAATGAATACTGTCGCCGACGTACTGAATGGGCGTGTTGATCTCGTGCGCCAATCCCGCGGCCAGGCGCCCCACGGACTCGAGCTTCTGGGCGAGCTGCAGCTCGATCGCCATGCGTTCGCGTTCCTTCATCTGCGCCAACAGTTGTTCCTGCAATTCGCGTTGTTTGATTTCGCTGGCCCGGCGGGCCGTGATGTCGGCGCCGACGATGACGATGTGACTGAGCTTGCCGAGTGCATCGAACAAGGGCGCTGCAGTGAATCCCACCAGGAGCCGTGAACCGTCGCCGCGGACGATCTCGGTTTCCATACGAGCCTCTCGGCGGCTCTGCATGTTGCGCCACAAGGCGTCGCGCGCTTCGTCCGGCATTGCTTTGCTGGTGATCACCGTTACATCGCGGCCGATCAGGTCGCGCGGATCGTCGTAGCCATGCAGGAGGGCGAGCGCCCGATTGGCGTATACGATCACACTTGGCGTCTGCCTGACGTCCAAGATCATGAAATGCGTCGTTGCCGCATCGAGCGCAGCGTTGCGCATATCGAGCGCAGCGGCTACGTTTTCGAGCTGGTCACGCAGCGCCTTCAGTTCGCCCTTGGCGGCTTCGAGCTCGCGATCGCCGTCGGACGTATCGTCAACGGCCGACGCACTGCCGTCGGCGTCACTTTTTCGCATGGTTTCGATGATCTTCCCTGCCCAGCGCGGCGTGCCGGAATGCTGCATCTCTTGAATTGCACGCGGTATCGGGGGTTTCCGCCGTACCGACTCGCCATTGCTGGCCATTGCGAGCTTCGCACTGCATCATCCGCAAGGAAACTAACGACGTGCTGCCGCGTTTCATCGGGTCGCCCTTCCCTATTCACTAATTCACACTTGAGGTATCCAGCGGACATGCGCTATCTCGCCCTGTGCTGCGACTACGACGGCACGCTCGCCCATCATGGCCAGCTCGAAGCACCGACCATCGCGGCCATGGAGAAATTTCGCGCAGCCGGCCGCAAGCTGTTGATGGTCACGGGACGTGAACTCGACGATCTCAAGAGTGTCTGCCCGCGGCTGGACCTGTTCGAGCTCATCGTCGCCGAGAATGGCGCGTTGCTCTATTGGCCTGCCACCAACGAAGAACGCAGCCTGGGAGAGCGGCCGCCGGACACGTTCGTCGCCGAGTTGCGCCGTCGTGGCGTCGAGCGTATTTCCGTGGGCCGGGTCATCGTCGCTACGTGGGAACCGCATGAGAACACGGTGCTCGAAACCATTCGCGACCAGGGCCTGGAACTGCAGGTCATTTTCAACAAGGGCGCGGTCATGATCCTGCCCGCCGGCATCAACAAGGCCTCCGGCCTGCGAGCGGCATTGACCGAGCTGAACCTGTCGCTGCACAACTCGGTGGGTGTGGGCGATGCCGAGAACGATCACGCATTTCTCAGCATCGCGGAGTGCGGCGTCGCGGTTGCGAACGCATTGCCGTCATTGAAAGAGCGCGCGGATATCGTGACGCGTGGCGACCATGGCGTCGGCGTCGCGGAACTCATCGACGAAATTCTCGCCGACGATCTCGCCGCCCACGAACCCAAACTGCTACGGCATCACATCCGGCTCGGCACCGCTCGCGATGGTTCGTCGGTGAGCATCTCGCCCTATGGCATCAACGCTCTCGTCGTCGGCACATCCGGCGGCGGCAAATCGACCGTGGCCGTGGGCCTGGTCGAGCGGCTGCACGACAACGGATACAGCTTCTGCATCGTCGATCCGGAAGGCGACTACGACAACCTGGAAGCGGCTGTCACGGTCGGCAGCGCCAACCATGTGCCTACGCTCGATGAATGTGCCCAGCTGCTGAACAAGCCGGACACCAACGTCGTCGTCAACCTGATGGGTGTGAAGCTCAACGATCGGCCAGCCTTCTTTGTCAGCCTGTTTGCACGCTTGCGCGAGATTCGCAGCCGCACCGGCCGGCCGCACGTGTTGATCGTAGACGAAGCGCATCACGTGCTGCCCGCGAAATCGGAACTGGTCGCGTCGGACTTTCCTGCAACGCTGAATGGGGTGTTGCTGGTGAGCGTGAGTCCGAGCCTGGTATCGCAGCGCGTACTACGTTCGGTGGATACCTTGATCGTATTGGGTGACAAGCCGAACGATGCGTTGGGTGAATTCGCCGCCGCGAACGATCTGACGTCGGCTCGCGTGCCGGATGCTTCGCTTGCGGCCGGCAATGCTCTGCTGTGGCACAAGAAAGATGCCGCCGCGCCGCTACCCCTCGTACTCGAACCCAGCCGCACCGAACGCCGCCGCCACCTGCGTAAATACGCCGAAGGCGAACTGCCACCCGATCGCAGCTTCTTTTTCCGCGGTCCGCAGGGCAAGCTGAAACTTCGCGCCCACAACCTGGTGCTGTTCATGGACCTCGCCGACGGCGTCGACGACGACACCTGGCTGTTTCACTTGCAACGCGGTGAAGTGTCTGCATGGATCCGCCAGGCGATCAAAGACGAAGCGTTGGCTGCGAAGATCGCCGTCATCGAGCGCGACCATGCGAACAACGCCACTACGTCTCGGCAAGAAATCCGGAGACTCATCGAAGCGGTGTACACCCTGCCCGCGACGCCGCCGCAGGCGGGTACTCGTTAACGATTTCTCACGGAGATTTTTCCTTTTCTGCCCCGTGTTCTCCGTGTTCTCCGTGCGATATATCTTGAAGCAGCGTCGTTGCTACCACTGACGCAGCGGCAACGGGTCAACGTTCTCAAGATATATCGCACGGAGAACACGGAGAACACGGGGCAGAAAGGGAATGAAGCAGTGTCGGAAATGATCGAGAGCATTTTCAAGCTGGTAACTCCGTGAGAAATCCGCAAACATGGCCATCTTTCCCGGCTTCCACTGCTGTCTGCGGTCGGCTAGGCTGTAACCACCGCGGATCGTATCGAAGGGACCCCATGTCGATTGTCAGAGCGCTGCCCGCTTCCCTGTTGTTCGTCCTTGCTGCCTGTACCCAGAACACCATGACCACCACCACCGCCCGTACTGCTGCCGTCGAGCAGGACAATCCGTTGTTCGCCGCGAGCAAGCTGCCCTACCAGCTGCCGCCGTTCGACAAGATCGAGAATCAGCACATCGCCGCGGCGCTCGACGCCGGCATGGCGCAGCAGCGCCGCGAAATAGATGCGATCGCACAGAACTCGGCGCCGGCAACGTTCGACAACACCATCGTGGCGATGGAACGCTCCGGCGAATTGCTGACGCGTGCGTCGTCGGTGTATGGCAACCTGAGTGCGTCCAACACCAATCCCGAGCTCGAGAAAATCCAGACCGACATGGCGCCCAAACTGTCGGCGCATTCGGATGCGATCTATCTGAATTCATTTCTCTATGCGCGCGTGAAGAATCTCTACGACAGGCGCGATTCGCTCGGGCTGGACCCGGAATCGAAACGCCTGCTCGAACGCTACAACGTGATGTTCGTGCGGGCAGGCGCGAAATTGTCGGACGACCAGAAGACGCGGCTGCGGCAGATGAACGAACAGCTGTCGACATTGACCACCCAGTTTCGCCAGGCCGTGCTCAAGGGCGTCAATGCGAGCGCCGTCGTCGTGGACTCTGCGAGCGAACTGGACGGCCTGTCGGAAAGCCAGGTCGCCGTTGCCGCCGAGGCGGCCAAGACGCGTGGCATGCCGGGAAAATACGTGATCGCGCTGCTGAACACGACGGGACAGCCGCCGCTCTCGCAACTCAAGAACCGAGCGTTGCGCGAGCGGATCTATAAGACTTCCACCAATCGCGGCTGGGGCGGCGACAACGACACCACTGCGCTGATCGCACAGATCGTGAGAATTCGCGCCGAGCGTGCCTCATTGCTGGGCTACGAAAATCACGCCGCCTATATCCTGGAAGATGAAACGGCGCTGACGGCGGATGCGGTGAACAAGATGCTGGCGCAGCTCGCGCCGCCCGCTGTGGCCAATGCGAAGAACGAAGCGGCCGACATGCAGAAGCTGATCGACGCGCAGGCCAAAGCCAGCGGCACCAAGCCGTTCAAGCTCGAAGCCTGGGACTGGGACTTCTATGCGGAGCAAGTCCGCAAGGCCAGGTATGCCTACGATGAATCGCAGGTGCGTCCTTACTTCGAGATGGATCGTGTCTTGCGCGACGGCGTTCTGTTCGCGGCGCACGAGCTGTACGGGGTGAATTTCAAGGAACGCAAAGATCTGCCGGTCTACCAGGAAGACGTGCGCGTCTTCGAAGTATCGGACGCCAACGATGCGCCGCTGGGCTTGTTCCTAGTCGACTGGTACGCCCGCGAAAACAAGCGTGGCGGTGCGTGGATGAATACGTTCGTCGACCAGTCGCGGCTCATGGGCACGAAGTCGGTGGTCATCAACAATCTCAACATTCCCAAGCCGCCGGCGGGACAACCGACGCTGTTGACGTTCGATGAAGTGACCACGGGCTTCCACGAGTTCGGCCATGCGCTGCACGGCCTGTTCTCGAACGTGCAATATCCCATGTTCTCCGGGACCAGCGTGCCTCGCGACTTCGTGGAGTTCCCCTCGCAATACAACGAAATGTGGGCTACCGAGCCGCGAGTACTCGCGAACTATGCGAAGCACTATCAGACGGGCGCACCGATGCCGCAGGATCTGATGGACAAAGTGCTGGCGGCGCGCAAGTTCAATCAAGGCTTCGCGACCACCGAGTACCTGGCAGCGGCGATGCTCGATCAATCGTTCCACCAACTCGCCGTGGGCCAGACACCGGCAGCCGGCGATATCCAGGCATTCGAAACCAAGGCGCTGGCGCGAGCCGGTGTCGATTTCGACGCCGTGCCGCCCCGCTATCGCTCGACTTATTTCTCGCATGTGTTCGCAAGCCCGACCGGATATTCGGCGGGCTATTACGCCTACATCTGGAGCGATGTGCTGGCTCGCGACACGGAATCCTGGTTCCACTCGCACGGCGGCCTCAAGCGCTCGAACGGCGATTTCCTGCGCGACAAGATCCTGTCGCGCGGCTTCAGCTCGGACGCACTGCTGCAATTCGAAAGCTTCTACGGCAAGGAACCGGACATCGGACCGCTGCTGGAATCGCGCGGACTCACGGTGACCGGGTCGGCCAGCGCTCGCTAGGCAATGTCTATCTCAATTGTCTATCCCAATGGCTGAATTCTGGCTGGCGGTCGTCGTCGCATCGACCACGACCGCCTGCTCATCCGTCGCGGTACGCGAGCCGCGACCGGCGCCATCGAGCTTGGGATGCATGGAAGCGGCGATCGCCAAGCTCCCTTTGGCTGGACTGCCGGACTATCGCGCTCACTGCGAAGCCGCGGGCCTCATCGCTCGTTACTGCAGCGTGCCCGAAGCAGCGATGGCGAGTGTCGGCAAGGAAATTCGCGACCTGTTCACCGGCGGCGATGCGGAATGGCGGGACCTGATGTCGGATCGCCATGGCGTGCAGTGTGCACGGACTGCACGCAACGATGCGGAACTGGCGAGTTGCTGTGCTGCTTACCATCCTGGCACCGAACCGTCGCAATGAGCCCGTCGCAATGAGCTGACAGACTGCGAGTTGCTTCGGGTTTTCAATGGGTGCAGCATGCGCTGCCTCGTGCAAAGCGAATCGTTCGACCAACAGACCCCTTTCAGCGGATCCATTCAAAGGAATCTCATGCGTTTCACCCTCATTGCCGTTGCCCTGTACCTGGGATCGGGCGCACTGGCCAGTCACGCCGCCGAATCGAAGCCGGCTGCTCCAGCCGCAGCCGCTCCGCAATCGGCCAAGTCCGAATTCAAATCCGAAGACGAGAAAATGTTCTATGCGCTCGGCGCAGCGGTCGGCCGCAACATCGCCTCGTTCAATCTCACTCCGGCAGAATTGGCCCTGGTGCAGCGGGGCTTCGTCGATTCCGCTTCCAACAAGGAAGCGAAGGTCGATGTGCAGACCTATTTCCCCAAGATCCAGGAACTGCAGAACACGCGCCAGGCCGCAGACGCGGAAGTCGAGAAGAAGGCGGGCGATGCCTACATGGCAAAGGCCGCCACCTCGGCTGGCGCTACCAAGACTCCGTCGGGCCTGGTGTATATCCCGATCAAGGCCGGCACCGGCGCTTCGCCGAAGGCGACCGACACCGTGAAGGTCCACTATCACGGCACGCTGCCGAACGGCAAAGTGTTCGACAGCTCGGTGGAACGCAAAGAGCCTGCGACCTTCCCGCTCAACGGCGTGATCCCCTGCTGGACCGAAGCCGTGCAGCTGATGAAAGTCGGCGGCAAGAGCAAGCTGGTCTGTCCGTCGGCACTTGCCTATGGCGACCGCGGCGCGCCGCCGGATATCAAGCCGGGTGCCACGCTGGTGTTCGAAGTGGAGTTGCTTGCGATCGAGAAACCGGCGGCAGCGCCTCAGATCCTGCCGGCACCAGCGGCGGCTCCTGCTCCGAAGAAATAGGCGAAAGCTCGCGGGGATTCATTTCTCACGGGGAATTTCTCTCTCGGAGATTTCCTTTTCTGCCCCGTGTTCTCCGTGTTCTCCGTGCGATATATCTTTCAGAGCTGTCGTGCGCGTTGGCGCTGCGGAAACGGCACAGCGTCATAAAGATTTATCGCACGGAGAACACGGAGAACACGGGGCAGAACAAAAGAAGAATCAGTCAGCCTCGCGCGTACGTCACGCCGCCATCCACGATGATGGTTGATCCGACAACGTAGTCGCCGGCCCGCGAGGCCAGGTAGATCGCAGCTCCGGCCATGTCTTCATCCGTTCCGACGCGTTGCAAGGGAATGCGCTTCGCCAATTCCGCTTCCTGGTCGCGCGCGATGGTGTTCATGTCGGAAGGGAACGCTCCCGGCGCAATCGCAGATACGACGATATGCTCCGGCGCGAGGCGCACTGCCATGCGCTTGGTGAGATGCATCAATCCAGCCTTGCTCGCGTGATAGGAATACGTTTCCTGCCCGTTCAGCGAAATGCCGTCGATGGACACGATGTTGATGACCTTTGCAGGCCGCTGCGCCGAAGCGGCCGCACGCAGCAGTCCATGCAATGCCTGCGTCAGGAAGAACGGCGTCTTCATGTTCAGGTCGACCACTTTGTCCCAGCCCTTCTCGGGGAACGCATCGAACTCGGCCAGCCAGGCCGCGCCCGCGTTGTTGACCAGGATATCCAGCTTCGATTCATGCTTCGCGTAGGCGGCAACCAGTGCCTGCACTCCTGCGACGGAAGATGCGTCGACCGGCAGCGCAAGGCATTGTCCACCCTCGCTGGATAATTCCTTTGCAGTCGCTTCGCAGACAGCTGCTTTACGCGACGAAATATAGACACGGGCGCCGTGCGCCAGGAATCCTCGCGCGATCATCTTGCCGATGCCGCGGGATCCGCCGGTGATCAGCGCCGTGCGTCCGGCAAGCGAGAACAGGTCCTTCATCGCGCCTCCCTTCTTCAAGCCGTCGCAGTCGCCGCCCTGGCTTCGAGCGGACCCAGCCGGCGCTCGAACTGCCTGTGCACCAACCAGATGGCGATCGCGGCCTGGAGCACCGTGGCGACGAGCGAGAGGTACCAGATGTGCTCCAGGCGGAACGAATCGTGCTGCTGCGACATCAAGATCGCAGGCAAGGCGAACGTCACCATGCGCGTGCCGCTGCTGATCAATGCAGGCCGCGTATCTCCGAGGCCCTGGAACAGGCTCGAACATGTGAACACCAGTCCCTGCGCCACGAAATTCCACGACATGATCTTGAAGAAGGTCGTGGCGACCTCGAGCACCTTGGGATCGTTGCTGAAACCGCCGACCATCCACTCGGGTTTCACATGGGCCAGTAGCGACAGCAGCACCATCACGATGCTGCTGAACATCGCCGCCTTGTAGAAAGTCTCACGCACGCGCTCGGGCTTGCGGGCCCCGAAGTTCTGTCCGGCGATCGGACCGGCCGCGAATGAGATAGCCATGGCAGGAAGAAAGACTGACTGCATGATGCGCGAGCCGATGCCGTAACCAGCCTGCGCTTCGGGTCCAAAATCACGGATGCACCAGTACACGACGGCCAGGAAAACGAACATCAACAGGAACTCGCCGCCCGACGGCAACCCGATGGCGAAAATGCGCTTCCACGAAGCCAGCCGTGGCCGCCATTGCTCGCGATGGAACGCGACGTATTTCTCCAGCCGCGCGAAATACAGTCCAAGAATGATCACCGCGGTGAGGATCGACAGTGTGCTCGCAAGCCCCGCGCCCGCCACACCCATCGGATGGTGCGTTCCCCAGCCCGCAATGAGCACCGGCGCGAGCACGATATTCATCACGACCGTCACGATCTGCGCCACCATCGTTGGCTGCACGATGCCTGTGCCACGCAATGCCGAACCCATCGCGACCATCGCGAACTGGAGTGCCAGTCCCGGAATGAACCAATATAGATAGATGGTTCCCGCCCGCACGGTCTCAGCGTCGGCAGCAACGGCCCGCAGATAAACGCCCGCCAGCGCATAGCCGAGGATGACCGTGATGACACCGAACACTGCGGACAACAGCAGCGACTGGTTGAAGATCAGGTTGGCTTCCGGCTGGTCCTTGCGACCCACCGCCTGCGAGATCAACGACACGGTTCCCACGCCCAACACCTGCGTCAGCGCGAAGAGCAGGAAATTGACATTGCCGGCGGCACTGACGCCTGCAATCGCGGTGTCGCCCAGGCCGGCGACGAAGTAGAGGTCGACCAGGAAGTACAGGGTCTGGAAAATCATGCCGAACGCGACCGGCGCCGCCATCTGCAAGATGTGCCGGCCGATCGATCCTTGAGTCAGGTCCTTCACGAGTCACCGAGAGGGTTGGAGGCGGGGGACATTCATTGTAAAACGACAGCGGCTGAAGATTGGGACATTCGTCGCCCGCGACCCATCCGTCCAGACCATTCCCCACCGCAGTGCATGTCAACGAGTCGCTCCCTGGTGCGTTGTATGCCAGAGCCGGCACCGGCCGGATCGTTCATTCCTCGGGGCAATCAGTGTCTTATGCGCGGGTCTGATACTCTTGTTCTCAATCGGTCGTCGCTCCCGGCGAAGGGCGACTGGCGACGGGAGGACGTGGCCCTGGGCGAGATTCGTGAACTCGAGCGCTTTCTGGCGAGCGTCGAACAACGCGCTTTCCGGATCGCACGCATCGCCTTACGGAACGACGACGACGCACTCGATGTAGTCCAGGACGCCATGCTGCAGCTCGCACAGCGGTACGGCCAGCGTCCGTCCGCAGAATGGCGACCGTTGTTCTATCGCATTCTGCAAAATCGCGTCCGGGACTACCAGCGCCGCCGGCAGGTCCGCGACCGCGTTTTCGCCTGGCTACCGTCATTCGTCGACAAGGATGAAGCTATCGCCGAGCCCGATCCCCTGGAACAGGTCGGCGACCCCGGCCCGGGAGTGGTCGAACAGCTCGCCACCGGCGAGGCGATGAAGCTGCTGGAAGGCGCGTTGGGCGCCTTGCCGGCCCGCCAGCAGGAAGCATTCATGCTGAGGAATTTCGAAGGATTGGACGTGGCGCAAACCGCGTCGGCAATGGGCTGTTCGGAAGGCAGCGTCAAGACTCATTATTCGCGTGCGGTACACACGTTGCGAGCACAACTGGGAGAAGCCTGGTGAACGCTAACCAAGAGCCGGAAGTCCCGAGCGGAATCGAGGCTCGCAGCAAAGCCGCATTCGATGCCAGCGTCGATGAAATGAATGCAAGCGTGCGTTCGCGCCTTACACAGGCACGGTTTGCCGCTGTTGCGGAACTGGAACGCAGGAAGCAATCGCGATGGCAGCGGGTGCTAGCGCCTGCTGCCGGCCTTGCCGCCGTAGCGATCGTCGCGGCGCTGGTGGTAGGGCCGCTGATCCATCGCAATGGATCGACGGGCGCCACGCTCGCCGATGAGGACATGCCCATCCTGCTCGACACGGACAACATGGAAATGATCGAGAACATGGAGTTCTACGCCTGGCTGGATGACGACAGCCTCGACGACGGCTCGGCACCGCAGGCGATCGAGCCCGGTGAACCGGCGCGATCGTGAAGCGAGTCGCCTCTACTGTGGGCATCGTTGCGCTGGCGCTGTTGCCGGCGGTCGTGGAAAGCGCTGAGCCTCCTCCCTTGGACGAGGAGTTCTTGGAGTATCTGTCCGAGTACGAGGGGCAAGCGGAGAACTGGACCTGGTTTGCAGACGACAGCGCAGCGAAAGACCCAGCGAAGAATCAAGCCAAGGAGGATCGGCCGGCGGCGCCGGCGCAGCCCGTAAAGGAAGTGAAGAAATGATGTTCACCAAACGATGCCTGTTGCTCGCCGCAGCCTGCTCCCTGCTCGCAGGTCCCGTTGCATTCGCCCAGGATTCCCCGGCATCCGCTACTGCTGCGGACAGCGCCACCGGCGTCGATTGGCAGCAGCTGACTCCCGAGCAGCACAAGGTGCTGCAGAGTTTCGAAAGCCGCTGGAAAGACCTGCCACCAGCGCGCCAGCGGCGCTTGTCCGAAGCTGCCGCGCGTTGGGGATCGATGACTCCGGAACAACGCACTCAAGCCCGCCAGCGATTCAACAACTGGCGCGAATTGCCCGAAGAACGCCGCGCCCGCATTCGCCAACGCTACGAAGAATTCCGCTCGCTGCCGCCGGAACAACAGCAGCGCCTGCGGCAGAACTTCAGGCGTTTCCAGAACCTCTCACCCGAACGCCGGCGGGAATTGCTGAACCTGTGGCGGGAAGCCACGCCGGAGCAAAGACAAAGAGCTCGCGAACTCGCTCGCGAGCAGGCTCGGAAGCGGCGGGAGAATAAGCTCAAAGAGTAGTGCGCATCTCGCACGGAGCTTTTGTTCTGTCAATCCCTTTCTGCCCCGTGTTCTCCGTGCGATATATCTTTCGGAGCTGTCGTGCGCGCTGACGCTGCGGAAACGGCATAGCCGTCATCAAGAAATATCGCACGGAGAACACGGAGAACACGGGGCAGAAAAAGATAGATAAAATCTCCGTGAGAAATCCCTGCTCACGCCTTGATCAATCCGTCGATCGCTTTCGCCGAGCTGCTGTCCGGAAACACCCGCTGGTTCAAATCTGTTTCCTTGGCGTGCAGATGAGCCGTCAGCACGCCTTTGAACACGGAGCGCAGGTCGGTGGTCGGCTGCAGATCCCTGCCTTGGTAGAGAGAGGATTTTGCGAGGCCGGGCCAGTCGGCGACGACTCGCCCGCCTGCGACCGCGCCGCCGACCAGGAATGAACACGTAGCCGTGCCGTGATCGGTGCCGCGAGTACCGTTGACGGCAACGGTGCGGCCGAATTCAGTCACGACCATGATTGCGGTTCGCGACCAGGCGGGTCCAAGCGAAGTGCGCAGCGTTTCCAAACCGCGATCGAGCGCCTGCAGCCGGTTGAATAGCTGCCCCTCGTTCGAGCCTTGATTGGCGTGGGTGTCCCAACCCGTCAGTTCGATCACAGCGATGCGCGACCCATTTGCGGGAGCGAGCAAGCGGCCTGCGGCGGACGCAATGGCATCGAGCTGACCCAATGGATCACGGGTGCCGCCGCCCATGGCACTGCCGCCGCCTGCCATGTCGTTGGCGCTGAGCGCCGATTGCAGGCGATTGGCGAGAATGGGATCGCTGGAATACAAATCGGCCAGCCGGTCCAGCGTGTCGCTGTCCGCTGCAGGCAGTTGCGATGGAGCCCACGAGCCCACCCGCTCATCGCCCCGCAGTACGAGCGGGACATTCTGCGACAGCGCAACTGCGACTTTCTCGCTTTGGCGCGTGTGATAAGGCAATGCTGGCAGCACGCGATTCAACCAGCCGTCGCGCTTGCCGAGCGGATTGGTGGTGCCGTTCTCCAGCAGGTCCTGGCCGTCGAAATGCGATCGCTCGCGATACGGCGATGCCACCGCGTGCAGCACCACCAGTTCTTTCGCTTGGTAGCGTGCGTATAGATTGCCGAAGGCCGGATTCAACGCGAACAGGCCATCGAGCCGGTGATCCAGCGCAGTGATCGCCAGTTGTCCACGCTGCCCCGCGTAACCGGAATCGCCATACGGCGGCACGGCCGCAAGGCCATCGAGCGCGCCGCGCAAGATGACCAATACGAAACGAGCGTCGGTATCGGCATCGGCTACTGCGAATCGAGGCAAGGCGCTCGCAGCCGCACCGAGCGCGAGCATCTGCAATACCTCGCGACGCGAGGCTCGGGATCGAATCGAAGGAAATGACATGATGATTTCTCCAATGGCGCCGGCAAGCCGTCGACCGCTCAGCGACGCATGAATTCAGGACTGGCCAGGAGCAACGTCACTCCCTGCGCCGCACTCACCGCCCGCGAAATCGCGGTTCGAGTCCGATCGCTCAATGACTGGCCGAGCGATGCAGCGGCCACTTCCAGCGGTTTGACCTTCGCACCGATACGGTCGCCGAACTGTGCTGCCCACTCGATGCGCTTGAGCAATGCATCGGGTCCATCCCATTGCGCCGCCGTGTCCGGCCAGCCCGCAGGCGAGCCTGGAGTAAACGGTCGCTGTCCCAACAACTGAAACGACGCGAATATCTGCTGCGGCTTCGGTGGAACCAGGTCCACGCTACGCAACGTAGACACGACGAACTCGTGCGGCGTTTTGTATTTCGCGAATTCGGGGCGCCAGGCCGGCGCCAGGTCGATCACTGCCTGGTGCACTTCGGTGAGCTGGCCCGAACTGTCGCGGAACACTTTGGCGATACGCGTCACTGCATCGGGAGGCGGATCGTCGCTGATGAAATGACGCACCAGCTTGGTCGCGACGTGGGTAGCCGTCGCCGGATGCTTGGCGAGATCGCGAAGCACCGCACGTGCCTGGCCCTCACCATCCTCCGCGTAGCGCTTGCCGAGTACTGTTTGCGCACCGGGTTCATGCGCGTTGTCGCGAAAGAAAAACTTTCCGGTTTCCCCGGCGGCCAGCGGACCGCGATCGCTGCCGATGGACCATCCCGTGAGCACGCGTGCAAAGGAAGTCACATCGGCCTGCGTGTAACCGCCGTTCACGCCCAACGTATGCAGCTCGAGAATTTCGCGGGCAAGATTCTCGTTGATCCCGAGCTTGCGGCGTTCGGCATTGGGACGGTGCGCGAAGCGCTTCGC
>Ga0207675_100003544_pt1 | contig 15224 bp, 12 predicted proteins | sample KBSSwiS42_FD_184305 | JGI IMG/M metagenome (GOLD analysis project Ga0207675, IMG submission 184305) | Switchgrass rhizosphere microbial communities from Kellogg Biological Station, Michigan, USA - KBS Switchgrass S4-2 (SPAdes) (version 2) | ecosystem: Host-associated > Plants > Roots >... | reverse complement strand
CGGTCACAACGACCGACTCGCAAGGTAGTTTTCGATTCCCTGGCTTACCGACAAATGGCAATTACAATGTTGCTCTGAGCAAGCGTCATTACACTTTCTTGCCAGCCACTCAAAACGTCACCGATGTAACCGAGGACATGACGGTTGCTTTTGACGCTCGCCTGAACCGTCACGCAATCGCGGGCCGAATCGCCGGGGTAAACGGGGCCAGTATTAGTGGAATATTGGTTCGTTTGGATCAATCCCCGGAAGTTACCCAGATAACCGACGTCAATGGTTCCTATTCGTTTACCCAAGTCCCGGCGGGGCAGAACTACACGGTGACCCCGGAGCCCAACACAGATTTCGTGTTCGCTCCCGTGACCACCACTTTTAGCGACTTATCCGGTGATCAAACGGCCAATTTCATGGGTTGGCTCCGACCTGAAATAACAACTGAACCAGGATCCAACGTTGCACTGGCGCTTGATTCAGTAACTTTCATTGCGCAGCCTTTTTCACCTTTTAATTCGCTTGATTTCAGCAATGATGGATTTCTTCGAATAACTATCTTCGCCAAGAAAGTCGAGCCTTCGGTCACGTTGTCACAGGTCTCGGTATTGGCTGAAGATAACCTAGGACAATTCCATCCACTTCAAATCGAAGGTATGGGAAATGTTCCAGGGCAAAGTTGGTTGAAACAGTTTAATTTGAAGCTCGCTACGTCTACATTTTCGAACAGCTGCATCAAGGTAAGACTCACTGTTGCAAGTGTGCCCAGCAACGAAGCACGTATCTGCCTTGGACAAGTTACCGACTTACCAAACGGGAACAATAACCGCTAACCGTAGCTCAACTCCGTGGCACGCTGCACTCCGCGGTCTATAGAATCGTTTTTCAGTCGGAATGTCTTTTCCGTAAGCACAGCTACTCACTGGCAGCAGTCAATAACTCAGACTAATCCTCAACACTATCCGGCTATCGAGGTTCGAGTTTCCGCCTCCCAGCCAAAAAATACTCAATACTCATTGGTCATTTTCCAACGCTGATTCTCCATTTGTCATTTCCTGCTAGACGAAACCGCGTTGCGGTTGCCTGAACACCTCAACTCTCCCTCAGGGTAGACGAAGCGGCGACCCAGGCGCTGGGAACGGAACCGCTTCGAGGTAGCGTGAGCAAGATGACCAACTGAGAAATGTAAAATGACCAATGGTGCTGTACCTAGCCAAGAGTTTATTAACGCTACGCAAACCTTTCCCGCACCGGCTGAATCAAATGCCAGAACATATCTCCCGCTTGCAAAAGCATTCAAGTATTGTTAAACCTCGTCAAAGAAACGCCCCGCCTGGGAGAAGTATGATGAAAAAAATATTCCGAGTCTTACTCGCCACCGCGCTTCTGGCTTCATTTGTTATTCCCACTCTTGCAGACACCATAAAGCTAAAAGACGGCAGTGTGATTCGCGGCCAGGTTATTGGCTTTAAGGATCAGCAATTCACAATTTTGATCGGTGGAAACTCCAAAGGTCGACGAGGGCAAACGACAGTTTATGTAGAAGACGTCGAATCAATCGAGTTTGATGCAATCCCAGGATCCGGAACCACTCAGAACGATGACACCAGTGCACAAAACAACGGGCCGTCGACGATGTCGCAACCAACCCGCCCGTCGCCCAACACTCAGTCTGAGCCGATTGTGTCGAACCCGCGGGCAAACGATTCTGAACCAACCAGCGCCGCCGCAGCCAGGTTCTTCACGATCAAGGTCAGTGTCAGGGCCGACAATGCCAACAATGGCTGGACAAACACTGGTCTGGTCGTACGCAAAGGACAGCGCCTCAAGATCACCGCGTCCGGTCGCGTTTCGCTCGGAGGAAAGACATTTTCAACTCCCGCGGGAGTGAGCTCAATCCCCGATAAGGACAAGCTGATGCGCAATGAAGCGACCGGGGCATTAATCGCCGTAATTGGAGATGACAACGACGATTTCCTCCTGATTGGGCCGCGGCGCGACTTTGTTGCTCAGCGTGATGGGGTTCTCTTCCTGGGTGTAAATGAAGGTGATTTGGCGGATAATGCAGGCACTTTCGATATTGTGATTGAGGCAGAAGCTGGTAACGGAGCGGTTCGCCCCTAGTAAACGCTGATTCGCCGATCAGCATCAGACCGTCAAGCGACAGGTTTTGATTTGTTCGATATGCTTTAGCGTGTCGCAGGTCTTATCGCAATCTTTAGCTAAAGCATATGGGGCACACCTCCGGAGTTCCCAACTATGAAATACTATCGATCTTATCCATATCTTAGTCTGGTTCTTGTCGCTCTACTTTTGTCGGGCAGCAACACCACACTTGTCCGCTCACAATCGCGACGCCAACCGCCGACCTCAAACGAAAAGAAAAACAAGAGGCCGGATGAAACCAAGGATGGCGAAAAGAAACAGAACGAACCCCTTCCGCCCGACATTGTGCCGACCAAACCGCAGGACATCGACAGATTGGCGATCACGACCCAGGTAGTGAACGTTGATGCGGTCGTCTATCACAAGAAGAGTGGCCAAATTGTCACTGGTCTGAAGAAACCAAACTTTGCCATCCTCGTTGACGGCGTTCAGCAAACCATTACCAACTTCTCAACTCCGGAAGCTCCGATAACCGTTGCGATGGTTCTTGAATACAGCAAGTGGACGGAGGAGCTTGGTCTTTATGGTAACGGCGGGTACGAACCGGGTGTGTATGAAGTGATTCGTCCGGCTGCGACATTTCTTTCGCAGTTCATCAAACCGCCCGACGATTATGTAACAGTTGTAGCTTTCGATATCCGCCCCACGCCGTTGACCGACTTCACAAACGATCCCGCTCGAATTAACGCGGTCGTCAATCTTTTGCTAAGAAATCAGCCGGCATTTCGTGAAACCAACTTATTCGACGCTTTGAAGTTCGTGCTCGTTGGTGGTCGGGGCGACTCCGTTGTGCTCGAAGATTCAAAGAGTAGTAAGTCTGACTATTCCGGGTTGGTTTCCGTCCAGGGACGTCGTCGCGCTGTGATTTTGATTGCCTCCGGTATTGATACCTTTAGCAAGATCAACTATGGCGATGCGCGCAAGGTTCTCCAGAACTCAGGTATTCCTGTTTACATCATTGGAACAGCCAACCTGTTCAAGAAGAAGTATGGCGACACGTTGGGAGCGACGGATGGGTTGCTGGGACAGCCCGGACGAATGACCTTCCTACAAGCAGAGAACGCTCTTAACACATTCGCGAAGGAAACTGGCGGAGCGTACTTCCCTGTAACGTTCCCAGGTGAAGAGCCGAAAGTGATCGCCAGCATTAACGCGCTTTTGAGAAGTCAATACAGCTTGGGCTTCAATCCTGGCGAAGCGCAGGATGGTAAACAGCACAAGATTACTGTGAGAGTCGATGTTGATGGCGACGGCACTTACGACGACAAAGAATTCGTGATCCAGGCCCGTCAGTTCTACAACTCACCAAAGCCGGGAACAGTGCCGGCGAAGCAGGGGGGACAGTAGAACAGGCGGCAGAAGGCAGTGGCAGTAGGCAGGAAGTAGTCCAAAACACTGAAGGGCAGCGAATGACTCGCTGCCCTTTTTGGTTACTTTGGAAGTTTGGTGAATCCTTCGACCTTACTGTTTCAAACGCTACTTTGTCTCCTGTCACTGCCTCCTGCCTCGTGCTCCTGCTCCTGTTCCTTCACACTCCGTATACGCGCAATCGAAACTCGTCATTAAACGCCACGATTTCGGCTTTGCGGTTTGAGAATCGGCGGGACTCGCTTAGCAGTTGCGGCAAGCCACGAAGCGTGAGTTTCAAACCATAGGCTGGACTCTTGAGCATAGCAGCAAGCTGAGGATTCAGCTGTTGAGGAATACCGTAACGAATTGCCTTCTGCGCCACCGGTGAAAAACCAAGACTGCGCCTTGCATTAACAAACTCCAATGAGTGATCAAAGATGTGCACTCGGCTTGGTTGATCACGTAACGACATATCGCGGTGAGCCAGCATGTTCGTTAGTGCTTCGGTAACGACACCCCGATGATAGTTGGCGCGGGCTGGTAACCCGGATTGGTCGATATCTTCTGATAAACCTCTCGGCCTTGCGTCGTGCAAATCACAATAGCGAGCAATAAAGCGCGACAATCCTTCGTAGAGACCGATCAGGTTCCCACTCAGTTTCACTTTTTCAATTACTGGTGATTGCAAAGAGTCGCCCGAAAACCGTGTCGCAAAGACAGCGGCTCGTGGTAACAACTCGGCGATTCGGTCATCAAGGCCGAACAAAAGCAGTCCTGCTACCGTCGGGACCACTTCACTACCATTGCTAGTCGCGAGTAGAAGATCGCGTTCCAAAACTTCAGGGGTCGGATATCCACCGGCGCTCGCTTGTTCAAAAGCGCCTCCCTCAAATTCGCGCAGGTAACTCCAGAGGTGTGCCTCGTCGATGTCGGCGATGGTGGCGCCAAGTGCTGGAATGCTCTCATAGCGAATGGGGCGCGACTCATCCAGCAACGCCGATAATTCTTCGCGTGAGGCCTCTCGTTTTTCCGCGCCGATTCGCAGATAGAAGCGACCATCTCGAGTTCGATATGGCCGTCGCTTCCCTTCTACATCGAGCGCAACAATGCGTCGGCCGTTGTCCAGCGCAACTCGATCGACAAAAGGTACAAGCGGTGGTTGAATATCTTCGCGGCAAATTCTGACTAACTCCTCTTGCACGCCTTCAGGGTCGTCAACTCCTTCAACACGCAACTGGTCATTAACACCAAAAACGATCACGCCACCGCCCGTGTTTGCCAGGGCGACAATTTCCTGCGCGATCTTTTCAGTGTTGGAAAGCTTGACCTTCAGTTCGAGGAACGTGTCCTCGCCGCCTCTAACGAGCCGGAGAAGTTCTGTTCTGGAAGTTTGCGGCGCTGGGGTTGAAAGGATGTATTCCTGAAAGGAACGCTCCGTGGTCGGTTCGTGACGCTGGTTGCTGCGAAATCTTCTGCGAGCCATTTGTGTATTGACGGGGCTCTTGAGAATTGGCGTCTGACGGTGCCACCTCAACCCGCCCGGATGCGAGCCGAACTCTGCATCTCTGGAGTTTCAAAACTTGAACGCGACGAGTGTAGCACAAGGGGAACGGACGCCTCAGTGGATTGAACAAGGTGGTAAGGGTGGCAGAGCGGAAATCACACGCACCTCGCAACAGTGGTCGTGAGCGCGCCCCCGCTGAGATTCACTTGTACCAGCTAAGATTTTCATATGGCGACTCAGCGGGGGCACGCTCAGAATCAAAGTGGCGATGCGCCCAACGTTCCGCTGCCCCCTTCCCAGCTTGTTCGACCTACTAAGGCGTCCTTTGTGAGCTGACACTTCCCAGCTTGTTCAATCCACTGAGGCGTCCCGCCGTCACCTGTTCCCTTAGTCACTCGGCTCCTTCACGGCTTCAAGTATTTCTATTTCTTTTCGCTCGAGTGCACGACCCTGAAAATTGACGATCAAGAAGTAGAACAGAACAGTGAAAGCGGCGCATGCTCCTAACACCGCAAACTCGGCGTAGAAGCTTTCCCAGTAATATCCGGCCAGGGTCGCGGCCATCGGCGGAACGGTCATCAGCAGCAATAACGGAATCAACAACAGACCAGCCAATCCGGAAACATTCATTCGCTTGCCGAACTGCATGCGCTTGGGAAAACTAACCGAAAACCAGTTTCCAATGACGGCACAGAGTGAGGCAAAAACAACAAAGCTGAGTCCTGCAAACAGCAGTGTTTGAAGCGAAAGATCACGAAACACAATGCCGTTGATTATTAACAGAGCCGTCGAAAATATCGCGGCGACTGTAGTGACCGCGAGGTTCTTGCCGATTAGGATCTTGCTACGGTCAATGGGCGACAGGATCAATGTACGCATCCCGCCTTCTTCAAACGCGAAGAGATTGCACGAAAGGCCGGCGAGCAATAGGAAAACGTACAGGACTCCACCAGTCGCCATCCATGGAGCCCCATAAATCCAAAACTGTTTGGACGCTTGCAGTCCACCCGATCGCATGCCGGTCCGCACACGTTGCGTTTGCACAACGCGAATCACGATCAAGATGAGTGGCATGAATGCCAACATGCGCAATTGAGCATTACGCATTGCGTAGCGAAGTTCCTTTTCAATCACGGCTGACAATTGGCCGGAGACGAGTGGCAACTGCCATCCGCCATATGCCGGAGTTTCAGCCTTTGTAGTAATAACCTTTCGCCGTCGTGCACCTCCCAAACCCAAAGCCGCACGACGCGCAATGCGATAGCTTAGAAACACCAGAAGTACGGTGTACGCAGATAGCATCGCGAGTGACAGTAAATAACCAAACGTATCGCCGCTTCCCGCCAGCATGTTCGCCGCAGCTCCCGGGGGAGTCCAACGCAGAGAGCGGAACGAATCAGCATGTTTCAACAATAGTGGACCAAGTTGACCCGCGAGGGCCCCTCCGATTCCCGCTATTGCCCCGACCAGGGCTACTATCGTTTCACCTCGCGCCCGCTTCCTTCTGACCAGCGAGCCAATAGTCGTCGTCAACCATTTTGACAAAGCGACTCCGAAAGCAATTGTGGGAATTCCTGCAAGCAGCGCCTTACCTGGATTTCCTGATCCGAGTCCTGCACCCAGACTCATCGCGACGATCGCAGGTATCGCAAAAACGGATTGGATCGCTGTGAGCTCGCTCAGAAAATCGATGGCAAACAGCTTCCGCAAACTGATGGGATACATCAGCATTCTTCCGGCGTCGAACTGTTTCCCACCTCCGATGCTGAGTGGCACCGTGGCCCACATCAAATAGATAAACGAGAGGATCGAAAAGAAAATGAATTCAGTCGACTGAATCGGAAAACCTTCGCGGGAAGCGCCCTGTCGAAATGCCTCTGTCATAGCGCCGGGCTTGCTTAGAAAGTAGGAAGCGAAACCTAATCCAATGGCTACGCCCAAAGCCAAAGCCAAACCAATAGCCATTCCAAAGATCGACGCCGCCTGGCTCACAACCGCCTTCCGCGAGCGAAGCGAGTTCCGCAAGAGTTTCCACTTCAGCCAAAATAGAGTTAGTAGTTGAGACATTGTCCGATATGCTTTAGCTTGTCGTGTGTACGTCTAAACGTCTTGCCAACGCTTAGTGAGTTTAATCAATGGGACGATAAGTCTAACCCGACTTGTCAGCGCGATGACAGCTTTATCGCCAACGATGATGGTCACGTCACTAGCCTCAACGTGTCGAGCCGATCTCCTGTACCATTGACAAGACAGACGCATATCGGACATTTGAATGCTCCAAAACGCTTACGTCTCCCTCGGTTCCAACCTCGGTGATCGCGCCGGGTATCTGCTGCTGGCAGTCAGAGGAATGTTTGCTGCTGGACTCGATGTGATCCGCCTTTCGAGTATCTACGAAACTCAACCAGTCGAGTACACAAACCAACCGACCTTTTTAAATATGGTGGCTGAATTGAGAGGAACAACCTTGCCACCACCTGAACAAATGCTCGCCAGGATGCTGCGGATAGAGTTTGCTCTCGGCAGAATTCGCGACGTTCACATGGGCCCTCGAACAATCGATCTTGATCTGCTTATTTACAGAGACGAGCTGCGCAATACTGAATTTCTCAGGCTCCCTCATCCACGAATGCATCTGCGCCGCTTTGTACTCGAGCCACTTAACGAGCTTGTCCCGACTCTCGAACATCCGGTTCTGAAACAAAGCATTAGCGGCTTACTCGAAAGCTCCGAGGATTTGTCGGCAGTCACTCTTTGGAAACCAAATCATTCCTCGATGTGACAGCTATGCGGTAGTCGCCTTTTCCCGTCCCGCCGTTTGCCGTTATAATGCGCACACTTGTTATCACTCCTTGGACATCGCAAACCTTTCCGTCGTCCTGACAATACAGTTGTCAATCACCCATCGTGTAAAGAGAGCTGAGATATGCCTTATCTGAAGCCTGAACGGCCTGAAAAGGTCAGTGCTCCGTCGTTGCGTTCAAGCAAACAAAGAGGGGAACGTCTGGTTTGTCTAACGGCTTACGACTACCCGACGGCACGCATCGTTGACGAAGCCGGGATCGACATAATCCTGGTTGGCGATAGTTTGGGAAATGTGGTACTTGGCTACGGCAACACTGTTCCAGTCACGCTCGAAGAGATTTTGATTCACTTGAAGGCCGTGCGACGTGCAGTTCAACGTGCCTTGCTTGTGGCCGACATGCCATACGGTACATTTCACACGGGCGACGATGATGCCGTTAGAAACGCCCTACGCCTGGTCAAGGAAGGCGGCGCAGAAGCGATTAAGTTGGAAGGCGGCCACAAGCGCGTCCACCTCGTCAAGCGACTGGTCGATGAGGAGATTAGCGTGATGGGCCATATCGGTCTAACGCCGCAGTCGATAAACCAACTCGGCGCATATCGAGTTCAGGGAAAAACCGCCGCCACAGCCCGACAACTTGTCGACGACGCGAAGGCTCTCGAAGACGCCGGAGCATGTGCAATTGTGTTAGAGGTGGTCCCACGTGAGATCGCGAAGTTGATCACGGAGACTGTCAGCATTCCCACTATCGGTATTGGAGCTGGTGTCCACTGTGATATCCAGGTTTTGGTGATACACGACATGCTCGGTCTCTCATTCGGTAAGCAAGCGCGCTTCGTTCGTCCCTACGCGAACCTCCGTGATGTAATGACCGATGCCGTGACGAAATACGCCGACGATGTAAGGAACGGCACCTACCCGTCCAATGACGAATCTTACGCACTCCCCGCTGAAGCTGCGGAAGAGTTGGACATCAAAACGCCCGCAAAGGACTTGAAGACTCAGAAGTCCTAGATCCATTCCAACTATGGAAATCATCAACCGTCGCCAGCGCATGAGTTCCGTCGCGCGCAAAATCCGCCGCGAGCAGGATCGAACCATTGGGCTCGTACCCACGATGGGTGCGCTGCACGAAGGCCATTTGAGTTTGGTCCGTGAAGCGAGAAGGATGTGCGACATTGTCGTCGTTTCAGTCTTCGTCAACCCGACTCAGTTTGGCCCAGGCGAAGACTTCGAAAAGTATCCACGGAATCTAACTAACGACACGGCACTTCTGACGGATTACAACGTCGACTACATATTCGCTCCGACTGTTGATGAAATGTATCCGAAAGGTTTTGCGAGTTATGTGAATGTCGAAGGATTGTCGGATCAGTTGGAAGGCGCTTCAAGGCCCGGACATTTTCGCGGTGTGGCCACGGTCGTAACGGTTCTGCTAAACACGATTCGGCCTGACTTTGCATTCTTCGGACAGAAGGATGCGCAACAAGCATTGATCATCCGCCGGCTTGTTAAAGACCTCGCGTTTGATACTGAGATAGTTATCCTGCCCACCGTGCGTGAAGATTCCGGCCTTGCGATCTCGTCGCGCAATCTCTATCTGACGCCAGACGAACAAGCGTCGGCGACAGTTATTCATCAGGCGTTGTCGCGTGCAAAGACAGCTTACAAGGAAGGTGAACGAAGCGCGGGTCGACTCGAGATTCTCGTGCGGTCAACGATCGAGGTTGAGCCACGCGCCCGTGTCGACTATGTCAATGTTGTCGACGCTGACACACTAGAGCATCTCGACAGGCTTGATGAACGACCGATTCTGATTGCGGTAGCGGCTTACATTGGCAAGACCCGTCTGATCGACAATACGATTCTCAACAAAGTGAAGAAAAAAGAGACTGGCTCGCTCAAGGGGTGAAGGGATTCCGAGTTCCTGGTCCAACGTCGGGGCAGTAGCCCGACTGTCAAGGAGGGCTCTGATCACTGACAGTAATCAACACTGTCTTGAGCCCTCCATGACAGTCGGGCTACTGCCCCGGGGTCGTTCAGAGGCATAATCTCTAATTAGTGAAGTAATGAAGCAGAAGACTCACATCACATTCAATCTCAACGGCGAACAGATCGAAGTCGCGTTTGCCCCACACAAGACTTTGCTCGAAGTGCTGCGTGAAGATCTTAATCTCACCGGGACTAAGCACGGTTGTGAGTTGGGTGAGTGTGGAACTTGTGCGGTCCTGGTTGACGGTCGTTCGATCTTGTCGTGTTTGATGCTGGGCGTTGAAGCTGAAGGCCGTGAAGTGAAGTCGATTGAGGGGATGGCAGAGGGCGCTGAGCTACACCCTCTGCAAAAAACATTCGCGGATCTGGGTGCCGCGCAATGTGGTTATTGTTCTCCCGGATTTTTGTTGGTTGCTGAAGAGTTGTTGAAAAAGAACCCGAGTCCGACGCGACCTGAGATCCAGGAAGCACTATCGGGGAATCTTTGTCGGTGTACCGGCTACATCAAGATTTACGAAGCGGTTGAATTGGCAGCGGCAAGGATGCGCGGCGAAGAGTATGAACTGCCGAGGGAGAGTGTTTACGGTTACGAATGAAAAAGAACGGAACATCGCTGAACGTCGTTGGAAAGCCTTTTCGCAAAGTCGATGCGAATGCTAAGTGCGTCGGTCAAACTAAGTTTGCCGACGACATTGTTCTGCCGCGCATGCTCTTCTGTAAGATCCTTCGTAGTCATCATCCGCACGCGCTCATCAAAAGCATCGACACTTCAAAAGCATTAGCATTGCCAGGAGTCTTTGCAGTTGTGACCGGCAAAGACATGCCAATCTCATACGGCATCCTTCCGGTTAGCCAGGACGAACATGCGCTCTGCATCGACAAGGTCCGCTTCATCGGCGATCCAGTTGCGGCAGTTGCTGCAATTGACGAGGACGTCGCCTTCGACGCGATGAACCTGATCGAAGTTGATTACGAACCGCTTAACACGATCTCCTCAATTGAAGAAGCAGTGATGATCGAGGAGCCGCGGATTCATGACTATGGTGACGTCGGAAACATTCACAAGAAGGTTTCACTGGAATTCGGCGACGTCGAAGAAGGGTTTGCTGAAGCAGATCTGGTTCGCGAAGACACGTTCTTCTACGAAGGCAACACGCATTTGCCGATGGAACAACATGCGGCCGTAGCCCACTTCGACGCCGACAAGAAGATCACGCTCTGGAGTTCAACACAAACTCCGCACTACGTTCATCGTGCGCTCGCTAAAGTTCTTGGACTAGCTGCCAGTCATATCCGTGTCATTGCGACTCCAAACGGTGGCGGATTTGGCGGCAAGAGTGATCCGTTCAACCACGAAGTTGTCGTTTGCAAGCTCGCGATGATCACGGGCCGGCCCGTGAAAGTAACGCTAACGCGTGAAGAGGTCTTCTACTGCCATCGCGGTCGTCATCCCGTTCTGATGAAAGTCAAAACTGGAGTGAAGAAAGATGGCGCGATCACGGGAATGCACTTTCAAACGTTCCTCGATGGCGGTGCATATGGTAGCTACGGAGTCGCTAGCACGTTCTACACAGGCGCGCTGCAAACGGTTACTTACAACGTGCCGCGTTACAAGTTTCAAGGCCTGCGTGCGTTTACAAACAAGCCGCCGTGCGGACCCAAGCGTGGACACGGAACACCGCAACCACGTTTCGGTTTGGAAGTTCAGCTCGACAAGATCGCCGAGCAATTGAAACTCGATCCCGCAGCAATCAGACGAAACCACCTGGCCCCGGCAAATTCATTAACAGCGAACTATCTGCGCATCGGCAGCATGGGTTTGGGAACGTGTATCGACAAAGTTGTCGAAGGTTCTGATTGGAAGAACAAGTTTTCAAACTGGGACCAAACGAACCGTAAGCTTCCTTTTGGCCGAGGCATTGGCATTGCTGCGAGTTCCTATCTCTGCGGCGCCGGTTTACCTATCTACTGGAACAACATGCCGCAGTCAGGAGTCCAGCTTCGGCTCGATCGCCAGGGCGGCGTTTGCGTGATGTGCGGCTCAACTGACATCGGACAAGGATCTGATTCAATCCTCGCCTACATCGTCGCAGAAGTTCTGGGCATCGATCCTTTCGACATTCGAGTTATCACTGCCGACACGGATCTAACGCCCGTTGATCTTGGAAGCTATTCAAGTCGCGTGACGTTGATGACAGGCAACGCAGCACTACAAGCAGCTGAGCGCGCCCGCGAGTTGTTGGTATTGGCTGTTGCAGAAAAACTCGGTGTGCCGATCGAGAATCTATCGCTGGCCGAACGGCGTGTGTTTGATGTCGAGAATCCCGAAGTTGGCGTTTCATTCGCGGAAGCCGTCGTACTAGCAGAGTCGAAGTTTGGGACGATTGGAACGGTTGGGTCCTATTCACCACCGGCATCCGCAGGTAAGTACAAAGGCGCAGGTGTGGGTCCATCACCGGCTTACAGCTATTCAGCAAGCGTAGTTGAGCTTGATGTCGATCCTGATACCGGAATCGTGGTTGTAGAGAGAGTTTGGATTGCACATGACGTCGGCAAGTCGATCAATCCCATGCTGGTGATGGGGCAAGTAGAAGGCAGTGTCTACATGGGACTGGGCGAGGCGTTGATGGAGGAGATGACGTATCGGAGCAATCGAAATGTGGTTCACAAGTTTCCGTCGATGCTTGAGTACAAGAGTCCGACCACGTTGGAGATGTGCGATGTTAAGACTTATCTGATTGAAGACCCTGATCCAAATGGGCCCTATGGCGCTAAGGAAGTTGGACAGGGGCCGCTGTTACCAATCATGCCCGCAATTGCCAACGCGGTTTACGACGCTGTGGGAGTTCGCATCGATGAAGTGCCGATTACACCGGAGAAAGTCATGAAGGCGTTGCGCGAAAAGTCTCGAGGTCGTGATGGACGGTTTGGTCCGGATTCAGTTCCGACTGTCGAGTGGCCTGAACCGTTGCGCGTAATGACACCGAGTGAAGGTGGCGATGGAAGAGAAATGCCCAGGGTTGCCGTGCATTCATAGTGGAAAAACGGCTATTTGTTGTCGAAAACGGCTAAAGTTCGTCGCGTAGCAGCTCAAGGAGCGGGGAATCCGTTATAAGAGACAGAGAAAGCCGCCTTGGCTTTCAATTACCTCACCTAAAAGAAAGGAAGGCCGACATGAGTGAAGATAGAACGGGTGAAACAAAGGATTCAAGATCATTTGAGGAACGGGTGTTCACGAGATTTGATCTGCTTGACGAGCGATTCGGAAGGGAGCTGTCAGACGTGACCATTCGAATAGGAAAACTTGAAGAACGGCAGTTCGACACGAAGCCGATCTGGGAAAGGGCGCTGGCTGCTATTGTGGAAATCCACGATGAGTTGAAGGCGATTAATTCGCGACTAAATGGAATGGATCAGCGCTTTGATGCTATCGATCACCGCTTTGAAGGTATCGATCAGCGTTTTGATGCTATCGATCACCGTTTTCAAGGCATCGATCAGCGTTTTGATGCTATCGATCACCGTTTTCAAGGCATCGATCAGCGTTTTGATGTAATGAACAAATCGTTTGCTGTGATCGACGCTCGCTTTGACAAGCAGGACATTGACGCCGAAGACAACTTTCGCAGTATCGGGCTAAAACTCGATGTCTTCAATGACAACCTTTTAGAGTTGCGCGCGAACCATCGTTATTTCGAGCGTAAACTAGCGAAGATTGAAGCACACGTATTTCCCGACGTTCCCAATTAGTAAACGACGCATATGATGCGACTTCCCAAATTTGAATACCGCACTCCGCAGACGATCGCGGAGGCGGTGAAGATCATGGCTGACGTTGGGCCAACAGCCCAGTTTGTCGCTGGTGGTACGGATCTGTATCCAAACATGAAACGCCGTCAGCAAACGCCTCAGACCGTGATCTCAGTGATGCGTCTCAATGAGTTGAATCAAATCTCAGGTGATGGCAGTCACGGTTTGCGGATCGGTGCTTCGGTAATACTCACGGACGTTTGCGAAAACGAGATCATCAATCGTGACTATCCAGTAGTAGCTCGAGCGGCCCGTACAATCTCAACACCACTCCTTCGCAACATGGGGACAATCGGCGGAAACCTGTTGCTGGATACCCGTTGCAATTACTACGACCAAAACTTCGAGTGGCGTAAAGGGATTAACTTCTGCTTGAAGAAAGACGGCGATATTTGCTGGGTCGCTCCGGGAAGCTCCAAGTGTTGGGCCGTTCAGTCCTCCGATCTGGTCCCCGTAATGGTAGCGATTGGCGCGAAGCTGCGCTTTGCATCGACTTTGGGAGAACGAGTGATTGATGCCGCGGGGTTATACAACGACGATGGTATCGACTACCTCCACAAGCGCCCAGATGAACTACTCGTGAGTATCGAACTACCGCCTACTAATGGCTGGCGTGCGTCGTATCAAAAGCTTCGGCGTCGGGGCGCGTTTGACTTCCCTGTTCTTGGCGTCGCCGCATACATCAAAGACGAAGGTGGCGTTGTTAGTGATGCCAGGGTGGTGCTGGGTGGCATTGCTCCTGCGCCTGTTGAAATCAAGGAAGCAGGCTCGATGCTCGTTGGTAAAGCGCTCAACGACGAACAGATTCAAATTGTCGCTGAGGCCGCATACGTAAAAGCCAGACCGCTAGACAACACTGACTTCGTCTATCAATGGCGCAAACAGATGGCGAGACAGTACACGCTGCGCGCGCTGCGAGAGTTGGTCTGAGGTCATCTATGTCGGATATGCGTCTGTCTTGTCGTACTCTCACACTACGCACCATCAGCACATTTGACGTACGGTCCGCTCTAATTCGCGTATTCCGTTGGCGACTACGACAAGCTAAAGAGCCTCTTGCAAAAGTCGACTTAGTGGTGATGAGGTCAGTACCGAAACGCGGTAGCGTAGGCTCTTTACATCCGCAAGAATTCGCAGACGCTACGCTTCGAGCCGACGCTACCGCGTTTCGGTACTGACTTCATCGCCACTAGATTCCGCGACTTTTGCAAGTGGCTCTAAAGCACATCGGAAATGAAAGACGTCGCCGCAATCATTCTCGCTGCCGGACAGTCGAAGCGCATGGGCGCTTTCAAGCCCCTACTTCCCTTCGGCAAACAATCCGTTATTAAGTCGTGCATCCAGTACCTGGAAGACGGTGGAGTCGAGTCGATTGTGGTTGTCCTCGGTCATCGCTCGGATGACATTCGCAAACATCTCGCAGACACCTCTGTCAGCTTTGCACTCAATCGCGATCCACAAAGCGAAATGGGCGCGTCGATCGCTGCCGGCGTGAGCGAGCTCCCATCGAGCGCCCGCGCAACATTGATCGCTCTCGTGGATTACCCGGCGATTCCGTCGTCAGTGGTCTCGGCTCTGATAGCCGAATGGGCCCACGGCTCCCGT
>Ga0207675_100003543_pt1 | contig 15225 bp, 9 predicted proteins | sample KBSSwiS42_FD_184305 | JGI IMG/M metagenome (GOLD analysis project Ga0207675, IMG submission 184305) | Switchgrass rhizosphere microbial communities from Kellogg Biological Station, Michigan, USA - KBS Switchgrass S4-2 (SPAdes) (version 2) | ecosystem: Host-associated > Plants > Roots >... | reverse complement strand
CGCGCCGACCCAGGAAGATCTCGCCGGGCTTCCGGCGCTCGCGCGCTACTTCGAGACGGCGCTGCACAGCGGTCCGTTGCCGTGGCTACTCGCGGTTCCGAAGCTCGTCGTCGCGCCGATGTTCGCGGCCGACGCGCGTGCGTTCGCGCTCGCGCTTTGGCCCGCGCTGCTCGTGCTCGCGGCGCACTACGCGTGGGTGCTGTTCTCGGCCGTGTCGTTCGAGGAAGCGTCGATCGCGAGGGCCGAGAAGCGCGCGACGAAGCTCGCCGCGTTCCGTGCCGGCAATCTCCGGACGACGGCGCTCAAGAAGCTGCGCGATCCGTTCAAGCTGCGCGACAGCGGCCGGCCCGAGACAGCGTTCCTATGGAAGAATCTCGTCGCGATGGGACGGCTGTTCACGCCACGATCCGCGCTCGTGGCGGCCGCGATCGTCGCAGCCGCGTGCCTGTGGCTCGTGACCGCCGAGCTTCGCGGCGGTCAGGCGTTCGTCGGCGTGGCCGCGACCGTGCTCTTACCGATCGTCCTGTTTTTCGGCCCGATGTTCGCTCGACAGGACCTACGCTCCGACTTGAAGAACGCCGACATCCTCAAGACCTATCCGCTCGACGGCGCCACGATCGTGTTCGGAGAGATGCTCGCGCCGATCGCAGTGCTCTCCGCGATCACGTGGCTCGCGCTACTCGCCTTGACGATCGTGGGGCCTGGGGACCAGATTCCGGCGTATGTGAGACTCCTCGGCGCTCTCGCCATTGGCGTTTGCACGCCGTTCTTCTGCGCGCTCCAGCTCGTGATTCACAACGGAATCGCGTTGACTTTCCCGGCGTGGGTGCAGAGCGTGTCGAACCAGGGCGAGCACGGCCTCGACGTGCTGGGTCAGCGGCTGCTCTTCTTCGCGGGATTGATCCTGCTGCTCGCGCTCGGCCTGCTGCCGGCCGCGCTCGGCGCAGTCGTGACGTTCTTCGCCGTGAGCTGGCTCCTGGGGCCGATCGTCGCGGCGCTGCTCGCGTGGCTCGTCGTGCTGACGATCCTCGGCGTCGAGATCGGGGCCGGCGTGCGCTGGCTCGGCGAGCGCTTCGCGCGCTTCGACCTGTCGTCCGAGCTGCGCCCGTAGCAGAATCCCACCTCTCACAGCAGGAGATCGTCAGTGATACGACGTGCAATACTTTTGGTGGTAGCGTGTGCGCTCGCGGCGAGCGCCGCATGGGCTCAGGATCTCACGGGGAAGTGGACCGCGACTGCGGTCGGCAACAACGTGGCCGTCACGCTCGACCTCAAGGTCGCCGGCAACGTCGTTACAGGCGCGATCTTGAATCCCCAATCCGGTCCCGCGGAAATCAAGGACGGCAAGATCGAAGGCAACAAGATCTCCTTTCGCGTCGAACGCACGGCGAACGGCGCGACCAACAAGATCCTCTGGCAAGGCACGATCGAGGGCGAAGAGATCCACTTCACGCGCGCCGTCGAAGGCGCGACGACGCCCGCAATGCAAGTCATCGCGAAGCGAGCGCAATAGCAACCTAACCGCTCACTCGCCGCGCAAGGCGCCGACCGGATCGATACGCGTCGCTCGTAACGCCGGCCCGGCAATCGACAAAGCCGCGGTCACGGCAAGAGCCACGAGCACGAGCGTGAACGTCGCGGCGTCGAACGGACGCACGCCAAACAGCATCGCGCCGAGCAGCTGGCCCGCGACCAACGCGAGCAGCACGCCTACCAGCACTCCGGGGATCAGCAGGCGCGCTGCGCCGTGCACGATCAAGCGGACGACGGCCTCCGGCCGCGCGCCAAGCGCCATGCGCACGCCGTACTCGCGCCAACGCCGCTGCACCGTGTACGCGAGCACGCCGAACACCCCGAGCGCCGCGAGCAGCAGCGCGAGCCCGGCGAAGGCCGCGATCAGAACCGCGCGGAACCGGTAACGAGCCGTGGCCTGATGCGCCACGCTTTCGAGCGTCGCGATGTCCGTGACGCTGACGAGGCTTTCGCGATCGACGCGCGCGATCGCCGCTCGCACGAATGAGGCAAGCGCGCCGGCGTCTCCCGAGACCGGCCGCACGATGAGGTAAACGTCGTCGTTCGGAATTCGCGCGAACGGATAGTAAATCTGCGACGGGGCCTCGGACTCGTCGGCCCGGCGCTTGGCGTTCGTTGCCACGCCGACGACTTCGCACGTGCGGGGTTCCACGGTGGAGTCTTCTGACTGCCACGTCTGCACCGTGCGGCCGACGGCCTCTCCGCCGCCCAGGCGCCGTTCGACGAACGCTTGGTTCACGATGCACACGGGCATTGCGCCGGGCCGGTCTCGGTCGTCGAATGCGCGGCCGGACAAGATCGGCAGATCGAGCGCGCTAAAGTATTCCTTGCTGACGATCTGCATCTCCGCAGTCGGCCGTTCGGAAGGCACGACGGCCGCCTCGCCGGAAACGTCGTAGAACAGCCGGCCGGCCATCGACGGGCCGAGTGGCAACGCGCTCGCCCAGGCCGCGGTCGCAACGTTCGGATTCGCTTTCAGCTCTTCTTCGATGTCGGCATAGAACTGGAGCAACGCCTCGGGCGTCGGGTAGCTGCTGCTGAGCGGATCGACAAATAGGCTGAGCACACTCTCCGCCCTGTACCCAGGATCGACGCTGTCGACCTCGATCAGCGTGCGCATCAGCAGGCCCGCGCCATAGAGCAACACGACGGCCGTCGCGACCTGGCCGACGACGAGGGCTTCGCGCGTGCGGCTCGTGCGATCCGTCATTCTTCGGCCGCTCAGCGTCCCCTTACGCAGCGCGGTGAGCTGCGTGACCTGGGCCGACGAAGCGAGGGTGAACAGCAGCGCGACGAGCAGCGTCGCGACGACGCAGAAGACGGCGACGCGCCAGTCGAAGTCGATCACGACACCCGACGGCAACAGGTCCTGCGGGATCGCGGCGGGCGCGGCGGCCAGCAGCGCGCCGGCGAGGGCCAATCCCGCCGCGCCGCCTAAGCCCGCGAGCAAGAGGTTCTCGGTCGCGAATTGGCGCTTCAGGCGCCGGCGATCCGCGCCGAGCACGGAACGAATCGCGAGCTCGTTGCCGCGGGCGGAGTTGCGGGTCAACAGCAGGTTCGCGATGTTCGCGAAGCAGATCAGCAACACGAAGCCGACGACGCCCAGAAACAACACCGAGGTGCGCTTGAGCTCGACGCCGAGCACGACGTCGCGCAGCGGCTCGAGCGCCACGCCGCGGCCTTCGTTCGTCGTGGGATATTCTCGCGCGAGATCCGCCGCGATTCCTGCCAGCTCCGCTTGGGCTGCCTCGAGCGACACGCCGGGCTTGAGACGCGCGACGGTTTGAAATGCATATTGGCCGCGAGCGCGCTCCGGCGCTCCTTGAATGAAATTCAACCCCCAGAGGTTCGCCCGGCCCAGGATCCCGGCTTGGTCGGGCACCACGCCGACGACGGTGTACAGGTCCCCGTCGAGGCGAAGGCTTTGGCCCACGATGCTCGGGTCCGCAGCGAAGCGCGCGCGCCAGTAGCTCTCCGACAAGACCACGGACGGGATGCGCTCGACATCGTCGGCAGCGAGGAACGCGCGGCCGACGACGGGCTTCACACCGAGCGCGTCGAAGATACCGGCCGTGACCCATTGGCGCATCACGGCTTCGGCGCCGTTCGGCGTGGTCAGCACCATGGCGAAGACACCCGTGAGATGCCCGCCGATCGCGTCGAACGACCGGCTGCGCTGCGCCCAGTCGAGCATGTTGAGCGGCGAGACGAGACTCTGCGGCGTCGTCTCGGTTCGTTCCCAGATCGTCACCAATCGATCCGGTTGCGGCAACGGCAGGTCGCGCAGCAGCACGCGGTCGACGAGCGCGAACAGCGCGCCGTTCGCGCCGACGCCAATCGCGAGCGTCAGCACTACCATCAGCGTCAACGCACTCTGCTTGCGCAACATGCGGGCTGCGAGGCGGAGGTCTTGCCAGAAATCGGCGAGGAGATCGCCGCGCGGCGCGCCTACGGCGACGGTCGGCGCGCTGCTCGCTTGGCGCAGCGGACGCATGCGCTCCGCCAGCCCTTCGTCGGCGAGCAACTCCTCGCGCACGAGCGCGACGGCGGCCGCCTCGTCGAGGCCTTGGTTGCGAAGCTCGGCATAACGCTGCTCGAGATGTGCAGCGAGCTCCTCGACGATCTCGGCTTCGCGGCCGGGTTTGAGCTTCAGACTCGCGAGGTGTGATTCGATCTCGTTCGTCCAGTCACGCATGACTCACCCCCGTGATCGATGTAATCGCGCGCACGAACTTCTTCCAAGTCTCGCGTTGCTGCTCGAGCACGCGTTGACCTTCGGCGGTCAGGCTGTAGAACCGTCGCCGCCGTTGGCCCGGCTTTTCGACCCAGCGGCCCTTCAGCCAGCCCCGCTCTTCAAGGCGATAGAGCAACGGATACAGCGACGCGACGTGGAATTTGAGCTCGCCGCCGGACTGGGCTTCGATGAGCTTGCTGATCTCGTAGCCGTGGCGGGCGCGCGCCTCGACGATCGACAGGATGATCAGCTCCGCGGAGCCCTTCTTGAGCTCGCGCGACAGTATGCGGTCGTGTATATCAGCCATAGCCACATATGCTAAGGCCAGCGTTATGACGGCGGCAAGGCTTTTCCTGCGAGGAGCCTGCAAAGCGGCTCGACTCGCACGGTTCTGTTCTCCTTCACGGCGTGCCGATGAACTCGAGCACCATGGCGACGAGCTCGGGTACCTGCTTGCCGCCGCCGCAATGGTCGCGGCTTGCCTCGAGCGTCTCGTGCCGCGTTCCGCAGTGGTCGACGCCCTCGAGCTCGCGGTGCTCCGCGAGACCGGGATGTGCGCCATTGACGGTGGCCGCGATCTTCGCGTGATCGCTCGCCGTCGCGACCTGATCATAGGTTCCATGCAGGAGCTGAGAGGGAACGTCGACGGCGGTCCACGCGGCGAGGATGTCGACATCGGCGATCTCGCGGAAAAATAGCTCGCTGCGGCCCGGATAACCCGTCGGCGTGAACGCGATCGTGCCGTAAGCGCTGATGCCCGCCACGCGCGTCTCGTTCGCGAGCAGCGGCGCCATGAACCCGCCGAGCGAGTCTCCGAACAAAAAAATACGCGTCGGGTCTACGGCCGGATCTTCTTTCAATTCGTGAAGCGCCGCGCGATATCCCGCGAGCTCTGCATCGAAACCGCCCTCCGGGCACGGCGGTCCTTCGCTCTCTCCCGCACCCGGCTTGTCCACGCGCATCGTGACGAAGCCGCGTGCCGCCAGCCCGCTGATGAGCGCGTAGGGCCAAATATTCGGCGGCGCCCACGGCATGTCGATCGAGCTGCACCCGCCGCCTTGGATGAAGAACACGGCGGGCGCAGGCGCGGTGGCCGCAGCGGGCCGCGAAACGATCGTTCGGAGCCGAATGCCGTCGGGCAGCGTCACGTGGCCATACTCGAACACCGTGCTCGGGAGCTGCTCGAACGGGAACATCTTGAGGCGCGCGACGAGGCGCTTCGGCTCTCCACCGCGCACGACGTCGATCGGCAAGGAGTCTCCGCCGCGGTGGCGCCCGATGATCGATTGCACTTGCACGATGGAGGTCGCGGGCGTTCCGTCGAGCGCGGCGATCACGTCGCCGACTTGCATGCCGGCTTCGCCAGCAGCCGACCCGTCGGCCACCACGCTGGCAACGACGGCGCCCGCAGCGTCGATCGCGAGCGTGACACCGACGGCGGCACGGCGCGGCAGATCCCCATGCAGCACTTGCGGCGACGCAGTGCCCGCGCCGGCCCAGATCGCCACGGCCAACGACGCGACACGGAGCACCCCTGCGTTCACGTCTATTCGGCCCGCAACGCCGTCATCGGATCGATGCGCGCGGCTCGCAAAGCGGGCACGAGCGCTGCGAGCGCGCCGACGGTCACAACGATAGCCACGACCGCCAACATCGTGCGCAAGTCCGTGGGCGACACGCCAATCAGCATCCCTCGCAGTAAGCGCGTGAATGTGAACGACAGACCGAGCCCGGCGACGCACGCGAGCGCCACGACGCGCAGCGCCTTTCCGACGAATTGCGCGGCGATGTCGCCGCCGCGCGCACCGACCGCCATGCGCAGGCCCACTTCGCGGCGGCGCAGGCTCAGGACGTAGCCCACGGTTCCGAAGAGGCCAAGGGCGGCGAGCGCCAACGCCGTGGCGGCGAACGACGTGAGCACGATCGTGCGCATGCGGTCGTCCGCGAACGCGCCGTCGATCCTTTCGTCGAGCGGCGCGATGTTGTAGACGGCGCGCGCCGGCTCGAGCTCTTTCAGCGTGCGCCGTATCTCCTGGGCGATCGCAGTCGGCTCGCCGCGCGTGCGGACCAAGAAGAACGAGTTCGGATTCCCCCAATTAGCGCACAAATAGACCGTCGGCGCCGGCTCGCGATCGAGCCCTCGCTCGCGCGCGCTGCCGACGACGCCGGCGATCGTCGCGCTCGCGGGAGCCGGTAGATTGCGCGCAATGCGCGCACCGACGGCTGTCGCGCCGCCGAGATAGAGATCCACGAAACGCTGATTGACCATCACCTCGGTGCCCGAGTCGCGGCACAGCGCGCCCTGCGCAAGCGGTATTCCCATCGTCGCGAAGTAGCCGGACGACGCGACGCGCTCCTCGGCGAGCATGCGCGTCTCGGGCGACGCGTTGGCGGTTGGCACGTCGAATTCGGTTTCGACCGACAGGGGCACGCCGGGAAGAAACGACGCCGTCGCCGCGGCCTCGACGCCGGGCAGCGCACGCAGCGACTCGAACGCGGTCGCGACACGCTGCTGAAACGGGCCCGTAGCTATCGCTTCAGCGAAGCTGGTGTTCAAACGAAACGTGAGGATGTTGGCGCGCTCGAACCCGGCGTCGATGCGTGACAACTCTTGGAAACTGCGCAGCAACAAACCCGCGCCGACGAGCAGCGCGACCGACAGCGCCACTTGCACGCCCGCGAGCGCCCAGTGCAGGGAGTGTCTTCCCGTGACTCGCGCTCCGTGGCTGTTCGCGAACCCGCGCGCGTTCTTCAGGGCAGGCGCGAGACCGCAGAGCAATGTCACGATGACGACCGACACGAGCGTGTAGAGAAGCACGCGGCCGTCGAGCGCGACCTCGTCGAGCCGCGGCACGTTGCCGGCCAGCGCGCGCAACCCGCCGCTGATTGCCGCCGCGAGCCACAGCCCCGCGGCGGCGCCGGCCGCGGCGAGCACGGCCGTCTCGGTGAGCCATTGCGCGACGACGTTCGACGGCGACGCGCCGAGCGAGAGCCGCACGGCGACCTCGCGCTGACGCTCGGCGCCGCGCGTCAGCAACAACGTCGCGACGTTGGTGCACGCGATGAGAAGCAGCAGCGAGCCCGCCGCAAACAGCAGCCACAGCGAGCCGCGCTCGCCGCCAATGACGCTGTTCTTGAACGGCTCGATGGCGACAGCCAGCGGCGCGTCCGTCTCGGGATAGGTTTGTCCGAGGCCCGCTTGCACGGCCGCGAGGTCGGCGCGCGCAGCCTCGATCGCGACGCCGGGCTTGAGGCGGCCGATCCCCGGGTACCACGCGAGATTGCGGTTCTGTGCGATGGGCGCATCGAGCGACGCGGGCGCCCAGAGATCCGTGCCGCGGTCGGGGAACAGGAACGACGCCGGCATCACGCCGATGATGCGGCGCGGTACCTCGCCGATGCGAATGTCTCTGTCGAGGACGTCCGGATCTGCGTTGAGCCGCGTCCGCCAATACCGGTCGCTGACCACGATGGCCGCCGACACACCGCGATGGTCGGCGTCGGTGAAGCCGCGACCGAGCGCCGGGGCGATGCCCCAGACGTCGAAGAAACGCGGCGCGACCGTCGCGCGCCGCGCCGTCTCCGGAAACTCTCCCGTCGTGTCGGTAACGTCTTCGACAAAGAAACTCGTGATGCCGTCGAACGTCGAGCTCAGGCGATTCCAGTCCTCGATGCGCACCGGCGCGACGAGGCTGGGCCGACCGTCCCTGACCTGCGTGATACGCATGAGCCGCTCGCCGTTCGGGAACGGCAGCGGGGAAAGCACCACCGCATCGAGCGCCGAGAACACGGCGCTGTTCGCGCCGATCCCGAGCGCAAGCGTCAAGATCACCGTGAGCGAGAACGCGGGCGCGCGCGAGAGCACGCGTACCGCGTAGCCGACGTTGCGAAAGATCATCGTTATCACTCTCGTCTCCCTTCCGTGCCTGAGCGCTGCTGCCCGGCGCTCGGCGTCATTGGACGAGCCAGGTTCATCGCCGCCTCCTACTCCGCCCGCAACGCCGTCATCGGATCGATGCGCGCGGCGCGCCGCGCGGGGCCATAGCACGCGAGAAACGCCGCGGTCGCGAGCACCGCGATCGCGATGACGAAGCTCGCGGGATCGCTCGGGCCTACCCCGAACAGCAGGCCGCGCAGCACGCGAGCGCCGGCGAACGCCGCGACGACGCCGAGCGCAACGCCGAGGAACGCGAGCCACATCCCTTGCCCGACGACGAGCCTGAGCAGCGCCGCCGGCCGCGCGCCGAGCGCGAGCCGCACGCCGAGCTCGCCCGTGCGCTGCGCGACGACGTACGACAGCACGCCGTGAATCCCGAGCGCGCCGAGTAGCAACGCAATGATGGCGAAGCTCGTCGCGAGCTGCGAGGTAAACCGCGGCTCCCCGACGCTTACGCGCACGACGTCTTCCATCAGCGCCGCGCCGATCGGCGGCAGCGCGGGATCCGCGGCGCGCAACGTGGCGTTCACGGCGGCCGCAACGTCGCGCGGATCGCCGGCCGTGCGCACCACAAGCGACATGGCGCGGCCGTTTCCGACCGCGGCACGCGCGAGGTCCGCGTGCGGAAAGAAGATCTGCGGCCGCGCCTCCGCCTGGGCGCCGTCCGCTCGCGTGTTGCCGACGACTCCCACGATCGTAATCCAAGGAAACTCACCAAGAAGCTCCTCAGGTACATGGCGCACACGGCGGCCGATCGGGCTCTCGCCGGGCCAGTAGCGGCGCGCGGCTTCTTCGTTGATCACGGCTACCCTTGGACCGCCGGCGACGTCCGTCGCGTCGATGAAGCGGCCTTCGAGCAACGGCACACGCATCGTCTCGAAATAGCCCGGCGTGACCATCACGTGGCCAGCATTCCAAGTCGGCTTGCCGGGCTGCGGCCGCGGCCGGCCTTCGATCGTGAAATCGTTCATACCGCCGGCGCCGGCGCGCAACGGTAGGTTCGAGATCGCACCCACCGACTCCACGCCCGGCAGCGCGGCGACTCTTTCAAGCAACGAAGCGTAAAAACTATAGACGGCGGTCGAGTCCGAATACGTCGAGGCCGGTAACGCCTGGCCGACCGTGTAGACGCCCTCCGCATCGAGACCGAGGTCGACGGAGCGAACGTTGTCGTAGCTTCGCAGCAAGAGACCCGCGCACGTCACCAGCATCACGCTCAGCGCCACTTCCGTCACGACGAACGCACGCATCAGGTTCGAGCGGCCGCCGACGACGCCGCGCGTCTGCGCGCGCAGCACAGCCTCCGGCGACGTGGAGCTCGCGCGCAGCGCGGGCACGAGGCCGAACAGCAACACGGTGAGCCCCGTCACCACTCCAGCGAATGCGAGCGCGCGCCAGTCGAACGCGATCGCCTCCGCACGCGGCAGCGTGAACGGATACAAGCTGAGTAGACCGTCGAGGAACACCGTCGCCGCGGCGACACCGAGCACACCGCCGGCGAGCGCGAGCAACGCGCTCTCGGTCAGCAAGTGTGCAACGAGCCGCGCGCGCCCAGCACCGAGCGCGAAGTGCACGGCGAGCTCTCGCCGCCGCCGCCCTTCTCCGCGCGCGAGCAGCAGGCTCGCGAGATTGGCGCAGACGACGAGCAGCACGAGCCCCGCCGCACCGAGCAGCATCGTGAGCGCCGGCCGAACTTCGCCGACGATCTCGTCCAAGTACGGGCGCAGGAAGAGGTAATGGCCCTCGTAGTGGTCGGACGCCTCTCGCCAGTTGGCCATCAGAGTCCCGAGCTCGGCCTCCGCTTCGGCCAACGTGACGCCAGGCGCGAGCCGCCCGATCGCGCGAACGCCGTGCTCCAAACGCTCGCTCCACTGGGGGCTCGCGGGATCCACGATCAGATTGCGCCACAATTGCGACGTCGCGGTCGGGAACGCAAAGCCGGCCGGCATGACGCCGACGACCTCGCACGACGTGTCGCTCAAACGCGCGGTGCGCCCGACCGCGCTCGGCTCGCCGCCGAACGCCCGCTGCCACAACCCGTGGCTCAGCACGACGACACACGGCGCGCCCGGCTGATCTTCGCCCTCGCGGAACGCTCGGCCGAGCGCCGGTTGCACACCGAGCGTCGCGAACAAGTTCGCAGTGCCGAGCACTTGCGAAACGCGGATCGGCTCGGCGCCGGCATCGTCGGTCGACAGCGTAGCGCCCGGTTGCGTGAACGCGGCCACCTCTTCGAGCGCGCGCGTCTGCGCCCGATACTCGGTGAACTCGGGGCCGGACAGCGAGAACTCCGGCAAGTCGTAGCCGCTCGACGGCTCGTAGCGCGTCCAAACGGCGAGCACACGCTCCGCGTCGCCGAACGGCAGTGGGCGCATCAACACGCTGTTCACGATCGTGAACATCGCGGTCGCCGCGCCGATTCCGAGCGCGAGCGTGGCGATGGCCGTCAGCGAGAATCCGGGCGCTCGCGCAAGCACTCGGACCGCGTGCCGGACGTTACGGAAGATGGTCGTGACCATGGATGGCGTGCCCCCCAAACGCAAGCCTCGACAAAGCCAGAGCAACCGTCGTGCCAAGTCGGACGAGTGTGCTAAGCCGCTGTTTCGGAAGCTTGTCTTGGCGTGCCTTGTCGTCGCTAGACAGAGCTCACCGTCCCACAAACGCGCACGCATGCCGCTTTCGGGACCGAGCAGGATCGATCAAGACACACGCGGTACGCCACCTAAGATAGCGGCCGATGTCGAAGCAGAACCCCACGGGCCCGCCGCCGGCCGACTCGAAGACGAAAGCCTCCGACGAGGCCGCGCTGATCCACGCGCATCTCGCCGCGATCGCCTGGATCGAAGCGCATTTGCTCGAGCCGATGACGGTCAAGAGCATCGCGGACCGCGCGGGCTATTCGCCGTCGCGCTTCTCGCGCGGCTTCACGCGGCTGCAAGGCGAGAGCGTGATGTCGTACGTCCGGGGCCGGCGCCTCGAAGCCGCGGTGGGCCGCCTGCTCGCCGAGCCCGACCTGCGCATCGTGGATCTCGCGTTCGACAGCGGCTTCGATTCGCAGGAAGCGTTCACGCGAGCGTTCGTGCGCGCGTTCGGTCATCCGCCCGGGCGGCTGCGTAGCCTGGGTCCCGTACGTGCCGTGATGCGGCGCAAGAAAGCGCCAGCGCACGAGCCGGAGATCCACGAGCGCATCGAGCAGGTGCCCGAGCTGCACCTCGCGGGCCTCCTCCGGCGCATCACGCCTGCAAATCCTTCCGAGGTGCCACGCACGTGGCAGCACCTTCAGTCGCTGCGCGGCTTTCCCGGCGAGCTCGATGCGAGCACGTATGCGGTGATCCTGAGCTTCGATGCGCACGCCGGCGCCAGCGAGATGCTCTCGGCGCTGCGCGTCAGCGCGGATGCGTCACCGCCGCCGGAGCTGAAGCGACATCGCTTGCCCGCGGCGACGTGCGCGGTATTCCGCCATGTGGTGCGCCGAGGCGACGTGTTCCCACAGGTGAGCGCCGCGCGCGAGCAAATTTATTCGCATCATGTGCCGCGCGTCGCGTGGCGCAGGGAATCGCCGGCCTTCGCGGTCTTTCCGCACGGCATCAACGTCAGGGCCGGCAGTTGGGTCGATCACTACTTTCCACTCGAGGAGTGAACGTCATGTGCATTTCAATCACCCGCCGTCAGCTGATGGCGGCCGGAACGGCCTTGTCTTGCGCGGCGCTCTTGCCTGGCGCGCGCATCGTGCGCGCTGCTGAGCGCTCCAAGCTCGCGGACGCCGTCGAGCAGGCCGCGCACGCGGCCGTGGACTCCGGCGATATTCCCGGCGTCGTCGCGCAGGTCTGGCACAAGGGCGCGCTCGCCGCCAGTGCGACGGCCGGCTGGCTCGACGTCGAGAACAAGATCGCGATGGATAGCACGGCGATCTTCGGCATCGCGTCGATGTCGAAGCCGGTGACGGTCGCGCTCGCGCTGAAGCTCGCCGACGAAGGGAAGCTGCGGCTCGACGAGCCGATCACGCGTTGGGCGCCGGAGTTTGCCGAGATGCGCGTGCTACGCCGCCCCGACGGGCCGCTCGACGACACCGTCCCCGCGGCGCGGGCGATCACGATCGAAGACTTGATGACGCATCGCTCCGGCCTCGCCTATGGCTTCTTGACGCCTCCTCCCCTCGGCGGTGCGCTGCTCACGCGGTTCGGCACGGGCATTTCGAGCGCCATGACGCCGGATGAGTGGCTGAAGTCGCTAGCCGAATTGCCGCTCGTCTATCAGCCCGGGGAGCGCTTCAATTACGGCCACTCGATCGACGTGCTCGGCTTCGTCGCGGCGCGCGCGCTCGGCACGGACTTGCACCGCGCAATGCGCGAGCAACTGTTCGCGCCGCTCGGCATGGAGGATACGAGCTTCTGGGTTCCGCCCGAGAAGCGCGCGCGCATCGCGCAGTTCTACATCTCGACGCAGCCCCGGCAGTTCACGCGCGGGAGCGTCGATTCTTTCACGGCGGAGAAGCCGATGGCGTATGCGTCGGGTGGCCAAGGCCTCGTGTCGACGGCCGGCGATTACTTGCGTTTCGCGCGAATGCTGATGAACGACGGTCGGCTCGAGGGCACGCGCCTGCTGAGACCGGAAACTGCGCGGTTGCTGCGCACGAACCACATGACGGAGGCGCAGCGCACGCTTCCATTCTTCGCCGGTACGCCGTTCACGCAGGGCTTCGGGCTCGGCGTCGCGGTCGTCGTCGACGAGACAAAGCCCGGCATCGTGACCGGCCGCGCCGGAACATTTGGCTGGCCCGGCGCTTTCGGCGGCTGGTGGCAAGCGGATCCGCAGCAAGACTTGATTCTGATCTGGCTGCAGGAGTGCACACCGGCACCGCCGCAACCGGGCGCCGGCATTCCGCGCACGCCGGGCGCGCAAGGGCAGCGGCAGTTCCGCCAAGCCGTTTACGAAGCGATCAGAGCCTAGCTCAGTGCGTGAACAGCGCGATCAGGATGACGATCGGCAGCGGAACACCGAGGATCAACAGTAGTAGTGAACGCATCGTTCTCTCCTAAGACTCATCCATAAGTCACAGATCGCGCTGTCGCCCGCCGAACGTGGCCATCCAGCTCGCGACGAACGCGCCGCCGAGCAGCGAGATGAACAGCCACAACGCCGCATACGCGGAGGCTTCGCGCGCGGCATCGGCTGCTTCGCGCGCCTTCGTCTCGGCGTCGTTCAGCGTGGTCTGCATCTTCATGAACACTTCGCGCACGCGCTGCTCGGCCTGCTGCTGCGAAAGATCGGTGCGCTGCGCGACGACTCGGCCGACGTACTGAACGTCCTCGTTCGGCAGCGCGCCCATTCGAATGCCGTTCGCGAAGATACGTGTGACCTCGGCGACCGACGCGGCCGATTGCTCCGGCGGTCTGTCGTCGCGCCGATCGTCGCCGGCGCCCGCTCGAAACAGCGAGTCGACGAAATAGCCCATCGGACCCTCGGCCTGGCCGGCTTGACCCGCCTGCCCTGACTGGCCGGGCTCCGCTTGCGTGCCGGCACCGGTCGCACCGCTGACGACGGCCGACGCGGCGTTGCCGACCGCGGAGCCCGCGGCTTGCACGCCACCGCCGAGGATCGCGCCGATGACGGACGTCAGCAATGCGGCCGTCCCGAGCGTGGCGATGGCCCACGCGAGCATGCCGTGCGCGGTATCGCGGAAATACACCTCGTCGTTGTGCACGCCCGCCCACTTCGTGCGCAGCCGCCCGGCCAAGTAGCCGCCGACCGCGGACGCCGCGAGCTGCATGAACGTGATCCAGACGATGCTCGAAATCCCGAACGTGCCGGCGTCGATGCCTTCGGCAGTCCACGGCGAAACCGAGGACAGTCCGAGCCCGGTGCCGAGCAGCAACAGGATCAGGGACAGCGCTGCGGCTGCCGCCGCGCCCGCGAAGATGGCACCCCACGACACCGCGCTTCGTGAAGCGACGGTCGCAACGTTGTCCCGCACCGCGCCGGCGTAGCCGTCACGGTCACCATAGGGTCTATTGGGTTCTACGATGGCGCTCATCGAGCAGCCCTCCGATAAGTGAAACTCGGTCGGTAACTGCAAAAAATGCGCCAGCCCGGTAGAGTGACGCGCGACGCATCCACCCCGGAGTCTTGCATCGTGCGCATCCGCATCTCGCTCGCTGCCCTCGCGCTCTGCTTTCCTTCGTTGCTGTTGGCCCAAGTACCCGGCGTGCCGGAACGGCCGTTGCCGGACAAGCCGTTCGTCATCGACACGGCCGAAGCCGGCCAAGTGCGCGTGACTCCGATGAAGGGGCTCGAGCTGCCGTGGGATCTCGCGTTCCTGCCGAACGGCGACATGCTCGTCACGGAGCGGACGGGCATGCGCTTGCGCATGGTGCGGCGCGGCGTGCTCGAGCCGCAGCCGATCGCCGGCCTTCCCGAGGGAATGAGCGCCGGCGGTGGCGGCGGGCTCATGGCCGTGGCCGTGCATCCGAAGTTCGCGCAGACCGGCTGGGTGTACCTGACTTACACGAAGCCGGCCGAGCGCGGACGGCGCGGCTTGGGGTTGGCGCGCGGGCGCCTCGACGGTATGACGCTGAAAGACGTCCGCGAGCTCTTCACGGTCGACGAGTCGGGCGGCGGTCCGCCGCCTGGGCTTCCGCTCGTGTTCGCGCCCGATGGCTATCTCTATTTCTTCGTCGGCGGTGCGAACGACATGATCGCGCAGCGCGGCGACTCGTATTACGGCAAGGTGCTGCGCTTCAACGACGACGGCAGCGTGCCGCACAATCCGTTCGCCGGCCGTGACGACGTCGCGAAGGAAATCTTCACCGTCGGCCATCGCAACGGCATCGGTCTCACGATTCATCCCGCGACCGGCGAAATCTGGGAGAGCGAGAACGGTCCGTATGGCGGCGACGAGGTCAACATCTTGAAGCCCGGCGCAAACTACGGCTGGCCGCTCGTGAGCTACGGCCGCGACTACAGCGGAGCGCCCGTCTCGGACAAGCGCACGCTCGAAGACGTCGAGGATCCGGTGCTGTTC
>Ga0207675_100003541_pt1 | contig 15232 bp, 9 predicted proteins | sample KBSSwiS42_FD_184305 | JGI IMG/M metagenome (GOLD analysis project Ga0207675, IMG submission 184305) | Switchgrass rhizosphere microbial communities from Kellogg Biological Station, Michigan, USA - KBS Switchgrass S4-2 (SPAdes) (version 2) | ecosystem: Host-associated > Plants > Roots >... | reverse complement strand
ACGCTTCCGCCGACACCGCGTCGGGCGGCATTTTCGTGCCGGGCTCGATCGGGCGCGGCGGCACGCGGTAGCTCGAGTCCATGTAGGTGCCCTTGAACGGCGCGTCGAGCACGGTGAGCGTGTGCAGCCACTTGGTCGAGGCGGAGCCGACCCAGCCCGGCACCACCAGGCGCAGCGGATAGCCGTGCACCCAGGGCAGCGGCTGGCCGTTCATCGCCCAGGCGACGAGCGTGCTGTCGTCCATCGCCTTCTTCATCGGGATGGAGCGGATCACCGGCGCGGCGGTCGGCACCATGCCGGGATCACCGCCCTGGCCCGCGACGTGCACCGCGCCCGGCTTCACGCCCGCAGCCTTGAGCAGCTCGGACAGGCGCACGCCGCCCCAGGTCGGGCAGCCCATGCCCCCGGTCTCGAGCCACGGCGTGCCGCTCGCGTTCGGCTTGTACGCCGAGCGCCCGGAACCCGCGCACTCGAGCATGCCCTGCATCGTCACGGTGCGGAAGTTTTTCGCCAGGTCGAAAACGGAAAAGCTCAATTCCTTGTCGACCAGCCCCTTGATCGTCAGCTTGTGCTCATTGATGTCGATCACCGGCGTGAGCAGGTTGTTGCGCACGAACATGCGATCGCTCGGCGTGACGTCGAAGTCGTGCTCGTGCGCCGGCACGCTGCCGGTGAGCGGCCGCTCCGAGTGCCACTGCATCACCTTCGCCTTGTCCTGCTTCACCATCTCCGCCGAGATCGTGCCCGGCGGCTCGGTCTGCGCGTACGACTTGCCGACGCCAAGCGCGGCAAGCGCGCTCGCACCGGCGGTAACGCCGAGAAACTGGCGCCGCGAATCGGACGGGTTCTTCATGAGTAGGGATCTCCTCCGGTTACTTTGCCGCGGAACACGCGGTAGGCATAAAAGGTGTAGCCGATGATGAACGGCAGCACGATGGTGGTGCCGACCAGCATGAATACCAGCGCGCTCGGGTGCGCCGCCGCGTCCCAGATCGTCATGCGGTCGATGATCACGAACGGGAACAGGCTGTACGCGAGCCCGAGGAAGGCGAGCACGTAGATCGCGACCGCGCCGGCGAACGGCTTCCAGTCCGACCTGCCGAGCGAGATCCAGATCCAGATCCACACCATCAAGGTGGAGAGCGGCAGCACCATCAGCGCGAGCGTGCGCGGGAAGTCGAACCACTTCTCGCGCACCGTCTCGCTCACCAGCGGCGTGCCGAGGCTCACCAGCGCGACGCCGAGCGCGACCCAGAGCAGGCCCCATTTCGCCCAGGCGATCGCCTTGGTCTGCAGCGGGCCGTCGGTGCGGTGCACGAGCCAGGTGGCGCCGAGCAGCACGTAGCCGCCGCACAGCCCGCCGGCGACGACCAGCGCGAACAGCCAGTAGCCGATGCCCGGCGCGAAGCCGGTGATGTAGCGCCCGAGCATGAAGCCCTGCGCGAGGCTCGCGAGCGTCGAGCCGGCCCAGAACAGCCAGTTCCACAGCTCGCGGTGCCAGCCCTCGGCCTTGATGCGCAGCTCGAACGCGACGCCCCGGAGCATCAGCCCGACCAGCATCGCCGCCACCGGCAGGTAGAGCGCGCCGAGGATCTCGCCGTGCGCCGCGGGAAACGCCACCAGCAGCAGGCCGATGCCGAGCACCAGCCAGGTCTCGTTCGCGTCCCAGAACGGGCCGATCGACGCCACCATGCGGTTCTGCTCGTCGCGGCTCGCCGCCGGCATCAGCATGCCGACGCCGAGGTCGTAGCCGTCGAGCACCACGTAGGCGAGGATCGCCGCGCCCATCAGCACGGTGAAGATGATCGGCAGGTCGATCATGAGAGCCTCATTGCGAACCTTTGCCGGAGAGGTGCGTGAGCACCACCATATAGGACAGCAGCAGGGCGCCGTAGGTCAGCACGTAGCCGGTCATGCTCGCGCCGAGCTCGGCGCCGCTTACGTCGCCTGCCGCGTCGGCGGTGCGCAGGATTCCGGTCACCAGCCACGGCTGGCGGCCGATCTCGGTCACCATCCAGCCGGCGAGCGTCGCCACCCAGCCGGAGAAGGTGAAGCCGGCGAACGCCCACAGCAGCCAGCGCGGCGTGCGCTTTCGGAGGATGAGCGTTCCGGTCCAGGCCAGCACCAGCATCAGCACGCCCATGCCGACCATGATGCGGAACGACCAGAACACCGGCGCGACCGGCGGGTGGTCCTTGAAGGCGTCGAGCCCTTTGATCTCGGCATCGGCGTCGTGCGCGAGGATGAGCGACCCGGCCTTGGGAATCATGATCGCGTAGTCGGTGCGTTTTTCCTTCTCGTTGGGAAAGCCGAACAGGGTGAGCGCTGCGCCGCGCTCGGTTTTCCAGATCGCTTCGAGCGCCGCGACCTTGGCCGGCTGGTGCTTGAGGGTGTTCAGGCCGTGCAGGTCGCCGACGATCACCTGCAGCGGCACCAGCACCGCCGCGATGTGCACGCCGAAGCGCAGGGTTTTCGCCGCCGAGGGATCGCTCGGCGCCTTCAGCAGCCGCCAGGCCGACAGTCCCGCGACCACGAACGAGGCAGTGATACCGGACGCGAGCAGCATGTGCGTCAGGCGATACGGGAACGAGGGATTGAAGATCACCTCGAGCCAGCTGCCCGCGATCAGCACGCCGTTCTCGAACACGTGGCCGGTGGGCGTCTGCATCCACGAGTTGAGCGCCAGGATCCAGAACGCCGATACCGTGGTGCCGAAGGCGACGATGATCGCCGAGGCCACGTGCATGCGCCCCGAGACCTTGTTCATGCCGAACAGCATCACGCCGAGGAACGTGGCCTCGAGGAAGAACGCGGTCAGCACCTCGTAGGCGAGCAGCGGGCCGGCCACGTTGCCGACCTTGTTCATGTAGCCCGGCCAGTTGGTGCCGAACTGGAAGCTCATCACGATGCCGGTCACCACGCCCATCGCGAAGGTGAGCGCGAACACCTTGACCCAGAGCTTGTAGGTGCCGAGCCAGGCCGGGTCGCGCGTGCGCTCGTAGCGGATGCGGAATACCACCAGCAGCCAGGCGAGGCCGATGGTGATGGTCGGGAACAGGATATGGAAGGCGATGTTCAGCCCGAACTGCGCCCGGGCGAGGAGGACGGCCTCTTCCATACGCGAACTATACCGATCCGAATTCGGGGTCAGAGCCCGAATTCACATGCGAAATGGGATTAGAGTTTGCAGGATGGCACCCCCCCTTCGCCGCGTCGCGATTCTCGGCGGCACCCGGATTCCCTTCGCGCGGGCGAACGGCGCCTACAACGAGGCGAGCAACCAGGACATGCTGACCGCGGCGATCACGGCGCTGGTCGAGCGTTTCAAACTGAAAGATAAAAAGATCGGGGAAGTGGCCGCCGGCGCCGTGATCAAGCACTCGCGCGACTGGAACCTGGCGCGCGAGTCGACCCTCGGCAGCGGGCTCGACCCGACCACGCCGGCCTACGACCTGCAGCGCGCCTGCGGCACCAGCCTGTCGGCGGTGGCGCAGCTCGCCAACCGTATCGCGCTCGGCGAAATCGACAGCGCGGTCGCGGGCGGCGCCGACAGCGCGAGCGACATACCGCTCGGTTACCGCCCGAAGCTGCAGCGCGCGGTGCTCAAGCTGTCGAGGGGGCGCTCGTTCGGAGAGAAGCTCTCGACCATCGGCTCGGTACGGCTTGCCGACCTCAGGCCGGCGCCGCCCAGCGTCGGCGAGCCGCGCACCGGATTGTCGATGGGCCAGCACTGCGAGGAGATGGCGAAGGAATGGCGGGTGAGCCGCCGCGAGCAGGACGAGGTCGCGCTCGCCAGCCACAAGAACGCCGCCGCGGCATGGAAAGCCGGCTTCTTCAACGACCTGGTGGTTCCCTTTGGCGACCTGAAGTGGGACAACAACGTGCGCGGCGACACCTCGCTCGAGAAGCTCGCCTCGCTGCGCAACGCCTTCGACCCGAGCCCGGCCGGCACGCTCAGCGCCGGCAACAGCTCGCCGCTGACCGACGGCGCCGCCTGTGTGCTCCTGTCTTCGGAAGAATGGGCTTCAGCCAGCGGCCTGAAACCGCTGGCCTACGTGACCTTCACCGAAACGGCCGCGGTCGACTTCGTCGGCATGGCCGGCCCGAAGGAAGGCATGCTGATGGCGCCCGCATACGCCGTGCCGCGCATGCTCGACCGCGCCGGCATCCGGCTGCAGGACTTCGACATCTACGAGATCCACGAAGCCTTCGCCGCGCAGGTGCTGTGCACGCTGAAGGCGTGGGAGTCCGAGAAGTTCTGCCGGGAAAAGCTCGGCCGCGCGGCTTTGGGCTCGATCGACCGCGCGAAGATGAATCCCAAAGGCTCGAGCGTCGCGCTCGGCCACCCGTTCGCCGCCACCGGCGCGCGCATCGTCGCCACGCTCGCCAAGCAGCTCGCCGAGCGCGGCTCCGGCCGCGGCCTGATCTCGATCTGCGCCGCGGGCGGGATGGGCGTTACGGCAATACTGGAACGCTAGAAAGCGACGTCGAGGCCGAGCAGCAGGCCGGACAAGCCCGCCTGGATGCGCGAGTTGACGGAGGTGTCGCTGGTCTGGGAGCGCGACGACCCTATGCCCCAGCTCACCAGGCCGCCGCGCACTGCGACGTTTCGCGCGAGCGCCCAGGCGATGTTGACGTCGAGGCGCGCGGCCGCCGTCACGCCTTCTTCGTCGCCCGAGGCGAACAGCGTGAAGCGCGACTGCAGGCTGGCGGCCGGCAGGAATTTCCAGACGATGCCGAAGCCGCCGACCAGGCCGCCGCTCGACATCTTCTCGTTCGCGCTTTGCGTCGCCGAGCTGGTGGTGAGGTCGAGCTCGGCGAAGCCGAGGCCGCCGAGCGCCTCGATGCCGAAGACGCCGCTGCCGAAGAAGCGCCGGTAGCGGTAGGCGACTTCGAAGAAACGGAAGTCCATGTCGTGCTGCAGCGTGGGGGAGGCCGCGGTGAAGGTGCGATTGCCGAACCTGACGAATTCGCCGCCGCCCAGGCTCTGGTCGTCCTTGCCCGAGGCGCCCGACAGCCCGAGCTCGATGCCGTGCCCGCTGTGCGGCACGGCCGGCCCCTGCCCGGAGGCGAGCTCGCCGGCGATGTCGAAACTGACGCGCAAGGACGGCGTCACGGTGCCGCGCTCGATCGCCTCGATATCGGTCTGCGCGAGCGCGTTGCCGCAGGCGAGCACGGTCAGCAGAGCAAAGAGCAGTTTCATGGAACACCTCCCTCGTGTTGAGTTGGTAGAGCCGCTCGCGTTCGCGGCCTCTTGCGGCGCAGTCTAGGCGAGCCGGGCGCGGAAGCAAAGATCGTTGACGCGCGCGCACTTAGGCGCCCATTGCTGGACGACCGGAGCAAATCGGCGGTGAATTTTCACCTGCAGCGGATCGTGACTTCCTCCACGAGCGCAGGCTAAGCTGGGGTGGCCTCTTAGGGGAGGGGTTCCCGATGGTCGGTCAGGTCGAGCTGCTGATGTTCGCGATGCGCTCCGCGATCCGCGTGAACGAGCAGGTGCGCCGCGGCTTCGCGGACATGGTGGCGGCGAAAGAGCTCAGCCTGCCGTTGCCGAACTTTCCCAGCGCGCCGAGCGTGGAGTCGGCACGCAGCTACTACGAAGCCGAAGGCGCCAAGTACCTCGCCGCCGAAAGCAAGCTCCGCGATCTGTACAACGGCTGGCGCTCGCTCACCCCGGAGCAAACGCAGGTGTTCCTGAGCCGCTATCAGGAGCACTGGGCGCTTGACGAGGCGGATGCCGCGCCCGCGGGCAAAGTCCTGCAGGCCGACCTAACCTGGGACGATTACCGCGCGCTGCTGACGGTGCGGCAATGGGGGAAGAGCGATAAGAAGGGACCGTCGCTGCTCCAGCGCGCTGCCGGCACCCTGATCGAGATCGCCGTCGACTATCACCTGCAGGTGCCGGGCGCGGTGAACCCAGCCTCCGCGAACGGCAAGCTGGTCAAGGCGTTCCTCGAAGCCATCGACGTGATCGATTTCGCCGAAGGCGACACCGCCAAGATCGGCACGCAGCTGGTCGACAGCCTGTTCAGCTCGGTACTGCAAACGCTGCGGGACCATCCGGAGATCGCCGCGGACAGCAAGCGCGGGCAGGAGCTGGTGAGTCGCGTCGCCGCCGGCGTGGCCACCAAGACGCGCGACCTGGTCACGCAAGCGGGCAACCAGCTCGCGCGCGACGGGCTGCGGGACTTCGCTGCCGCCCTGTTTCCCGCGCTGCTCAAATCCGCAGCCGAGACCGTGGTCGGCGATCCGGGCAAGTTCCTGGGGCTCGACAAGGAAAGCGAGGTCGCGCTCGTCTCCGGCGTGGGCGCGGCCATTCTCGACGCCACCAAGGCGCATCAGGGCCTCGAAGGCCTGTTTTCGCAGGCGGCGCTGGATGCCGTGACCAAGGCCGCGCTCACCGCGGCGGCGCGCTATCCGGAGCTGCTGGGCGCGAAAGGGGAGCGCACCGGCAAGCTGGTGGCCGCGGTCGCCGGCGCGCTTGGCACCGACGCGGCGCGCATCGGCCCGGGGCTGCTGCCCGAGCTGATCCGGCTCACGCTCGAGAAGAGCGCCGACAATCTCGATGCGCTGCTGCGGGTCGACCCCAACGACAAGACCGAGAAGCACTTGCTAGTCGTTGCGCTGAAGCAGGTGCTGCCGGTGCTGGCGAGCAAGCCTCCGAACGGCGCGAAGTGGGAGCCGAAATTCGACGCCGCCGACGCGCTCGCCCTCGCGGAGGCGCTGGTGGATGAGGTGGCTCGCAACCCGCAGTGGCTGGTGGACCGGGCCGGCCAGGAAAGCCGCCTGCTCGGCGATGTGGTGGCCGCGGTGCTGGAGGCGCTGCGCATGCAGGCCGGCCCGCGCCTGCGGCGCGACACCGCGGTCGCGCTGGTCGCGGCCGCGGTGCGCGCGGTGGGTAACCGGCTCGAGCTCGGCACCGCAGACGCTCAGGGCAGGCGCGTGGTGGCCGTGGTCGCGGCTGCCATCGTCAAGACCGTGCACGGCGATGGCGCCGCGCTCGAGGCCGCGTGGCTGTTCGCGCGCGACGAGGCCTTGCAACGCCTCGCCGACCTGATCTTCGACCAGATCGCGCACGCCGGGGCGCGCGCCGACCTGCCGCAGATCGTGCAGGGCTTCCTGGACGAGACGGTAGACCGCATTCGCAAAGGCGAGTCTTGGACCTGGCAAGAGCTCGCCGCGCTGCTGCTGAAGGAGCTGGAAAAATGAAACGAACCCTGCTCGCCGCCGCCGCGGTGCTCGCGCTCGCGAGCTGCGGCATCGATCACATTCGTACGCTGCGCGACGCGGAGGAAACCTTCTCGCGCGCCGCCGACCAGGAAAACCGTGGGCGCTTTTCGACCCCGGAAGCGGTCAAGGTTCCAGTGCGGGAGCGCGACACCGGCGGCGCCGGCCTCGCCAGCAAGATCACCGACGGCACCGGATACCGCATCGCCGCCGAGATGACCGCCAAGCTGATCCGCGAGAAGCGCGCCGAGCTGGAGCAGGACAAGCTGCTTTGCACGGCGTACGTCATCCGTGCGTTTTCGCTGTGGCGCCTGGGCGAGTTCGACGATGCCGTCGAGGCCTCGCGGCAGCAGTGCGGCAGCGCGGCGCCGCGCGACAGCGCCCTTCTCAAGGTGGTGGGCGCGCTGGTCGGGATCGACGAGTCGAACGCGCGCGCGTTCAACGCCGAGAAGAGCGCCAAGGAGCAGCAGACGACGCAGGCGCAGCTCGAGAGCGCGCTGAAGGATCTGGACGCCGCCGACAAGAGTCTCACCCGGGACCATCCGCTGCGCGCGTACCTGTTCGCCGCGCAGCTCGCGGCGCTGCGCGTCGCGCAGGTCTCGCCGAATCGCGAGGGGCTCGACGATACCGCCGAGCGCGCGCTGCGCGAAGACGCGCTCAAGAGGGCCGATCTGATACTTGTCGAATACCGCAAATACCTGCGCTGCGAGCTTCGTCTGCAAGGCGAAATCGAGCACCCCAGCGTGCCCTACTGGAGAAACCTGTTCGGTACCACGCCGCTCTCGGCCAAGCCGCCTGCCTGCCCAACTCCGTAGGAGCCGATCATGGGCCTGGAACAATTCGACACCATCCTCGCGTTCTCGGCGGTGATGCTCACGCTGAGCCTGCTGATCACCATCCTGGTGCAGATGGTGCTGACCGCCATGAACATGCGCGGCCGCGCGCTCGGCTGGGGCGTGGAGCGCCTGCTGCAGCAGGTCGACCCGAAGCTCAACCTCGGCGACATGGCGGGCAAGCTCTCGCAGGCGATCCTCAAGCACCCGTCGCTCACGCATCGCGGCTCGACCATGGCGATCGCGATCCGCAAGGACGAGCTGCTCAAGGTGATCGAGGATCTCGCGGAGCGCGGGAACACCGCGCCGCAGAAGTCGGAGGCGATGGGGCTGGTCAAGGCGGCGCCGGACCTGAGCGACGACGAGCGCCAGCGCCTGAAGGACGCAATCCTGCGCGTCGCGCCCGGCGCGACTCCCGAGCAGGCGCAGAGCGCGGCCGTGCTGACGAGCGAGCTGCTCAAGGTCTTTCCCGGCGCCGACGCCGCGGTCGGGCGCGCCGTGGCGAGCGCGCTGAAGGCGAAGCGCCAGATCGAGGTCGAGGTCGAGAAGTGGTTCGACACGGTGATGGACCGCAGCACCGAGTACTTCGTGAAGCAGACGCGCTGGGTGACGGCGATCGTGGCGTTCGCCGTGGCCATCGCCCTGCACGTCGACGCGCTCGGCATCTTCGCGCAGCTCACTTCGAGCAAGGACTTGCGCAACCAGTGGAGCGAGGCGGTCCCCGGCCTGCTCAAGCAGGCCGGGGACCTCTCGCTCGACAGCGGCAAGCCCTATCCGCTCGGCACCAAGGCGGTTCTCCTGCTGAAGGACGAAAAGGTCCTCACCGATGACGACCGCAAGACGGTGGACGGCGTCAAAGAGGATCTTCTGACGCGCGCGGCGGGACAGGACTGGGTAGACAAGGCCAACCTCTCGAAGGCCGCCAAGGAGCTGTATCCCCGGAAGGCGGACGAGGCGGCGAAGAAGCGCATGGACGAGCTTTCCACCGCGTTCACCAACGTGCGCGCGGTGGCGGCCGGCACGTCGCTGCAGATCGTGCGCTATCCGTGGCCGGCGTTTCCGGACAAGAGCTACCTCGGCGTGCTGGTGAGCGCGCTGCTGCTCGGCCTGGGGGCGCCGTTCTGGTTCAACCTGCTGAAGCAGCTCTCCAACCTGCGGCCGCTGATCGCGGGCAAGGTCGAGAAGGAAGAGAAGAGCTGAGCCGATGGCCGGCGCGTCTTTCGGTCCCGGAATGCGCGGCGAGATCGCACAGTCGATCCAGGAGGCGCTGCTCGCCGCCGGCTTCGACCCCGGCAGGCCCGACGGGCAGTACGGCGACCGCACCGCGCGCGCGCTCGGCGCGTTCCTGCGCGCGAAACGGCGGCCCGAGGCTCAGGCGGTCGACGAGGACATCTGGCCGCAGTTGATGAACGGCACGCCGTTCCCGCCGCTCGATCGGCGCGCGCTCGGGCTGACCGCGGCGATCGAGGGCCATGGCTACAGCCTGGCGCTCGGCAACTGGGACCAGGCGTGGCTCACCTGGGGAATCATCGGCTTCACGCTCAAGCACGGCGAGGTGCAGAAGATCGTGCTGGAGACGGAGCGCCTGGCGCCGGACTGCATCGTCGAGGCGTTCGGCATGCTGCGCCCGAAGCTGCTCGAGGTCATGCGGGCCGCCCCGGCCGTGCAGCAGCGCTGGGCCGACGAGATCACGGTGGGCCACGGCATCGCCGAGCCCTGGCGCATCGCCTTCGCGCGCCTCGGCACCTATCCGGTGGTGCGCGACATCCAGCGCCAGCGCGTATACCAGGGCTACTACCTGCCGGCGCTCGCGCTCGCGAAGCAGCTCGGGCTCGAAAGCACGCTCGGCATCGCGCTCTGCTTCGATATCCAGGTGCAGAACGGCGGCCTGCGCGACGCGGCGCGGGCGGCGATCGAAGCCGCGCGCGCCCGGGGAACCAGGGGCGCGGCGCTGCGCGAGATCGTCGCCGACGCTGTGGCCGACGCCGCGCGCGCGGAGTACCGCGACGACGTGCGCCGGCGAAAACTTGCCATCGCCACCGGCGGAGGTGCGGTGCACGGCCTCAAGCTCGAGCTGGCGAGCTGGGGCCTGGCCGACGCCCCGATCTGACGGCGGCCGCGGGCGCCTGCTCTATGATCGGGGCATGCCCGCGACGCTCGACAAGGCCGCGCTTTTCTCCCGCCTCGCCGAGGGCCACGCCGCCGGCGTAACCATCGTCACGCCGAACAAGCGTCTGTCGCAGGCGCTGATGGCGGAGTTCGATGGTTTTCAAATCAACAGGCAACTCACCGTTTGGGAAGCCCCGGACATCCTGCCGTTCGGCGCGTTCGTCGAGCGGCTGTGGGAAGACGCGCTCTACAGTGACCTGGGGGAAAAGCTGCCGTTGCTCCTCACGCCGGCGCAGGAGCAGCACCTGTGGGAGCAGATCCTCAAGGATGCGAATTTCCTGCTGAAGGATGGCGCGGCGCAGCAGTGCCGCGAGGCCTGGCGGCTGCTCCATCAGTGGCATCTGCGGCCCGGGACCGGGACCGAGGACGCGCTGGCGTTTTCGCGCTGGGCCGCGAGCTACGAGAAGCAGACCGCTTCCGAGGTCGACGCTGCGCGCCTGCCGGACCTGATGGCCGCGCACCTCGCCAGCCTGAAGAAGCCGAAGCTCCTCGTCGCCTACGCCTTCGACGTCATGCCGCCGCAGACGCGCGAGTTCCTGGGCAAGCTCGAATTCGTCCAGTGCGGGCCCGAGCCGCTCGACGGTTCGTGTGCACGCACTTCGTACCCCTCCGCCGGCCACGAGATCGAGGCCGCGGCGAAGTGGGCGCGGGCGCGGCTCGAGGAGGGCAAGAAGAGCATCGGCGTGGTGGTGCCCGAGCTGCAGAGCCGCCGCGCCGAGGTCGCGCGCGTGTTCTCGCGCGTGATGCAGCCGGGCTACAACCTCCCCGCGCAGGCGGGGACCCCGTTGCCCTTCAACATTTCGCTCGGCCGGGCTCTCTCTTCTTTTCCTCTGGTTGATTTCGCGCTCGGGCTGATCGAGCTGGCTTTCCACACTGTGGAATTCGACCAGGCCAGCCACCTCATCCGTTCCCCGTTCCTCGGCCGCGCCAACACCGAGCTCGGCCGCCGCGCTTCGCTCGACGTGAAGCTGCGCCGGGACTCCGACGCGACGATTTCATTGCCGAAGCTCATCGCCGTCGCCGAGCCTGCGCCGCTCCTGCGCAAGCACCTCGAGCAGGTGTTCGAGATCACCAAGACGCGGCCCGATTCGCCCGCGGAGTGGGCGCGCCATTTCTCGGCGATCCTCGAGGCCGCCGGCTTCCCCGGCGAGCGCGCGCTCGACTCCGGCGAGTTCCAGACCCGCGCCAAGTGGCACGAGATGCTGGGGGAGCTTTCCAAGCTGGAACGGGTGGTGGAAAAAATGTCGTTTGCGGAAGCCTTCGCCTTCCTGCAGCGCCTCTGCGGCAGCACGCTGTTCCAGCCGGAATCGCCCGACGCGCCGATCCAGGTGCTGGGCGTGCTCGAGTCCGCGGGGCTGCGCTTCGACTGCCTGTGGGTGAGCGGGCTCACCGACGAGGCCTGGCCGCTCACCGCGCGTCCCAATCCGTTCATCCCGATCGCCGCGCAGAAGAAGGCCGGCATCCCGCAGGCGAGCGCCGAGGCCTCGGCCGCGCTCGATGCGCGCCTGACCGACGAATGGAAGCGCGCCGCCGGCGAGGTGGTGTTCTCCTGGCCGGCGAAAGACAAGGACAAGGACCTCGCGCCCAGTCCCCTGATCACTGACATACCGATGGTCGTCCCCGCGAAGGCGGGGACCCCATTTAGCGTTCCCGACTACCCGCGCTTCCGCGACCTCCTGTTCGCTTCCCGCAAGCTCGAATCCTTCGAAGATCGAAAAGGTCCTCCCGTTCCTCCCGGCAAAGTGCGCGGCGGCACCCGCGTGCTCGCCGACCAGGCGGCGTGCCCGTTCCGCGCCTTCGCCAAGTGGCGCCTGTCCGCCGAGCCGCTGGAGGAGCCCGAGTCCGGCCTCGACCCGCGCGACCGCGGCAAGCTGCTGCACGCGCTCATGCGCGAGCTCTGGACTCGTCTTCGCGGCAGTGAATCGCTGAAGAAGGACACTGCCGCGGCGATCACGCAGTCCGCCGAAGCCGCGGTGAAGGAGATGGGCCTCGAAGGCCGCTTCGCCGAGCTCGAGCGCGCGCGCCTGGCCAAGCTCGCGCGCGAATGGCTCGACATCGAGCGCCGCCGCGCGCCGTTCAGCGTCCTGCACGTGGAGCAGGAGCGTTCCGTATCGGTCGCCGGGCTCGAGTTCAAGTCGCGCATCGACCGCCTCGACGAGCTCAAGGACGGCGGGCACGTGCTCATCGACTACAAGAGCTCGCGCATGCTCACGCCGAAGCAGTGGGACGGCCCGCGCCCCGACGACCCGCAGCTCCCGCTCTACGCCGTGGCCGCGCCCGAGGAGCTCGCCGCGGTGGTGTTCGCGAAGATGCGGCCGGGCGAGATGCGCTTCATGGGCTACTCGAAGGCCGACAAGCTGCTGCCCCGGGTCGAGGTCTACCGCGACTGGCAGAAGCTGCTCGACACCTGGAAGCGCGACGCCGACGCGCTCGGCAAATCGTTCGCCGCGGGCGAGGCGCCGGTCGACCCGAAGGAAGGGCTGAAGACCTGCCGCATGTGCGAGCTGCACACGCTGTGCCGGGTTTTTGAAAAAACGAACCCCCTGAACGAGAGCGAGCCGTGATCGCCGACCACGCCGCCCGCATCGCCGCGCTCGACCCGCGGCGCTCGTTCATCGTCCAGGCGCCCGCCGGCTCGGGCAAGACCGAGCTGCTGGTGCGCCGCTTCGTCAAATTGCTCTCCCTGGTGGAGAAGCCGGAAGAGGTCGTCGCCATCACCTTCACCATCAAGGCGGCGGCCGAGATGCGCGCGCGCGTGCTGAAGGAGATCGACACCCCGGGGATCGCGCACCGCCTGCGCATCCAGACCATCGACGCCTTCTGTGCCGGCCTCACGCGCCAGATGCCGGTGGTGTCGGGCTTCGGCGCCCAGCCGGGCGTGGTGGAAGACGCTCGCGACCATTACCGGCTGGCTGCTCTCAACACCGTCAATGAATTGTCCCCGGCTGCGTGCCGCCTGCTGGTGCACCTCGACAACAACGTCGGGACCGCGGTCTCGATGATCGCCGGCATGCTCGCGAAGCGCGACCAATGGCTGCGCAAGACCGGCCTTGCTCCCACCCGATCCGAACTGGAGCGCAACCTGCAGTCCGAGCGCGCCCGCATCCTCGCGCACGCGCGCACGCTGCACCCGAAGGCCTCGGTCGAATTCGCCACCGCCGCGCTCACGCAGAACTACACCTGGCGCGTGCGCGGCAACCCGATCGCGCCCGCGCAGCAGACCGAGCCCATCCGCCAGGCGCTCGAAGCGCTGCTGCGCATGCCCGAGGAGCGCTACACCGACGAGCAATGGGAGACCCTCGGCGCGATCCTCGAGCTGCTCCCGCTCGCCGCCGCACACCTCAAGCTGGTGTTCACCGAGCACGGCGAGACCGACTTCACCGAGGTGGCGCAGGCCGCGGTGCGCGCGCTCGGCCCGGCCGACGAGCCGACCGACCTCCTGCTCGCGCTCGACACGCGCATCAAGCACATCCTGGTCGACGAGTTCCAGGACACCTCGTACTCCCAGTTCGAGCTGATCGAGAAATTGACCTCCGGCTGGCAGCCCGATGACGGAAGAACGCTGTTCCTGGTCGGCGACCCGATGCAGTCGATCTACCGCTTCCGCGAGGCGAAGGTCGCGCTCTTCCTCCAGGCCTGGGAGCAGGGCATCGGCAGCGTCGCGCTCACGCCGCTCACGCTCAGCACCAACTTCCGCTCGCAGGCCGGCCTGGTCGACTGGTTCAACACCGCCTTCCCGCACATCCTGCCGCGCGAGGCCGATCCCGCCTCCGGCGCCGTGCCCTATTCGCCAGCCACGCCGAAGCCCGATGCCGAGCGCGGCGAAGCCGCCACCTGGCACCAGGTCGCCAACCGCAAGGACGAAGCCGCCCGCATCGTCGACCTCGTGCGCAAGGCCGAAGGCACGAAAGCCATCCTGGTGCGCAACCGCCTCGCCCTCGCCGAGATCGTCCCCGCGCTGAAAGCCGCCGGCATCCGCTACCGCGCGATCGAGATCGAGCAGCTCGGCGAGAAGCAGGTGGTGCAGGACCTCTACGCAATAACCAGAGCGCTCCTGCACCTCGGCGACCGCATCGCCTGGCTCTCGCTCCTGCGCGCACCCTGGCTGGCCTTGCCTTTGGAAAAATTATTGGAAGTAGGAGCCGCCGACCGCTTCAAGACCATCTGGGAGCTGATCAAGGACGACCTCTTCCTCGCCGACTTCACCCGCATCCTCGCCCCCGCGATCGCCAACCGCGCGCGGGGCAGCCTGCGCGAGCGCGTCGAAGGCGTCTGGCTCGCCCTCGCCGGCCCCGCCTGCGTCGCCGACAAGACCGAGCTCGAGGACGCCGAGCGCTACCTCGACGAGCTGGAGAAGCTCGAACAGCACGGCCCCCTCACCGACCCCGCCGTCCTGCGCGACACCCTCGAGCGCCTCTACGCGCTCCCCGACGTCGACGCCACCGACGACGACCTGCAGATCATGACCATCCACAAGGCCAAGGGCCTCGAGTTCGGCACGGTGATCGTGCCTGGATTGGATTCAGGTCCTGGGGGAGGGGAGCCAGATCTATTGTTGTTCAACGAAGTGGTCGGTGTGGGCGACGGTCGTCGCCCCCGCGAAGGCGGGGGCCTATTGCTCGCCCCCATCAAAGCCACCGGCGAGGAAACCCACCCTACCTATAGATACCTCCGCGACCTCAACGCCGACGCCGAGGACGTCGAGTCCTCACGTCTCCTATATGTAGCCGCCACTCGCGCCGAGCACCGCCTTCACCTTATGGCGTGTTTGGGGTGCGACAAGGACGGCGAGCTCAAGAAGCCGATCGCGCGATCGTTGCTGTCGCGGGCTTGGCCGGTGGCGCAGGGGTTCTTCCACGCCGAAGGCGCGGCAACGGCGGAAGAGGAAGTGGGTCCCGTCGACGAGATCTATTCAGTCAATCGTCTGGCGCACGGGTTCAGAGTGCCGGCATTGCCCGAGGCTGTGCGATGGGCGGCATCGCCGGAAGGGCACGAAGAAGAGG
>Ga0207675_100003539_pt1 | contig 15237 bp, 14 predicted proteins | sample KBSSwiS42_FD_184305 | JGI IMG/M metagenome (GOLD analysis project Ga0207675, IMG submission 184305) | Switchgrass rhizosphere microbial communities from Kellogg Biological Station, Michigan, USA - KBS Switchgrass S4-2 (SPAdes) (version 2) | ecosystem: Host-associated > Plants > Roots >... | reverse complement strand
ATGGACTTCCGCACCGAGGCGACGCAGGTGCGGCGGCGCCGTCGACTGGTGATCTCGACCGTGGCCACCGTCGGCAACTACGAGTACGGGTACTTCTGGTACCTCTACACCGACGGCACGATCGAGTACGAGATCAAGCTCACCGGCGTGATCTCCACCGGTGCCATCGCCGACGGCGAGACGCCGCGGCACGGCACGCTGGTGGCGCCCGGCCTCTACGGGCCGCACCACCAGCACTTCTTCTGCGTCCGCCTGGACATGGCGGTGGACGGGCCGAAGAACACCGTGGTCGAGATCGACTCGGTGCCCAGCGCGCCCGGGCCGCACAACCTGCACGGCAACGCGTGGGAGACCCGCCGCACCGTGCTGGCGAACGAGCAGGAGGCGCGCCGCGACATCGATACGGGGCGCGCGCGCTACTGGAAGATCGAGAGCGCCGAGCGGAAGTCGGCGTTGGGCGCGCCGACGTCCTACGCGCTGATGCCGGGCTCGAACGTGTCGCCGATCTACTCGCCGGACGCGGTGTACGCCAAGCGGGCCGGGTTCACCGAGCACCAGCTCTGGGTCACCGCGTACGACCCGACGCAGCGGTTCGCGGCGGGTGACTACCCCTACCAGCAGCAGGTCAGCACGGGCTTGCCGGAGTTCGGCAAGGGGGAAAGGTCGCTGGAGGGCACCGACGTCGTGGTCTGGTACACGATCGGGGCGCACCACGTCGTGCGTCCTGAGGACTGGCCGGTGATGCCGGTGAGCACAGTCGGCTTCATGTTGCGGCCCAACGGGTTCTTCGACGGCAACCCGGCGTTGGACTACCCGCCCTCCGCCCACTGCCACACGGGCGGCCTGCCCGGCGTGGACGAGCCCAAGGACGACTGACACGCCCGGCGGCCCTCGACGGAGTCACATCTCGTCGAGGGCCTGCCGGGACTCGGGCAGCACCTGACCGCCGTCGACGACGAGGGTCTGGCCGGTGATGTAGCCCGCCTCGTCGCTGGCGAAGAACAGCGCGGCGTACCCGATGTCCGCCGTGCTGCCCAGCCTGCGCTGGGGGATGCTCGCGGTCATGCCGTCCAGGTACTCCTGGCCGAGGCCGTCGAGCCCCTCGGTGAACACGTTGCCCGGCATCACCGCGTTGATCGTGACCCGGCTCGGCGCGAGCTCCATCGCGGCCGTGCGGAGGAAGCCGAGCTGCGCGGCCTTGCTGGCCCCGTAGTGCGACCAGCCCGGGTACCCCGTGATCGGCCCGGTGATCGACGACGTGACGACGATGCGGCCGTGCCCCGAGTCGGTGAGCGGCCGCAGGCACGCCTGCACCGCGAACACCGTGCCCTTGAAGTTCGTGGCGAGCACGGCCTCGAGGTCGTCCGGGGTCATGTCGGTGAGCCGCGCCGAGGGGAAGATGCCCGCGTTGGCGCAGAGCACGTCGATGCCGCCGTGGCGCTCCACCGCCACCTCGGCCATGTGATCGCACTGGTCGCGGTCGCTGACGTCGGCGACGACCGTGGCGACCTCGCCCTCCAGGCTCGCCGCCGCCGCGTCGAGGGCCGACCGGTCGCGACCGACGAGGAGCACCCGGGCACCCGCGCTCGCGAACACCCCGGCGATGCCGCGGCCGATGCCCCGGCTGCCCCCGGTGACGACCACCGAGCGGCCTGCGATCGAGGTGAACACGGGCGTTCCTCCGTTCTGCGGGAGCGCTCCGGCTCCACCGCTGCGCTCGTCACAGCAAACCTCATACTGCGCTGATGCCGACGTGGACACGCGCACAGCTCCGGCACGTCCGCCGGCTGTTCCGCTACGACCGGCAGCCCGCGGCGACGGTCTACGAGAGCCTCGGCAGCGACGTCTTCGGCGCGTTCGAGCCCGGCTGGCTGAACCTGGGGTACTGGGACGGACCCGGCGACGAGCGGGAGTCCGCGCTGGCCCCGCGCCGCATGGTGGAGCAGGTGTGCGCCTACGTCCCGCCCGGCGGTCGCGTCCTCGACGTCGGCAACGGGCTCGGCGCACAGGACGTCGTGATCCGCGAGCTGCTGCGCCCCGACCGGTTGATCGCGGTCAACGTGAGCCACTTCCAGTTGCGCGAGGGCCTTAGCCGCCTGGCCCGAGCGCGGGCCGACCCGGTCACGGCGGACGCCACGCGCCTGCCGATCGCGTCCGGCTCGATGAGCGCGGTGATCAGCATCGAGGCCGCGTTCCACTTCTCGTCCCGCGCGGCGTTCTTCGCCGAGGCGCACAGGGTGTTGCGGCCCGACGGGCGGATCGCCCTCTCCGACATCGTCGTCCGGCGTCGCCCGCGCGGGCTGTTCGAGGTGCTCGCAGGCGTCTGGACCCTGCGCTTCTGGGGCTTGCGGCGCGCGTCCGTCGCGACGGCGGACGAGGTCGCCGAGCAGCTCACCGCGGCCGGGTTCGCCGACGTCGACGCCCGGCGCTGCGGCGAGGTGGTGATCGACCCGGCGCTGCGCCTGCTGAGCAGGCGGTTCGCGGCGAACTCGGCGGCGCCCCGCCTCCACCGGTGGGGCGCGCGCGCCATGGTCGCCCAGTGGGGTTACCTGCGCCGTCGCGGCGTTCTGGACTACGTGCTCCTCTCGGCCAGGGCGAGCTGACCGCGCGCCCGGGCTTCGCGACGTGCCCTCCGAAGCCGCCGCTCGCGCGGATCAACAGGCGGCGGGACCGGCTCGCTCAGGTGATCCGGTGCACGGCGTACTCGATGTGCCCGGGAGCCTGCCCGCCGCCACGAACAGGCTGGTGGTCAGCCACCGGTAGCGCGGCGCCCCCGTGTCGAACCGGATGCTGAGACGCATGTACTGGTCGGTCCACGCGGTCTCGCGGTCTTCGGATGCGGCGGCGGCGAAGGCGTCGGTCTGCTCACACCCGATCCCGGTGCGTTGCACGCCCACCTCACCGGCGTCCTGGCCGCGCTCCCCGGCGTCCACACGGTCGAGTCCGCCCCCGTCCTGCTCACGCTCCAAGGCGCGGGACCCCGCGCGGGCGAGGTCTAGCGGATCTGGCGTGACCACCGCCACCTGTGTATGGTGCTGGATTGTCAACAATCCGACGACTCGGTGGGTCGACGAAGAGCTGCCTGTGGCTGCCGCGTCACGAGCGTGAGGAGTGCGTCATGGCCTCTGCGAACCCCGGCAGCGCGGCCGTCCCGCCCCCATCGACCGCCGTGCTCCGGCGCGCCATCGGCGCGTCGGCCATCGGCAACGCGGTCGAGTGGTTCGACTACGGCATCTACGCCTACGGCACGGTGTACATCGCCAACGCGCTGTTCCCCGAGAACTCGACGAACGCCGTCCTGTTCACGCTGATCGGCTTCGCGCTCTCGTTCCTCATCCGGCCGCTCGGCGGGATCTTCTGGGGACCCCTCGGCGACAAGATCGGCCGCAAACGGGTGCTGGCGATGACGATCATCTTGATGGCGTCGGCGACGTTCCTCGTCGGGCTCCTGCCCACCTACGCCAGCATCGGCATCGCCGCGCCGATCCTGCTGTACCTCCTGCGGATCGTCCAGGGCTTCTCGACCGGGGGCGAGTACGGCGGCGCCGCGACGTTCATGGCGGAGTACGCCCCCGACCGGCGGCGGGGTTTCTTCGGCAGCTTCCTCGAGGTCGGCACGCTCGCCGGCTTCAACGGCGGTGCGCTGCTGATGTTGGGACTCATCACGACCCTCGGCGACGACGCCATGAACTCCTGGGGCTGGCGGGTGCCCTTCCTCGTGGCGGGCCCGCTCGGCCTCGTCGGGATGTACCTGCGGTCGAAGATGGAAGACACGCCGGTGTTCCGCGAGCTGGAGCAGAAGACCCACGAGACCGAGGAGGCCGCGGGGACGAAGCTCAAGGAGGTCCTCACGGGCTACATGCCACAGCTGCTCAAGCTCTCCGGCCTGGTCATCGCGCTCAACGTGGTCAACTACACCCTGCTGAGCTACTCGCCGACCTACCTGCAGACCACCATCAACCTGGACGAGCAAGGCGCGCTCATCGTGCCGATCATCGGACAGCTGTTGATGATGATCGTGTTGCCCTTCGTCGGCGCGTTGTCCGACCGGGTCGGCCGGAAGCCGGTGTGGCTCGTGTCGCTGGTCGGCCTGACCGTGCTCGCGATCCCGCTCTACATGCTCATGGGCACGGGTCTGGTCGGTGCGATCGTCGCGTTCGGGATCCTCGGGCTGCTGTACACGCCGCAGCTCGCCACGATCTCGGCGACGTTCCCGGCGATGTTCCCCACCCAGGTGCGGTTCGCGGCGCTCGCGCTCGGCTACAACGTGGCCACATCGCTGTTCGGCGGCACGGCACCACTGGTCAACGAGGGCCTCATCGAGAGCACGGGCGACCAGCTGTGGCCCGCCTACTACATGATGGCTGCGTGCATCATCGGGCTGATCGCCCTGTTCACGATGATCGAGACCAAGGGCTGCTCGATCCGCGGTACCCACGTGCCCGGCACGCCCGAGGCCCTCGCGGAGCAGGAGCGCCTGGCCCGGGCCTGACGCGCTCCGGGGGGAAGCGGGCGGGGCTCCCCACCGGGGGGAGCCCCGCTTCGACCTCACCCGAGAACGGCGCCGACCGCGTCCGACCAGATCTGCGCGGCCTCCTCGACGTCCTGCTCGCCCACGACGAGCGCGGGGATGAACCGGACGACCTGGCCCCAGGCGCCGCAGGTCAGCAGCAGGAGTCCGCGTTCGGCCGCCTCCTGCTGCGCGGCGGCGGCCAAGGCGCCGCTCGGCTGCCCCTCTGCGTCGCGGAACTCGTTGCCGATCATCAGGCCGAGGCCCCGGACGTCGGTGATCTGCTTGAACCGGTCGGCGACGCCACGCAGGGCGTCCTTGAGCTGCGCGCCGCGCACCGCCGCGTTCTCGACGAGCTTCTCGTCCTGGATGACGTCGAGGGTCGCGATGGCCGCCGCGCAGGCGACGGCGTTCGCGCCGTAGGTGCCGCCCTGCGAGCCGGGCCAGGCCTTCTCCATCAGCGCGCCGGGGGCGGCGATGCCCGAGAGCGGGAAGCCCGAGGCGAGGCCCTTCGCGGTGACGAGGATGTCGGCCTGCGCGCCGAAGTGCTCGCCACCCCAGAACTTGCCGGTCCGTCCCCAGCCGGTCTGGATCTCGTCCACCACGAGCAGGATCCCGTAACGGTCGGCGCGCTCGCGGAGCCCGGAGAGGAACTCGGTGCTCGCGGGCACGTAGCCACCCTCGCCGAGCACGGGTTCCACGAAGAACGCCGCGGTGTCGGCGGGCGCCGCCAGGGTCTGCAGCGTGTAGTCGAGCTGGCGCAAGGCGAACTCGGTGGTCTCCTCCTGGCCCCACCCGAAGTGGCCCGGGTCGGGGAAGGGCGAGACCTGAACGCCCGCCATGAGCGGCGCGAACCCGGAGCGGAACTTGGTGCCCGACGTCGTCATCGACGCGGCCGCGACCGTCCGCCCGTGGAAGCCGCCGTGGAAGACGATCACGTTGGGTCGGCCGGTGGCCTGCCGGGCGAGCCGCAGCGCGGCCTCGATGGCCTCGGACCCGCTGTTGGCGAAGAACATCCGGTCGAGGCCCGGGGGCAGCACCTCGCCGAGCCGCTCGACCAACGTCAGCAGCGGCTGGTGCAGGACGGTCGTGTACTGGCCGTGGATCAGCTTGCCGACCTGCTCCTGGGCGGCCGCCACGACGCGCGGGTGGCAGTGTCCGGTGCTCGTCACCCCGATCCCGGCGGTGAAGTCCAGGTAGCGGCGGTCGTCCTCGTCGTAGAGGTAGACGCCCTCGCCGCGCGTCGCGACCACGGGGGTCGCCTGTTTCAGGACCGGGGACAGGTCGGCCATCGGTGCTCCTCTGGTAGCATTGTCGACAATCAGAGTATTGCACGAGCGGTGTGGTGACCGAGGAGTTGTGATGAGCACACAAGCCACCGCGCCGCTCACCGACCGCGAGTCCGCGGTCGTCTCGGCGGCGCCCCGGCAGCTCCTCATCGGGGGGACGTGGGTCGACGCCACGGGCGGGGCGACCTTCGACGTCCTCGACCCGTCGACGGGCGAGGTGCTGTGCGCCGTCGCCGACGCGGGCCCGGACGACGGCCGACGGGCCCTCGACGCGGCCGTGCGGGCGCAGGTGGGCTTCGCCGGGAGCAGCCCGCGGGAGCGCGCCGACATCCTCACCCGGGCCTTCGAGCTGCTCCACGAGCGCATCGACGACCTCGCCCTGCTCATGACGTTGGAGATGGGCAAGCCGGTGGCCGAGGCCAAGGGCGAGATCGCCTACGCCGCCGAGTTCCTGCGCCACTTCGCCGCCGAGGCCCTGCGCATCGACGGCGGCTACCAGACCGCCCCCGCGGGCGGCGCCCGTTTCCTGGTGACTCGGCAGCCGGTCGGCCCGTGCCTGCTCATCACGCCCTGGAACTTCCCGATGGCCATGGGCACGCGCAAGATCGGCCCCGCCATCGCCGCCGGCTGCACGAGCGTCGTCAAGCCCGCCCACCAGACCCCGCTGTCGATGTTGGCCCTTGGCGCCATCCTGCTCGAGGCGGGCCTGCCGGACGGCGTCGTGAACATCGTGACCTGCGTGCAGGCGGGCGCCGTGATGGAGCCGCTGATCCGTTCCGGGCTCGCCCGCAAGCTGTCGTTCACCGGCTCCACGAAGGTCGGCAAGGTGCTGCTGGCGCAGTGCGCCGAGAAGGTCCTGCGCACATCGATGGAGCTCGGCGGCAACGCCCCGTTCATCGTCTTCGAGGACGCCGACCTCGACGAGGCCGTCGCAGGCGCGATGGCCGCCAAGATGCGCAACATGGGGGAGGCGTGCACGGCGGCCAACCGCATCTACGTGCACGAGTCGATCATCGAGGAGTTCGGCGCCCGCCTGGCGGCGAAGATGGCGTCGCTGACCGTCGGCCGGGGCACGCAGGACGGGGTGGACGTCGGCCCCCTGATCGACGAAGCGGCGCAGCAGAAGGTCGCCGACCTCGTGGCCGACGCGGTGGGCCGCGGCGCCACGGTGTTGACCGGGGGCGGGGAGCACGACGGGGCCGGGTACTTCTACGCGCCCACGGTGCTCACCGGCGTCCCCGCGGATGCGCGCATGGCGGGCGAGGAGATCTTCGGACCGGTCGCCCCGCTCACGCCCTTCGCCACCGAGGAGGAGGTCGTGGCCGCGGCCAACGACACCCCGTACGGCCTCGTGGCCTACGTCTACACCAACGACCTGCGCCGTGCGCTGCGCGTGGGCGAGGCCATCGAGACCGGCATGGTCGGGCTCAACCAGGGTGTGGTGTCCAACCCGGCGGCGCCCTTCGGCGGGGTCAAGGAGTCCGGCCTCGGCCGCGAGGGCGGGAGCGTCGGCATCGACGAGTTCCTCGAGGTCAAGTACATCGGCATCGCCACCGGCTGACGGCTGGCCTAGACCGCCGTGGCCGCGACGGTGAGGCGCTGGACGGCGTCCTTCATGTGGGCGACGAGGAGCTCGTCGGTGAGCCGGGCGTCGCCGTCGAGGAAGGACTGGGCGATGGCGCGGTGCTCGCCGAAGCGCACGTCCCCGTGCCCGTAGGACACCTCGAGCGCGCGGATGCAGATGCGGGTCTCGATGAGCAGGATGCTGTGCATGCGGCTCAGCCGCGGGCTGTCGGCGAGGGCGACGAGCCGCTCGTGGAAGACGATGTCGGCGTCGCCGACCGCGTGGCTGTCGGGCGCGACGGCCATCGCGTCGATGATCGCCATCAGCGCCTCGCCCGCCGCGCGCGGATCGTCGAGGTGGACCTGTTCGGCGGCCGCGCGCTCGACGGCCTGCCGTGCGACGTAGACGTCGGCGACCCGCTCCGGGGTGATGTCGATGACGAACAGCCCGCGGTTGCGGATGGAGACGACCAGCCCCTCGGCGGTGAGGCGCTGGAGCCCCTCGCGCAGCGGGCCCCGGCTCACGCCCAGCTCGCGCGCCAGCTCGGCCTCGCCGAGCTGGGCGCCGGGCGCGATGTGCCCCTCGGCGATCGCGTCGCGGACGCGGTTGGCGATCAGGCTGGCCGTCGACTCCTGGACGACCGGCGCGAACGGGCGTCGCCGACCGGAGGGCTTCTCGGTCATGCGGTCAGCCTCCGTCGGGGGTGCGGAACAACGTGCCCAACATGTCGTAGCGCGGGACGTCGCCGAGGAGCTTGATCCCCTGCCACACCGTGACCTGGTTGGCGGTGAGCACGGGCAGCCCGACGGCGGCCTCCAGCTTGTCGATCCACTGCAGTGAGTGCATCGCCGTGTCCGGGATGAGGACGGCCTCGGCGCCCCCGGACGCGTCGGCCCCCGTGGCGATGGCCTCGACCTGCTCGTAGCCGAGGGTGCCGACCTCGGCGGCGGTGACGATGCCGTGGCTGCCCAGCGCCGTAACGGCGATGTCGCCGTGGTCCAGGAAAGCGACGAAGCGTTCGGCCACGTCGCGGGGGTAGGACGCGGCCACGCTCACGCGCTCGATCGAGAGGGCCCGGCAGGCCTCGACGAAGGCCAGCGAGGTGGAGGACGTCGGCACCCCGGTGCGGGCCTGCAGCGCACGCACCTGGTCGTGGGCCCCCTGCCAGCCGAACACGAACGAGCCCGAGGTGCAGGCCCACATGATCGAGTCCGGGCGGTGCTCCGCGACCAGGGTGCGGGCCCCTTCGGCGAGCCTCTCGGTCGATCCGAGGTCGAGCAGCGCGTCGACGCGGTGGGCGTCCTCACCCACCGAGGTGTGGACGACGGGCAGGCGCAGGTCGGTGCCCAGCCGCCGCTCGAGGCGGGGGAAGTCGTCCTCGGCGCTGGAACCGGGGTAGAGCAGCCCGATGGTGGGCATGCGCGCCTCCTCCCGTTGTGCATTGTCAACAATACGGGGCCCTCAGCCCAGCAGCCGCAGGGCCGTCAGCGCGTAGGCACGGGCGGCGACGACCAGCTCCGCGACGCCGACCGACTCGTCGCTGCGGTGCGCCTGGTCGTTGACCGAACCCGGGCCGAGCACCACGGTCGGGACGCCGAGGTCGCGCGCCACGAAGCCGCCGTCGCAGGCCGCCGTCCAGCCGCCGAGCGGGAGCCCGGGGCCGCCCGCGGCGCGGAGGGCGGCGTCCGTGCCGACCACGACGGGATGATCCGACGGCGTCTCGAAGCCGGGCATGTCCATGGACATCGCGACCTCGACCCGCAGCCCCTGCCGCTCCAGCCCCAGCTCCGCGACGCGGTCACGCAGCTCGGCCAGGACCTGCGCCGCCGACTCGCCCGGCAGCAGCCTGCGGTCGGCGCCGATGCGGCACACGGCGGGCACGGTGGACACGCCCTGGCCGCCCGCGACCAGCCCGACGCTCCAGGTCGGCGGCCCGACCAGCGGGTGGGCGGCGTGCGTCAGCTCCTCGTGCCACCGCTGCAGCGAGGCGATGACGGCCGCGCCGCCGTAGATGGCGTTGCGGCCGTCGTCCGGACGGCCGGAGTGGGCGGCCGACCCGTGCACGACGATGTCGAGGTAGGCGTCGCCGCGCGCGGCGATGATCGTCTGGAGGTCGGTCGGCTCGGCGACGACGCACGCGGCGTACGCCCCGCCGCTGCCGTTCTCCCTGTCGGCGATCTCCCTGTCCGCGACGAACCGGCGGATGCCGAGGCCGTGCTCCTCCTCGTCGACCAGGGCGGCCAGCTCCACGGGGCCGGAGAGGACCACGCCTTCCCGCCGCAGCCCCGTCATGGCCACGACGCAGGCGGCGATGCCGCCCTTCATGTCGGTGCTGCCCCGGCCGTGGAGCCGTCCGTCGCGCACCTGTCCGCCGAACGGGTCGACGGTCCACCCGTCGCCCACGGGCACGACGTCGGTGTGCCCCAACAGGAGCAGGCCCGGCCCGTCCCCGCCCGCGAGGACGGCGCGCAGGTTCGGCCGCTCCGGCGCGACGTCCACGACCTCGACCGCGAGCCCGCGCTCGCGGCACACCTGCTCCAGCACGGCGGCGGTCGCGGCCTCCCCGCCCGGCGGGTTCTGCCCCGGGGCCCGCACGAGCCGTTGCGCGACCTCGACGACCTCGCTCTCCCCGATCCGGTCGAGGACGCGTCGCTCGGCGTCGCTCACCGCGGTCATCAGGTGGTGCCGAGCCGGTCGACGGCGCGGGCGAGGCGCTCCACGCCGACCGCGATCCGCTCGGGGGGCGTGGTGGCGAAGCAGATCCGCAGGGCGTCGGGGAACCGTTTGCTCGGGGAGAACGCGTTGCCGGGGATGATCGCCACGCCCTCCGCGAGCGCAACCGGGAAGAGGGCCTCCGTGTCGACGGCGGGCTCGAAGGTGACCCAGAGGAAGAACCCGCCCTCCGGGTCGGTCCAGCGGGCCCGGCCCGAGAAGTGCGTCGCCAGCGCCTGCTGCATCGCCCGCTTGCGCCTGCCGTACTCGGCCCGCTGCGTCGCGAGGTGCGCGTCGAGGTGGCCGCCGTCGAGGAAGCGGGCGAGGAGCCGTTGCATGGGGAGGTTGGTGCAGGTGTCCATGGCCTGCTTGGCGTTGATCAGCAGCGGCTGCAGCTCCGGTGTCGTGTCGACCCACCCGACGCGCAGGCCCGGTGCCACGATCTTCGAGAAGGTGCGGACGGAGAAGACCAGCGGGTCGCCTTCGGCGAGCTCGTGCAGGGTCGGCACCGGCTCGCCTTCGAAGCGCAGCATGCCGTAGGGATCGTCGTCGATGACCACGCTGCCCCACGACCGCGCGAGCTCCAGGAGCCGGTGCCGTCGTTCGAGCGACAGGGACGCGCCCGACGGGTTCTGGAACGTGGGGATCGCGTAGATGACCTTCGGCGGACGCCCCGCCCGGTCGACGAGGTCGGCCAGGACGTCGACCTGCATGCCGTCGCCGTCGACCGGCACCTCCAGGAGGTCGGCCTGGTAGGACAGCGCGGTCGCGCTGCCGTTGGTGTAGGTCGGCGACTCGACGACGACCAGGTCGCCGCGGTCGACGAACAGCTTGCAGGCGAGGTCGAGCCCCTGCATGCCGCCCGAGGTGATCGTGATCCGTTCCAAGGTGGTCGCGTCGCTCGTGCCCGCGAGCTCCGCCACCAGCGCGGCGCGCAGCGCCGGATCGCCCTCGGTGGCGGCGTAGTCGAACGCGTCGGCGGCGTCCGCACCGATGGCGTCGCGGCCGATCTCGGCCAACGTGCGCGTCGGGATGGCCTCGGGGGAGGGCGCTCCCATCGCGAACCGCACGATGTCGTGGGTCTGGCTCGCGAGCAGCGACGTGCTGGAGTCGATGACCGAGCCGACCAGGTCGGCGGCCCGAGAAGCGAGGGGGAGGTGCATGGTGACCTTTCGTCGGGTGGTGCGTCAGTCCTTGACGGTCAGCCCGCCCGCGAGGTGGGCCAGGCGCTCCGCGCCCCCTTCGGCCACCAGGACCGGCTCGGAGGTCTCGTAGCCCCAGCCGTCCATCCACATGCCGAGGATGACGTGGAAGGCCATGCCCACCGCGATCTCCGTCTCGTCGTGGGCGCGCAGGCTGATGGTGCGTTCGCCCCAGTCCGGTGGGTAGCCGATGCCGATGGAGTACCCGATGCGGGACTCCTTGCTCAGGCCGTACCTGCGGATGACATCGGTGAACGCCCCGTGCACGGCGTGGGCAGTTGCGCCGGGACGCAACGCCGCGAGCGTCGCCTCCATGGCCTCGACCAACGCGTCGGCGCACTCGGCGAGCCGCCGGGGCGGGGCGCCGAGGCTCACCGTGCGGGCCAACGGCGCGTGATAGCGCTGGTGCACGCCCGCGAGCTCGATCGTGGTGGCCTCGCCCTCGACGAACGGGGCGTCGCTCCACGTCAGGTGCGGGGTTCCCGCCGTCTCGCCGGTCGGCAGCATGGGCACGACCGCGGGGTAGTCCCCGCCCAGCGTCGGGGTGCCGCGCGCCTGGGCCTGCTGGATCTCGGCGACGACGTCGCACTGGCGCCTGCCGGGCGCGACGGCGTCGAGCGCCGTGGCCATCACGCGTTCGGCAATGGCTCCCGCGGCCCGCATCTTCTCCCGCTCGGCGGGTGACTTGACCGCCCGCACCCAGTTGACCAGCTCCCGGGAGTCCCCCATGGCCGCGTGGCGCAGGTGGCTCCGCAGGGCGAGGAAACCGCGTGCGGAGAAGAAGGGCGCGTCCATCTCGGCGGCGATCTGCAGCCCGGCGGCGTCCTCGACCACGCCGAGCTCCAGGGCCCGGTCGGCGATCCAGTCGAAGGGGTGCACGTCGGGGCGGTGCACGAGGTCTTCGGGATATCCATGGATGTGGTCGCGGCCGAGGTAGGCCGTGTAGTGGGCGCCCTGGGCGTCCATCGCGCGCGCGAACAGGTGGGGCGGGCCGGCGGCGGGCACCACCAGGCACTGGGGGGTGTAGAACGACCAGGCGTTGTAGCCGGTGAGGTAGTAGAGGTTCGCCGGGTCGGCGACGACCAGCGCGGCGAGGGAGCGCTCGGCCAACACCGCCTGCACCCGGCGGAGCCGGGCGGCGTACTCGGCGTCGGTGAAGGGGCGCGTCATGCCGCCACCAGGGCCTGGCCGGGGCCGACGGCGAGCCGTTCGATGCGGCGCAGGCAGGCCCACATCGTGACCTGGTTGGCCGTCAGGACCGGGATCCCCAGCTCGGCCTCGAGGGGCGCGACGATGTCGTAGGTCGGCAGGTTCGTGCACGAGACGAAGACGGCTTCGCAGCCTGCGGCGGCCACGTCGCGCACGAGCGCGGCGGTGACGGCGTACGGCACGGTCCAGATGCGCCCGGACAGCCCGAGGTGCGCGGACCCGGTCACGCGCACCCCGGACTCCTCGAGGAAGTCGTGCAGCCGAGCCGTGACGGCGGCGTCGTAGGGGGTGGCCACCGCCAGGCTGGTGACGCCCAGGGCGGTCAGCGCCTCGACGAGCGCGCCGCTCGTGGTGACCGCGGCCACCGCGCCCGCGTCGCGCATGCTCGCCACGAGCGCCCGCTCGCCTGCGCGCCCGGCCACGAAGCTGCCCGAGGTGCAGGCGTAGGCCATCACCCGGGGCTCGACGACCATCAGGTCCTTCGTGCACTGCGCCACCGCGTCCCTGTCGCCGAGGAACTCGGCCTGCTCGACGGTGACCGGCAGCGGCGAGTAGGCCGTGCGGATCAGGTGCAAGGTGACGTCTTCGGGCGCCCATCGCCAGAGCTCGCGGTCGAGGGCGAAGTCGTACGGGGCGACGACCCCCACGCCCACGCCGACCACGGGACCGACGGGGACGGGGCTGCGCGAGGGCGTCACGGCGTCCATCGTGCATCGAAATGAGATTGTTGACAATCAGACGAGCCGGTAGCTTGGTGCCGTGCCGCCGCCCGCGTCCCCGCCGATCGTCGTCGTGCTGTGCGAGCGGTCGGACCAGCGGCCGCCGCACCTCGAGCCCTTGGCAGGCCGGGTCGAGCTGCGCTACGTCGACGCCGCGGGCCTGGCCGCCGCCGTCGCGGGCGCGCAGGCCCTGTTCCTGTGGGACTTCTTCTCGACGGCCGTGGCGGACGTCTGGTCGCACTGCGACCGTCTGGAGTGGATCCACGTCGCGGCGGCAGGCGTCGACAAGCTCCTCTTCGACGGGCTGCGCGCCTCGGAGGTCACCGTCACCAACGCCCGTGGGGTCTTCGACCGGCCGCTGGCCGAGTTCGTCCTCGCCGCCGTGCTCGCCCACGCCAAGCTGCTGCGCGAGAGCCGCGACCTCCAGCGGGACAAGGTGTGGCGCCACCGCGAGACGCGCACCGTCGTGGGGGCGCGCGCCCTGATCGTCGGCACCGGGGCCATCGGCCGGGAGACGGCGAGGTTGCTGCGCGCCGTCGGTATGCAGGTGCGCGGCGCGGGTCGCACCGCGCGTGCGGACGACGTCGACTTCGGGGAGGTCGTCGCGAGCGCCGAGCTGGCAGGCCATGTCGGCTGGTGCGACTACCTGGTCAACGTCGCGCCGCTCACCGAGCAGACGCGGGGGCTCATCGACGCCGACGTGTTCGCCGCCATGCGCCCCTCGGCGCACCTGATCAACGTCGGGCGCGGGCCGACGGTCGACGAACCCGCACTCGCCGATGCGTTGGCGCGCAACGTGATCGACGGTGCCGCGCTCGACGTGTTCGAGCAGGAGCCGCTGCCCGTTGACTCGCCGCTCTGGAGCCTCCCGGGGGTGGTCGTCTCGGCCCACATGGCGGGCGACGTCGTCGGCTGGCGCGATGCGCTGGCCCGCCAGTTCGTCGCCAACGCCGAACGCTGGCTCGCCGGAGCGCCACTGGAGAACGTGGTCGACACGGCGCTGGGCTACGTACCCACAGGACGCTCATGACAGGGGAGACGGCATGGCTCGCTACATCACGATCACCCTCGACAAGCGGGGCGTGAGCTGCACGGCCCGGCTTGCCAACCGGATGCGCTCCCGGGAGACAATCAGATTCAAATCGGTGCTGGGGCCGTCCAAAAGGGTGCAACTCGTCTGCCACGCACCATCGAACGACACCATCTGGCCCGCAGTGGTCAGCTGCGTACGGCCGTGTTGACCGAAATCCAACTCCACACCCGCCCCGCTGACCAGAACCAGCGTCCGGTGATAGCCGTCGAAGGATGAAAACGGGCCCGGCGAAGCGATGCTCGCGAGACTCAATCGCCAGTCAAACGGGGTTGGTTCCGGCGGCACGCGCAGGATTTCCCGAGTGATGCCGCCGCCATTTTTCCAGGGCACGGCACGATAGTCCGCTGTGCGCATGATCAGCATTCAGTGATTCTCGCACGGCACTGTGTCTTCAGGCGACCTGTCCACCCCAGACGTGCTGTCATTTTACGGGGTGGCGATACGTGGCTCGTTTCTCTATTCTCTGCCGCGCGTTTTTTTATGTTCACGAGAGGACAAGCATGAGCCTTGCAGACCACACCCGGCTTTTGTTGTGCAGTTTCATCGGCGCACTGGTGGCAGCCCCGCTTGCCGCGCGCGCCGACGATCTCCCGCCGGGGTGGAGCGGCAAGGGTCAGGCCGGATACATCATGTCCCGCGGCAACAGCGACACGGCTTCCGCCAACGTGAAGCTTGACTTGAACCTGCTGCGCAATGACTGGAAACACAATCTCGCGCTCGATGGTCTGTTTGGCAGGAGCGCGGGTATCACGTCGACCGAGCGCTGGGATGCGCGTCTGCAATCCAACTATCAGATTACGGTGCACATGTTCTCATTCGCGGCCCTGAGCTATCAGGACGACCGCTTCGGCGGATTCCAGTACCAGGCGAGCGGGTCGGGCGGTCTGGGTTACAAGTTCTTCGATTCGGAGGACACGAAACTGTCGGCGCAGATCGGTG